>Ga0208566_1000147_pt1 | contig 51748 bp, 50 predicted proteins | sample PL_2010_150m_FD_184159 | JGI IMG/M metagenome (GOLD analysis project Ga0208566, IMG submission 184159) | Freshwater microbial communities from Powell Lake, British Columbia, Canada to study Microbial Dark Matter (Phase II) - PL_2010_150m... | ecosystem: Environmental > Aquatic > Freshwater >...
GATAAAGAACCATGCCAGAAATGCCATCGAGAAAGGTTTCACCAGCCAGTTGATCGCCAGCGTCACGCCGATGCCCTTGAGGTGAGCCTTGACCTGGTGCAGCGCGCCGAAATCGATCTTCAACAGCATCGGAATGATCATCACCCAGATCAACAAGCCCACCGGCAGATTGACCCTGGCGACTTCCATTGCGCCGATCGCCTGGAACACACCGGGCAGACCCTGGCCGAGAGCAATCCCGATGACGATGCAGATCGCGACCCAGGCGGTGAGGTAGCGCTCGAACAGGTTCAGCGGCTGCGCTGGCATGCTTGCTCACCCGCAACTGTTGGATCTGCGCTCACGGCAGAAGCGTGCCGACGCGGTCAAGTTCGGCTTTCAAGCGCGCGCGGTCTCGCTCAAGATCGGCTAACGGCAGCGCCAGAAACGCCTCGATGCGCGTGCGCAGGATGCGGTATGCTCGGTCAAACGCAGCGTCGATCTGCGCATCGGTACCGGTGGCGTGCGCCGGGTCGTCGACACCCCAGTGGGTGCGCAGCACTGGCCCAAGATACGCTGGGCAAGTCTCGCCGGCGGCGCTGGCGCAGACGGTGACGACGATATCCGGGGACGCAGGCAGATTCTCCCAGGACTTGCTGTGCAGACCTTCGGTGGCGATACCCTCGCGCGCCAGCAAAGCCAGCGAGCGTGGATGCACCTGCCCGGCCGGATGGCTGCCGGCGCTCATGGCACACCAGTCAGCAGGCCCGAGATGATTGAACGTAGCTTCGGCCAGGATCGACCGGCAGGAATTGCCGGTACAAAGAAACAGTACGTTCATGCCCATGCTTCAAGTATGCCATAGCGGGCAGCGACCTATCAGTCACGATACCCGACCTCGCGCTGATGCCGGATGCGCAACAGCCGGACCATGTCCCGCACGGGGTCGAAGCGGTAGAGCGCGAGACAGCCGGAAGCGCCGCGCAAAATCACCAGTTCGCGTAACTCGGCCTCAACGCGGCGGCCTATGAGTGGATGGTCGGCGAGAATCTCGATCGCAGCGGTCACACACGCCAGAACAGCGGAGGCCGACTCCGGCGCCTGCTCCAGCAGAAACCCGGTGAGGCGCTCCAGATCGGCGAGCGCCTCGGCCGCGTAGATTACTTGCGCCACTTGACCGGGCTCGGCCGTTTCGCCCGTTTGCCGCGCACCTTGGCCGCAACGTATGCGTGCACATCCTGCATCGCGTAGCCGACGCCGCTCTCCTGCATGGCGACATCCGCGCGCGCGGCGTCATCGAGAAATGTGCGATAGCGCTTGGCCGCCGCGACGTGTTCGGCCAGAGCGCGCACCATCACTGCATGGGTGGTCTCGCCCGAACGCCGGGCAAGCTTTTCCAGTTCAACCTTGAGGGTCGACGGCAATTTTATGCTGGTAGCGCTGGTGGCCATGGCTTGCTTCCTTGAGGTAGTCAGATTGTACTACATCAATTCGATGCTTCTCCGCCAGCGCTGCCCGGTTCGGCACTCAGAGAGGAAAAGCCTGAAGAAGCGCATGGATAGCGCGTCTTCAGGCATACGGCCGCGAAAGCTAGGCCAATGCCGGCCCGGTCTCCCACTCGCCGCGCAGCAACTTCTCCAGCCACAGCGCGCCCATCACCGTCTTCACGTCGCTGATTTCACCGGTGCGCACCAGCTCGAGCAACGCTGCGGGCGAAAGCTGCAGCACTTCGAGGAATTCGCCGTCGTCGAGCTGGCTGCCGCGGTGCTCGAGGCCGCGCGCGAGATAAACCAGGATGCGTTCGGTGGAATAGGCCACCGTCGGGTGAATGGTGGTGAGAAAAAACCATTCGCGCGCGACGTAGCCGGTTTCTTCCAGGAGTTCGCGCCGGCCGGTGGCGAGCGGCTCTTCGCCCGGATCGATTTTCCCGGCCGGAAATTCGATGCAGTGGCGCCGCATGACATAACGGTACTGGCGTTCCATCACCAGTTCGCCCGAGTCGAGCAGCGGGATGATCATCACCGCGCCGTTGTGCTCGACGTACTCGCGTGTCGCCGCCTTGCCGTCCGGCAGCCTGACGGCGTCGAGCTTTACCTGCAGCAGCCTGCCCTGGAACACGGTTTTGCTGTCGGTTTCGTGCTCTGTGAAATCGGCCTGTTTGGTCACGATTGCTTTCGGCACTGGTTGATCTCGTCGCGCAGTTTCAGCGCCGCCGCCCTGGCCGCCTGTGCGTAATCGTCGCCGCCGCCCGCATAGAGCACCGCACGCGAACTGCTGATGATGAGCCCGGTCCCATCCGTGGTCGCGCCGTTCGCCAGCACCGCGGCCACGTCCCCGCCCTGCGCGCCGACCCCGGGCACCAGGATCGGCATGTCGCCGACGATGGCGCGTATCTGGCGCAATTCCTGCGGATAAGTCGCCCCCACGACCAGCAGCACGTTGGCATTCGCGTTCCAGTCGCGCGCCGCCATTTCTGCGATGCGTTGGTACAGCTTCCTGCCGCCGCTTTCCAGATCCTGCACCTCGCGCGCGCCGGGGTTGGAGGTCCGGCACAGCACGATCACGCCCTTGTCGGCAAAGTCGAGGAACGGTTTCAGCGAATCGAACCCCAGGTACGGATTCACCGTCACGGCGTCGGCGTGGTAGCGCTCGAACGCTTCGCGCGCGTACATCCCGGCCGTACTGCCTATATCGCCGCGCTTGGCGTCCAGAATCACCGGTATCTCCGGGTGGTGCTGCCGGATGTGGGCAATGGTCATTTCGAGCTCGGCTTCGGCGCGAGCGGCCGCGTAGTAGGCTATCTGCGGCTTGAACGCGCATACCAGGTCGGCGGTGGCGTCGACGATGGCCCGGCCGAACTCGAAAATGGGATGAGCCGAAGTGGCAAGTAGCCGGGGAAATCGCGCGGGATCGGGATCCAGGCCCACGCATAACAACGACTGTTGCGCTGCCCAAGCCCGCCTGAGACGGTCAATGAATTTCATCGCCCGCATCTTCGCACAAAGCCGCGGCGCATGGGGCGGACCGGATCGATCGATTCAACTGCAATGAAGGCGGCGCGTGGCGCAAGCAGGCCGGCGCCCGGGCTCACAGGGCCTTAATCGAGAAGTAACACAGCGCCATCAGCGACTGCGGCATGATGCCCAGCGCCAGCACCGCCAGGCCGTTGATCGAAATCAGCACGCTCATGTCGAGGCTGGGCGCTATCGGTGTGGTGTCGACCGGCTCGTCGAAGTACATCAGTTTCACGATGCGCAGGTAATAAAACGCACCGATGAGTGAAAACAGCACCGCCACCACCGCCAGCCAGGTCATGTTTGCCGCCAGCAGCGGCTGCAGCACCGACAGTTTGGCGTAGAAGCCGACCGTCGGGGGCACGCCGGCGAGCGAGAACATCAACAGCAGCATGATGAAGGCGAACCACGGGCTGCGCGTGTTAAGCCCCTTGAAGTCCTCCAGGTTTTCGGCTTCGAAGCCGGCGCGCGACAGGAGCAGCACCATGCCGAAGCTGCCCAGAGTGGTGAGCACATAGACCACGACGTAGAACATGGCCGCGCTGTAGGCGTCGGCCGCGTTGAGCCAGTTGCCGTTGACCACGCCGGCCAGCAGGCCGAGCAGCATGAACCCCATGTGCGAGATGGTCGAATAGGCGAGCATGCGCTTGATGTTGGTCTGCGCAATCGCGGCAAGGTTGCCCACTGCCATGGACAGCACCGCCAGAATCACCAGCATCTGCTGCCAGTCCACCGCCAGATCGAGCAGCCCCATGACCAGGAGGCGCATTGCCATGGCAAACGCGGCCAGCTTGGGCGCCGAGCCGATGATCAGGGTCATGGCGGTGGGCGCGCCGTGATAGACGTCCGGAATCCACATATGGAACGGCACCACACCGAGCTTGAATGCCATCCCCGACACCAGGAACACCAGGCCGAAGGTGAGCACGATCTTGTTCGGATTCGCGGTGGCGATCGCCTTCGCCACCTGGGAAATATCGAGGGTTCCGGTGGCGCCATAGATCATCGACATGCCATAGAGCAGCAAGCCCGAGGCGAGCGCGCCCAGCACAAAATATTTCATCGCCGCCTCGGTCGCGCGGGCCGAATCGCGATCGAGCGCCACCAGTGCGTAGAGCGATAGCGACAGCAACTCCAGGCCGAGGTACAGGGTGAGGAAGTGATTGGCCGATATCATCACCAGTATGCCCATCAGCGCGAACAGCAGCAGGGCGAAAAACTCGCCTTTCCACAATCCGCGGTCGGTGAGGTAGGCGCGCGAATAGACCAGCGTCGTGCACACGGCGATATATGCGGCGAACTTCAGCACCCCGCCCATGGTGTCGGCGACGAACATGTTGTTGAAGGTATAGGTGACCAGGCCCTGGGTGAGAATGGCGACGTCGAGCGTAAGCACGGCGCAGCCGAGCAGCGTCAGCTGCGTCATCACGTAGGTCACGTAGCGCAGCTTCTGCGGCAGGAACAGGTCCACCACCAGGATGGACGAGACCATGATCAGCAGAAAGATCTCGGGATAGGCCGGCAGCAGATTGGGCATGGTGAAGTTCATCGGTTCCGTGGCCTCACAGCTTGCTCTGCGCGAGGTGCTGCAGCAGCGCGTCGACCGAGGCGTGCATCACCTCGGTAAACGGCTGCGGATACAGGCCCATGCCGAGCACGGCGAGCGCGAGCAGCGCCAGCACCAGGAATTCGCGCGCGCCGATGTCCTGCAGTTTCGCCACGCGCTCGTTCGCCACGGCGCCGAAAATCACCCGCTTGTACATCCACAGGGTGTAGGCCGCACCGAAAATGAGGGTGGTCGCAGCAAGAAAGCCGATCCAGAAATTGTGCTTCAGCGCGCCCATGATTACCATGAATTCGCCGACGAAGCCGCTGGTCGCGGGAAGCCCGCTGTTGGCCAGGGCGAACAGCATCATCAGCGAGGCGAACTTGGGCATGGTATTGACCACGCCGCCGTAGTCGGCAATGTTGCGGCTGTGCATGCGGTCGTACATCACACCCACGCACAGGAACATGGCGGCCGAGACGAAACCGTGCGACACCATCTGCACCAGAGCGCCTTCGACGCCGTAGGCGTTGAAAATGAAGAAACCGAGAGTGACGAAGCCCATGTGCGCAATCGAGGAATAGGCGATCAGTTTTTTCATGTCGGTCTGCGCGATCGCCACCAGGCCGATGTAGACCACTGCGATCAGGGACAGCGTGATCATGAATCCGGCGAGCGCATGGCTCGCGTCGGGCAGTACCGGCAGCGAAAAACGGATGAAGCCGTAGGCGCCGAGCTTGAGCAGGATCGCCGCCAGCACCGCGGAGCCGCCGGTGGGCGCTTCGACGTGGGCATCGGGCAGCCAGGTGTGCACCGGCCACATCGGCACTTTCACCGCGAAGGCGAGGAAGAAGGCGACGAACAGCAGCAGCTGCGGAATCATTGCCAGCGGCAGCTTGTGCCAGTCGAGGATGGAGAAGCTGCCGCCCGACTTGTCGTAGAGGTAGAGGAATGCGACCAGCATCAAGAGGGACCCGAGCAGGGTGTAGAGGAAGAACTTAACCGCGGCATAAACGCGGTTGGGTCCGCCCCAGACCCCGATCACCAGGTACATCGGAATCAGCGTCGCCTCGAAGAACACGTAGAACAGCATCGCATCGAGCGCGGCGAATACCCCGTTCAGCAGCCCCGACATGATGAGAAACGCCGCCATGTACTGCGCCACTCGCCGCTTGATCGACTCCCAGCCGGCGAGCACCACCAGTACGGTGATGAAGCTGTTCAGCAGAATGAACAGCACCGAAATGCCGTCCACGCCGAGGTTGTAGCGAATGTTGAAGCGCGGTATCCAGGGTGTGAGTTCGACAAACTGCATCGCGCTCGTCTGCGTGTTGAATCCGGTGTACAGCGGCAGACTCACCGCCAGGCCGGCGAGCGCGCCGATCAGCGAAATCTGGCGCACCTGCGCCGCGTGGCGGTCGCTGAACACCAGCACCGCGAGTCCGAACAGGATCGGAATCCAGATGGTGAGACTGAGCCAGGGGGCGGAGGTCATTACATGTCCCCTAGGCGTGGCCGAACCACAAGGTCAGCAGTACGAATACGCCGATGATCATGGAAAAGGCGTAGTGATAGATGTAGCCGGACTGGGCGAGGCGCACCACACCGGCGATCCAGCCGACGACGCGCGCCGTGCCGTTGACGAAGAAGCCGTCGATGATGGCCACGTCGCCGATCTTCCACAAACCGCCGCCGATTGCGCGCACACCGCCGGCGAAGAACCAATCGTTGAAGCGGTCGAAGCCGTACTTTTCCATCAGGATGTTGACGATGAAGCTGAACTTCTGGCGCAACACGCCGGGGAGATCCGGCTTCACGATATACAGATACCAGGCGGTCAACGCGCCGGAGAGCGCGAACCAGAACGGCACGGTGGTGACCGCGTGCAGCATCATACCGACCACACCGTGGAATTCATGCGCCATTTCCGCGAGACCTTCGTGTTCCGGCGCTATAAAGATGGCGGAGCCGAAATAACCGCCGTAAAGAATCGTGCCTATGAACCAGCCGGCAGCTACCGACGGAATTGCGAGCAGGATCAGCGGAACGGTCACCACTGCCGGGGTTTCGTGCGGCGCATGGCTGTGACCATTCTCGTCGTGCGCGGCGGCGTGGCCATCGTGCCCGTGAGCGTGCGCATGCGCGCCGAAGCGCTCCTTGCCGTGGAAGGTGTAAAAGATAAGGCGGAAGGAATACAAACCGCCGACGAACACGCCCATCAGCACCATCAGATAGGCGAAACCGGCGCCAGGGGTATGCGACATGTGCACCGCTTCGATGATCGAATCCTTGGAGAAGAAGCCGGCGAACGGCGGCAGTCCGGCGTTGGCTAAAGCGCCGATCAGCATGGTGAGATAGGTGATCGGCATGTACTTGCGCAGCCCGCCCATTTTGCGCATGTCCTGCTCGTGATGCAGCGCGATGATCACCGAGCCCGCGCCGAGGAACAGCACCGCTTTGAAGAAGGCATGGGTCATGAGGTGGAACATGCCGACCGAGTAGGCCGATGCGCCCAGCGCCACCGTCATATAGCCCAGCTGCGACAGGGTCGAATACGCGATCACGCGCTTGATGTCGTATTGCACCACCGCGATCAGCGCCATGAAGAACGCGGTAATGCCGCCGATCACCAGCACGAAGGACAGCGCCGCCTCGGACAACTCGAACAGCGGCGACATGCGCGACACCATGAAAATGCCGGCGGTCACCATGGTCGCCGCATGAATCAGGGCCGAGATCGGCGTCGGGCCTTCCATCGAATCGGGCAGCCAGACATGCAGGGGAAACTGCGCCGACTTGCCCATCGCGCCGATGAACAGACAAATGCAGATCACCGAAATCAGCAGCCAGGGCGAGCCCGGGATGATCTCGATGCTGGTGTTGACCATCGCCGGAGCCTGCGAGAACACGCTGGCGTAATCGAGCGTGCCGAAGGTGGCCAGCACCAGGCCGATGCCGAGCAGGAAACCGAAATCGCCGACGCGGTTCACCAGGAATGCCTTCAGATTGGCGTAGATCGCCGTCGGGCGGGTATACCAGAAACCGATCAGCAGGTAGGACACCACGCCCACCGCTTCCCAGCCGAAGAACAGCTGCACGAAGTTGTTGGACATCACCAGCATCAGCATGGAGAAGGTGAACAGCGAAATATAGGAGAAGAAACGCTGATAGCCCGGATCGTCCGCCATGTAACCGATGGTGTAGATATGCACCATGAGCGAGACGAAGGTCACCACCACCATCATCAGCACCGACAGGCGGTCGATCAGGAATCCGATCTCGAAGCGCGTCGCGCCCGAGGTCAGCCAGGTATACACGCTGCCGTTGTAGATATTGCCGTTCTGCACATCGAGGAATATCGCCACCGAAGCGACGAACGCTATCGTCACCCCGATGATGGTCACCCAATGCGCGCCCGCGCGGCCGACGGCGCGGCCGGCAAGGCCGGCAATCAGCGCGCCGGCGAGGGGCGCCAGCGGCACCAGCAGGTAGAGTTGCTGCATCGATGTCATAGCGTTGTGCCGGGCGGCGCGTCCGGGCAAAGCCGCGAGCGCGCTGCCGGCTCGTGCGTGCTTGCTGTCCGTCGCTCCTTGCCCATTGCCTTCCTTTAGCCTTTCAATGTGTTCATGTCGTCGACGTTGATGGTGGAGAGGTTGCGGAACAGCACCACCAGAATCGCCAGGCCGATAGCCGACTCGGCCGCCGCCACGGTCAGGATGAAAAACACGAACACCTGGCCGGAAATGTCATGCAGGTAATACGAGAAGGCGATGAAGTTCATGTTCACCGCCAGCAACATCAGCTCTATCGCCATCAGCAGGATGATGACGTTCTTGCGATTGAGAAAAATGCCGACGATGCTGATCGCGAACAGCAGCGCACCGAGTATCAGGAAGTGCGACAACGACAGCACCGGCAGGGTTGGCAGTTGCACGATCAGCTATCCTTCTTCTCTGAGGGCATCGAAACCATGCGCACGCGGTCGGCGCGCTTGATCGCGATCTGCTCGGGCGGATTCTGGCGCTTGCTGTCCCTGCGACCGCGCAGGGTAAGCGCGATCGCCGCGACGATGGCGACCAGCAGGATCACCGCGGCCAGTTCAAACGGATAAACGTAATCGGTATACAGAATCCGGCCCAGCGCCTTGGTGTTGCTGTAGTCCGCGCCCGGATCGGCCGGGTTGGGCAGCTGCGCCACGCCGAAATATTTGCCGCCCAGCACCAGCACCATCTCGACCACCATCAGCGCGCCAACCGCGGCCCCCAGCGGCAGATAGCTCCAGAAGCCTTCGCGCAGCCGGTCGAGGTTGATGTCGAGCATCATCACCACGAACAGGAACAGCACCATCACCGCGCCGACGTAGACCAGCACCAGCACGATCGCCAGGAACTCCGCCCGCAGCAGCATCCAGATGGCGGAGGCGGTAGAAAATGCGAGCACCAGGTAAAGCGCCGCATGCACCGGGTTGCGCGCGGTAATCACGCGCAGCGCCGCGATCAGCAGGATGGCCGCGAAAAAGTAGAAAAGCAGGCCTTCGATATTCATGATTTCATCACCGGTACGCCGCGTCGCTGGCGCGGTCTCGGGCGATCTCGGCTTCGTAACGGTCACCCACCGCAAGCAGCATTTCCTTGGTGTAATGCAGGTCGCTGCGCTTCTCGCCGTGGTACTCGAGGATGCGCGTCTCGACGATGGAATCGACCGGGCAGGATTCCTCGCAGAAACCGCAGAATATGCATTTGTTCAAGTCGATGTCGTAGCGCGTGGTGCGGCGCGTGCCGTCGGCACGCTGCTCCGATTCGATGGTGATCGCCAGCGCCGGGCACACCGCCTCGCACAGTTTGCACGCGATACAGCGCTCCTCGCCATTGGGGTAGCGGCGCAGCGCATGCAGCCCGCGAAAGCGCGCCGACTGCGGCGTGTGCTCCTCCGGATACTGCACCGTAATCTTGCGCGCGAACATATACCGCCCGGTAACCGCCATGCCCTTGAGCAGTTCCAGTAGCAGGAAGGTTTTGAAGAATGCGCGGATTTTCTCAGTCATGGCGTACTATTTCCAGATTGAGAACGGGGTCTGCATCCACGCGGCGATCAGTACCAGCCAGACGATGGTCAGCGGAATGAAGACTTTCCAGCCGAGGCGCATGATCTGGTCGTAGCGATAGCGCGGGAAGGTTGCACGGAACCAGAGGAACAGGATCAATACGCACAGGACCTTGCCCAGCAGCCAGAAGAATCCCGGGATGGCGTTGAACGCGGCCGAATCGATCGGCGGCGCCCAGCCGCCGAAAAACATGATGGTGGTGAGGGTGGCCACCAGGATCATGTTGGCGTACTCGCCCATGGAGAATACGCCGAACAGCATGCCGGAATATTCGACGTGGAAACCGACGATCTCCGATTCGCCCTCGGCCATGTCGAACGGTGCGCGGTGAGTCTCGGCCACACCGGAAATGAAATACACCAGCAGCATCGGCGCCAGCGGCAGCCAGTTCCAGGAGAGGAAGTTGATCCCCTTGTCGACGAAATACCCTTCCATCTGTCCGGCGACGACATCGGAGAGATTCAGGCTTTGCGATACCAGCAGCACACACACCAGTGCGAAGCCCATGGCGATTTCATAGGCGACGATCTGCGCCGCCGCGCGCATCGAGCCGAGAAAAGCGTATTTCGAATTCGACGCCCAGCCGGCGACGATGATGCCGTACACGCCCATCGAGGTGATCGCCATCACGTAAAGCAGCCCGGCATCGATATCGGCGAGGACCACGTTTTGGTTGAACGGCACCACTGCCCAGGCGGCCATCGCCACGGTAAGGGTGATCATGGGCGCCAGTACGAACAGAACCTTGTCTGCGCCCGACGGAATGATGATTTCCTTGAACATCAGCTTGACGCCGTCGGCTATCGGCTGCAGCAGGCCCAGCGGTCCGACGCGGTTGGGACCGATGCGCACCTGCATGTAGCCGATGACCTTGCGCTCGAGCAGTGTCAGATAGGCCACCGCGCCGAGCAACGGCGCAACGATGAGCGTGATCAATATCGATGTCTTGACCAGGGTGAAAATCGCCGCCCCCAGCGCCGGGCCGAAGAAGGACTGGGCATAGCCCAGGCCGGTAGCAATCAACTGCTGGTACAGGGCCATCATGGGCGCGGCTCCACCACGATTGCGCCCGACATCGGACCCAGATCCCGCGTCGCGGCGTGCCCCGCGGCAAGGCGTACACAATCGCGCGGCAGGCGGTCATCGCAAGCGGCGTTCACCGCGGCCTCGCCCGCACCCTGCTTCACCATTACGGCCTGGCCTTCCTTCAGGCCGAGTTTGGCCATGAGTGCCGCGTTCATCCAGGCGCGCGGGGCGGTCGCATCGTGGGTCTGCTGCAGCGAAGCTGCGCGGCGTACCACGGCGTCGCTGAAATAGATCGGGACCTCGGTGATTCTCTGCAGACCGCCGGATGCGGCCGGCGTTTGCAACGCGATGCCGCTCAAACGGTTGTCGAGCCGGGTCGTGATCTCGTCGGGTTTGGCAATCTCGTCGCGCACCTGCTCGCTCGAGTCATAGTCGAAGCCGGCCAGGCCAAGCAGATTGCCGAGCACGCGCAGCACCTTCCACGCCGGGCGCGCGTCGCCCAGCGGCTTGACCACGCCGTTGAAGCTTTGCATGCGGCCTTCGGCGTTGACGAACGTACCCGAAGTTTCGGTGAACGGCGTGATCGGCAGCAAAGCGCTGGCGTAGTCGGGGGCAGACCCCCTATAGGCCGACAGGCAGATCACGAATTCGGTCGCGGCCATGGCCTTCATCGCCGCATGCGGATTGTTGCAATCGAGTTCGGGCTCGACGTTCAGCAGCAGGTATGCCTTGCGCGGTTCGGCCAGCATCGCAGCTGCATTCAAGCCGCCGGCCCCGGGCACGGCCCGGGCCAGATAGCCGCCAACGCTGTTGGCGGCCTCGCCGAGAACGCCGAATTCCGCGCCCAGCAGTCGCGCCAGTTCCTGCGCCAGCAGGCGCAGCTGTGCCGCCTGCGGGTGCTGCGCGGCCAGATTGCCGAGAAAAATTCCCGTCTTTGTGCCAGATGCGAGACTGGCGGCGATGGCTTTGGCCGGAACGCCGACCACGACGGCGGCGAGCGCGGCCGGTACCGCCTGCTGTTTCGCTTCGGCCACGGCTTTTACCACCTGCGCCAGCAGTTCTGCGAACTCCTGCGGCGGCACGATGGCCTTGTTCGCCAGATTGAGCAGCAGATCGTCATCGGTGGCATGGATCAAATTGATCTGTTGTCCGCGCTTGGCCGCCTGGCGCAGGCGGTTGGCAAAAAGCGGGTGGTCCTTGCGCAGGAACGAGCCGACCACAAGCACGCGATCAAGGGCGTTGATATCGGCGATGTTCATGCCCAGCCAGGGCGCGCCGGCCTGTTTCTGGTCGGCCGAAAAATCCGACTGGCGCAGGCGGAAATCCACGTTTTCACAGCCGATGCCGCGCATCAGCTTGCCCAGCAGGTACAGCTCTTCCAGCGTGGAGTGCGGTGCAGCCAGCGCGCCCAGCGCCTGCGCGCCATGCTGTGCCTGGACGTTTTTCAGTCCCTTCGCCACCGCAGCCAGCGCCTGCTGCCAATCCACTTCCTGCCACTGCCCGTCGATCTTGAGCATCGGCCGGGTCAGGCGGTCGGCGGAATTCAAACCCTCGTAGGCGAAGCGGTCGCGATCCGACAGCCAGCATTCGTTCAGCTCCTCGTTCTCCAGCGGCAATACCCGCATCACCTTGTTCGCCATCACCTGCACGATCAGGTTGGCGCCCAGGCTGTCGTGCGGACTCACCGATTTTCGCCGCGCAAGCTCCCAGGTACGGGCGCTGTAGCGGAACGGCTTGCTGGTGAGCGCGCCGACCGGGCACAGATCGATCATATTGCCCGACAATTCGGAATCGACCGAGCGCCCGACGAAGGATACGATTTCCGCGTGCTCGCCCCGCCCCATCATCCCCAGTTCCATCACGCCGGCGATCTCCTGGCCGAAGCGCACGCAGCGGGTGCAATGGATGCAGCGGCTCATCTCCTCCATCGAAATCAGCGGACCGACGTTCTTGTGAAACACCACGCGCTTCTCTTCGTTGTAGCGCGAGGCGCTGTTGCCATAACCCACCGCGAGATCCTGCAGCTGGCATTCGCCGCCCTGGTCGCAGATCGGGCAGTCGAGCGGATGATTGATCAGCAGGAACTCCATCACCCCTTTCTGCGCGGTCCGGGCGTATTCGGACTCGGTGAACACCTTCATGCCTTCGCTGACCGGCGTGGCACAGGCCGGCAGGGGCTTGGGCGCTTTTTCGACCTGCACCAGGCACATGCGGCAGTTCGCCGCGATCGAGAGTTTCTTGTGATAGCAGAAATGCGGAATGGCGATACCGAGCGCGTTGGCGGCGTCCATCACGGTTGCGCCGTTCTTGACCTCGATCTGCCTGCCGTCGATTTCTAGCTTTGGCATGTCGTTCTCAAGCCGCCTTCTCGGCAGGTGCGCCGGCGGCGGTGAAATATCCGCCGGGTACGCTCACCATGCAGCGTTTGTGGTCGATGTGATACTGGAACTCGTCGCGGAAATGGTTGATGAAGCTTTTCACCGGCAGGGCAGCTGCGTCCCCCAGGGCACAGATGGTGCGCCCGGCGATGTTGTCGGCCACGTTGGTGAGCAGGTCCAGGTCTTCCTGCCGCCCCTTGCCGTGTTCGATGCGATGCACCATGCGATACATCCAGCCGGTGCCCTCGCGGCACGGCGTGCACTGGCCGCAGGACTCTTCGAAATAGAAATACGACAGGCGTTCCAGCGCGCGCACCATGCAGGTGGTGTCATCCATCACGATCACCGCGCCCGAACCGAGCATGGACCCGGCCTTGGCGATGGAGTCGTAGTCCAGATCGGTCTGCAGCATGATGTGCCCGGGCAGGACCGGTGCCGACGAGCCGCCCGGGATTACCGCCTTGATCTTCCTGCCGCCGCGCATCCCGCCCGCCATCTCCAGCAGCGTCGCGAACGGCGTGCCCAGACGCACTTCGTAATTACCCGGCCGGTTGACGTGGCCCGAAACCGAGAACAGCTTGGTGCCGCCGTTGTTGGGCTTGCCCAGTGCGAGGAAGGCGTCGCCGCCGTTATTGATGATCCAGGGCACTGCGGCGAAAGTCTCGGTATTGTTGATGGTGGTAGGCTTGCCGTACAGGCCGTAGCTCGCAGGGAACGGCGGCTTGAATCGCGGCTGGCCCTTCTTGCCTTCGATCGATTCGAGCAGGCCGGTCTCTTCGCCGCAGATGTAGGCGCCCCAGCCGTGCACCGCATGGAGTTCGAACGAAAAATCGGTGCCGAGGATGTTGTCGCCCAGATAACCCGCGGCGCGTGCTTCGTCCAAGGCCTTCTCGAACAGCTCGTATTCCGCCCAGATTTCTCCATGGATGTAGTTGTAGCCCACGGCTATACCCATGGCGTAGGCGCCGATCGCCATGCCCTCGATCAGCATGTGCGGGTTGTAGCGGATGATGTCGCGGTCCTTGAACGTGCCCGGTTCGCCCTCGTCGGTGTTGCACACCAGATACTTGGGGCCGGCGTACTGTTTGGGCATGAAACTCCACTTCAATCCCGCGGGGAAGCCGGCGCCGCCGCGGCCGCGCAGCCCCGATTTTTTGACTTCAGCAGTGACCGCATCCGGTGCGATCTTTTCGTTCAATATCTTCTTCAGCGCGGCATAGCCGCCGCGTGCCTCGTAGTCCTTGAGGTGCCAGTTCGAGCCGTCGAGGCCCTTCATCAGGATCGCGTCGGGACCGTAGTCGAGCATCACTTCAGCTCCGATAGCAGTTGATCGAGCTTGTCGTGCGACATCCTGCTGCACATGCGCTTGTTGTTCACCAGCAGCACCGGCGCATCGCCGCAGGCGCCCATGCATTCGCCCTGCTTCAGCGTAATGCGGCCGTCGGCGGTGGTTTCATTGAAGCCGACGCCAAGGCGGTGTTTCAGGTGCTCGGCAGCGTCCGCCCCGCCGGAGAGCGCGCACGGCAGGTTGGTGCACACGGTGAGTTTGTGCCGGCCGCCGGGCTCGAGGTTGTACATGTTGTAGAAACTCGCGACCTCATAGACCGCAATCGGCGCCATGCCCAGATACTGCGCCACATAGTCCATGGTCTCGGTTGCGAGCCATCCCTTCTCGTCCTGCGCAATGGCGAGTGCCGCCATCACCGCCGACTGCTTCTGCTCGGCCGGGAACTTGGCGATCTCGCGGTCGATTCTTTTCAATGATTCCGCGCTCAGCATCTCATCCGCCACATTTCATTCTTACCTGTCGACTTCGCCGAACACGAAGTCCAGCGTGCCGATGATCGCGACCACGTCGGCAATCATGTGGCCGCGCGACATCTCGTTCAGACCCTGCAGGTGGTTGTAGCCGGCGCCACGGACCTTCACGCGATACGGCTTGTTCGCCCCGTCCGACACCAGATAGATACCGAACTCGCCCTTGGAATGTTCGACCGCAGCGTAGGCTTCACCGGCAGGCACGCGGAAGCCCTCGGTAAACAGCTTGAAATGGTGGATCAGCTCTTCCATGCTGCCCTTCATCTCGGCGCGCGCCGGCGGCGCGATTTTGTGATTGTCGACAATCACCGGGCCCGGGTTGGCGCGCAGCCAGTCGACGCACTGGCGGACGATGCGGTTGGCCTGGCGCAACTCCTCCACCCGGCACAGGTAGCGGTCGTAGGTGTCGCCGTTCACGCCCAACGGAATGTCGAAGTCCATGCGGTCGTAGACTTCGTAGGGCTGTTTCTTCCTCAGGTCCCAGGCGATGCCAGAGCCGCGCAGCATGACACCGGTAAAGCCGAGTTCGATCGCCCGCTCCGGCGAGATGACGCCGATACCCACGGTGCGCTGCTTCCAGATACGATTGTCGGTAAGCAGGGTTTCGTATTCGTCGATATGCGCCGGAAAGCGCTCGGTGAAATCCTCGATGAAATCGAGCAGGCTGCCGGAGCGGTTCTGGTTCATTTCCGCCACTGCCTTGGCGTCGTGGATTTTCGATTTGTCGAAGCGCGGCATGACATCGGGCAGGTCGCGATATACGCCACCCGGGCGGTAGTAGGCTGCATGCACCCGCGCCCCCGAAACCGCCTCGTACATGTCGAACAGATCCTCGCGTTCGCGGAAGGTGTACAGGAACATGGTCATCGCGCCGATGTCGAGGCCATGGGCGCCGAGGAACAGCAGGTGGCTGAGGATGCGTGTGATCTCGTCGAACATGACGCGGATGTACTGGGCGCGCTCGGGCACCTGGATGCCGAGCAGACGCTCCACCGCCATGCAATAGGCGTGCTCGTTGAGCATCACCGAGAAATAGTCCATGCGGTCCATGTAGGGCAACGCCTGGACATAGGTCTTTTGTTCGGCCAGTTTCTCCGTCGCGCGGTGCAGCATGCCGATGTGCGCGTCGGCGTTCATCACCACCTCGCCGTCCATTTCGAGCACCAGGCGCAGCACCCCGTGCGCGGCCGGATGCTGTGGCCCAAAATTCATCGTGTAATTGCGGATCTCAGCCATGCTCTACGCTCGCCTCGAAGCCGCGGTGTCCACACGCAGATGGCGCAGATGAATTTCAGTGGAGGCTAACTTGCGCATTGCGCAAGTTAAGCCCGGCTGCGCCGGGCGGCCGGAACTAAAATTCATGGTGTAGTTTCGGATCTCGGCCATGTCAGTGCTTGCCCAGGTCGCCGTACTGGTCTTCGCGAATGACGCGCGGCGTGATTTCGCGTGGCTCGATCGTCACCGGCTGGTAGATGACGCGCTTTTGCAGCGGGTCGTAGCGCATTTCGACCTGGCCTGAAATCGGGAAGTCCTTGCGAAACGGATGACCGATGAAGCCGTAGTCGGTGAGTATCCGGCGCAGGTCCGGATGGCCGGAGAACATGATGCCGAACAGGTCAAAGGCTTCACGCTCGTACCAGTTGGCGTTGGGCCAGATACCGGTAAGCGTGTCCACCAGCGGGAAGTCGTCGTCCGGCGCGAATACCCGCAGCCGCACGCGCCAGTTGTGTTCCATCGACAGCAGGTGTGAAATAGCGGCAAAACGCCGACCTTCCCACGCGCCGTCGCCATAGGCGGAATAGTCCACGCCGCACAAGTCCATCAACTGGGCGAAAGCGAGACCCGGATCATCATGCAGCGTCTTCGCCACGGCGAGGTAGTCCGCAGCATTCACCACCACGGTGATTTCGCCCAGGGCCGGGGTAAGGCTGACAATCCGGCCGCCCAGAGCGGTCTCCAGATTGTTTTTGAGTTGTTCTAATGTACTGGCCATTGGTGCGGCGATGGTCTGAGCGAGCGTTAGCGGGCTATGGTATTCGTGCGTTTGATTTTGTTTTGCAGCTGAATCAGGCCGTAGATCAAGGCCTCGGCGGTGGGCGGACAGCCCGGCACGTAAATGTCCACCGGCACGATACGATCGCAGCCGCGCACCACCGAATACGAATAGTGGTAATAGCCGCCGCCATTGGCACAGGAACCCATCGAGATCACCCAGCGCGGCTCCGCCATCTGGTCATAAACTTTTCGCAGCGCCGGCGCCATTTTGTTGCACAGCGTGCCGGCGACGATCATCACGTCGGCCTGGCGCGGGCTCGGACGGAACACGATGCCGAAGCGGTCGAGGTCATAGCGCGCAGCGCCCGAATGCATCATCTCAATCGCGCAGCAGGCAAGGCCGAATGTCATCGGCCACATAGAACCGGTGCGCGTCCAGTTGATCAGCTTGTCCGCCGTGGTGGTGACAAAGCCTTCCTGCAGAATGCCTTCAATGCCCATGGCGGAGCCCCCAGGTGATCAGCACATGGCCGGGCTGCGCGTAGTCGGCAACAAGCGCTGTCCGAGTATGGCATGGAGTCAATCCCACTCCAGCGCCCCTTTCATCCATTCGTAGATGAAGCCGATCACCAGGATCGCCAGGAAGATCATCATCGAAAAAAAACCGAACAGGCCGATTTCGTGGAGAACGATCGCCCAGGGAAACAGGAATGCGATTTCCAGATCGAACAAAATGAACAGAATCGCGACCAGGTAATAGCGCACGTCGAATTTCATGCGCGCATCCTCGAACGCTTCGAAGCCGCATTCGTAGGGGGACAGTTTTTCGCTGTCCCAGCGGTGCGGCCCCAGCATCGCGCCCATGATGATCGGCCCGGCGCCGACGGCGATGCCGACAAAAATGAACATCAGGACCGGGAAGTAATTTTCGAGCACGGATTGTCAGCGCCTGGAGTCGAAGATCGTGGGGACGGTCAAGGCCAAGGGTTCAATTATAACGACAGGCGACATCGTCTACCAACGAACACTTTGCGGAGTTGACATAGATCAAACGCTCCCTAGTTGCCTTCGTGCCTAAGCTTTGCCCGACCTCGATTCAAACCACGAAACCGATCCTCATATTGCGCGTGATCCGCGCTTCACGCTGATCAATCCCAAACTGGTGCCGACGGCGAGACTCGAACTCGCACAGCTTTCGCCACTACCCCCTCAAGATAGCGTGTCTACCAATTTCACCACGTCGGCAATCTAGAAACCAGATGCCAGATACTGGTTTCTATTTAGGTACGTCGTTCGACTTCGAGCCTGCGGGCGCGCCCGCGGGAACAGGCACAACAGCCGGTTTTGGAACCTCTTCGCCAGGTTTGGGTGCCGCGGCGGGTGGAGCCGTCACTCCCTGCATCACGCTGCCTCCGGTCTGCGGCTTGTGCGTCGCTACGTAGGCGAGGCCCAGGCTGGTGATAAAGAACACCGCCGCCAGCGCCGCCGTGGTGCGCGAAAGAAAGTTTGCTGAACCGGTGGCGCCAAACAGGCTGCCGGACGATCCGCTGCCGAAGGCTGCCCCCATGTCCGCGCCTTTGCCATGCTGCAGCAGCACCAGGAAGATAATACCCAGCGCCACCAGCACGTGTATCGTCAAAATTATCGTCAACCAGATGTCCATTACTCTCTCGCTATGACTCACCCGCCATTTGGCGCATGATAAATATACTGAACAGACGCGCCCAGAAACCGGCGGGTCCGGCTAGTTGCCGCATTTCACCTGTTGTTCGCCGCCGCGCATATCGCGATGAATTCGTTCGCCACCAGCGCCGCCCCGCCGATAAGACCCCCGTCTATATCGGACATGGAAAACAATTCCTTCGCATTGGCCGCCTTGACGCTGCCGCCGTAGACGATACTCAGACCTGCGGCCAGTTTGGAATCCTGCCGGCCAACGACGCCGCGGATGAATGCGTGGACCGCCTGCGCCTGCTGCGGCGTTGCGGTTCTGCCGGTTCCGATAGCCCACACCGGTTCGTAGGCAATAACCGCATTGACCAACGCACCGACGCCGCTTGTATCGAGTACGGCTGCGAGCTGACGTCCGACCACAATTTCAGTGACCGCGCTTTCCCGCTCCTGCAAAGTTTCACCGACGCACAGGATCGGAATCAATCCCGCCCCTTGCGCGGCCTTGAATTTCGCCGCTACCTGCTGATCGGTTTCACCGTACAGCGACCTGCGCTCGGAGTGGCCGACCAGAACATGGCGGCAGCCAAAGTCGCGCAGCATGGCACCGGATACTTCACCGGTATAGGCACCCTGCGGCCATTCGCTGAGGTTTTGCGCGCCCCAGGCGATGCAACTACCTGCCAGATCCGTTTCAATCTGCGCCAGATACGGGTACGGAACGCAAACCGTATAGTGCACGCCATCGACCGCATTCAGGCCGGACTTCAACTCTTCAATCAACTGCCGGTTCGCCGCCAGGCTGCCGTGCATTTTCCAGTTACCTGCGACCAATCGGCTGCGCATCGCCTTAAATTCCAAATACCTGCCGCTGAGCGTCAGAACCGCCTAATTTTACAGCGTTTAGACGAGGCCGGTCAATTAAATGCGCGTGCGGGCGTTGCAACTTGAAGCCCCATTTTCGGCCTGCAGGCGACGCCGTTGCACATTGCTGCCAAGCGCGAGTCCGAGCGTGTATTCTGCGCCTGACGGCGTGACTGGAACCACCCGGCGTAGCCGCCGGGAGCAGAGGACGCCACGGAATAAAACCGGCGTCGGGATGAATCGTCAGGAGCATACGGTGCTAGGCGCGAAAACATGGAAATGACGCCTCTGGTGACCGCGCTGGTGCTCGGTTCAGCGTTGTTGCACGCGGGTTGGAACGCGATTATCAAGTCGAGTCGCGATGTGATGCTCGACACCGCGCTGGTCGCCGCCGGCGCGGGCATTCTGGCGCTGCCGCTCACCGCCTTCGTTGCATTTCCGGCGAGCGCCAGCTGGCCCCATCTGGGCGCGTCGGCGGTGGTCCATGTATTCTACTTCGCTACATTGGTCGCCGCCTATCGCATCGGCGATCTGGGCCATGCCTATCCCCTGATGCGGGGCACGGCACCGCTGCTGGTGGCGCTATTCGGTGTCGCGCTGCTGGACGAACACCCAGGCGCCAGCATGTGGCTGGGGATCGTACTCATCAGCTCCGGTATCCTCAGCCTTGGTTTTCTGCAGCGAGGTCGCGCGCACCGCGGAGCGACCCTGTGGGCTCTGACGAATGCAGCGATTATCGCGTGCTACACCCTGGTGGACGGTGCCGGCGCGCGCCTCTCCGGAACCGCGGCGGGCTACGTTGCAGCGTTGTTCTGGCTGCAGGGGATGCTTTTCGTTGCGCTCGTCGGCGTACTGCGCAAGCGCGCGGCGCTCGATTACGCCATGCACAACTGGCAGCGCGGCTTCGGCGGCGGATTGTGCCTGCTCAGCGCCTACGGCATCGTGCTCTGGGCGATGACGCAGGCACCGGTAGCCGCAGTGGCGGCGCTGCGCGAAACTTCGGTGATCTTCGCCGCGCTGCTCGGGACTATTTTTCTCAAGGAACGGTTCGGGTGGCAGCGCCTGATTGCCGCATTTGCGGTTGCAATCGGCGTTATCGTTTTGCGCAGCGGATGATCGGCCGCGACTAGGCGGCGGCCGCGCGCACGCTCTCGGCGAGCATTTGCGCCAGCGCTTCGACCTTGGCGCCATCCTCGCCCTCGACCATGACGCGCAGCAACGGTTCGGTGCCCGACGGTCGCAGCAGCACCCGTCCGGTCTTGCCCAACTCGCGCTCAGCTGCGTCCTTGGCCCTTCCTACCGCGACGCTCGATTCCCAGTTGAAGCGCTTGCCGACCTTGACGTTGACCAGCTTCTGCGGATAAAGCGTCAGACCGCGGCACAATTCGGCCAGGGTGGAATCGCTCTCGCGCACCGCCGTCAACACCTGCAGCGCAGACACCAGCGCGTCGCCGGTCGTATGCTTGTCCAGGCAGATAATGTGGCCGGAATTCTCCCCGCCCAGCTGCCAGTTCTTTTCCTGCAGCAGCTCGAGCACATAACGATCGCCTACCTTTGCGCGCGCGAACGCGATGCCCGCGCCTTCGAGCGCGCGCTGCAGCGCCAGATTGCTCATCAGCGTGCCGACGACGCCCGCGACCGCGCCTTGCCCGGCGCGCATGCGCGCGATAACGTACAGCAGTTGATCGCCATCATAGGTGCCGCCACTCGCATCCACCATCAGCAGGCGGTCTCCGTCTCCGTCCACGGCAATGCCCAGGTCTGCCTTGTTCTGTTTCACCGCCAGCTGCAGCGCCTGCGGACTGGTGGCGCCGACGAGGTCGTTGATATTGAAGCCGTCCGGGTTGACGCCTATTGCCACCACATCCGCGCCGAGTTCGTGGAACACGTGCGGCGCAATGTGATAGTCGGCGCCGTTGGCGCAGTCGACGACGATTTTCAGACCGCGCAGGTCGCGCTTGCTGGGAAAGGTGCTCTTGCAGAACTCGATATAGCGGCCGGCCGCGTCGTCTATGCGTCGCGCCTTGCCCAGTTTCGCCGAGGCGCGGCAGTGCATCGGTTGCTCGAGTTGCGCTTCGATCTCGGCCTCCACCGCGTCGGGCAGCTTGTTGCCGTCGCCGGAGAAAAATTTTATGCCGTTATCGGGGTACGGATTGTGCGAGGCGCTGATCACCACCCCGGCCTGCAAGCGCAGCGCTCGCGTGAGATAAGCCACCGCCGGTGTCGGCATCGGTCCGGACAGCATTACATCGACGCCCGCCGCGGCAAACCCCGCCTCGAGCGAGGCCTCCAGCATGTAACCGGAGATGCGCGTGTCCTTGCCGATCAGCACCGCTGGGCGCAGACCGGCGGACAATTGCGCGCGGCGCACCAGCACCTCGCCGGCGGCATAACCCAGGCGCACCATGAAATCCGGCGTGATCGGCGCCTCGCCCACCAGGCCGCGAATGCCGTCCGTTCCGAAATATTTTCTGGTCATCGAATTATTCCCACGGCAGATAGTACGCGAAGCGCATCGCGCGTTGCCGCGACGTCGTGCACGCGCAGGATTGCAGCGCCATTTTGCGCCGCAATCAGGGCCGCGGCAATGCTCGCGGCGAGCCGGTCGCCTGCGGGTTTGCCGGTAATCAGGCCGAGCGATGACTTGCGCGACCAGCCCGCGAGCAACGGCACGCCCAGCGATTCGAATTGGCGCAATTGGCGCAAAAGTTCGAGATTGTGTTCCAGCGTCTTGCCAAAGCCGAAGCCCGGATCGACGACGATGCCCTCAGCTGCTATCCCGGCAGCGCAGGCAGTTTCGACGCGTTCGCGCAAATAGGCCTTCACTTCTGCCACTACGTCGCCGTAACCCGGCCGCTGCTGCATCGTGCCGGGGTTGCCCTGCATGTGCATCAGACACACGGCGGCATCGGCGGCGGCAAGAGCGTCGAGCGCACCGGGCGCGCGCAATGCGTTGATGTCGTTGATCATGGACGCGCCCTCGCCGAGCACGACGCGCATCACCTCGGGTTTGACGGTATCGATCGACAGCGGCAGATCACGCAGGCCCTGCAGTACCGGCCGCAGCCGGCGCAATTCTTCCTCCGCGCTCACCTCGGCGGCCGCGCCCGGCCGGCTGGATTCCGCGCCAAGGTCGATCAGATCGGCGCCCTCTTCCATCAGTCGGTGTGCATGCGCAATGGCGGCTGCGGGGTCGAGAAACCGCCCGCCGTCGGAGAACGAATCAGGGGTGACGTTGACCACACCCATGATCAGCGGCCGATCTAGTGCGAATATGAATCGTCCGCAGCGCAGTACGCGGCCTGGTGACGACCGGGGCGACGGGAACGGTGAGGACGACGGCACGGCGGTGATATTACTCCGCACCTCGCATCGCTTCAGCCCTTATACCCTCAAGTTGCCGCGGCTGCGGCAGCGCCGGCCGCGTCGTCTTTCGGCGGCGGCGTTGGCGGCGCGCTGGATTGCTTTGGCTTCGGATCGCGCGGCGGCTTGCCTTCCATGATGTCGTTCAATTGGTCGGAGTCCAGCGTTTCCCACTCGAGCAGCGCCTTGGTCATGACCTCGACCTTGTCACGGTTCTCTTCGATCAGGCGCCGCGCCAGGGCGTATTGCTCATCGATGATGCGCCGTATCTCCTGGTCAACCTTCTGCAGCGTCACCTCGGATACGTTCTTGTGCGTGGTAATCGAGCGGCCGAGGAACACCTCACCTTCGTTCTCGCCATAGACCATCGGTCCGAGCGCGTCCGACATGCCCCATTGCGTCACCATGCGCCGCGCCATTTCTGTGGCACGTTCGAAATCGTTCGACGCGCCGGTGGTCATCTGGTGCATGAATATCTCTTCGGCGATGCGCCCGCCGAACAGCACTGCGATGGTGGAGAGCAGCCGCTCCCTGTCCATGCTGTAGCGGTCCTCAACCGGCAGTTGCATGGTCACGCCCAATGCGCGCCCGCGCGGGATGATGGTCACCTTGTGCACCGGATCGGTCTTGGGCAGCAGCTTTGCTACCACCGTGTGGCCGGACTCGTGATAGGCGGTATTGCGCCGCTCTTCTTCGGGCATCACCATCGAACGCCGCTCGGCGCCCATGATGACTTTGTCCTTGGCGCTCTCGAAGTCGTCCATGTCGACCAGGCGTTTGTTCTTGCGCGCGGCAAACAGCGCGGCTTCGTTCACCAGGTTGGCCAGATCGGCGCCGGAAAATCCCGGCGTACCGCGCGCGATGATGTCGGCCTTGACGTCGGGCGCCATCGGCACCTTGCGCATATGCACCAGCAGTATTTGTTCGCGGCCGCGGATGTCGGGCAGCGGCACCACCACCTGTCGATCGAAGCGGCCCGGGCGCATCAGCGCCGGGTCAAGCACGTCAGGGCGGTTGGTGGCGGCGATCACGATGACGCCGGCGGTGGCTTCGAAACCGTCCATCTCTACCAGCAACTGGTTCAGCGTCTGTTCGCGCTCGTCGTTGCCCCCGCCCAGTCCGGCACCGCGCTGGCGGCCGACCGCGTCGATTTCGTCGATGAACACAATGCAGGGCGAATGTTTCTTCGCTTGTTCGAACATGTCGCGCACGCGCGCCGCGCCGACTCCGACAAACATTTCGACAAAGTCAGAGCCGGAAATGGAGAAAAACGGCACCTTGGCTTCGCCGGCTATGGCCCTTGCCAGCAACGTTTTTCCGGTTCCCGGGTTGCCCACCATCAGCACGCCCTTGGGAATGCGCCCGCCCAGCTTCTGGAACTTGGACGGATCGCGCAGGAAATCGACCAGCTCCGATACCTCTTCCTTCGCCTCCTCGCAACCGGCCACATCGGCAAAGGTCACAGTGTTGGTCGATTCGTCGAGCATGCGCGCGCGCGACTTGCCGAACGAAAAGGCGCCGCCGCGTCCGCCGCCCTGCATCTGGCGCATGAAAAACACCCACACGCCGATCAGGAGCAGCATCGGGAACCAGGAAACGAAAATATTCATCAGCAGCGATGGTTCTTCTTCCGGTTTGGCCTTGACCTTGACGCCGTATTTCAGCAAGTCCGATATGAGCCAGATATCGCCGGGCGAGTAGCTGGTGATGGCCTTGCCTTCGGTTGTCTTGGCCTTGAGGTTGCGACCCTCGATCACCACTTCGGCGATGCGACCGGATTTGACCTCCTCGTAGAACTGGGAATAATCCATCGGCGCCTGGGTCGCCTGGCGCGTGTTGAACTGGTTGAATACCGTCATCAGCACCATGCCGATAACCAGCCAGATCACAAGATTCTTAAACATGTTGTTCATTGGGTTCCTAAGCAACAATTGCTGCTAGTCGTTCATTTTACAGGGTTACCGGGCACAATGCTCAGCCCCTCGACAGCGGCGCGGCCAGGCCCGCTCTAAGTACTAAACTTTTAGTCCTTTCCCGAGCAAGTACATTTCGCTGGAGCGCCCGCGTGAAGCCTCGGGTTTGCGCGACCCCACCTTGGTAAAGTTCTTGCGCATTGCCAACAGAAATTCGGTGAATCCGGCGCCCTGGAACACTTTGACCAGCAACGAGCCACCGGGTTTCAGGCATTGCAGGGAAAATTCCAGCGCCAGCTCGGCCAAATACATCGATCGCGCCTGGTCGCTCACGCCTATGCCGGAGATATTGGGGGCAAGGTCGGAAATTACAAGATCCGCCCGGCGGCCGCCCAGTGCAGCGAGCAGCGCGTCGAGCACCACCTGCTCGCGAAAATCGCCCTGCAAAAAATGGACGCCTGGCAGCGGTTCCATCGGCAGCAGGTCCACTGCCACCAACCTGCCTTTGGCGCCCAGCTTTGTCGCAGCGACCTGTGACCAGCTTCCCGGCGCCGCACCGAGGTCGACCACCAGCTGCCCGGGGGCGAGCAGCCGGTCCTTCTGGTCCAGTTCCAGCAGCTTGTAGGCGGCACGCGAGCGATAGCCTTCGGCCCTGGCCTTTTGCACATAGGGGTCGCTGATATGTTCGCGCATCCACGCCTTGCTGGTCTTGCTGCGGCTCATTGCGGGTCGAGGCTGTTACAATTGGGTTTTGCCGGCGTGTTCATTATGAAATCGCTCTCTACTGCCGAACGCAGACTTCTCAAAGCGCGGGCCCACGCGCTCAGACCCGTGGTCACCGTGGGCAATGCGCGTCTCTCTGCCGCGGTTGTCAAGGAAATAGACATCAGCCTCAAGGCGCACGATCTGATCAAGATTCGCGTGACCGGCGACGACCGCGACCTGCGCCAGGCGCTGCTGGGCGAAATCTGCAACCGCACCGACGCCTCTCCCGTACAGCACATCGGCAAGACCCTTGTCGTCTACCGCGAAAATCCGGAACCCGCAACTGCGCCGAAGAAACCCGCCGCGCGCAAGCAACCGCGGCGCACGAAGAAAAGCTTTCAGGGCGAGTAACACACCGCCGTTACCAATCTTCGCAAAGCGCGACGCCGGCTACTCGTAGCGTACATCGATTATTTCGAATTCGCGCACACCGCCGGGCGCCTGTACTGCGACCACGTCGCCCGCGACCGATTTTACGAACGCAGGCGACTGCCGCTACTCGTAGCGTACATCGATTATTTCGAATTCGCGCACACCGCCGGGCGCCTGTACTGCGACCACGTCGCCCGCGTATTTGCTTATCAGCGCGCGGGCGATCGGCGAACCGATGGAAATCTTGCCGTGCTTGATGTCGGCCTCGTCGTCGCCGACGATCTGGTAGGTAACCTTGTCACCGCTCTCCTGCTCCTGCAGGTCTACCGTAGCGCCGAAAACGCAGCGGCCTTCGGCGTCGTGCAGCCTGGGATCGATCACCTGTGCATTGGCGAGTTTGCCCTCGACTTCGGCAATGCGTCCTTCGACGAAGCTCTGCCGTTCCTTGGCCGCATCGTACTCGGCGTTTTCCGACAAATCGCCATGCGAGCGCGCCTCGGCTATGGCGGCAATCACGGCGTGCCGGTCGACTGTCTTCAGCCGTTGCAGTTCGGCGCGTAATAGCTCGGCGCCCTTGACCGTAAGGGGGGTCTTGCTCATATTCGAAAATCCTTAGTTAATTCAGCTCTCGGTGCAGGCTCTGCAACGCGTATGGAACCAGGGCCTGTATGTGGCGCATGCCGGTGCAGGCAGCACGCGCGCCGGCGATGGTAGTGTAATAGGTTACACGGCCCTGTAGAGCGCCGTTGCGGATAGCCCACGAATCCTGAACCGCACTGCGTTTTTCGTCCACGGTATTCACGATCAGGCTGACTTCGCCGTTCTTGATCATGTCGAGAATGTGCGGCCGGCCCTCCCCCACCTTGTTGACCGCAGTCGCGCTGATTCCGTTCTCGGTCAGAGCCTGCGCCGTGCCGCGCGTGGCGAGCAGACTGAATCCGAGCTGGAGCAGTTCGCGGCCGATTTGTACCGCAGCGTTCTTGTCGCTGTTTCTTACGCTGATAAATGCCTTGCCCGCCTTGGGCAGTTTCACCCCGGCGGCGAGTTGCGACTTTACAAACGCTTCGCCGAAAGACTGGCCCACGCCCATGACTTCACCCGTGGATTTCATCTCCGGTCCGAGGATGGTATCGACGCCGGGGAATTTGATGAACGGGAACACCGCCTCCTTCACCGAATAGTAGGGAGGCACCACTTCCCGCATCACGCCTTGCGCATTCAGGCTCTTGCCCACCATGCAGCGCGCGGCGATTTTGGCCAGCGGCAGGCCGGTCGCCTTGGACACGAAGGGCACGGTGCGCGACGCGCGCGGGTTCACCTCCAGCACATATACCGTGCCTTTCTGGATCGCGAACTGCACGTTCATCAGGCCGACCACGTTGAGCGCCAGCGCCATCTGCACCGTTTGCGCCCGAAGTTCCTGCTGCAACTCGTCGGACAGCGAGAACGGCGGCAGCGAACAGGCGGAATCGCCCGAATGCACGCCCGCCTGCTCGATGTGTTCCATGATGCCGCCGATCAGCACGCGCTCGCCATCGCAGATCGCGTCCACATCGACCTCGATGGCATCGTTGAGGAAGCGATCGAGCAGCACCGGCGAATCGTTCGAGACTTTCACCGCCTCGCGCATGTAGCGTTCCAGATCGCGCTGTTCGTGCACGATTTCCATGGCTCGGCCGCCGAGCACGTAGCTTGGCCGCACCACCAGCGGATAGCCGATTTCCACCGCGAGCCTGAGCGCATCCGCCTCGTTGCGCGCGGTGCGGTTCGGCGGTTGCTTCAGCTCGAGCCGGTGCAATAGCTTCTGGAAGCGCTCGCGGTCCTCCGCCACGTCGATCATGTCCGGGCTGGTGCCGATTATCGCCACGCCGTTCGCTTCCAGGTCGCGCGCAAGCTTCAGCGGTGTCTGCCCGCCGTATTGCACCACCACGCCGTCAGGCTTTTCCTTGTCCACGATTTCGAGCACATCCTCCAGCGTGAGCGGCTCGAAATACAGCCGGTCCGACGTATCGTAATCAGTCGAAACCGTCTCCGGGTTGCAGTTGACCATGATGGTCTCGTAACCGTCCTCGCGCAGCGCCAGCGCAGCGTGCACGCAGCAGTAGTCGAACTCGATCCCCTGGCCGATGCGGTTGGGTCCACCCCCGAGCACCATGATTTTCTTGCGCGCCGTCGGGGCCGCCTCGCACTCTTCCTCATAGGTCGAATACATGTAGGCGGTGTTGGTAGAAAATTCCGCGGCGCAGGTATCGACGCGCTTGTACACCGGCCGCACGCCGAGCGCACGGCGCCGATCGCGCACCTCGCGCTCGGTCGCGGCCAGCAACTTGGCCAGTCGGCGGTCGGAAAAGCCGTTGCGCTTTAGCGTTAGCAGCGCGCGCGCGTCAATGTCCTCGAGCCGCTGCCCCATCAACGCCTGCTCCTGCCGCACCAGATCCTCGATCTGCGCCAGGAACCAGGGATCGATATGCGTATCGCGCTGGATCTGCTCGAACGAGAGACCGCAGCGGAACGCGTCCGCCACGTACCAGATCCGCTCCGGCCCCGGATCGCCGAGTTCGGTTTCGAGCACGTCCTCGTCGGTGGTCTTCTCGTCCAGGCCGTCGGCTCCCGTTTCCAGACCGCGCAGCGCCTTTTGAAACGACTCCTGAAACGTTCGGCCGATGGCCATCACCTCGCCCACCGATTTCATCTGTGTAGTGAGACGGATGTTCGCCTGCGGGAACTTCTCGAATGCAAATCGCGGAATCTTGGTCACAACGTAGTCGATGCTCGGCTCGAACGAGGCCGGCGTCGCGCCGCCGGTGATTTCATTCGCCAGTTCGTCCAGGGTATAACCCACGGCGAGTTTGGCCGCGACCTTGGCGATGGGAAAGCCGGTTGCTTTGGAAGCAAGCGCCGAAGAACGCGACACGCGCGGATTCATCTCGATCACCACCATCTTGCCGTCGGCCGGATTGATGGCGAACTGCACATTGGAGCCGCCGGTCTCCACCCCGATCTCGCGCAACACCGCGATCGAGGCATTGCGCATGATCTGGTATTCCTTGTCGGTCAGCGTCTGCGCCGGCGCCACGGTGATCGAGTCGCCGGTGTGCACGCCCATGGGATCGAGGTTCTCGATCGAACAGATGATGATGCAGTTGTCGGCCTTGTCGCGCACCACCTCCATCTCGAATTCTTTCCAGCCGATCACCGATTCCTCGATCAGCAGCTCCTTGGTCGGGGAAGCGTCCAGTCCGCGCTCGCAGATTGCGACAAACTCCTCGCGGTTGTAGGCGATGCCGCCACCGGAACCGCCGAGCGTAAACGACGGACGGATCACCACCGGATAGCCGATCGACGCCTGCACCTGCAGCGCCTCTTCCATGCTGTGGGCCAGCATCGAGCGCGGACAGTCCAGACCGATCGATTTCATCGCCTGCTTGAATTTCTCCCGGTCCTCGGCCTTGTCGATGGCATCGCGCGAAGCACCGATCATTTCCACGCCGTATTTTTCCAGCACGCCGTGCTTGGCCAGGTCGAGGGCGCAATTCAGCCCCGTCTGCCCGCCCATGGTCGGCAACAACGCGTCGGGGCGTTCCCTGGCGATGATGGACTCGACCATCTGCCAGGTTACCGGCTCGATATAGGTGACGTCGGCCATTTCCGGATCGGTCATGATCGTCGCCGGATTGGAATTGACCAGGATCACCCGGTAGCCTTCCTCGCGCAGCGCCTTGCACGCCTGGGCGCCGGAGTAATCGAATTCGCACGCCTGGCCGATGATGATCGGGCCGGCGCCGATGATCAGAACGCTGCGGATGTCAGTACGCTTGGGCATCAGCGACCGACCCCCGTTGAAACGGAGTACGCCAGTGGCAGGCGGAACGAAACCCTGGCGTCACGTTCAGTGCGTTCCTGGACGCTCATGCTTTCCTGTCTTCCATAAATTTCACGAAGCGATCGAACAGATAGCCGATGTCCTGCGGGCCCGGGCTCGCCTCCGGGTGGCCCTGGAAGCAGAATGCGGGACGATCAGTGCGCGCCATGCCCTGCAGGCTGCCGTCGAACAGAGAAACATGTGTCGGCCGCAGATTCGCGGGAAGCGTCACCGGGTCGACGGCGAAGCCGTGATTCTGGCTGGTGATCGCCACCAGCCCGGTGTCGAGATCTTTCACCGGATGATTGGCGCCGTGGTGCCCGAACTTCATTTTCAGCGTCTTCGCACCGGACGCCAGGCCGAGGAGCTGGTGACCAAGGCAGATGCCGAATGTCGGCATGCCCGTGGTTACGATTTCTCGTATGGCCTCAATGGCGTAATCGCAGGGTTCGGGATCGCCCGGACCGTTGGAGAGAAACACCCCGTCGGGCTTGGCTGCCAGCACTGCCTTCGCCGGCGTCTCGGCTGGGAACACCGTCACTTTGCAGCCGCGCTCGGACAGCAAGCGCAGGATGTTTCGCTTGATGCCGTAGTCATAGGCGGCGACATGGAAGCGATGGCTGTCGATTCTGCGATGCCCCTCGCCCAGTCGCCAGACACCTTCATTCCATTCATACGGCTCGCGCGCAGATACCACCTTCGCCAGATCCATGCCGGCGAGCCCGGGAAACCCCCGCGCTGCGGCCAGGGCGCCGGCCACGTCGGCCTCGCCCAGCGTGGCGCCTGGCGCGGCGGCGAGCAGGCAGCCCCCCTGTGCCCCGTCCGTGCGCAGAATGCGCGTCAGCTTGCGCGTGTCGATGCCGGCGATGGCGACAATGCCGTGCACGACCAGGTAGTCGGACAGGGTCTGCTCGCTGCGAAAATTCGATACGCGCAGAGGCAGGTCGCGAATGATCAGTCCGGCCGCATGCGGCTGCGCCGATTCCTCATCTTCCCGGTTGACGCCGGTATTGCCTATGTGTGGATAGGTCAGGGTGACGATCTGGCGGCAGTAGGACGGATCGGTAAGGATTTCCTGGTATCCGGTCATGGCCGTGTTGAACACGACCTCGCCCGCCGAACTGCCCGCGGCACCGACGCCAATTCCGTTAAATACCGTTCCGTCAGCGAGCGCGAGGATGGCGGGCGGGAACGGCGAAGACACGGCTAACTCCAGGATTTATATACAGAAACGGGACTGGAACAGCGAGGTTCCGTCCCGTCTAGCTAACCCGTGGATTATAACCCGGAATGCAGCCCCGCCGCAATCGTACAGTGCGACACCTGGCGCGAACCCGCAGCATTGGTGCGACCGCTATTTCAAGCCGAGTACGTCCTGCATGTCGTAAAGCCCCGCGCCCTTGCCTTGCAGAAATCGCGCAGCGCGCAGCGCGCCGGTGGCATAGGTCGAACGGCTCTGCGAGCGTACCGTGACTTCGACGCGCTCGCCGCCGCCGGCGAAAATCACGCTGTGTTCGCCCACGATGTCGCCGCCACGGATCGAATGGAAACCGATGCTGTTCGCGTCGCGCTCACCGGTGTCGCCCTCGCGCCCGTACACGGCGCATTGATTCAGGTCACGGCCCAGGGCAGCGGCGACTACTTCGCCCAGCTTCAGTGCGGTGCCGGAAGGCGCATCGACCTTGTGCCGGTGATGCGCCTCGACGATCTCGACGTCGTAATCATTACCCAGGATGGTCGCTGCGACCTCGGCCAGCTTGAATGCGGCATTGACGCCCACCGCCATATTCGGCGCGAACACGATGGCGATCTTCTTCGCGGCATCGACGATGCGCTGCCTGCCCTCAGCACTGAACCCAGTGGTACCGATGACCATGTTCGCGCCCGAATTCACGCACGCCTCCAGGTGGCGCAATGTGCCCTCGGGCCGGGTGAAGTCGATCAGACAATCGGAGGCGGTGATGCCGGCGGCGTAATCGGCGCTGACCGCAATGCCACAAGCGTTGCCCAGCGATTCTCCGGCGTCCCTGCCCAGGTGCGGGCTGCCTGCCACTTCCAGCGCCGCGGACAACTTCAGGTCGGCGCTCGTCAGCACTGCCTCGATCAGGGTGCGCCCCATGCGCCCGGCACTGCCGGCGATAGCAATATTCATGCGGCTCTTGTCCAATTCGGTCAAAACTTGAGCTTTTCCTTGAGCCGTTCCCACCAGCTTTTTTCCGCGGCCTTCGCTGCCGCCGCGGCCGCAGGCTGGGGTGCAGCCGCGGCCGGAGCCGGCTTTGCGGCGTCAGGCGCTGACGGCGCAACCACTGCGGGCGGCGTTGGCGCGCTGGCGGCCGCCGCCGGTATTGTTTCCGGGGTTTTGATCGCAGCCGCGTCCGCGTTGGCGGCAGGCGTCACATCGCCCTCGATACGCTTGAGCTTCCCATCTGCGAACAGCACCGCGATCTTGCGCTGTTCCAGCGCGTTCGAGTTGACCCGTTGCCGCCGGAATATATAGTCCCAGCGGTCCGCATGAAAGCTGTCGGTAATCAGCGGCGTTCCGAGAACGAATCGCACCTGGTCTTTGCTCATGCCGAGCTTCAGTTGCGACACCGCCTCCTGCGACACGAAATTTCCCTGCTGGATTTCCATCCGGTATGGCTTGAATCCCACTGTCGGCAGTCCGATGGAACTGCAGGAGGCGAGGAACAGAACAGCCATTGCGGCCAATGCGCGTAAAAACATGGATAGTATTCGCTCTCTAAAAGAGTAAAGCGCTGTATGATAACCTAGTTTATAAACCACATCGATCCGCGCCCAAAGTCCATCATGAGCAAACCAGAAGATCTCAAGACCATAGGCCTCAAGGCTACCGCGCCCCGGCTGAAGATTCTCAATCTGTTCGAAAAAAGCAAGGTACGACACCTGTCGGCCGAGGATGTATACAAGATTCTGGTGGCAGACGGATTGGATACCGGCCTGGCCACGGTATATCGCGTACTGACCCAGTTCGAGCATGCCGGCCTGCTGCAGCGGCATCATTTCGAATCCGGCCGGGCGGTGTTCGAACTCAACGCCGGCACCCATCACGATCACCTGGTATGCATGCAGTGCGGGCGGGTGGAGGAGTTCTACGACGCGGATATCGAAAAACGTCAGAACAAGATCGCCAAGGACCGCGGCTTCGTGATCACCGAGCACTCGCTGCATTTGTACGTCGATTGCATCAAATCCAACTGCCCGCATAAGACAACAACGGACAACAACATAACTGACGCGAAATAAGGCAGCGCGCCGTTCCCGTTTATTTCACCTAGCCGCAAACGCGCCGGCGCCTGTTGGACGCATTCCTCACCTCCACCGTTCTGGTCGCCGTCGCCGAAATCGGCGACAAGACGCAGCTACTATCGTTTGTTCTTGCGGCACGGCTGCGCCAGCCCTGGGCCATCATCGCCGGCATTCTGGTTGCAACGCTTGCCAATCATGCGCTCGCCGGATCGGCCGGGGCCTGGCTCGCGCACCTTGCCGGGCCCGGCGTGATGCTGTGGGTGACCGGACTGCTGTTCATCGGCTTCGGCCTTTGGGCGCTGCACCCGGATGCGCTCGACGACGATCCTAAAATCCATCGTGCCGGCGCGTTTGTGACTACGCTGATCGCTTTTTTCCTCGCGGAAATGGGCGACAAGACGCAATTCGCTACGGTAGCGTTGGCGGCGCGCTTCGACAGCTTGACTGCGGTGGTGCTGGGCACGACACTGGGCATGATGCTGGCCAACGTGCCCGCGGTCATGGTCGGTGAGAAGCTCGCGCGGCGCCTGCCGCTGAAAGCAATTCGCCTGACTGCGGCCGGCCTGTTCATCCTCACCGGCGCGCTTACTCTCCTGGGGTGGCCGACATGACCGAGCAAAGAACTGATTTCACCGCTGAGCTGCTGCTGTGGCGCCACGCCGACGCCGAGGACGGAATCCCGGACGCCGCGCGCGCGCTGACCAGGAGAGGGCTGAAGCAGGCAAAGCAGGTGGCCGAATGGCTCAGGCCGCGGCTGGCGCAGGACTGCCTGATCCTGGTGAGTCCGGCCAAGCGCGCGCAGCAAACCGCCGCTGCGCTCGATCTGCCGTTCGCCACCGAACCACGCGTAGGCCTGCAGGCGGAGAGTGCCGACATCGTCGCGGCAGCCGCTTGGCCGAAGCGCGTCGGCACGGTCCTGGTGGTCGGCCACCAGCCGACCCTGGGGCAGCTCGCTGCGTGCCTGCTTAGCGGCGAGCCGGCCGACTGGACCATCAAGAAGGGCGCGCTGTGGTGGTTTGCCGGTCGCGCACGCTACGGCGACACCCAGGTAATTCTGCGCGCGGTCATCAGCCCGGACCTTCTCTAGCGGCGAAAAGCGATAAGCGCCCGGCCTGCTACGCGGCGGCTTCGCGCAGCGGTTTCATATCCAGGCGCAGCCCGATCGACTTCCATTCGTCGGCTTCGTCAGCGAGCGCCGCTGCGCTCAGCGGACGTTGCTCCTGCAGCGTATCCGGCAGCAACAAACGAAAGCCGCTGTCGGTCAGTTCGCATGCAAACGGCGGCGGATCAAGCTCGGTGCGGCTGCGACAAAACAGGCTCGCCAGGCGCAGACAGAACACCAACTCCCAGTCGCGCGGGACCGGACTCAGGTCGAGCAGTTTGGACAGCTTGCCACGGTGGGCGAGCACCAGTTGCGCCAGCTGCGACTGCTCCATGCGGGAGAAGCCGGGCATATCGGCGTTGGCAATGATGTAGGCCGAATGTTTGTGGTAGCCGTTGTGGGCTATGGAGATGCCGATCTCGTGCAGGGCGGCAGCCCAGGCGAGCGTCTGATCCGCGTGAGGGTCGTTCTCGGCGCCGCTCAAATTGCGATACAGGCCGCCCGCCAGTTCCGCCACGCGCTGCGCCTGTGCCGTATCGACGTGGTAGCGGCGCATGAACTGGCGCACCGTGACCTCGCGCATGTCGTGCTTCTGCACGCGGCCGAGCAAATCGTAGAGCACGCCCTGGCGCAGCGCAGCGTCCGACACGCTCATGTGCTCGATGCCAAGCTCGGCGAACGCCGCGCACATGATGGCCAGGCCGCCCGGCAGTATGAACGCGCGGTCCTCGCGCAGACCGGGCAAGTCCAGACGTTCGACCTCGCCCGCCTTGAGAAACGCGCTGCGCAGCTTGTCCAGGCCGGAGGCCGAGATGCCATGCTCACTCCAGCCGCTGGCTTCGACAATGGAAGCGATCGAGCGGGCGGTTCCCGAGGAGCCGACCGCCTCGGACCAGCCGAGCCGGGTGTACTGCTTGACGATGGTCTGCAGCTCGTTCCTCGCCGCGAGTTCGGCCTGTTTGAACGTGGACTTCTCGATCCTGCCGTCGGCAAAGTATTTCATGCTGAAACTGACGCAACCCATGTACAGACTATCCATCAGCTCCGGCTCGACGCCGGTACCAATGATGAATTCGGTCGAGCCACCGCCGATATCCATCACCAGGCGCTTGTCCCGGCTGAGCGGCAGGCTGTGCGCCACACCGAGGTAGATCAGCCGCGCCTCTTCGCGCCCGGCAATGACTTCGATGGGGAAACCCAGCGCCTCCTTGGCCTCGGCCAGGAACTGGCGCGAATTCTTGGCCACGCGCAGCGTATTGGTTCCAACTACGCGCACCGCCTCCGCCGGAAAGCCGCGCAGCCGGTCGGAGAACCGCCGCAGCGCGTCCAGCGCGCGCACCTGCGTGGCGCGGTCGATGCGCTTGTCGCGCGTCAGCCCGGCGCCCAGGCGCACCTGTTCGCGCAGGCCGTCGAGCAGATAGATCTGGTTATCGACGACGCGGCCGATCTGCAGGTGAAAGCTGTTGGAGCCCAGGTCCACAGCGGCTAAAGTTTCGTATTGCATGACCGAATTACCTTAGCACCTGGAACTTGGACGCGCAATGAATTTGGCGTCAATTTGGCGCGATCGTCGATCCATCCACTACCCCTCTGCACGAATCTCTGTGGCGCGCGATAATGCTGCTACGTTGTGCCATCTGGCCATGTTCCCAAAAAACCAAGTCCAATGTCGGCGAAACAGAATCCGCTCCTCAACCGGGAAATAGGCTTCCTGGAATTCAATCGGCGCGTGCTCGCCCAGGCCGAGGACACGGACACGCCATTGCTCGAGCGCCTGCGTTTTCTTTGCATCGTCAGCAGCAATCTGGACGAATTCTTCGAGATCCGCGTCGCCGAACTGAAGGAAACGATCAGCGTCAATCTGTCGAGCGTCGGACCCGAAGCCATGGATCCACGCGACGTGTTTGCCGCGGTCACCCGCATCGCGCACGATCTGGTGGAGCGCCAGTACCGGCTGCTGAACGAGCATATCCTGCCGGAGCTGGAAAAGGCGGGGGTGCGTTTCCTGCGCCGCAACGATCTGAACGAAGCCCAGCGGACCTGGATACGCGAGTATTTTTTCAACGAAATGATGCCCGTACTCACGCCGATCGGCCTGGATCCGGCGCACCCGTTTCCGCGCGTGTTCAACAAGAGCCTGAATTTTGCGGTCGAGTTGGAAGGTCGCGATGCGTTCGGCCGTGCCTCGCGCGCCGCCATCGTGCAGGCGCCGCGCATTTTGCCGCGCATGATCAAGCTGCCCGGCTCGCTGCGGCCGGGCAAGGAGCAGAGCTTCGTCTTCCTCTCCTCGGTCCTACACGAACACGCGTCCGAGTTGTTCGCCGGGATGAGCGTGCTCGGTTGCTTCCAATTTCGCGTAACCCGCAACAGCGACCTGTTCGTGGACGAGGAGGAAGTGAAGAACCTGCGCACTGCGCTGCAGGGCGAATTGCCGTTGCGCAACCTGGGCGCGGCAGTGCGCCTCGAGGTCGCAGACAATTGCACCCAGGCCATGGCCGATTTTCTGCTGCAGCAGACCGAGCTCGGCGCGGAGGATCTGTACCAGGTCAACGGTCCGGTCAACCTGGTACGGCTGATGCAGATCCCCGACCTAATCAATCGGCCAGATCTGCAGTTTCCGCCGTTCCGGCCGGGACGACCCACGGCGCTGGAGAAACGCGCCGATGTTTTCGCCGCAGTGCGCAAGAGCGACGTGCTGCTGCACCACCCGTTTCAGTCGTTCACGCCGGTGGTCAATTTCATCCAGGCAGCCGCCAAAGACCGCAAAGTGGTCGCGATCAAGCAGACCGTCTATCGCATCGGCACCGACTCCGCCATCATGGAAGCATTGATCGAAGCGGCCAGGAGCGGCAAAGAGGTAACCGTGGTGGTCGAATTGATGGCGCGCTTCGAGGAGGAAGCCAACATCAACTGGGCCGGGCGCCTGGAGGAAGTCGGCGCGCACGTAGTGTACGGCGTGGTCGCGCACAAGACCCATGCCAAGATGGCGCTGGTAGTGCGGCGCGAGGACGGCAAATTGCGCCGCTACGCGCACCTGGGCACCGGCAATTACCATTCACGCACCGCGCGCCTGTACACCGATTTCGGCCTGCTCACCTGCAATCAGGATATATGCGCCGATGTGAACGAGGTGTTCAAGCAGCTCACCGGCCTGGGCAAGGCGGAAAAACTGCACCACCTATGGCAGGCGCCGTTCACGCTGCATCTGAACGTGATCGCCGCGATCAAGAACGAAACGCGCCTCGCCAAAGCGGGTAAGCCTGCGCGCATCATCGCCAAAATGAATGCGCTGCTCGAACCGAGCGTCATCAACGCGCTGTACGCAGCCTCGCAGGCGGGAGTGCGCGTCGACCTGGTGGTGCGCGGCGTATGCGCCCTGCGCCCCGGCGTGCCCGGGCTGTCCGAGCGCATCCGCGTGCGCTCGATCGTCGGCCGCTTTCTCGAACATACCCGCGTCTTCTATTTCCATAACGACGGGGAGGAAAACGTCTACCTGTCCAGCGCCGACTGGATGAACCGAAACTTCTTCCGCCGCGTCGAAGTGTGTTTTCCGGTGCTCGACAAGAAACTCAAGCAGCGCGTCATCAAGGAAGGGCTCAAGCCCTACCTCAAGGACAACCGTCAAGCCTGGGACATGAACGCGGACGGGCAATACAAACGCAAGAATCCGCGCGGCACCCTGCCGCGCTCGGCGCAGCTCGGCCTGCTGGGAGAATTCGCGCGCGAGTGATTTCCCGCGCGACTGCCCGGCGCATGCGCAACAGCAGCCCGACCAGGTTTTTTTCGCACGGCGGCCGTGCCTGTTGTTACAATCCAGCCTCAATCGGCGGCTTGGTTGGATCCGCTCCCGCTCCCTTACAGACAACTAATTCATTTTCCCGCAGAGGCTGCCATGTTCCGTCGCTTCATGCCACGCGAAGGCAAGTTTTTCGATCTGTTCAACCAGCACGCGGCGCTGATCGTCGAGGGCAGCCACGAACTGGCCGCGATCATGACCAACGGCGACGACCTCGAGCGCCGCGCGCGCAACGTCGAGTCGATAGAAAAGCGCGGCGACAAGATCACCCGCGGCACGATCGAACTGCTGCATCAGACGTTCATCACGCCGATCGATCGTGACGACATCCATCACCTGATCTCCGAAATGGACAACATCCTCGACCTGATCGAGGACTCGGCGCAACTCATGTACCTGTATGACGTACGCGTGCTGCCGCCGGACGCAAAAAAACTGGCGGACATCTGTGTCGAGTGCTGCGAAAAAGTGAAGAACGCGGTGGAACTGCTCTCCAGCATGAAGAACGCCGACACCATCATGGCGATATGCCAGGACATCGACCGGCTCGAATCGGACGCCGATCATGTGATGCGCGCGGCCATCGGACGCCTGTTCCGGGATGAGCCCGACGTGAAGGAGTTGATCAAGCTGCGCACCGTGTACGAGCATCTGGAGACGGTGACTGACCGCTGCGAGGACGTGGCCAACATCATCCAGAGCATCGTGATCGAAAACGACTGAGCGCGGCAGCGAAAAGCGAAGACATCCGCCGATGAGTTTCGAAATTCTCGTTTTCCTGGTCGCGCTGGCGCTTGCCTTCGATTTTCTGAACGGCTTTCACGACGCCGCCAATTCCATCGCCACCATCGTGTCGACGCGCGTACTGCGGCCGCAATTGGCGGTGCTGTGGGCGGCGTTTTTCAATTTCGTCGCCTTCCTGTTCTTCGGCCTGCTGGTCGCCGCCACCGTCGGCAAGGGCATCATCGATCCGGCCATCGTCGACCACTATGTGGTGTTCGGCGCGCTTGTCGGGGCAATCAGCTGGAACCTCATTACCTGGTATTTCGGCATTCCCTCGAGTTCGTCGCATGCGCTGATCGGCGGGCTCGCGGGGGCGGCGGTGGCCAAGGGCGGGGTGGGCTCGCTGGTGGCGGCCGGATTTCTCAAGACCACGGCGGCGATCGTGCTGTCGCCGCTGCTGGGCATGGTTCTCGGCTCGGCGCTGATGCTCGCCGTGTCGTGGATGTTCTCGCGCACCTCGCCGCGCCGCGTCGACCGCTGGTTCCGCCGGCTGCAGTTCGTTTCGGCCTCGCTCTACAGTCTCGGACACGGCGGCAACGATGCGCAGAAAACAATGGGCATCATCTGGATGCTGCTGATCGCCGCCCAGGTCACAGGTCCGAAAGATCCGCTGCCCTTCTGGGTGGTGATGGTTTGCCAGACGGCGATGGCGCTGGGTACCATGTTCGGCGGCTGGCGCATCGTCAAGACCATGGGCCAGAAAATCACCAAACTCAAGCCCGTGGGCGGCGCCTGCGCCGAAACCGGCGGCGCCATCACCCTGTTTCTTGCCACCGCGCTTGGCGTCCCGGTTTCCACCACCCACACCATTACCGGGGCCATCGTCGGCGTCGGCGCGGTGAAGCGGTTCAACGCGGTACGCTGGGGCGTGGCCGGTAACATCGTCTGGGCCTGGATCCTCACCATACCCTGCTCCGCATTCATCGCCGCCGTTGCCTGGTTCGTGGGTCAGCACTACCTATAGGTGGCCCGACCGCAGCGGCGATTCCGCCCTGCGGGCCGCGCGGCTCATTTGACCCAAAACAATAAGTGTAATATTGCGTCGTGGCACCATGGACGGCCCGGGCACGACCGCCGCCCACCTTCAAGGAGAATCCAAATGAGCAGACAAGTCGTGGTAGTAAGCGGTGTGCGCACCGCAATCGGTGATTACGGCGGCGCGCTGAAAGACCAGGCGCCAACCGATCTGGCGGCCAAAGTGGTGAGCGAAGCAGTGGCACGCGCCAAGGTCGACCCGAACGAAATCGGCCATGTGGTGTTCGGTCACGTGATTCATACCGAGCCCAAGGACATGTACCTGTCGCGCGTGGCGATGATCAATGCGGGTCTGCCCCATCACACACCGGCGATGACGCTTAACCGACTGTGCGGCAGCGGCATGCAGGCGATCGTCAGCGCGGCGCAAATGATATTGCTGGGCGACGCCGACAGCGCAGTTGCCGGCGGCGCGGAATCGATGAGCCGCGGCGGCTATCTGATGCCGACGCTGCGCTGGGGCCAGCGCATGGGTGACGGCGGCACGGTGGACATGATGGTGGGTGCGCTCACCGACCCGTTCGACACGGTGCACATGGGCATCACTGCCGAGAACGTTGCCGCCAAATGGAATATAACGCGGGTGCAGCAGGACGAATTTGCGGTGGAAAGCCACCGCCGCGCGATCAACGCCATCCAGAAGGGCTATTTCAAGGAGCAGATCCTGCCGATCGAACTTAAAACACGCAAAGGCGTGACCGTATTCGATACCGACGAGCACCCGCGCGCCGACGCCAGCATCGAAGGCATGGCGAAGCTGAGAGCCGCGTTCAAGAAGGATGGCTCCGTTACCGCGGGCAACGCCTCCGGCATCAACGACGGCGCCGCGGCGGTGGTATTGATGGAAGCCGGGGCGGCGGCAAAAAAAGGCCTGAAGCCGATGGCGCGACTGCTCGCCTACGGACACGCCGGCGTCGACCCGAAGTATATGGGCATCGGGCCGGTGCTGGCGGTGCAGACGGCGCTCGCGCGCGCCGGTCTCAAGGTGAGCGACATGGACGTGGTCGAATCGAACGAGGCGTTCGCCGCCCAGGCCTGCGCCGTGGCGAAGGACCTTGGCTTCGATGCGGCGAAAACCAACCCCAACGGGGGCGCCGTCGCGCTGGGCCATCCCATCGGCGCCACCGGCTGCCTGCTTACGGTAAAGGCGCTGTATGAGCTGCAGCGCAGCGGCGGGCGCTATGCGCTGGTAACCATGTGCATCGGCGGCGGCCAGGGTATCGCCGCGGTATTCGAGCGGATGTAGAAGCGCCGTTTGAATTTCGACTGCCAGGCGTGCGGCGCGTGCTGCGCCTACTCGGAATCATGGCCGGTGTTCATCGGCGAGGGTGACAGTGCGGGCATCCCGCAGGATCTGATCGATTTCGAGCGTGGGCGCATGCTGTCCCACCGAAAACGCTGCGCGGCACTGGTGGGCGACCTTGGTACCCGCGCGCAGTGCAGTGTCTACGCCAACCGGCCGCTGGTGTGCCGCGAATTTCAGGCGGGGTCGGAGGATTGCATCATGGTCAGGCGCAGTTTCGGTATGGGCGCTGTTGGCGGATAAGGTGTTGACTCGCGCCGGCCAAGGCGAGCGTTGACGGGAATCCGCCCGTAGCTAGAATTCGATGCTGTCGCGAATTGCGGCGATCCCGGCTTTGGCGCAGGCATCATCCGACTCGCCGCCCGGCGCGCCCGACACGCCGATGGCGCCGAGCATCTGGCCGCCGCCCTCGATAACCATGCCGCCGCCAAGGATTACCACGTGCGGAAGACTGCGCATGCCGCTCTGCGCCTTGCCCGGCTGCGTCGGTTCCACCAGCGCGCTGGTGTTGCTGCGAAAGCTCACCGCGGTCCAGGCCTTGCCGCGGGCGGTTGCCGGCGTATGCGGCCCGGCATAGCGATCGCGCAGCAGCACCTGCAGCACACCGCCGCGATCGACCACCGCCACCGCGGCCTGCCAGCCGCTGTCGCGACATTTTGCGAGCGCCGCCTGCGCCGCCTTGAGAGCGGTATCCAGCGTCAGGTTGCGTGTGGCGTAAGTGGCGTCACCTTCGGCCAAAACCGCTGCCGGGCACAGCGCAAGCGCTGTGCACAAGGTCATGCTTGCTCCGATTCTCATCTCGCTCTCCTCATGTTATTCTCGCGTCCCGATGCATGGTTCAGGCGACGCGCGGCGCCATCCGATACCAATATTACGCGGCATCAACGTCCCCGTCTTTGGAATGATCAATCCGTGCAATTGAATCCCGGTCCCATCGCGCGCCTCTGTCTGCTTCTTGCACTGGCGCTGGCGCCGGTGCCAAGCCAGGCGGCGCGTCCGTTCGTCACCGACGACGCCCGCGTTGTCGATGCCGGCGGCTGCCAGATCGAGACGTTTATCAAGAAGCAGCGCAATTTCGGCGAGCGCGAGGCCTGGTTTCTGCCCGGCTGCAATCCGGGCGGCAACGCCGAACTCACCTTCGGCGGGGTTGACACACGCAGCGATGCCGAAGGACACGCAAGCGCTCTCATCGCGCAAGGCAAAACTTTGTTCAGGCCGCTGCAAACTAATGGCTACGGACTGGCCGCGACGCTGGGCGCGGTCAGGCAGCGCGCGTTCGCCGCAGACCGCGCCTCCCACTGGAGCCCGTTCCTCAATCTGATATCGAGCATTTCGCTGCGTAACGACGCGCTCGTCGTCCACGTCAACGCCGGGACGCTGGACGATCGCAACACCCGAGTGATGCGTCCGACCTGGGGACTGGGCGCCGAAATCCAGATCGTGCCGCGACTGCAGGCGATCGTCGAGTCCTACGGCCAAAGGGGCGAAAAAACCAGCCAGCAGATCGGGCTGCGCTACTGGGTGGTGCCCGATCGCGTGCAGATCGACAGCACGCTGACTTCGCAACGCAGCGGTGCGCCGGTGCGCGACTCGCTTTCCGTGGGACTGCGGATTCTGTTCTAGACCGGCGCCGGCGCCGGCTACAAATTCCGCTCCATGCGCTCGACGATGGTTTTCAGGATTTTGACGCGCGCGAAATACTTGTCCTCCGCCTCGACCACGGTCCAGGGGGCGATATCGGTGCTGGTGCGATCGATCATGTCGCACACCGCCTGCTCGTATTCATTCCACTTTTTGCGGTTGCGCCAGTCCTCGTCGGTGATCTTGAAGCGCTTGAAACTGGTCTTTTGCCTCAGGGTGAAGCGCTTCAACTGTTCCTCGGCGGAAATCTGCAGCCAGAATTTGCACACGATGGCGCCGCTGCGCGCCATCTGTTCCTCGAAGTCGTTGATTTCGCCGTAGGCGCGCATCCAGTCGGCAACGCCGCAGAAGCCTTCGACGCGCTCCACCAGCACGCGCCCGTACCAGGAGCGGTCGAAAATGGTGATGCGCCCGCGCCGCGGAGCGTGCCTCCAGAAGCGCCATAGATAGGGTTGCGCGCGCTCCTCCTCGGTCGGTGCCGCCACCGGCACCACCTGAAAGTGACGCGCGTCGATGGCGGCGGTGATGCGCCGGATCGCGCCGCCCTTGCCCGCCGCATCCGAGCCCTCGAACAACAAAATCAACGAATGTTTCTTGAAGTACTTCTTCTCGCGCGACAGCAGATTCAGGCGGCCCTGCCATTTCTCCAATTGTGTTTCGTACTTCTGCTTGGCAATCTGCTGCGTCATGTCGAGGTCGCGCAGCAGCCCGAGATTGTCGGAGGACAGCGGCGGCGCCTGCACCCTTCGTTCAAGATGGTTGCTTTTCGCCAGCCGCTTTTTCATCGCGTCGAGCAGCAGTTTGCCCACTGTCAGGCTGCGATAGCGCTCATCCGCGCCCTCAACCACGGTCCAACTCGCATTGGCGCTGCTGGTTTCGCGCAAGGCGCGTTCGGAGATCTGGCGGAACGCATCGTACGCCTTGTAGCGCTCCCAGTCGTACTTGGTCACCCGCCAGCGCGTGAGCGGATCCTTTTCCAGCTCCTGCATGCGCGTTTTCTGCTGTTTTTTGCTCAGGTGAAACCAGAATTTCAACAACAGCACGCCTTCGTCACAAAGCATTTTCTCGAAACGCATGATGTCTTCGAGGCTGGCATCCAGTTCGGCGTCGTCCGATTTTCCAAGTACGCGGCGCACGATAGGATCGGTGTACCAGGATCCGAACATGATGCCGATCTTTCCCTTGGGCGGCAGTTCGCGCCAGAAACGCCACATGCGCGGGCGCTCCGCTTCCTCGTCCGAAGCCTCGCCGAAAGCGCGCGTCTGTATATGGCGCGGGTCCATCCATTCGTTGAGCAGGTTGACGGTTTCGCCTTTGCCCGCACCGTCCACGCCCCCGATCACAATCAGCAGCGGAAATTTTTTCGCCTGCGCCAGGTCGAATTGCGCATTGAGCAACGCCGCGCGCAGCTTCGGCTCCTGCCTGGCATAGATCTGTTTCGAGATTTTGTGGCCGAGTTCTGCGGACTCAAACATTTTTACTCCTTTGCAGCAATCGCATGCGCTGGTTTCCAGAACGGCTTCTGCCGCTGCCAATGATCCCACGCGCGCGTGAGCGCGTCGAGTTGCAGATGGGTACTGGCCGCGCTCCAGCCCTGGATCATGCCGGCGACGCGCGCATCGGGGGCGCGCGCCCCTGCCAGCGCCTCGGGCAGCAGCCGCAGCAGGGTCGCCGCATCGTTCAATCCGCCCAGTACCGTCTGCATCGCGGCGAGGGACTGCACGTAGGGCCGCACGCGCCGCTTCGGAAACAGGGTGGCGAAAAATTCCGCCGCATAGCGCAGTTTCTTCGCCGCGATGCGCAGGCGATGGCGTCCCGCGGCATCGAGTGCCTGCACGTGTTTGCCGCGCTTGCCGAGGCCGGCCGCGCGTTGCTGCATCAGGCTTGCGGCGAAGCCGCCCAGCGGCAGCGCCAGCTCGGCCTGGCTGCGCTGCCACGATCCGTCGGCCAATAGTCGCCCCAGTTCCAGCCACAGGCGCTGCCAGGCTCCGCAGGCGACGGCGTCGCGCGCCGCGCGCAGGTGCGCGCGTCCCACGCGCACGCAGCGCCGTTCGAATGCGGCCACTTCGACCTCATCGGCGCGTTGCGAGCGCAACGCGCGCAGCATTTCGTGCACGAACACGTCCCAGTCGCGCGCCGTTCCCAGCGCATGATTCTGCTCGCGCAACCACCCGGTAACCTGCGCGAACGCGGCCTGCGGCAGCACCGTCCGAAACAGGCTGAAGCAGGCGCGCAGCCGGCGCAGCCCGACCCGCACCTGGTGCAGATACTCCGGGTCCCGGCCCAGAAGAAACCCGGTTTCGTTCGCCTGCACCTGCGCCATGCAGCCGTGCACGATGATAGAGAAAGCTGCGGCCACGCTGCCCTCGGCGTCCAGAACCGGCTGCGACGCCTTGACCGGCCGCGTCGGCAGGCCGCGCGCAAGCGCGTAGCCACGCTCGGCTTTGCTCGCGTGACCCAGCCGCAGCGGCAGGCGTTCGGTCAATTCCAGAGCCAGTTCGAACAGGCGCACCGGACTGCCTGCGAGCAGTTCGATCTCGGCTTCGCTGATCGCGCTTGCGCGCCGGCCGGCGCGGATCTCGCCGCTATCGAGGCACAGCTCGGCCAGGCTGCCGTCGCCAAAGCCCAGGCGCAGACGGGTGCGCATGAATTCGGTCACAAAAACCGGCTGCAGTGCGGTACGTAGCCGCTGCGAGCGAAACAACTTGGACTCGGGTGTCGTCGCGAGCAGTCCGAAATCGAGCGCTTCGCCCGGCAGCGGCCACTCCCACTCCTCGCGCAGATGCAATCCCGCCGTGGCGTGGCCTTCGGTCTTCAGCGTCTGTACCCAGCGTCCGCCGTCCGCGCGCAGGCGCAGCGCCAGCCCCGCCCGCAGTAGGGCGCGATCGGGCGTATCGTAGTAGGTGCTGCGCACGCGGCGGGTCGATGCGCGTCCCTGCTGCATCGCCCTGATCCGCGGATCACGCCGCAGACGACGCAGTTCCTGCGGCGCAAGCAGCAACTTGAGTTCGGTTTCCACTAGCGTCTGCTTGCAGTAAGTACGCCCTTTACTTCCCGCACCTGCGCCAGCGTTCGCTGCAGCTGCTCCAGATCTGATATTTCCACGGTAAAGGACATGTAGGCCAGATGCTGTTTCGACTGCGTGTTCACGCCGGTGACATTGATCTTCTCGCGCGACAGGACTTCCGAAATATCGCGCAGCAGGCCCTGGCGGTCGTGTGCCTGCACCACGATATCGACTGAAAACACCCAGTCCTTGCGCTCGCCCCAGTTGGCTTCGATCATGCGTTCGGGCTGGAGCTCGGCCAGGCGCTGCAGGTCGCGGCAGTTACGCCGGTGGATGGACACGCCGCGACCACGGGTGACGAAGCCCGCAATCGCATCAGGTGGCGCCGGCCGGCAGCACTTGGCCAGCTGGGTCAGCAGCTTGTCCATGCCGACGACGAGGATGCCGCCGTCCTTGGCGTCCGCCCTGCTTTTGCCCGGCAACAACGACGCCGGTGGCTGCGCCGTCGGCGTGGTACCGCGCAGCGCCGTCTGCAGCTGCTTGGCGCCCACTTCCTCGCGCCCGGTCGCGGCGAACAGATTCTCGCTCTTGGCGAACCCGAGCTGCTGCGCCAGGTGATCCAGATTGGCGCTGGTCATGCCGCCGCGCTGCAACTCGCGCTCGACCACAGCGCGTCCCTGTGCCGTAGTCGCGGCCAATGCCTGCGTGTTGAACCACTGGCGCACCTTGTTGCGCGCGCGCGAACTCTGCAGGTAGCCCAGCGCCGGATTCATCCAGTCGCGGCTCGGGCCGCCGGTCTTGACCGAGATGATCTCCACGCGCTGACCGTTGACCAGCTTGGTATTCAGCGGCACCATCACGCCGTCGACCTTGGCGCCGCGGCAATGGTGGCCAAGATCGGTATGCAGGTGATAGGCGAAATCCACCGGCGTCGAACCCTGCGGCAGATCCAGCACCCGCCCCTGCGGCGTGAGCACGTAGACGGTGTCGTCAAGTACCGACTGCTTGAACTGCTCCACCCAGTTACCCGACTCGACCACGTCATCGCGCCACGCCAGCACCTGCCGCAACCAGGCGATCTTTTCATCGAAGGGATCCGCCTTGGCCGCTGCTTTCCCTGAGCCCGACTCCTTGTAACGCCAATGCGCGGCGACGCCCAATTCCGCGTGCCGGTGCATGTCGTGGGTGCGGATCTGCACCTCCAGTGCACGTCCGTCCGGGCCGACCACCGCGGTGTGCAGCGAGCGGTAGTCGTTTCCTTTCGGGCGTGAAATGTAATCGTCGAATTCTTTCGGAATCGGCGCCCACAGATTGTGCACGACGCCCAGCGCGGTATAGCAGTCCTTCACCGAATCGACCAGCACGCGCATCGCGCGCACATCGTATATTTCGGAGAAGTCGAGGCTCTTGCCACGCATCTTGCTGTAGATGCTGTAGATGTGTTTGGGTCGGCCCAGCACCTCGGCGCGTACGCCGGTGACGCGCAGTTCCTTCTCCAGCGCATCCACCGAGCCGGCGATGTAGCTCTCGCGTTCGAACCGCTTCTCATCCAGCATCGACGCTATTTTTTTGTACACCTCGGGCTCGAGATAGCGAAAGGCGTAGTCCTCCAGTTCCCACTTCAGCTGCCAGATACCCAGGCGGTTGGCAAGCGGCGCGTAGATGTCCAGCGTTTCCTGGGCGTAGGGCCGGCGCAGTTCGTCCGAGGAGCGCGACATGAAACGCAGTGTCTGCGTGCGGCTTGCCAGGCGCAGCAGCACCACGCGTATGTCCTCGACCATGGCGAGCAGCATTTTTCGCAGCACCTCGGCCTGCGAACTGTGTGCGTCGCCGCTTTTTTGTTCGGCCAGCGTGCGCGTTACCGCGCGCAGCCGGTTCAGCTTGGCGATGCCCGCCACCAGACCGGCGACCGCCGGCCCGAATTCGGCGGCGATTTTGTCCTCACCATCGGCCAGATACTGCGGCGCCGCGAACAGAATCGCGGCGACACGCGACTCCGCATCCAGCCGCAGCGTGGCCAGCGACGAGGCGACGCCCAGTGCATGCGCCATCGCCGGCTCACCGGTGCCGAGCAGCTTGTCCGTGTACATGGAACGGGCGAATTCGCAGGCACGGCGCAGGCGCGCGACGTCAGCCCCAGGCAAGCCGGCGGCGATCGATTCCAGCATCGGTTCGGCCAGTTCGGCCGGCTTCGCCTGCACTTCGGTAGCCATGTCCGGATTATATCGCCGCGCCCGCGTGGCCGGTCGTGACGAAGCGCAAATCAGCGATAATTAAAGCATGCTCAGTTTCTTCAAGACCTGGCGCAGGAAACGCGCGCTGCGCCGCGCCAGGCTGGATCCGGCGCTGTGGCGGCAGGTATCGGACGCCCTGCCGTTCCTGCGCGGTCTAACACCTGCGGAATGGCAACGCCTGCAGGATTTCGCCGTGCTGTTTCTGGACGAGAAGGAAATGCACGGCGCGCGCGGCTTTGTCCCCACCGATGCGGTGCGCCTGTCGATCGCGGTGCAGGCCTGCCTGCCCGTTCTCAATCTTGGACTTGACGCCTACGACGGCTGGGTGGGCATTGTCATCTATCCGGGCGAATTCAAGGTGCGGCGCGCTGAAACGGATGCGAGCGGCGTGGTGCATGAATTCGACGACGAACTTTCGGGCGAAGCCTGGCCCGGCGGCCCGGTGATCCTGTCCTGGCAGGACGTCGAACTCAGTGCAGCCGGCTACAACGTGGTGATCCACGAATTCGCGCACAAGCTGCACATGAGCCGCGGCAACATGGACGACTTTCCGGCGCCTCATTCCGGCATGAACCGCGAATTGTGGCTCACCACATGGGACACCGCCTACGACGAATTCTGCGCCCAGGTGGACCGCGGCATGGATACCGTGATCGATCCCTATGCGAGCGAGCAGCCGGCCGAGTTCTTCGCCGTCCTGTCCGAAGCCTTCTTCACCCTGCCGCAGGCGGTGCGTTCGATCTACCCCGAGTTGTACACGCAGCTGGCGCAGTTCTATCGGCAGGATCCGGCGGCGCGCTTGTAAAGCGTAGCGTTACATGCTACAATCAGACGATGCTCAGAAATTTCCGGCACAAGGGACTGCAACGGTTTTTCGAAAAAGGAAACAAGTCTGGCATCCAGGCTCGCCATGAGCGCCGTCTTCGATTGGTGCTCTCGCGTTTGGATGATGCGACGAAGGCGACCGACATGGATGCTCCGGGCTGGAAATTGCACGCACTCAAGGGAGACCTAAAGGGTCATTGGGCGGTCTGGATCGATGCAAACTGGCGCCTTGCCTTCACTTTCGAAGGCAACGATGCGATCCTGGCGGACTATCAGGACTATCACTAGGAGACATTCATATGGCACGCATGCATAATCCCCCGCACCCAGGCGAGGTATTGCGGGAATTCCTTCCGCAGGGCATGACGCTTGAAGAAGTCGCGCGGCGCCTCGGCGTATCCCGCGTTCAGTTTTCACGCGTCCTGAACGGCCGCTCGGCGATTTCCGCCGACATGGCTATCCGCGTCGGTTTGCTTACCAATACGACAGCGGAATCGTGGCTCGCTGCACAGGGAAAATGGGATTTGTGGCAGGCGTCCCAAAAACCGCCGCCCGCGGTCGAGCCGTTCCGTCGTGCGGCGTAGTTTCGCCAGTATCTGCTGATCATCCGCCGAGCAGAAACTCGCGCACGATGGCGATCTGGTCGGCGTGCATCAGCGTCGGCGCATGGCCCACATCTTGAATTTCCACGGTTTTTGCGCGTGGCCCGCGGCCGGTCATTTCATGCAGCGTTTCGCGCCTGAGCAAATCGGACAAGGCGCCGCGGATCACCAGCGTCGGACATTTGATCGCATCATAGTAGGGCCACAATTCGATGTCCTTGTCGATCCTGGCTGCGCTGATAGGCACGGTAATCGCCGGGTCGTAGTGCATGCGGTAACCGCCGTCCGGCAGCATGCGTACGACATGTTCGGTCAGTGTCGACCATTCTGCATCGCTGTGTGCGCCGAACGTCGCGCTGACGGCGCGAATGTATCGCACAGCCGCAGCAAAATCGGGAAATTGCGGCGCCTTTCCCAGATATTCGCCGATGCGCACCAGCGACGCTGCGGCGACGATCGGACCGAATTCGTTGAGCACCAGCTTCTGCACCGGCGACTCCGGAATGCTGGCGAGCGTCATGCCGATCAGACCGCCCATTGAGGTGCCGACCCAATGCACGCTGTCTGCATCGAGGCGCGCGAGCAGGGTCACCATGTCGGCGACATAGGTCTGCACCTGATATTCCATCGGATTCTTCAGCCAACCGCTCAAACCCCGCCCGGGCACGTCGGGACAAACCACGCGGTATTCGCCCGCCATCGCCCGCGCCAGGTTGTCGAAATCGCGCCCGCAGCGCGACAGGCCGTGCACGCACACCAGCACCTTGCGATTGGCGGGATCGCCCCATTCTGTATAAGCCATCTGGTGCAAGCCACTCGGGGTGATGCACTGTACTTCGCGCTGTTTGAATTCCTCGCTCATTTCTTTCCCCATGATTCACACTCGCGTTGAAAGTATATCAGGCGGGCATCGGCCATCCGCCCGCTCGACCGGACCGGGCGCAGCGACAGCGCGACTGCCCGCGGCGAGGCGAGCGTTTCAATCTGCGTACCAGTAGCGCTTTCTCTGATTGCGGTATTGCTGAACGTCAATGCCGTCAGCGTCGATACGCACCAGCACCGCGCCGGCGCTGTCGGTGCGCAGCAGCTGCGCACTGCTGGCGCGATAGCGTTCGACGACGTCTTCCTTCGGATGGCCGAAGCGGCTGCGATATCCGACCGTGAACACGGCCCAACGCGGTTGCGCCGCATCGATGAATTCCTGCGTGGACGAAGTACGGCTGCCGTGGTGAGGAACCAGCAGCACATCGGCGCGCAGTTTGTCCGGCGCGCGTGCGAGCAGCTCCTCCTCCGAACGCGCTTCCATGTCGCCGGTGAGCAGCACCGTACCCTTTGTCGTTTCGATTCGCAGCACGCAACTGCGATCGTTGGATTTGATTGTGTCGACCGCGTAACTTGCGGCCGTCGGATGCAGCAACTCGAAGCGCACCCCGTCCCAGTCCCAGCCCTGGCCGGCGGCGCAGGGCAGACGGTATCCGCTGGCCGCCGCCCAGGCCGCGTGGGTTTCGGGCAGCGATGAGTAAAACGCCGCAGCCGGCACAACTGAGAGCACGGTGGCGGCGCCGCCCGCGTGGTCGTTGTCGTCGTGGGTGACGAACATCGCATCGAGCTTGGCGACACCGGCTGCGCGCAGAAACGGCAGAATAATGCGGTCGCCGCTGTTGGCCTCGGGACTGTAGGCGGGCCCGGCGTCATAGAGCAGCGCATGCCGCTCGGTTTGCGCGAATACAGCCAGACCCTGACCGACGTCGAGCACGGTCAGCCACAGCGCGCCGGGCGCGGGCGCCGGCGGCGGCACGGTGAATAGCGGCAGCATCAGCGGCAGGCCCAGCCAGCGCGCCGGAATGCCGCGCGGCAACAGCATCCAGGCGGTGCCGGCCAGGGCCAGGGCGACGGTCCACGCGGCGGGCGCGTGCTGCTGCCACACCGCGGCGGGCAAGGCGGCGCACCATTCGAGCAGCCACATCTGCAGCGCCATCACCGCATGCGCCAGCTTCATAATGAAATCGAACGGCAGCACGCTGCCGGCGAGCGCCAGCGGCGTCACCACCAGACTCACCAGCGGGATGGCGATGGCGTTTGCCAGCGGCGACACCAGCGACATCTGCTGGAACCAGACGAGCAGCAGCGGCGCCAATGCCAGCGTGATCGCCCATTGAACGCGTCCCCATTGCGCGACGCTCGCGGCGAGCAGATGGCCGGTCCGCCGCTCCGGCGCCTGCCCCGAGCGCAGCCGGCCCGTCCCTACATACAGGATGACCGCGACCGCGCCGAAAGAAAGCCAGAACCCCGGCGCGAGGCCCGCCCAGGGATCGAGCAGCAGCACCAGGAGCAGCGCGGCACACAGTACGCGCGAAACCGAACTCACGCGACCCATCCACAGCGCCAGCGCAACCACGCCCACCATGTAGAGCGTGCGCTGCGCCGGCACGGCGAACCCGGCGATCAGGCAATAGACGAGCGCGGCAACGAATCCGGCCAGG
>Ga0208566_1000148_pt1 | contig 51615 bp, 48 predicted proteins | sample PL_2010_150m_FD_184159 | JGI IMG/M metagenome (GOLD analysis project Ga0208566, IMG submission 184159) | Freshwater microbial communities from Powell Lake, British Columbia, Canada to study Microbial Dark Matter (Phase II) - PL_2010_150m... | ecosystem: Environmental > Aquatic > Freshwater >...
ATTGAGAAAAACACGCTTGCGCGTCTGCTTGGGGGAAATCTCGAATCCCGTCTGGTGTAGGCTGATTTGGTTCATGCCCCCATTATCTCATCTGCCGCTCTGGGTGGGTGGGTTATGCAGATGTTCCTTAGCCGCAAGTAGTAATGTCCGGTTTCTCCCAAATAGAAATGTCCGCAGACCCCCTATGTCAGGCTAGTTGCAACTGGCCTGACATAGGGGGGTGAAGCGTTCCACATAGGCGTTCTGTTGTGGATTGCCGGGCTGGATGTAATCCAAGCGTATCTCCGCTGTCCTGGCCCACGCCCGTAAGGTCTCGCTGACCTGAAACGCCGCGCAGGCCACCCGAATGGGGAAGCCTAGGTCGGTCACAGACGGCTTGGCCATCACACGGCGATGGCCTCACCACGGTTAAGGCCTCCCGGACGATCTCTGCCTTGAGACGCCCCTCGGCGTACATCCGCTTGAGCCGACTGTTCTCGGCTTCAAGTTCTTTCATGCGCGAGATCATGGGGGGGATTGCCAGTGACAACTTTACCGTCAGCCAGTCTCACCAGATGAGCCTGGCTGACGTTCATTGCTAATCAGGATGGTTTTTGTTAAGCCGGCGGCGGGCTACCGGCTGAGACGGTGAGGACTTCGTAACCCGCCGGGGTGACGAGGATGGTGTGTTCCCACTGCGCGGAGAGGCTGCGGTCTTTGGTGACCACGGTCCAGCCGTCGGACAGTTGGCGGATGTCGCGTTTGCCGGCGTTGATCATGGGTTCGATGGTGAAGATCATGCCGGCCTCTAGGATGGGGCCTTCGCTGGCTTTGCCGTAGTGCATGACTTGCGGGTCTTCGTGGAAGGCGCGGCCGATGCCGTGGCCGCAGTATTCGCGCACCACGCTGTAGCCGCTGGCCTCGGCGTAGCGTTGGATGGTCGCGCCGATGGTGCCAAGCGGGATGCCGGGGCGCACGCATTGGATGCCTTTCCAGAGGCATTCGTAGGTGATCTGACAGAGCCGTTTGGCTTGCGGGCTGATGGCGCCGACGGCGAACATGCGGCTGGTGTCGCCGTGCCAGCCGTCTTTGATGACGGTGATGTCGAGGTTGACGATGTCGCCCTTGACGAGTGCCTTGTCGCTGGGAACGCCGTGGCAGATTTGTTGGTTGATCGAGGTGCAGATGGACTTGGGATACGGTGCGTGGCCGCCGGGCGCGTAGTGCAGTGGCGCGGGGATGCAGCCTTGGATATCGACCATGTAGTCGTGGCAGAGTTTATCGAGCTGGTCGGTGGTGATGCCGGCTTGCACGAAGGGGGTGATGTAGTCGAGGACTTCCGAGGCGAGTCGCCCGGCGATGCGCATGGCAGCGATGTCGGCTGCGCCTTTGATGGAGATGCTCATTTGATGCGCATCCCCGGTTGTGCGCCGTCGTCGGGCGCGAGGAGGAAGGGGCCGCCGCGTTCGTCGGAGGCGGCTAAGACCATGCCTGCGCTGAGGCCGAATTTCATCTTGCGCGGGGCGAGGTTGGCGACCATGACGGTCATACGGCCGACCAGCGTCTCGGGCGCGTAGGCGGCCTTGATGCCGGCGAAGACTTGGCGTAGTGCGGGTTGGCCGTCCACCTGTTCGCCGATGTCGAGTTCAAGGCGGAGCAGTTTGTCTGCACCTTCGACCGCACTGGCCGTTACGATACGGGCGACGCGCAGGTCGATCTGGGTGAAGGTGTCGATGTCTATGGTCTCGGCGAGGGCCTGTATCGTGTGTTGTTGGTGTTCGCCGTGGCGCGTCGGGGATGCCGGCGTGACCTCTAGGCTTTGCGCGTTGGCGGCGACCAAGGCCTCGATCTTTTTAGGGTCGATGCGGGTGGTGAGGTGCTCGTAGGGGTTGATGGCATGCTCGGAGAGGACGCGGCCTGCGTCGGCCCAAGTGAGCGGGGTGTCGTTGAAGAAGGCCTCGACCCGGGCGGTCATCTGCGGCAACACGGGTTTCAAATAGAGCATCAAGAGGCGGAAGGCGTTGAGGGCGACGCTACACACGGCGTGCAGTTCGGCGTCACGGCCGTCTTGTTTGGCCATCTCCCACGGTTTGTGTTGATCGACGAATTGATTGGCGAGGTCGGCTAGCGCCATGATCTCGCGCATGGCACGGCTGAATTCGCGCCCTTCGTAGAGGGCTTGAATGGCCTCGGCTTGCGCGCTGATCGCGGCTAAAAGGGGATGCAGGATGCTGACGCTGGCGAGACGACCGGCAAAGCGTTTGCTGATGAAGCCGGCCGAGCGGCTGGCGATGTTGACCGTCTTGCCGACCAGGTCGCTGTTGACGCGGGCGGCGAAGTCTTCGAGGTTGAGGTCGATGTCTTCGAGTGTGTTGCTGAGTTTTGCAGCGTAGTAATAGCGCAGCCATTCGGGGTCTAGGTGTTGCAGATAACTTTCGGCGGTGATGAAGGTGCCCCGTGACTTGGACATCTTCTGGCCGTTGACAGTGAGAAAGCCATGCGCGAAGACGCCGGTCGGGCTGCGATAGCCGGCGAACTCCAGCATGGCGGGCCAGAATAGGGTGTGGAAATAGAGGATGTCTTTGCCGATGAAGTGATAGACCTCGGCGTCGGAATCCTCTGCCCAATAGCGGTCAAAATCGAGGCCGGTACGGTCGCAGAGGTTTTTGAAGCTGCCCATGTAGCCGACCGGCGCGTCGAGCCAGACATAGAAATACTTGCCCGGCGCGTCGGGGATCTCGACCCCAAAATAGGGCGCGTCGCGCGAGATGTCCCAGTCGGTGAGGCCAGAGGAGAGCCATTCTTTAAGCTTGTTGGCGGCCTCGATCTGTACCCGTGGCGGTTGTGTCCAACGGTTGAGAAACTCGGCTAGGCGTGGCTCGGAGAGTTTGAAGAAGTAGTGGTCGGAGGTCTTTTTGATGGGCGTTGCGCCGGAGACCGCTGAATAGGGTTTGATCAGGTCGGTGGGCGTGTAGGCCGCGCCGCAGGCCTCGCAGTTGTCGCCGTATTGGTCTTGCGCGTGGCACTTGGGACATTCGCCCTTGATGAAACGATCGGGCAGAAACATCGCCTTGACCGGGTCGAAGAATTGCTCGATGGCGCGTACCTCGATCAGACCGGCGTCGCGCAGTTTGAGGTAGATCGCTTTGGCGAGTGTTTGTGTCTCCTCGCCGTGGGTGCTGTGGTAGTTGTCAAAGCCGATGTGGAAACCGGCAAAGTCCCGCGTATGTTCGTGCCAGACGCGGTCGATCAAGGCCTCGGGGGTGATGCCTTCTTTTTCGGCGCGCAGCATGATGGCGGTGCCGTGGGTGTCGTCGGCGCAGACATAGTGGCATTGGTGGCCACCCATCTTTTGGTGGCGCACCCAGATGTCGGTCTGGATGTACTCGACGAGGTGGCCTAAGTGGATGCTGCCGTTGGCGTAGGGGAGGGCGGAGGTGACGAGGATGTTGCGCGGCGCGTGCATGGCGAGGGTCGTTTGTTGGTAAAGTGGCGGCTATTGTAGCGGCTGACGGCGTGATTGGATTGTTTATGGCAGGCTTAGTCTTGAACGAGGGCGTAAAACGGCGCGAGGCGGTGGCCTGGGCGACCTTTGATTTTGCCAATTCGGGTTATACGACGGTGGTGATTACGGCCATCTACAACGCCTATTTTGTCGCGCTGATTGCAGGCAATGCGCCGTGGGCGACCTTGCTCTGGGGTGGGGCGTTGGCGCTGTCATCGCTCCTCGTTATGCTGACGGGCCCGGCCTTGGGCGCGTGGGCGGATGCCGGCCCTGGGCGTAAAAAACGGCTCTTGTGGGCGACGACGCTGCTCTGTGCGGCGGCGACCGTGGCCTTGGGCTGGGCGGGGTCGGGGCAGATGGGGCTGGCGGTTGTGTTGCTGGTGATCAGTCATGTGGCCTTTGGCTTGGGCGAGAACCTGATCGCGGCCTTTTTACCGGAACTCGCGCGCGGGCGTGGCTTGGGGCGGCTGTCCGGCTGGGGCTGGGGGTTGGGCTATCTGGGCGGTTTGTTGACCTTGGGCGTGTGCCTGTGGTGGGTAGACCGCGCCGAGGCCTTGGGACAGACTGCGGCGGAGTTTGTCCCCGGCACGCTGGTGATCACCGCGACGCTGTTTGTGCTGGCCGCGTTGCCGACCTTTATCTGGTTGCGTGAGCGGGGCGGTGCTCACCGTGTGCCCCACCCCACGCCTACGCGCAGGCCGCTGGCGTTTTTTAGCGTGAGGGGCTGGCGTCAGTTGCAGGTCTTTCCGGATCTGCGCCGTTTTTTGTGGTGCATCGTGGCCTATCAATCGGGGGTGCAGGCGGTGATCGCCTTGGCGGCGATCTACGCGCAGCAGGCGATGGGCTTTGATACGCGGCAGAGCATCGTCTTGATCGCGGTGGTCAACCTGACCGCGGCCGTGGGGGCGGTGCTGTTCGGCCTGTTGCAAGACCGCATCGGTCATAAATCGACCTTAATCATCACCTTGTGCGGCTGGTTATTGACTATCGTCTTGGCGTGGGCAGCGACCGAGGCGACGCTGTTTTGGTGGGCGGCCAATCTGGCTGGCGTGTGTCTGGGCGCGTCGCAATCGGCCGGGCGTGCGATGGTGGGCTACCTCAGTCCACGCACGCGGCAGGCGGAGTTTTTTGGCCTGTGGGGGATGGCGGTTAAGTTGTCGGCTATCTTAGGCCCGCTGTCTTATGGCGCCGTGGTGTGGGCGACGGACGGTCAGCACCGCCTCGCGATGTTGGCCTTGGCCCCGTTTTTTATGCTGGGTATCGTGTTATTAGTCGGGGTGAATATGCGCCGTGGGCGGCGGGCGGCAGGTCGGGCGCGGTGAAGATCGAGATGATTTGGGGTTGTGTTTCGTGTCGACCTTCGCTAGAATGCCGCTTCCCTAGGCGCGTAGCTCAGCTGGTTAGAGCATCACCTTGACATGGTGGGGGTCGTTGGTTCGAGTCCAATCGCGCCTACCAACACAAAAAAGGCCAGAACCTTGTTCTGGCCTTTTTTCTTATCGAGATTGTTTGTTGCGTTGTTTGTTGCGTTTGCGGAGTGATTGTCATGCCTGTTATTCGTCTGCCCGATGGTTCTGAACGCGTGTTTGCTGCGCCGGTGACGGTGGCTGAGGTGGCCGCTAACATTGGCGCGGGTCTGGCCAAGGCGGCCTTGGCCGGGCGCGTTGACGGTCAGTTGGTCGATACCTCGCATCGGATCGAGGCCGATGCCAGCCTAGCCATCATCACGGCGAAGGACGCCGATGGCCTAGATATGATCCGTCACTCCACCGCGCACCTCTTGGCCTACGCGGTCAAGGGCTTGTTCCCCGAGGCGCAAGTCACCATAGGGCCGATGATTGAGGATGGCTTTTACTACGATTTTTCGTACGCGCGACCGTTCACGCCGGAAGACCTAGTCGCGATCGAAAAGCGTATGGCCGAACTCGTCAAGCAGGATATTGCCATCCAGCGCGAAGAGTGGTCACGCAACGACGCGGTGGCCTTTTTTGAGTCTATCGGTGAAAAATACAAGGCCGAGATCATCCGCGACATTCCGGCAGAACAAACCTTGTCGCTGTACCGCGAGGGTGATTTTGTCGATCTGTGTCGTGGCCCGCATGTGCCGTCCACCGGTCGGCTCAAGGTCTTTAAGCTGATGAAGGTGGCGGGCGCGTATTGGCGCGGCGACTCTAAAAACGAGATGTTGCAACGCATCTACGGCACGGCGTGGGCGAATAAGGAAGACCTCGCCGCTTACCTGTTCCGCTTGGAAGAGGCCGAGAAGCGCGATCACCGTCGCCTGGGCAAGCAACTGGAGTTGTTCCACCTGCAAGACGAGGCGCCGGGCATGGTGTTTTGGCACCCCAAGGGCTGGGTGATCTGGCAGGCGATTGAGCACTATATGCGGGCTAAGTTTGTCGAATATGGCTATCAAGAGGTGAAGACGCCGACGGTGATGGATCGCACCCTGTGGGAGAAATCCGGCCATTGGGAGAACTACCGCGACAACATGTTTACCACCTCTTCGGAGAATCGCGATTACGCGGTCAAGCCGATGAACTGTCCGGGCCATGTGCAGATCTTCAACCACGGCCTGCATTCTTATCGCGACCTGCCGCTGCGTCTCGCCGAGTTTGGTTCGTGTCACCGTAACGAGCCGTCCGGTGCGCTGCATGGCTTGATGCGGGTGCGTGGTTTTGTTCAGGACGATGCGCATATCTTCTGTACCGAGGAGCAGGTACAGGCGGAGGTGTCTGATTTCATCAAGATGCTGCAAGATGTGTATGCCCATTTCGGCTTTACCGATGTGATCGTCAAGCTGTCCACTCGGCCGGCCAAGCGCGTCGGTGCGGATGCGGTGTGGGACAAGGCCGAGGCGGGTCTGGCGGCGGCGTTGGAGCAAAACGCCTTGGCCTACACGCTCTATCCGGGCGAGGGCGCGTTCTATGGCCCCAAGGTCGAGTTCACGCTGAAAGATTCTTTAGGCCGCCTCTGGCAGGTCGGCACCATACAGCTCGACTTTAATCTGCCGGTGCGTCTGGGCGCGGAATATGTCGCTGAGGATAACTCGCGTAAACCGCCGGTCATGTTGCATCGCGCTATTCTTGGCTCGATGGAACGCTTCATGGGCATCCTCATCGAGCATTATGCGGGCGATATGCCGTTGTGGCTCGCGCCGGTGCAGGCGGTGGTGATGGGGATTACCGATGCGCAGGCCGAATTTGTGGTTGCGGTGACAAATACGCTCAAGAAACAAGGCTTCCGCGTCGAATCGGACTTGAGAAATGAGAAGATTGGGTATAAAATCCGCGGTCACGCTATGCAACGGGTCCCGTATCAAGTGGTGATTGGGGACAAAGAGGTGGCATCGGGTCAGGTGTCGGTACGCCGCCGGGGTGGTGAAGATTTGGGTGTTATGCGTGTCGATGCGTTTGTGGCTCTGCTGACGGCTGAACTGGCTGCGGCGGCATGAATGCATATTTTTTAATGGCTTAATAGTTTATTGGCTTAAGATTTAAGGGGAATTCAACATCGCTTTTGAGAGGGAACAGGCTAAGGAACAGAAACGAGATCAGCGGATCAACGGTGAGATTATCGCCGCAGAGATTCGACTCGTGGGCGTTGAGGGTGAGCAACTCGGTGTGTGCAGTGTCCGTGAGGCGCTGTTTAAGGCGGAAGAGGCCGACATGGACTTGGTTGAGATCGCTCCCTTGGCCCAGCCGCCGGTCTGTAAGATCATGGATTTCGGTAAGTTCCGTTATCAGGAACAGAAGAAACAACATGATGCCCGCCAGAAGCAGAAGCAGATCCAGATTAAAGAAGTGAAGATTCGTCCGGGTACGGATGAAAACGATTACCAAGTCAAGATGCGCGGCCTGCTGCGTTTCTTGACCGAGGGCGATAAGGTCAAGGTGACCTTGCGCTTTCGGGGCCGCGAGATGGCCTACCAAGAGATCGGCATGGCGCAGTTAAAGCGCATCGAGGCCGATGCGATCGAGGTGGGCACGGTGGAGCAGATGCCTAAGTTGGAAGGCCGTCAGATGGTGATGGTCATCGGTCCTAAGAAGAAGAAATAGGGCCGAAGAAAAAGAAGTGAGTTTTTGGGGATGATGCCATCCCCGACGGTCTTAGCGGAGCGTTGCAATGGCATCAAATAAGTGTCTGTAGGTTTACAAGTGTCTCTCTTTGGAGTCCACCTATCTTGCACATATAACGAAAGGAATCGGCCATGCCGAAGATGAAGACCAAGAGCGGCGCTGCAAAGCGTTTCCGCGTCCGGGCCAGCGGGAGTATTAAACGCGGCCAAGCCTTCAAGCGTCATATCTTGACCAAGAAGACCACCAAATCCAAGCGTCAATTGCGCGGTACTACCGCTGTGGCGGCTGGCGATCGTGCGCACATTCGCGCCATGATGCCCTACGCGTAAGGAGATAGAAGATGCCTAGAGTTAAACGCGGGGTAACCGCACACGCTTCACACAAGAAGGTCATTGACGCCGCAAAGGGCTTCCGTGGTCGCCGTAATAATGTCTTCCGCGTCGCTAACGAAGCGGTGATGAAGGCCGGTCAATACGCCTATCGTGACCGTCGTCAAAAGAAACGCCAATTCCGCACCCTGTGGATCGCCCGTATCAACGCGGCCGCTCGCAGCTTGGATATAACCTACAGCCAGTTCATGTTTGGCCTCAAGAAGACCGGTATCGAGATCGACCGCAAGGTGCTGTCCGATATGGCCATCTTCGACGAGGCAGCCTTTGCGCAGATCACCGTGCAGGTCAAGGCAGCCTTGGCGAGCTAAGGCGGTCGGGTTGATCCGGCTAGCGTAGTATCCGGGGAGGGCGCGAGTCCTCCCCGCTTTGTTTTCGTAGTGCTGTTTTTTGTGATCGAATTTTCGTGAGACTGTTTTATGTCTGATGCCATCCTAAAAGACGCCGAACTCGCCTTTGCGAGCGTCGATAGCCTGCCCCTGCTCGACCAAGCCAAGGCCCGCTTTCTGGGTAAGCAAGGCTGGGTGACGGAGCAGATGAAGGCCTTGTCGGCCTTGCCGCCCGAGGCTAAACGCGAGGCGGGCGCGGCGATCAATCGCGTCAAGGATGGCATCGAGACCTTGCTAAAGGCACGCCGCACGGCGATCCAAGAGGCCGAACTCGCTAGGCAACTGGCGGCGGAGTCTTTGGACATTACCCTGCCGGGACGCGGCGAGGCGGCGGGGGGGCTGCATCCGGTGTCGCGCACCTTGGCGCGCATCGAGGCCTTGTTTTGCTCCTTGGGTTTTGCGGTCGCCGATGGCCCGGAGATCGAGACGGACTTTCATAACTTTACCGCGCTGAACATCCCCGAGGATCATCCGGCGCGGGCGATGCACGACACCTTTTATCTCGACGCGGGGCGGTTGTTGCGCACCCACACCTCGCCGGTGCAGGTGCGTTATATGCAAGAAAACCCGCCGCCGATTCGCATCATCGCGCCGGGGCGCGTCTATCGTTGCGATTCCGATGTGACGCATACGCCGATGTTCCATCAGGTCGAAGGTCTGTGGATCGACGAGACGGCGAGCTTTGCGGATCTTAAAGGTTTGCTGGCGGACTTCATGGCGCGTTTCTTTGAGCGCGAAAACCTGCCGGTGCGTTTCCGTCCATCCTTCTTCCCGTTTACCGAACCGTCGGCCGAGATGGATATTGGCTGCGTGATGTGTGGTGGCGCGGGCTGTCGCGTCTGTTCGCACACTGGTTGGCTGGAGGTTCTGGGTTGCGGCATGGTGCATCCTAATGTGCTCGGCCATGTCGAGATCGACAGCGAACGCTGGCAGGGTTTTGCCTTTGGCCTCGGGGTCGAGCGCTTGGCCATGTTGCGTTATGGTGTCGATGACCTGCGTCTTTTCTTCGAGAACGATCTGCGTTTCTTGAAGCAGTTTGCCTAAAGGATAGCCATGCAATTTTCTGAGACCTGGCTGCGTAGCTTTGTAAATCCGCCACTTTCCAGCGCGGAGTTGTCGCATCAACTGACCATGGCGGGCTTGGAGGTTGAGGCCTTGGCACCGGTCGCGCCGGCGTTTACGCAGGTGGTGGTGGCGGAGATCGTCTCAGTGGAACGGCATCCCGATGCCGACCGCTTGCAGGTCTGTCAGGTGGATGTCGGTGCGGCCGAACCGCTGCAGATCGTCTGCGGTGCGCCGAATGCGCGCGCCGGTCTGAAGACGGCCTGTGCCTTGGCCGGAGCGGCCTTGCCGGGCTTTGCGATCAAGCACGCCAAGGTGCGCGGGGTCGAGTCGTTAGGCATGATGTGTTCGGCTAAAGAGCTGGGCATGGAGGCCGTGGCGGAGGGCATCTTAGAGTTTTCGGCCGATGCGCCGGTGGGCCAGTCGGTGCGCGAGTACCTCGATCTTGACGATCAATTGTTCACTTTGAAGTTGACGCCCAATCGTGGCGATTGTCTGTCGATCACCGGCGTGGCGCGTGAGGTGGCGGCCATTACCGGCGTGGCGGCGGCGTTGCCGGTGGTGGCGGCCGTTACGGTGGCGTGTACGGAGGTGCCGCTGATTACGGTGGCCGATGCGCGGGCCTGTCCGCGTTATTGTGGGCGTGTGGTGCGTGGCCTGAACCCGCTGGCGGTGACGCCGGCGTGGATGTTGCAACGCTTGGCGCGCTCGGGTGTGCGTGGTCTGCATCCGGTGGTCGATATCACCAATTTTGTCTTGTTAGAGCTGGGTCAGCCCCTGCACGCCTTTGATCGCGCTAAGGTGGCCGGCGGTCTGGTGGTGCGGCAGGCTAGTGCGGGTGAGTCGTTGTTGGCCTTGAATGACCAGACGCTGACCTTGGATGCCGAGACGCTGGTGATTGCCGATGACCACGGCCCGGTGGCCTTGGCCGGGATCATGGGTGGACAGACGACGGCGGTCGATACGGCGACGACGGAGGTCATCCTAGAGGCGGCGCATTTTGCCCCGGCGGCGATGGCCGGGCGGGCGCGGCGTTATGGCCTGTCCACGGACGCATCGCATCGTTTTGAGCGCGGCGTGGCGGTCGATCTGCCGCGGCAGGCGATGGAGCGGGCGACGCAGTTAGTGCTTGATATCTGTGGTGGCGAGGCGGGGCCGGTGGTGGAGATCGCTGGCGCTGTTGTGCCGCGTGCCCCGATCCGTTTTCGTCCGGCACGGGCGCGTAAGTTGCTCGGCATTGCCTTGGATGACGCGGGGATGGCGGCGCACTTTGCGCGTCTCGGCCTGTCGTTTACGCAGGAGTTTACGCAAGACAGTGCGGCGTGGCAGGTGCAGGCCCCGGCGTATCGTTTTGATCTCACGATTGAGGTCGATCTGATCGAGGAGATCGCACGGCTGGAGGGTTACGATAGGCTGCCGACCGTGTTCCCTAGCGGTGAGGCGCGGATGCGTCCCGCACCCGAGGCGCAGCGCGGGACGGACGCGATCAAGATGCGGTTGGTGGCGCGTGGCTGGCAGGAGGTTATCACCTATAGTTTTATCGCCCCCGAGGAGGCGGCGTGGTTTGCTAGCGATACGGCACCGATTACGCTGTTGAACCCCATCGCCAGTAACCTGTCGGTGATGCGTGACAGCCTGTTGCCGGGCCTCGTTGCGACCTTGCGCCATAACCTCAATCATGGCCAGGAACGCCTGCGTATCTTCGAGCTGGGGCGTTGTTTTGCCAGCGTAGAGGCGGGCGATCAGCCGCAGCGCGTGGCGGGTCTGCTCTATGGCTTGGCCGAGGCTGAACAATGGGGCGTGACCGCGCGTGCAGCGGATTTCTTTGACCTCAAGGCCGAGGCCCTGGCGCTGGCCGCGCCGCAAGCCCTGTCTTTCCGTAACGAGGCGCATCCGGCCTTGCATCCGGGTCAGTGTGCAAGGCTTTATCTGGGCGATAGCGCGGTGGGCTGGATGGGGGCGATGCACCCTCGGCTGGTGCAGTCGCTAGGCTTGGCGCGTACCCCGTTGCTGTTCGAGATCGACCTTGCTGCATTGAGCGTCGTGCCCTTGCCGCGTTATCAGCGTGTGCCTTTGCTACCGTCGGTGCGCCGTGATCTGGCCGTGTTGGTGGATGACGCGCTGGTCGTCGGGACGCTGCTTGCGGCCGTGCGTGCTGACCTGCCGGCGGAGGTGATCGCGCTGGAGATATTTGATGTGTATCGCGGCAAGGGTCTGCCGGAGGGAAAAAAGAGTCTTGCCTTCAAGGTGTTGTTGCAACATACTGGCAGGACTTTTACCGACGCAGAGATTGATGCCTTGGTTGCCCAAGTTTTGGGTCGGATGGTTGAGCAATTTGCGGCTGAGTTGCGTAACTAAATAACGGTACAGAGACGACATGACGCGCGCTACATGCGTGCACTGGAAAGATAAAATGACATTGATTGCAACGACAGCGGCAACGCTGACCAAGGCCGATTTGGCCAATGAACTGTTTGAAAAACTCGGCCTAAATAAGCGTGAGGCCAAGGAGATGGTGGAGTCCTTCTTCGAGGAGATCCGTGCGGCCTTGGCGGCGGGTGATGCCGTTAAGCTATCGGGTTTTGGTAATTTTCAGTTGCGTGATAAGCCTCAACGGCCGGGTCGCAACCCTAAGACCGGCGAAGAGATGCCTATCTCCGCACGCCGCGTGGTGACCTTTCATGCTAGCCAGAAGGTTAGAGATCAGATCGAGACGATAGATGCCGGATCTGTTGCCCAGTAGTGGACTACCCCCTATCCCCGAGAAACGCTACTTCACCATCGGTGAGGTGAGTGAACTTTGTGGCGTCAAGCCGCATGTATTGCGTTATTGGGAGCAGGAGTTTACACAACTAAAGCCGCTCAAGCGGCGCGGCAATCGGCGTTATTATCAGCACCACGAGGTCATGCTGGTACGGCATATCCGTGAGTTGCTGTATGAGCAAGGCTTTACCATCAACGGCGCACGCAATAAGCTGGATCAAGAGAAGTCGTTCGACTCTGTGTTTGGAGGGCTGCTCCCGATGGGCGGGGGGGCGATGGAAGATGATGCGCTATCAAATAGTGTGATCGTTGCACCAACCATCGTTGCGCCAACGGTGGTTTCGTCCGCACTCTCGCCCGCCATGGAACGCGCACCGATCACCTTGCCTGTTGATTTTGATGTTGCGTTTCTGAAACGGGAAATGACGGCGATCTTAGCCTTGCTACGCGGACCTAGCGGTTGACGCAGATTGCGCCGGTCGCCCGCCTTGGGCAAAGTTTTTAATCGCCCGCCGTATTTCGTTTGCCCTGTCTGAGCGCTACCCGTATAATGCGCGCTTGTTCGGGGCGTAGCGCAGCCTGGTAGCGCACCTGCATGGGGTGCAGGGGGTCGTGAGTTCGAATCCCACCGCTCCGACCATCTTTTTCCTTCTTTTACGAATCCGGCCTTTGATGCGAATCCTGCTCAGTAATGATGACGGTTACTTTGCACCTGGCCTGACTATCCTTGCCGCCACATTGGCCGCGCGTGGCCACGACATTACGGTCGTGGCACCCGATCTTGATCGTAGTGGCGCCAGTAATTCCTTGACCTTAGATCGACCCTTATCGGTGCGTAGCGCGCCGAATGGTTTTTTGCATGTTAATGGCACGCCGACCGATTGCGTCCATCTGGCGGTGACGGGGTTGTTGCCGCAGTTGCCGGAGATGGTGATTTCAGGCATCAATCATGGTGCCAATATGGGCGACGATACGGTCTATTCGGGCACGGTCGCAGCAGCAACGGAAGGGTTCTTGCTGGGTATCCCCGCGATTGCGGTGTCCTTGGTGCACGGCGATGGGATGCACTTCGATGCGGCGGCGGCGGTGGTCGCCGATCTGGTGGATCGTTATCAGCAGTCCCCGTTCCCGCAGCCGATGTTGCTGAATGTGAATGTCCCCGACCGACCGTATGCCGAGCTAGGCCCCGTTGAGGTCACGCGTTTAGGACGGCGCCACAAGGCTCAAGATACCGTGCAGACGGTGAATCCGCGCAATCAGACGATGTATTGGATCGGCGCGGCTAGCGGCGCGCAGGACGGCGGCGAGGGCACTGACTTTTATGCGGTGGCTGCGGGGCGCGTCTCGGTGACACCGTTGCAACTGGATCTGACCCATTACGGACAGATGGGCGCTGTCGCTACATGGATGTCATGATGCACCAAGCGACCGGTAATGGGATGACCTCGCAACGCACGCGGCTACGGATGATAGAACGCTTGCGCGAGCAGGGTATCAGCAACCCCTTGGTCTTGGATGCGATGAGTCAGATCGCGCGCCATCTCTTTGTTGAGCCGGTGTTGCAGAGCCGCGCCTATGACGATACGCCGTTGCCTATTGGCCAGGCGCAGACGATCTCTAGCCCGTATATCGTGGCCTTGACTTGTGAGTTGGCCTTGCAGGGCACAGGCTCGGGCCAGAAACTGGGCAAGGTCTTGGAGATCGGGTGTGGCTGTGGGTATCAGGCGGCGGTGTTGTCCCGATTGGCACGTTCGGTGTTTAGCCTAGAGCGCATCGCTAAGCTAGTGGGCATGGCACGCGGTAACTTGCAGTCTATGCGTATCGGTAATGTGACGATACGCAATATAGACGGGACGCATGGCTATCCCCGCGAGGCGCCTTATGATGCCATCGTGGTGGCGGCGGCCATGCCGATGATCTCCGCTGAACTGAAGGCGCAACTCAAACCCGGTGGGCGGCTGATCGCCCCGGTAGGCATGGGGGAGCAGCAGCAATTGGTGTTGGTCGAGGCGGGTGAGGTTGATGGTGAACTCCGTTATACGGAACGCGTCTTAGAGGCGGTCAAGTTTGTGCCGTTGTTGTCCGGCGTATCCTAAGGTGCTGCACGGATACCGCCGTATGCGAGGGGGTATGCGGGCTGTCATGGCGTTGTTGCTGATCGTTGGCATGGCCGCCTGTGGCTCGAATGACCCGAGACCCAATATCAAGCGGTCTGCTGTGCGCGCACCTATCCTCTCTACGGGGGGGCAGACGGTTGCGTTGAGGCAGGGGCCGACGCTACGCACCCATCAGGTTAAGGCGGGCGAGACCTTGTATACCCTAGCGTTTGAGCGGGGACTCGATGTGGCCGACCTTAGCGCGTGGAACGGACTTTCCGAAAAGACGCCGTTACGGGCGGGACAGGCGCTGTTGCTGGAGCCACCGGCCGCCCCTATCCGTGATGCGAGTGCTGGCCACCTTGAGTGGGCGCGGCCCACAGATCCTCCGATGACAGAGACGAAGCGGCCGGTGGTCGTGGCCAGCGGTTGGGCGTGGCCGGTACACGGTCAGGTGACGCGCGCGTTTGATCCTAAGCACGGAAGTAAGGGCCTGGATATCGTGGCTGATGAAGGGGTTCCTATCCAAGCGGCGGCGGCGGGGGATGTGGTTTATGCAGGGGATGGCTTGCGTGGATACGGGAATTTGATCATTATCCGCCACACGCATTCAACCTTGTCAGCGTACGCGCATCAAGCGCGTTTGAAGGTGTCTGAGGGTCAGCGTGTGTCGCGGGGTCAGACGATCGGTGAGATGGGGCGTAGTGATGCCGATCGCGTTAAGCTCCATTTTCAGATTCGCGAGTTTGGTAAGCCGGTTGACCCTAGGGCGTATCTGCCCAAGGTTTAGCACATAGAGGAGCTATGCAGGAAGACGCGGCGTTATCAGAAAGGGGCGATGAGGATGTACCGCCAGCGGACGCTTTTCAGGATGCGGAGCTTACGCACGAGCACGCGATGGATCTCGAATATGAGGCATCGCAGGATGTCACGCAGCTCTATCTCAACGACATAGGCCGCGAACCGTTGCTGACCGCGGTCGAGGAGCGCGCCTTGGCGCAACGGGTGCGTGAGGGGGATTTTGATGCCCGGCAATGCATGATAGAGCGCAACCTGCGTCTGGTCGTTAAGATCGCTAAGCATTATTTGTATCGGGGTATGCCGCTGTTGGATCTGATCGAGGAGGGCAATCTGGGTCTGATCCACGCGCTTGAAAAATTTGAGCCCGAGCGCGGTTTTCGTTTTTCGACCTATGCCACCTGGTGGATACGGCAGAACATCGAACGCGCCATCATGAACCAAGCGCGTCCGGTACGCTTGCCCGTGCATGTTATCAAAGAGCTCAATATCTGCCTGCGCGCCCAGCGTCATTTGGAGAGTCATGGCGTTGATCATCCTAGGCCGACGGCCATTGCGGAACTCACCGGTTTGCCATTGGCTGAGGTTCAGCGCGTGTTGCTCCTCAATGAACGAGTGACCTCGCTGGATGCGCCGATCGAAGCGGATAGTGGCCTATCGTTGGCTGATGCGATCCCGGATGAAAAGATCTTGTCGCCGGAAGAGACCGTGGCACATGCGGAGATTGGCCGGTTTGTGCAGGCGTGGTTGGCCGAGTTGCCTTCGATGCAACGGTGGGTGGTGGAACGGCGTTTTGGCCTGAACGATCACGCGGTGAGTACGCTGGATGTGCTGGCCCTTGAGATGGGTAAGACCCGCGAACGGGTGCGGCAGATACAGGTGGATGCCTTGCAACGCTTGCGCCGCATCCTGCGTCGTAATGGGGTGGCGCAGGAGGCGGTGCTGTGAAAATCGAAACGACGCTGGCCGGTCCCCATGGGCGTCCTAATTGGGCCGAGATTGACACCGTCTTGCTCGACATGGATGGCACCTTGCTCGACCTTCATTTTGACAACCATTTTTGGCTGCGTTATGTCCCCGAGCGCTTTGCCGAGCGGCACGGCCTGTCGCCCGCGGAGGGCCATGCCGAGTGTTTTCGGCGTTATGACGCGGTGGCTGGGACGCTGAACTGGTATTGCGTCGATTATTGGACCGAGGCGCTGAGCCTCGATATTGCGCAACTGAAAGAAGAGGTCGCGCATCTCATCGCAGTACATCCGGCCGTGCCCGCGTTTTTGACGGCCTTACGGGCCACGGGGCGGCGCACGGTGATGGTGACCAATGCACACCACAAGAGTCTAGCCCTCAAGATGCGCCACACCGGGCTGGCGGGGTATTTTGATGCCTTGTACACCTCGCACGCCTTTGGTCTGGCCAAGGAGTCGCCGGCCTTTTGGTCGGCCTTGCGCCAGCAGGAGCCGTTCGACCCGGCCCGTACCCTGTTGATTGACGATAGCCTGCCGGTGTTGGATGCCGCTCGCGCGTATGGCATTGCCCACCTGTGGGCGGTATTTAAACCCGACACCCAATTGCCTATCAAGGCGGTTGGCGAGTATCCTGCCGTCCGTCACTTTTCAGAGATCATGCCCATATAATGCCGCTAACGAATACCCCCTCTGCTGCCAGTCAACCTTCCGAGTTGGAGCTACGGACGATGCGTCGCTCTTACCTCTTTGCCGGTCTGGAGGATGGCGATTACGCCGCGATCAGCGTGCATACGCAGATGTTAGAGGTGTCTTCGGGACAGATGATCTTTGCTCAGAACACGCCCGTCTCGGCCATCTATTGGGTGGTTGACGGCATGGTGAAATTGACCCGGACCTCGGCACAGGGCGATGAAAAGGTGATCGAGTTGATCGGCCCGGGGCGTTTCTTTGCCGAGGCGGTGTTGTTCATGGGCAACGGCTATCCGGTCAATGCCGTGGCGCAGGGCGCGTGCCGGTTGATCAGCGTCGATGGCGCGCACCTGAAAGAGTGGTTGGCGCAGGATGCGCAACGCTGTTTTCGGATGATGTCGGGGATCAGTATGCGCCTGCACAAGCTGGTCGCTGATATTGACCGCCTGACCTTGATGAAGGGCACGGATAGGCTGTTGCAATATCTTATCGACCATTCCGAGCCGGACGATACAGGCCGCACCGTGGTCGAGTTTGAGGCCCCCAAGCAGGTGGTCGCCTCGCGCATCGGCATCAAGCCCGAGACCTTGTCGCGCTTGTTACATAAACTGAGCGAGCAAGGCTGTATCGAGGTGCAAGGCGCGCGGGTGTTTATCGCGGATGTCGAGCATCTGCGCCAGATTAAGCTGGATTGACGGCCTCGATAATCAACGCGGCGACGACGCGGCGACCCTCGCTGGCGAGATAGTTGAAGGTACGGCAGGCCGCGTCGGTTTGCATGATTTCGACGCCGATGCCGGCGTTGATCAGGTCTTGATACACGGCCGGGGCTGGAAAACGATGCTGTGCGCCGGTGCCCAAGAGGATGAGTTCGGGTCGCGCGGCTACAAGGTGTTGTAATGTGTCACGCGTCAGTGCCATTAGATCGGGTACGGCCCACGCCTGCACCGCCTCGGTCGTCACGAGGATGCTATGGAGGTAGCGGACGCGGTTGACCTCGACAAAACCGTTGCCGATGGCCGTGACGAGAGGGGTGCCACTAGGGGGGCTGAGGTGTAATTTCATGGTGGATGCGTACGATGGGTGGACTTCGGTGTGCCAAGAGTAAGTAATCGGCATACAATTCGCAAACTTTTAATGTGTTGTACTTCCACCTTCTTGATCCCCACCGACCGTCTCATGACCCAAAAACGCCCAACCCTACGCCCGCTTAAAAAGTCGGCCAAACTCGCCAATGTCTGTTACGACATCCGTGGCCCGGTCATGGTGCGCGCCAAAGCATTGGAGGAAGAGGGGCATCGCATCTTTAAACTCAATATCGGCAACCTCGCGCCGTTTGGTTTTGAGGCGCCGGAAGAGATCGTCCAAGATGTGATCCTCAACCTGCCCGATGCGGCGGGCTATAGCGACTCCAAGGGCCTGTTCGCGGCGCGTAAGGCGGTGATGCACGAGACCCAACGCGTCGGCATCAAGGGTGTGGGGATCGAGGATGTCTATCTGGGCAACGGCGTCTCCGAGCTGATCGTGATGACCATGCAGGCGCTCTTAGATGCGGGTGATGAGGTCTTGGTGCCGATGCCGGATTATCCCTTGTGGACGGCGGGTGTGACCTTGGGCGGCGGTACGCCACGCCATTATCTGTGTGACGAGGGTAGCGGCTGGTTGCCCGACCTCGACGATATCCGTGCCAAGATCACCGAGCGCACCCGGGCCATCGTCGTCATCAACCCGAACAACCCCACCGGCGCGCTCTATCCGGATGACCTCTTGAAGGGCATCATCGAGATCGCCCGCCAGCATCAGTTGGTGATCTGCGCTGATGAGATCTACGACAAGACCTTGTACGATGGCGTGACGCACACCGCGCTGGCCTCCTTGGCCGAGGATGTGTTGTTCCTGACCTATAACGGCCTGTCAAAAAACTATCGCAGTTGCGGTTATCGCGTCGGCTGGGTCGTCCTGTCGGGCGAGAAACGCCACGCGCGGGACTTTATCGAAGGCTTGACCATGTTGGCCTCGATGCGCCTCTGTTCTAATGTGCCGGGCCAGTTTGCCATCCAGACCGCGCTCGGCGGCTATCAGAGCATTAAGGAACTGGTCGCGCCGGACGGTCGTTTGACGCGCCAACGCAACCTCGCGTGGGAGATGCTGACCGCGATGCCGGGCGTGTCGTGCGTTAAACCTAAGGCCGCGTTATACCTGTTCCCGCGTCTCGACCCGGCGATCTACGCCATCCAAAACGATCAGCAGTTCATCCTTGACCTGCTCGAAGAAGAAAAGGTCTTGGTAGTGCAAGGCACGGGCTTTAACTGGCCCAAACCCGATCACCTGCGCTTGACCTTTATCCCCCATGAAGAGGTCCTCGCTGAGGCCTTGCATCGCGTCGGCCGCTTTTTAGATGGCCGTCGCACCCATTCTTAAATCACTGTACAGACTTATGAAACCTATAAATGTTGGCCTCTTGGGCCTAGGAACGGTCGGCGGCGGCACGCTGACCGTGTTGCGTCGTAACCGTGAAGAGATCGCTCGCCGGGCCGGTCGCGAGATCCGAGTCACCCACGCCGCCGTGCGCGACATGGACAAGGCGCAGGCCTATGCGGGCCTTGGGCTGACCTTGACGGCGGATCCGTTTGATGTCGTCAACAACCCCAAGATCGACATCGTGGTCGAACTCATCGGCGGTATCGAGCCGGCGCGCACCTTGGTCTTGCAGGCCATCGCGAACGGCAAGCATGTGGTGACTGCCAACAAGGCGCTCATCGCAAAATATGGCAACGAGATCTTCGCCGCCGCCCAAGAAAAAGGCGTGATGGTCAACTTCGAGGCGGCGGTAGCCGGGGGTATCCCGATCATCAAGGCGATCCGCGAGGGCTTGGCCGGTAACCGCATCGAGTGGTTGGCTGGCATCATCAACGGCACCTGTAACTTTATTCTGTCCGAGATGCGTGACAAAGGTGCGGCCTTTGACGCGGTGCTAAAAGAGGCGCAGGCCAAGGGTTACGCCGAGGCCGACCCGACCTTCGATATCGAGGGCGTAGACGCGGCGCACAAACTCACCATCCTGTCGGCCATCGCCTTTGGCGTGCCGATGCAGTTTGACGCGGCGCACATCGAGGGCATCTCAACCCTGGCCGCCGAGGATATCCAATACGCAGAAGAACTGGGCTATCGCATCAAACTACTCGGCATCGCCAAACGCCATGCCAACGGCATCGAGCTGCGCGTCCACCCGACCTTGATCCCTGCGAAACGCCTGATCGCCAATGTCGAGGGCGTGATGAACGCGGTCTTGGTCAAGGGCGACGCCGTCGGGGCGACGCTCTATTACGGCGCCGGTGCCGGTTCTGAGCCGACCGCCTCGGCGGTGGTCGCCGATCTCGTTGATGTCACGCGCTTGTCTACCGCCGACCCGCATCACCGCGTCCCGCATCTCGCCTTTCAGCCCGATCAACTGGCCGCGCTGGCGGTCGTTCCTATGGCCGAGGTCGAGACCGCGTGTTATCTGCGCATGGCCGCGGCCGACCGCCCTGGCGTGTTGGCCGAGGTGGCGCGCATCTTGGCCGCGCAAGACATCTCGATCGACGCGATGATCCAAAAACCATGCAACGAGGGCGAGCATCTGGCGACCTTGGTGTTCCTCATCCACAAGGCGCGGGAGGCCGCGGTCGATGTGGCCATCGCGCAGATCGAGGCCCTGCCGGCGATTAGCGGCAAGGTGACGCGCTTGCGTATGGAGTCTCTGGCCTGATGTACTACACCAGCACGCGCGGCGCACCCGCAAAACGGCGTTATTTGGAGATCCTGTTAGAAGGCCTGGCCCCCGATGGCGGCCTCTATGTGCCCGATCATTACCCGCGTTTTAGTGCGGCTGAATTGGCGTTCATGCGTGGCATGAGCTATCGCGACTTGGCCTTCACGATCTTGTCGCGTTTTTGCGATGACATCCCGCCGGAAGACCTGCGCGCGCTGATCGACCAGACTTACACGGCTGAAACTTACGGCCACGGTCGCGCCGATTCGGACTTTAGCCAGATCACCCCGTTGCGAGCCTTGGCGGGTGAGGGCGAGGGCGTGTATATCCTGGAGCTGTCCAACGGCCCGACCTTGGCGTTTAAAGACATGGCCATGCAGTTGCTCGGCAACCTGTTCGAGTACGCGCTCAAAAAGGCCGGACGCGCTATCAACATCCTCGGCGCGACCTCGGGCGACACCGGTTCGGCGGCCGAATACGCCCTGCGTGGCAAGCACGGCGTGCAGGTCTTTATGCTCTCGCCGGTGCAGGGCATGACCCGTTTTCAGCAGGCGCAGATGTACAGCCTGCCGGATGCCAATATCCACAACATCGCCATCCGGGGCGTGTTCGACCAGTGTCAGGACATCGTCAAGGCGGCATCTAACGACCTCGACTTTAAGGCGAAGTATCGCCTCGGCGCGGTCAACTCGATCAACTGGACGCGCGTTGTGGCGCAATCGGTCTACTACTTCAAGGCCTATTTCGCCGCCACCCAAGACAACGCCGAGCAGGTCAGTTTTGCCGTGCCCTCAGGCAACTTCGGCAACGCCTACGCCGCCCATTTGGCGCGCCAGATGGGCCTGCCTATCGCCCAGATCATCGCCGCGACCAACGAGAACGATGTGCTCGACGAGTGTCTGCGCACGGGTGTCTATCGCCCGCGCAGCGCGGCTGAGACGCAGCAGACCTCCAGCCCGTCGATGGATATCTCCAAGGCCTCCAACTTTGAACGCTTCGTGGCTGACCTGTGCGGTCGTGACAGCGCCCAGTTGGCGCGTCTGTGGCAGGCGATCGAGACGGGTGGCCAATTTGATCTCAAGGCCGAGGGTCTGTACGACCGATTGGCCGAGTTTGGTCTGGCCTCCGGGCGCAGTTCGCACGCGGATCGCATCAATACCATCCGTCGTGTCTGGGCGAGTAGCCAAGTGATGCTAGACCCGCATACCGCCGATGGCCTTAACGCGGGCTTGCCGCACAAGGCCGCAGGCATCGCTTTGGTGTGTCTGGAGACCGCGCTTCCCGCTAAGTTTGAGGATGCGATCCAAGAGGCCCTAGGTCGCGTACCAGAACGCCCGGCGGGGTTGGAGAACCTCGAAGACCTGCCGCAACGGCTGGTCACCTTGGACGCGGACGCGGATGCGGTGAAGGCGTTTATCGTGGCGAACGCAACGAAGGACTAGATAAACCGCATCGACAGATCGACGGCGCGGATATTCTTGGTTAGTGCACCGATCGAGATGCGATCGACGCCGGTTCGGGCAATGATGCGTACGGTGTCGATATCGATACCACCGGAGGCCTCTAACTGGGCGCGGCCCGCGTTGATATTGACGGCTTCTCGCAGTTGATCGGCACGAAAGTTATCGAGCAAGATCAGTTTTGCCCCTGCGTCTAAGGCCTCATTTAGCTCGGCGAGGGTCTCGACCTCGATCTGTAGCGTAATGTCCGGTGTCGCTAATCGGCGTGCGGCGGCGAGTGCGGCGCCTATCCCGCCGGCCGCTGCGATGTGGTTCTCTTTCAGCAAGATACCGTCAAACAGGCCGATGCGTTGGTTGTCGCCACCGCCCATACGCACCGCGTATTTGGATGCGATGCGCAGCCCCGGCAGGGTCTTGCGTGTATCGAGGATGCGCGCTTGGGTGCCGGCCACTGCGTCGACAAAGCGGCGCGTTTCGGTGGCGATGGCCGACAGGGTTTGTAAAAAATTCAGCGCGGGGCGCTCAGCGGTCAGGAGGGCGCGGGCGTTGCCGCTGACCTCGATCAAGAGCATCCCCGGCTCGATGTCTTCGCCATCGGCGGCCAGCCAAGTCATCGTGCAGGTGGGGTCTAGGGCGCGAAAGCAGGCCTCAAACCACGGTCGCCCGGCCAGAACTGCCGCCTCACGGCTGGTCACCTGTGCGGTCGCGGTCTGTTCGGCGGGCAAGAGTTGTGCGGTTAGGTCGCCTGTGCCTATGTCTTCGGCAAGGGCGGCGCGGCAGTTCTCAGTGATGGCGGTTGCGAGGGCGTTTTTCATGGAGGCGGATTGTAATGGTTGAAAAGGAAAAATATCTCCCCATCTAATGTGTTATCTAAACATTATCAGGAACAACGCCATGCGCTTTGACAAATTGACGACGCCGTTTCAGCAGGCGATCCAGGACGCCCAGAGCCTCGCGCTGGGGAATGATAATCCGTACATCGAGCCGTTGCATGTGTTGGCGGCGCTGTTGAATCAGGCCGAAGGCGGGGCGCGGGCCTTGCTGCAACGCGCTGGGGTGCGCGTACCGGCCTTGCTGACGGCGATCCAGAAGGCCTTAGATCAACTGCCCAAGGTGGAGGGCGATCATGCCGAGGCGCAGGCCTCGCGCGAGTTGACTACGCTCTTCAACCTAACCGATAAAGAGGCGACAAAACGCGGCGATGCCTTTATCGCTAGCGAGTTGTTTTTGCTCGCGGCGGTGGCGGACAAAGGCGACGCGGGGCGCATCTTTAAGCAACACGGCGCGGATCGTGCCCATCTGGAGGCGGCCATCGACGCGGTGCGTGGCAGCGAAAAGGTGGGTTCTGCCGATGCTGAGGGGCAGCGCGAGGCCTTGAATAAGTACACGCTAGACCTGACCGAGCGCGCTCGCGCGGGTAAGCTGGACCCGGTGATTGGCCGCGATGACGAGATCCGCCGTGCGATCCAGGTCTTGAATCGGCGCACTAAAAATAACCCGGTGTTGATCGGCGAGCCGGGCGTGGGCAAGACGGCGATCGTCGAAGGCTTGGCGCAACGCATCATCAATGGCGAGGTGCCGGAGACCTTGAAGGACAAGCGCGTCTTGGTCTTGGATATGGCGGGCTTGTTGGCGGGCGCGAAGTATCGCGGCGAGTTTGAGGAACGCCTGAAGTCGGTGTTGAAAGAGGTCAGTCAAGACCAAGAGCGCATCATCTTGTTTATCGACGAGTTGCACACCATGGTCGGCGCGGGCAAGGCCGAGGGCGCGATGGACGCGGGCAATATGTTGAAACCGGCCTTGGCGCGCGGTGAGTTGCATTGCATCGGCGCGACCACGCTGGACGAATATCGTAAATATATCGAAAAAGATGCGGCATTGGAAAGGCGCTTCCAAAAGGTGCTGGTCGATGAGCCGTCGGTGGAATCGACCATCGCCATCTTGCGTGGCCTGCAAGAAAAATATGAGCTGCATCATGGCGTGGACATCACCGACCCGGCCATTGTCGCGGCGGCGGAGTTATCGCATCGCTACATCACCGACCGTTTCTTGCCCGATAAGGCGATCGATCTGATCGACGAGGCGGCCTCGCGCATCAAGATGGAGATCGACTCTAAACCGGAGGTGATGGACAAACTCGACCGGCGTTTGATCCAGTTGAAGATTGAGCGCGAGGCGGTCAAACGCGAAAAGGATGAGGCCTCTAAAAAACGGATGTCTCTGCTGGAAGATGAGATCCGTAAGTTGGAAAAAGAATACGCCGACCTAGACGAAATCTGGAAATCCGAGAAGGCTAGTGTGCAAGGTTCGGCGCACATCAAGGAGGAGATCGACCACCTGCGTAGCGAGATGGCGGACCTGCAACGGCAGGGCAAACTCGATAAGGTGGCGGAGATCCAATATGGCCGCTTGCCAGCCTTGGAGACACAACTGAAACAGGCCGAGGCGGCCGGCGATGGGGGTGAGAAGCGCAGTTTTAAGTTGTTACGCAAGGAGGTCGGCGCGGACGAGATCGCCGAGGTGGTGTCGCGTGCGACCGGCATCCCGGTAGCCAAGATGTTGCAGGGCGAACGCGATAAATTGCTGGCCATGGAAGACAAGTTGCACGCGCGTGTGATCGGTCAGGATGAGGCGGTGCGCGTGGTGGCGGACGCGATTCGTCGTTCGCGCTCCGGCCTGTCGGATCCCAATCGACCCTATGGCTCTTTCTTGTTTTTGGGGCCGACCGGCGTGGGCAAGACCGAGTTGTGCAAGGCCTTGGCCGATTTCCTGTTTGACTCGCAAGATCACTTGATCCGCATCGACATGAGTGAGTTCATGGAGAAGCATTCGGTCGCGCGCTTGATCGGTGCGCCGCCCGGTTATGTGGGCTACGAGGAAGGTGGCTATCTGACCGAGGCGGTGCGCCGTAAACCGTATAGCGTCATCTTGTTGGATGAGGTCGAGAAGGCGCATCCCGATGTGTTTAATGTCCTGTTGCAGGTCTTGGATGACGGTCGTCTGACCGATGGTCAGGGACGGACGGTGGACTTTAAAAACACGGTGATTGTGATGACCTCGAACCTCGGTTCGCAGATGATCCAGCAGATGGAGGGCGACGATTATCAGTTGATTAAACTGGCGGTTCTGGGCGAGGTGAAGTCGTACTTCCGTCCGGAGTTTATCAACCGTCTCGATGATGTGGTGGTATTCCATGCCTTGGATGAGTGCCATATCGCATCGATTGCGCGTATCCAGTTGCAGTATTTGGAGAAACGCTTGGCGCAAATGGATATGCATCTGGAGGTCAGCGAGGCTGCGTTGGCGGAGATCGCCAAGGCCGGTTTCGATCCGCTCTATGGCGCGCGGCCTTTGAAACGCGCGATTCAGGCCGAGATCGAAAACCGTCTTGCCAAGGAGATTCTTGCGGGCCACTTTGCGGCCAAGGACACCATCCGCATCGCCCTAGACGGCGGGGTGTTTCGCTTTAGCAAGGGGTGACTGTTTTATGCGTTTTCGTCGCTCCCGCGTAGGCGGGAGCCTAGGCCCCACCCTCTAATTTATGCGTCATTCCATGGGGTTTGATGAATGGGCTGGATTCCCGCCTGCGCGGGAATGACGAATAAATCAGATGTTTTTACTCTATTGGCCCTTGATCTATTTCCGTCGCGCGCTGATGACCCCCGGCAGGTGGGCGGCGCGGGTGAGGAAGCGGGTGAGTTGAGCGAGGTCTTGAACCTGCAGGGTGAGTTGCAGGCGGCTCTGGTCTTTGGCAGCGGTCTTTTGCATCTTTTGCACGCCGATCTTTTCTTGGTTGAGGAGGTCGGAGAGGTCGCGCAGGGGGTCGTGTTCGGCCTGTACGGTGAGCTCGCAGTCGATGTTGTAGGCGCCTTTAGGGTCGCGGGTGTTCCAGGCGGCTTCGAGGAGGCGGGCGCGGCGTTCGCTGCTTAAGTGACGCAGGGTGGCGCAGGTGGCACGGTGGATGGTGACACCACGGCCTTGGGTGGTGTAGCCGATGATGGGGTCGGGCGGGGCGGGGTGACAGCAACGCGCCAGTTGGGTAAGGAAACCACCCTCGCCGGCGATGAGGATGCTGCCGCTGGCGTTGTGTTTGCGGGCGCTAGGCAGTGACTTTACAGGCGGCGGGGCGAAGTGTGCCTTGAGGCTGCGTTCGAGTTGACCGGCCCCGATCTCACCGCGTCCTAGGGCGGCGTAGAGCTCGTCCTGTTGGGTGAATTTTAGTTTTTCGGCAACCTTGTCGAGCCCGATCTGGCCTAGGCCCAAGCGATGCAGTTCGCGTAGCAAAAGCTCGCGCCCTTCTTCGGCCATGCGGTCGTGTTCTTGCAGGCGAAACCATAGCCTGACCTTGTTGCGGGCGCGGCTGGTCTTGAGGTAGCCGAGCGAGCTGTTCATCCAGTCGCGGCTGGGTTGGCCGTGTTGGGTGGTGAGGATCTCGACCCGCTGGCCGGTCTTGAGCGCGGTATCGAGCGGGACTAAGATGCCGTCGACCTTGGCACCTCGGCAACGGTGGCCGAGGTCGGTGTGCAGGGCGTAGGCGAAGTCGAGCGGCGTTGCGCCTTGTGTCAAGGCGATGACGCGGCCTTGCGGCGTTAAGGCGAAGACATCGTCTTGAAACAGTTCGTGGTGAAAGTGGTGGGCGAGGGCGTCGCTGTCGGCGATCTCTTGTCGCCAAGCGAGGAGTTGGCGTACCCAGGCGATCTTTTCTTGCAGGTGGGCATTGTTGCCCCCCTCTTTGTAACGCCAGTGCGCGGCGACGCCGAGTTCGGACTCATGGTGCATGGCGTGGGTGCGGATCTGCACCTCTACGGCCTTATCTTCGGGGCCGATGACGGCGGTGTGTAGGCTTTGGTAGCCGTTGCCTTTGGGGCGCGAGATGTAGTCGTCGAACTGGCCGGGGATGGGTTGCCAGAGGCTGTGCACAATGCCGAGGGCAAGATAGCAATCTTTGCTGTCTTCGACGAGGACGCGCACGGCGCGGATGTCGTAGAGTTCGTCGAAGTGGAGCGATTTTTGGCGCATCTTGGCGAGGATGCTGGCGATGTGTTTGGGGCGACCGGCGACTTCGAACGGGTCGAGTTGGGCCTCGCTGAGGGCGGTCTTTAGCTGCTGCACGATGCTATTGATGGATGTCTCGCGGTCATGGCGTTTCGCGTCGAGTTGACGCGCGATGGCCTGGTAGGTGTCCGGTTCGAGATAGCGGCAGGCGAGGTCTTCGAGTTCCCATTTGAATTGCCAGACGCCGAGGCGATTGGCGAGGGGGGCGTAGAGGGCGCGTGCTTCAAGGGCGATCCGCGTTTGCGTCGCGGGGTCGGCGTGGGCGATCTCGTGCAGGGTTTGGGTGCGCTCGGCGAGCTTGATGATGACCACGCGCAGGTCGTCGGACATGGCTAAGAGCATGTGCCGTAGGGTTTCTTCTTGACCGCCTTCGACCTCGGATAGGAGGCTGTCCATGTGGTTGAGTTTGGCGGCGCCGAGGGCGAGCGCGGCGAGGTTGGGGCCGTAGCGTTTGCTGAGGCTGTCGCGGTTGAGGCGTTCTTCGGGGAGGTGGGAGAGCAGTGCGGCGGCGAGGGTCTCGCTGTCAAAGCCCATGCGGGCTAGGCGTTGCGCCGCGCCTAGGGCGTGGTCTTTATTGGCAGTTGCCGCGAGATCAGCCCACGCGAGGCGGATGAGGGCAGCGTGTTCGCCGTGGCGGGCCTCGAGATGATCTAGCCAGTCAGCGGCCGTTTGTGATGCGCCCTTGGCCACGGTTTACCAGAGTTTCCACCACGGTGCGTTTGCCTTGGGACCTGAGAGCCATACGCTGTTGGGGTAGTTTTGTTTGAGGACGCGCAGGGCATCGGCCTGTAGGTCTTTCATGCCGAGGTGTCCATAGCTTTGCGCCATCACGGCGAGGGCTTCTTCTGCCGATGCGGTGGCGGCATAGTGTTCGATGACATATTTAGCGCGGTTGGCCGCTGCAACATAGGCGCCACGTGTGAAGTAGTAATGCGCGACATGGAGTTCGTGCGCGCCTAAGGCGTTGACTAGGTAGTGCATCCGGCCACGGGCGTCTGCGCTGTATTTGCTGTCTGGGTAGCGTTGCACTAAGGCATTGAAGGCGAGGAAGGCCTCGTGCGCGGCACGCGGGTCGCGTTCGCTGAGGTTTTGGCTGCTAAGACGGGCGAGGAGGCCGTTGTCTTCGATGAAGTTGACCATGCCTTTGAGGTAGAGGGCGTAGTCTACATGCGGGTGGGCGGGGTGTTGTTGGATGAAACGGTCGAGCGCGGCTAAGGCCGATTCGGGTTCGTTGTCTTTGTAGTAGGCGTAGGCGACTTCGAGTTGCGCTTGCGAGGCGTGGCTGCCGTAGGGGTAACGCGATTCGAGCTTTTCGAACAGCTTGATGCCTTGTTCGTAGTTGCCCTCGGAGACGGCCTCTTTGGCCTGGGTGAAGAGTTTTTGTGCGGACCAGGCCTTGGTCTCGTCGATCTGCTCGGGGAGCAGGCTACAACCTGACATGACGATGGCGAGGAGAAGAGCGGTTAGAATGCGGGTCATGGCGTGGTCTTAGGAAAGACAAGGATTGCGCGATTATGCCACGACCTGCTGTTTATGGCCGCGCTTATGAACTGAAACCCATGACTGATACCCGTTACTTCGAAATTCCCGCTGAATTATCTGGCCTGCGCTTAGATCAGGTGGTGGCACGCCTGTTGCCGGAGTATTCACGCGGCCGCTTGCAGGCGTGGATAGAGGCGGGACAGATTACCGTGGGCGGGCGGACGGTGGCGGTACGGCATAAGGTGTATCGCGGCGATCAGCTCTGCGTGCAGGTGACGCCGATGCCCCAAGAGGCCGATCACGCGCCCGAGGCGATTGCGCTGACGGTGGTGTTCGAGGATGAGCATCTGTTGGTGATCAATAAACCGGCCGGTCTGGTGGTGCATCCGGGCGCGGGTAACTGGACGGGGACGCTGATGAATGCCCTGTTGCACCATGGCCCTGACGCGGTGAACCTGCCGCGTGCAGGCATCGTGCATCGACTCGATAAGGATACGACGGGCTTGCTGGTGGTGGCCAAGACCTTGATCGCGCATACGGCCTTGGTGCGTGATTTGCAGGCGCGGCAGGTCAAGCGCATCTATCAGGCCGTGGCGGTGGGGCGATTCGCGGCGGCCTCGGGGACGGTGGAGGGCGCGATGGGCCGTCATCCCACGCAACGCACGCGCATGGCGATGGTCGCCAGCGGCAAACCGGCGACCACGCATTGGCGGGTGCTGCGCCAGTTCGCGGCGGCGACGCATATAGAGTGTCGATTGGAGACTGGCCGCACCCATCAGATTCGTGTCCACATGAACCATCTGGGTCACCCCTTGCTGGGCGATCCGGTCTATGGCGGACGGCGCGTGGTGACACCGTTTCCGCGCCAGGCCTTGCACGCGTGGCGTTTGGGGTTGAACCACCCGGTGAGCGGCGTGGCGATGCAGTGGGAGGCGGACTTGCCGGACGATATGCAGCGGCTTTTACAGGACTTGGCGGATGCCGGTTGAAACGCTGATCCGCCCCGCTTGGCCCGCGCCCGCCTCGGTGCGGTGTTTTATGACGACGCGCGCGGGTGGGGTGAGCCTGCCACCGTTTGATAGCCTGAATCTGGGGGCGCATGTGGGCGATGACCCGGTGGCGGTGGCGGCGAATCGTGCCGTGTTGCGTGCGCATCTGCCGGCGGAACCGTTGTGGCTGAACCAAGTGCATGGGGTGGCGGTGGCTGAGCCGGGGCGTGATGCTGCAGGCTGTGAAGGCGATGCGGCCATGACGCGCACGGCGGGACAGGTCTGTGCGGTGATGACCGCGGATTGTCTGCCGGTGTTGTTGTGTGATCGTGCGGGGACGGTGGTGGCGGCGGCGCACGCCGGGTGGCGCGGTCTGGCGGCAGGGGTGCTAGAGGCGACGCTGGCACGCATGGGCGTGACTTCTAGCGAGGTCTTGGTCTGGTTAGGCGCGGCGATCGGCCCGGCGGCCTTTGAGGTGGGGGCCGAGGTGCGTGCTGTCTTCGTGGCACAACACGCGCAGGCGGCCACGGCCTTTGTGCCGCACGGCGAACGGTTTATGGCGGATATCTATGCCTTGGCGCGGATGCGCCTCGCGGCGGCGGGGGTGACCGCGGTGTATGGGGGTGGGCTCTGCACCTATACGGATGCGGCGCGCTTTTTCTCCTATCGCCGCGAGGGTTGCACCGGGCGGATGGCGAGCGTGATCTGGCTGGCTCGTTAGCGCGAGTCTTTTTTCCGTCTGTTAAATCGGCTCTATGTGATTTGGAGTAGGTGTCCGCCCTGTAGGGAACGCGGGCTTCAGCCCGCCAGCAGGCGAGACGCCCGCGCTCCCACGGCACTTTTTATCTCGCCAAGCGACCGTATGCACGCAAGTCGGTCGTTTACTGGCGCCTCCCCCTTCAAGGGGGAGGCTGGGAGGGGGATGGGTGATAATTCAAAATAGTCAAATGGTTACACTGGCAATGCTGATGGCTAGGTACCTAGGGTCATAAGATGGGTGATGGCCAACGCGGTGGGCGACCAGCGCCCGCTGCTGCCGACCAAGAGGGCATCCAAGGCGTCACAGTGTGTGTGGTCGTCTGTCAGGTAGCAGGCCAGGCTGGACATGGGACGACCACATGGGACGACCCTTAGGCGGCGTTCACGATGAAGTCGATCATGACCCCGTCTGCGCCTTGCTCCAGATAGTTGATCTCGACGCGATCACCGTAGCGGGCCTGCATCTGTTGTAACAAGGGGAGCGGGTTGTGATCGTTGACAAAGCGCATACGCTCGCCGGGCATTAGGCTGTCTAAGGCGCCGAAGATGGCCGCGTGACGGAAGCGTTTGGCGATGCCGCGTGCGTCGAAGGCGTAGATGCTGTCGGCGCGGTTGTGATTGTGGGTGTGAACGGGGATGTTGATTTGTGTTTGCTTATCAGTTTGCATATGCAATCTCGGTGGCGGTTAAGGAGCGCGTATGCTCGCTTAATCGCCCCGAGACGGCATTGACAAAAGTCAGCTATCCACGAGGGCTAACGGTGTGGGCAGGATGGCCGTGCGTGTTTATTTTGCCGCTAGTGCGCGGGCGATGCTTTCGTCCAATTGCGCGGCGGCCTTTTTCATCGCGTCGGCGAGTTGCGGCTCTAGCATGCCGGCCATCATGCCGGCGTTGATGCGCGAGATGATGACGCGGCCATCGCTCATGCCGTAGACCGAGACGCTGCACGGCATCAGGGCGGAGACATAGCGGGTCTCGTCTTTTTTCAGCAAGGGCACGGTGTATTTGCCGCTGGTGAGTTCGAGGATGACCAAGCCGCCGGGGATCTGCACGCCTTTTTTGGCGAGCCGTTCGCCGAGGTTGATCTCGGCGACGATATTCCAGCCGTCTTTGGTTAATTGCTCTTGCAGACCCTTGAGCGTGGTGGCGAAGTCGGCCCGGCTGACATCCTCAACGACAATGGCGCGCGGGTTAACGGGTGGGTTAACGGGTGGGTTAACGGGCGGAGTATTGGCGGCTGCGGGCGCGGCGAACGCAAGGCTGAGGCTGAGACTTAAGGCAGTGGCGGCTGCGGTAAATAGGCGAGGTAGTTGCATGGCGACTCCGTAGAAAGGTGAGTGGGGGTGCAGTGTAATGGGGCTGCTGTGTCTGCGCACGCTGTTTTATAATGCGTGCTCTTTGTTTGTGTAGGTGCGTATGTCTAAATCACGAAGTGTGGGGATGGTTTCTCTGGGCTGTCCCAAGGCCACGGTCGATGCCGAGCGCATCTTGACCCAGTTGCGTGCCGAGGGCTATACCTTGGTGCCCGATTATCAAGGGGCCGATCTGGTGGTGGTCAACACCTGCGGCTTTATCGACAGCGCGGTGCAGGAGTCGCTGGACGCGATCGGCGAGGCCTTGACCGAGAATGGCCGCGTCATCGTTACCGGGTGTTTGGGCGCGCGCGCAGATCTCATCCGTAACGCGCATCCGAGCGTCTTGGCGGTCACCGGTCCGCATGCGCTGGACGAGGTGATGGCCGCGGTCCATGCGGAACTGCCGCGTCCGCACGAGCCGTTTGTTGACCTCATCCCGCCCGGCGGCCTAAAGCTCTCGCCACGGCATTATGCGTGGCTGAAGATCTCCGAAGGCTGTAACCATCGCTGCTCGTTCTGCATCATCCCGTCGTTGCGTGGCGATCTGGTCTCGCGCCCGGTCGGCGAGGTCTTGCACGAGGCCGAGGCGCTGGCTAAGGCCGGGGTGAAGGAGTTGCTGGTGATCTCACAAGACACCTCGGCCTACGGCGTCGATGTCAAATATCGCCCCGGTTTTTACAATGGCCGGCCGGTCAAGACGCGCATGGTCGATCTGGCTGCTGAACTCGCCAAACTCGGCATCTGGGTGCGCCTGCATTATGTCTATCCGTATCCCAGCGTCGACGCGGTCATCCCCTTGATGGCCGAGGGTCGTATCTTGCCGTATCTCGATGTGCCGTTTCAGCATGCCAGCCCGCGCATCCTGAAGGCGATGAAACGCCCCGGCGACATCGACGGCACGCTGCGCCGCATCCGAAAATGGCGTGAGATCTGTCCCGAGTTGGTGATTCGCAGCACCTTCATCGTCGGCTTTCCGGGCGAAACCGAGGCGGAGTTTGATGAATTGCTTGATTTCCTCACCGAGGCGCAGCTCGACCGCGTCGGCGCCTTCGCCTATTCGCCGGTCGAGGGCGCGGCGGCCAACGCCTTGCCCGATCCGGTAGACCCTGAGGTTCAACAAGACCGCTTAGCGCGTTTCATGCATCATCAGGCCGACATTAGCGCGGCTAAGTTGCGTAACCGCATCGGTTCTGAGATGACGGTGTTGGTCGACACGGTGAGCGGCGGCCGCGCCACAGCGCGCAGCTACGCCGACGCGCCCGAGATCGACGGCGTCGTCCACATCGCCCAAGGTCGCGGCCTAAAAGCGGGCGACTTCGTCAAGGTCAAGGTGACGCGCTCAGATGACTATGACCTGTGGGGGAAGCCGCTGTGAGCGCAACGATGAGCGCAATCTGGAAACCCCATGTGGTCGTCGCCGCCGTGATTGAGGACGACGGGCGTTTCCTTCTGGTGGAGGAGGAGACCGAGGATGGCCTGCGTTATAACCAACCGGCGGGGCATTTGGAACCCGGTGAGTCTTTGTTGGACGCGGTGCGGCGCGAGGTCTTTGAGGAGACGGCGCATCATTTTGACCCGACCGCCTTGCTCGGCATCTATAAGTGGCCGCACCCGACTAAGGATCTGACCTATCTGCGTTTTGCCTTTACTGGCGTGGTCGGCGGTTATGACCCGACCGCGCCGCTGGACGCGGGTATCGTGCGTGCGGTGTGGCTGACGCGGGATGAGATCAACGCCAGTCAGGCGCGGCATCGCAGTCCGTTTGTGTTGCGTTGTATTGATGATTACTTGGCCGGGCGGCGTTTCCCGCTCGATCTGCTGACGGAGTATTAGGGCCATGGCACGCATCGTCGTCGGGCTATCGGGCGGGGTCGATTCTGCGGTCACGGCGTACCTATTGAAGCAGCAGGGCCACACGGTGACCGGCATCTTCATGAAGAATTGGGAGGGCGATGATGACGACCCTAATTGTCCGACGCGGCAGGATTTTCTCGATGTCTTAGCGATCGGCGATGCGCTCGATATCGAGGTCGATCTGGTCAACTTTGCGGCCGAATATAAAGAGCGCGTGTTCGCCTATTTTTTGGCCGAATATCACGCCGGACGCACCCCTAACCCGGATGTCTTGTGCAACGCCGAGATCAAGTTCAAGGCCTTTTTGGATCATGCCATCGACCTCGGCGCCGATCACATCGCCACCGGACATTACGCGCAGTTGACGGGCGAGATGCCGCAGCGACAGTTGCGGAAGGCGGTCGATGCGAATAAGGATCAGAGTTATTTTCTCTATCGCCTGACCCAAGCACAGATCGCGCCGGCCTTGTTTCCGCTCGGCGCCATGACTAAGCCTGAGGTGCGCGCCCTCGCCCGCGAGATCGCCCTGCCGGTGGCCCATAAAAAGGATTCGACCGGCATCTGTTTTATCGGCGAACGCGACTTCCGCGACTTTTTAAAACGCTATCTGCCCGTCACACCGGGGGCGATGCGGACGCCGGAAGGGCGCGTGGTCGGCCGTCACGAGGGGCTGTCGTATTACACGCTGGGGCAACGCCAAGGTCTCGGTATCGGCGGGGTCAAGGGCGCGGCCGAGGGTGTGCCGTGGTTCGTGGCCGGCAAGGTGATGGCGGAGAACGCGCTGATCGTGGTGCAAGGCCACGAGCACCCCTTATTGCTCAACCGCACGCTCACGGCCAGCGCGTTGAATTGGATAGGCGCCGCCCCCGAGGTGGGCCGCCATTACACCGCCAAGACACGCTATCGCCAAGTTGATGCGCCGTGTCAGGTGACGCACTGCGACGACAACACCGTGGCCCTGTATTTTGACGCGCCGCAATGGGCCGTCACCCCCGGTCAATCGGTGGTGCTCTACGACGGCGAGGTGTGTCTGGGCGGCGGGGTGATCTGCTAGCTTTGAAAGGCGTTCGCGATGGCGTGGTGAATGGCGTCCCAGAGGCCCGTCTCTTGGAGTGCGGGGATCTCCTTGGCCAGCACATGGGAGAGTTTCCCTTGGTTGACCTGTGCAGAGCGAATCACCCGGTCGATCTGTATGTCGGGCATCTCGATGATTTCCTTGATCGCCATCCTGGCTAGGGTGTGGTTGCGCAGGTATCGGGACTCTGCGCGCATGTCCTCGCGGATGGTGCGTTCGAGGATATGCGCAAGGTAGTTTACATGGTCAGTAAGGTCTAGCATCCGCCACGCGGGTCGGGCCGCCTCTGCGCCACGGAAGACGAAATTCGAGCGGACGCCGTCGGGATAAGTGGTTGGCGTGGGGGCAAACGCATAGAGCCCGAACAGCGAGCGCATCAGCGGCCGCGATATTCGGTCTAGGGTCTGGTCGTAGGCCTGCCGTTCGGCCTGATCGCTGGTGATGAGCGATGAAACGGGCAAGATCATCGGCCCCTTGACCGCCCCGTCCCGCCGCAAGATATCGTTGATCAGGAAGCGATGTACGCGGCCGTTTCCGTCAGCCAAGGGGTGGATGTAGACGAAGCCGAAGGCCGCTACGGCGCTGCGCATGACCGGCGACTGGCCTTGGGTGCGCTCAAGGAAGGTTTTGAGGCCATCGAGCATATCGGCCATCTCCTCGGCCGGTGGCGCTATGTAGTGGACACTTTCCTGGTAACGCACTACCTCACCGACAAACACGGGCGATTGGCGGATGCCGAAGTGTTGCAGCGTCGTGCGTTTGCCTAGGATCTCCGACTGTAACTCGGCCAGCGATGCTTGATCTAGTGGCCACGCCCCTTGGCCAGTTCGGCGGGCCAATACATCGGCAAAGCGTTGAATGCGATCGGATTGACCCGCCTCACCTTCGATCGCAAAGCTAGATTTGCTCTCCCGCAGCGTCATCCATACGGCCGAGCGCATCAGTACATCTTCGCCAAACTCGACCGCCAGATCGTTAATGAGGGACGGGATATCCATATTCATGGCCTGCAAGACGGCCGGGGTCTTGCGTATCATCGGGCAAAATGCACGCGGCCCCGGCAGGTTGTCTCGCACACGCCATCGCCGGTTGGGGGATTCCTGTCCTTTGGAGGCAGCGACGAGCGTGTATGCGTCGATCGCGTCGATGTAGGGCCCCTTGATTTCAGCCTCGATGGCGAGTGGCTTGCCGGTGAGGAATTCGTAGAGGAAGCCTGCTCGTCGGGCGTACTGCCCTGTGGGTTCGGTGTTTACCCAATCGGCCAGCTCTTGCGCATTGATACGCTCGAACAGACGAGAGAGTAACTCTAGGTGCGGTACCTCGTGTTTTAGATGGAAGGTCAGGTGCCCGCGCAAGTTGCCCGCAGGACGCATGGCCTCGACATAGGTTTCAGTCGTAATGCCTTCAGCGACCTGCGTAGCGCGGCGCCCTCCGATGCGGCTGACCACCGACAGCGGCATTACAGGTTCCAAACCGTAGAAAGCCGCTAGCCAAGCACCGCCAATCGTGTCGTCCATGTCTTTGCTCATGTGCGCATTATGCGCAAAAACGGTCACGGATACTAAAAAACACTACTTTTTATGGGTTCGTGATCAAAAACTATAACAGAGCTGTGTGTTAGGCAGAGGGCTAGGGAGCGCTGTCCTTGAAGCTGGGCAGCTGCATCAGACGGTCGTAGAGTTCGGACAGGGTGGGGTGGTTGCGACGCCAGTCGATCTCACCGCTGAAGCGTAGGTCGAGATAGCCTAAGGCGCAGCCGACGGCGATGTCGGCCAAGGTGTAGTTGTGTTCGCAACACCAGTCGCGGGGGCCGAGGTCGGTGGCCATGGCGGCGAGGCCGCGTTGGATCTTGCCGAACTGGCGGGCGATCCATTCGGGACTTTGCTGTGCGGCGGGACGCTTGCGTTCCATGAAGATGAGCGCGGCGGCATCGTTGATGCCATCGGCCAAGGCCTCCCAGCGTTTGACCGCGATGCGGGGACGGTGTTCGCGTGGGATGAGCGGGTGAGCGGGGCTGATGTTGTCGAGGTGTTCGCAGATGACGCGTGAATCGAATAGGCTGTGGCCATCGTCCATGACCCAGACCGGCACCTTGCCGAGCGGGTTGAACTCGGGCACATGGGTGTCGGGCGCGGCCGGTGGGTCGATGACGAGTTCAAATTCGATGTGCTTTTCGGTCGCAACGATGCGGACCTTGCGGGCAAAGGGGCTGGTGAGCGAGGCGATGAGTTTGGGCATAGGGATTACGCGTTGAGGATCGCGGTGGCGTGCGGCAAGGCGGCTAGGCGACGCAGGGTCTCGTCGCGACCGAGCAGGAGTAGGGTGGCGTCGAGCGAGGGCGTTTGCGCGGTACCAAACAGCATGAGTCGCAGGGGGACACCGATAGCGCCTAGCTTGATACCGTGAGTCTTGGCGCAGGCCTTGAGTGTGTCGTTGATGGCCTCGGCCGTCCAGGCGCAGGTAGCGAGATCGTCGCCGAGTGACTTGATGGCGGCGAGTCCTGTTGCATCGAGTTTGGCTTGTAATTCTGCGGCGGCCGGTTCGATCTGCACGAAGAAGATATGCGCGGCATCGGCGAGTTCGTTGATGGTGCTGACGCGCCCTTTTAGCAGGCCCATCAGGGCGGACAGGTCGGGACCATGGTCACACGGGACGCCCAAGGCGGTGAGGCGCGGGCGCACCAGACCGGCGAGGCGGTCGTTATCCGCCTCTTTGAGGTAGTGCTGGTTCAGCCAAGTGAGTTTCTCTTGGTTAAAACGCGACGGGGCGTGGCTGATGTGGGCGGTGTCGAACCAGGCGATGAATTGCGCCATGCTGAACTTTTCATCGTCACCGTGGCCCCAGCCCAAGCGCGCCAGATAGTTGAGCAGGGCCTCAGGCAGGTAGCCGTCCTCAAGATATTGCATGACCGAGACCGCGCCGTGGCGTTTGGATAGCCGCTCGCCATCGTGACCGAGGATCATCGGCACATGGGCGAACACCGGCAACGGTGCGCCTAAGGCCTGATAGAGGTGGATCTGGCGTGGTGTGTTGTTGACATGGTCGTCACCGCGGATGACATGGGTGATTCCCATGTCCCAATCGTCGATGACGACGCCAAAGTTATAGGTCGGGATGCCATCGCCACGCACCAGCACCAAATCATCTAGCTCGCTGTTGGCGACCGTAATCGGGCCTTTGACCAAGTCGTTGAAGGTGACCGCGCCCTCGCTCGGGGTCTTGAAGCGCAACACCGGGGTGACGCCGGCGGGCGGTGTGGGTAGGGTCTTGCCTGTCTCGGGCCGCCAGCGACCATCGTAACGCGGCTTTTCGTTGCGGGCGCGTTGCTGTTCACGCAGCAGGTCGATCTCCTCCTTGCTGGCGTAGCACCAATAGGCATTGCCATCGGCCAAGAGTTGATCGGCAACCGCTTTGTAACGATCGAGCCGTTTCATCTGGTAGAACGGGCCTTCGTCCCAATCCAAGCCGAGCCAACTCATGCCTTCTAAGATGGCGCGTTCGGATTCCAGCGTTGAGCGTTCTTGGTCGGTATCCTCGATGCGCAGGACAAATAGGCCGCCGTGATGACGGGCATAGGCCCACGAAAACAAGGCTGTGCGAGCGCCACCGATGTGCAGATAGCCGGTGGGCGAGGGGGCGAAACGGGTGCGGATCATGAGAGGTTTGGCGGGTGTTGTTATGTGCGCCCATTTTACCCGAGGTGCGGGCCGGATGTCGTGTCTGGTTGTGAACAATCACCTTTGACCAACGGCGCAAGGGCAGGTAGAATGCGCGACTCTATCGGGCGGTTAACTCAGCGGTAGAGTGCCACCTTCACACGGTGGAAGCCACTGGTTCGAACCCAGTACCGCCCACCAGTTTATGCGATAAAAAGCCCCTGTTTTTACAGGGGCTTTTTCGTTGGCGCGTCGTGTTAACGCATGTTGGTGACGGGGTTTACCTGCACATTGACGCGTAGGTAACGACCGGGGTCGTTGGCGGTGACGGTGGTGAATTCGTGACCGCTGTAGCGATAGGTGACGCTATAGCCCGTCAGTCGTTGCGTCCAGTTATCGGTCACGCGGCAACGCTCGACGGTTTGCGCGGCGCCGGGGGTGCTTTGCATACGGTCACCGACGATGGCCCCGGTAATCGCGCCGATGGCCGTGGCCGCGTCTTTGCCGCCGCCCTTGCCGACTTGGTTGCCCAAGATGCCGCCAGCGAGACCGCCGATGATAGCGCCCATCGGGCTACGATCGCCCTGTGTGGCACTGGCTTGCGGCGTGGAGGTCTCTAACCAGCATTCGCGCTTGGGGTCGTTGAAGCGTTCATAAAGAGGGGTGGCTGAAACGACTTGGGCGTCAGTCATGAAATCGGCGGCCAAGGCGGTGCCGCTGAGGGTGCTGGCCGCAGCCAAGGTAATGAGGGTGAGTGTGTTCATGGTGATACTCCTTTTGAGGTGTTCGTGAAATTATTTTAGCGCATTTTAACAAAAAATCAGCGTGCGTTGCGTCCTTCGTAGCCGCGTCCAAAACCGCCCGGACCGGCGCCGGTGTTTGGGCCAAACCCCGGCGGCGGGCCGCGTTGGGGGTTGACCTCTTGCAAGATGAGCGCGCGTTCGTGCGCCGGCAGGCGTAGCAGACGATCACGGATCTCGGCGCGTAGTTCGCGTTCATGACGCAAGCGGTCGCGGATCTCCTGTTTGATCTGCTCAGGGTCGGACGGCGGCGTGGCATCCGTCTCAGCCGCTATGGCCATGATTGGAAGCCACGCCCATAAGGCGAATATAAAGTATTTCATGTTCAACCTTTCTACTGTCCAAACCCCCGCCTGTGCGCAGGATGATTAGCGTCCGCGCCCACCGCGTCCTTGACCACCGCCCTGACCACCGCCCTGACCGCCGCCCTGACCACCGCCCATGGCACCTTGGCCTTGACCGCCACCTTGGCCGCGTCCTTGACTGCCGCCCGTGGCCGTCCCGGTGTTACGCCCCTGACCATAGGGGTTCCCCATGCCTTGACCGCCAGCCGCTGGCGCGTCAGGGATACTGACGCCGCGCTCGCTAGCACGCTGCTGCATGGTCGTATGCTGTTCTTGCCGCACGGCAGAGCGTTCTTCTGTGCTCGTCGTGCTCCGCATACGGTCACGCTGTGCCGTGCGTTCGCTATCGGTCATCAGCTCTGCACCACGACGCATCTGCGTCTGACTCGCGGCTGGTGCGACAGCCTCGACCGGGACCGGAACAACGGGTATTAAAATATCCTCTGCGAACGCAGGTGCAGAGAGCAGGCTTGCAAGCATAATACGGTTTAGGGTGTTCATGGTGTTCTCCTTAAGGTTGCGTAGCAAATTGCCACATCTGCAGAATAGGCGCAGGGTGTAACACTCAGGTTTCCAAGAGGTAACGATGTGTAACAGGATATTGCAATGAAGCGCGAGGATAAGCGAGGCGATGGGGAGGTGCGCGTCTTGGTGGTGGATGACGACCCGGGACTGCGCGCTCTGTTGACGGAATATCTGGCGGCGCAAGGGATGCAGGCCGATGCCGTGGCCGATGGGGTGGCGTTGCGGGCGTGGTTGCAGGACGGTCGCGCCGATGTGGTCATCATGGACCTGATGTTGCCGGGTGAGGATGGGCTTGCCTTGACGCGCTGGTTGAAGGCGGAGACGGCGTTGCCGGTGATCATGTTGTCGGCGCGCGGCGAGGCCTTTGATCGCATCATCGGGCTGGAGGTCGGGGCGGATGATTATCTCGCCAAACCGTTTGAACCGCGTGAATTGCTGGCGCGTATCCGCGCCGTGTTACGGCGTGGTCAGGCCGTCACCACCGTGTCCCCCGCCGTGTCAGCCCCCGCTTTAGAGGAAGGTCTTCGTTTTGGACCGTTTCGCCTCGAGACCGTGACCCGCCGTCTCTTTAGAGGGGCCGACGAGGTGGCGTTGTCCGCCGCCGAATTTACCTTGCTGGAGGTCTTGGCCACGCATCCTAATCGCGTCTTGAGCCGTGATCAGATCATGGACTGGCTGAAGGGCTATGAGCGCGATGCCTTCGACCGCTCGATCGATGTCCGCGTCTCACGCCTACGCGGCAAGATTGAGCCCGACCCCGTTCACCCCGTTTTTCTACGCACGGTGTGGGGGCAGGGCTATCTCTTCGTGCCGACGGGGGCCGCGTGAAACTACGCGGCTTAGTCGGGCGTAGCCTAGCCCTGTTGTTGACAGGATTCTTGCTCATTCAGGCCGTTGCCGTGTGGCTGGCTTGGGCGCAGGTCTTGAGGCCGATGACCGAACGGGCGGCCGATGATATGGCCGGGCGGCTGGTCTTGGCGACGCAGACTTGGGTCGAACTGCCGCCCGAGACGCGTCCCGATTATGAGGCCGAATTGCTCGCCCGCCATGCCTTGATTATCCGTCCTGCGCAGGGATCGCTCGCCACGCTAGGGCCGCACGGCTATTACGCCGAGGCCTTGGAGCAGGCCTTATCCATCCGTCTAGGTCACGCCGTGCGCGTGCGGCAAGGGACGGACCCGGCGTGGTCGTGGGTCGATCTCCAGATGGGGCCACACGCCTTGCGCGTGGGTTTTATGCACGAACGCCTCACCCCCGATGCGCTATGGCTAGTCGTGGGGTTCTTTGTTATCAGCGCGATCATCCTGTTGGGTCTGGCAATCGGGCTGGTCGGCCGACTCGCGGCACGCCTACGCGCCTTGGCCCGCTCCGCCTGGGTGCTCGGCCAAGGCGGTCAACCCGTGCACCTGCCTGAGACGGGCGCGCAGGAGTTGGTCGATCTGACCCGCGCCTTCAACCGTATGGCGGGCGAGGTCGCGGCCCTGCTGGAGAATCGCACCGTCCTGTTGGCGGGTATCTCACACGACCTGCGCACGCCGTTGACGCGCTTGCGCTTGGCCTTGTCGCTGTTACCGGCGGGCGATGCTGAACGGGTGCGGCAGATGGAGGCGGAAGTGGCGCAGATGAATCGGCTGATCGGCGACATGCTGGCCTTGGCGCGCGACCTGCAACCCGAGGCGGCCACGGCCTGTGACCTGACCGCGTTATTGCGCGAGACGATTGCGGCGTGTGCCGAACCGGGGCGGGTGACGGTGGATGCAGCAGACGCGGTCATCGTTGAGGTCGCTGCCGCACCGTTGCGACGCATCCTGGCCAACCTGATCGACAACGCGCTCCACCATGGTGGCGAGGGCGCAGTAACCGTTATCCTAAGCCGTGTGCCGGCGGGCGCGCTTATCCGTGTTTGTGATCGCGGCGTAGGCATCCCTGTGGCGGAACTGGACGCGGTCTTCCGACCATTTTACCGCCTAGATACGGCGCGCACGGCGGGTGGCTCGGGTTTGGGGCTGGCCATCGTGCGGCAACTCGCCGATGCCTATGGGCTGACCGTGACCTTAGATGCGGCGGATGGCGGTGGTCTGTGTGCTCAGATTACTTGCCCGTCTCGTGATCAAAGACATGGGCATGATGTAAAAACCCATGCACGCTGAAGGGCTGGTGTGACTCGTCTCGATGCGGCGGGAAGAGGAGCGCACTCGCCAAGGCACCCAGCAGGCAGGCGATGCCGCAGAGCGTGAAGGCGAGCGGGAAGTTGCCTAGGTCGCCGAGGATTCCGCCTAAGATCGGGAAGACGATGCCGCCCAGGCCATAGGAGAGAAAGATATAGGGGTAGTTCTGGCCTACCGTCTTGTTGCCGAATTCGTCGGCGGTGAGTGCGGGGAAGAGGGCGAAGTTGCCGCCAAAGTTGAAGCCGATGAGGGTCGCGCCCAGATAGAGCAGATATTCGTGACCCGCCAGCGTGCTGAAGGAGAGCAAGATGAGGCCTTGGCTGGCGGCCATCAATACGACCGAGTGTTTGCGCCCTAAGCGGTCGCTGAGCAGGCCCCAGACGATGCGGCCGATGCCGTTGGCGAGGCTGAAGAATACGGCCATCGCGGTTCCGGCGATGGCGCTGGCCTCGGCTAGGCTGTAGCCTTGGGCTTGCAAGGCTTCCATCGGATAGAGCTTCATCAGACCGATCGCCATCAACCCGGCCCCGGCACTCACGGCAAAGGTGAGGAAGATCAGGTAAAACTGTGGCGTGCGTAACATCTCGCTGGCGTTGAAGTCCTCGCCGCCTTTGCCGGCTAATTGAGGCGGCGCTACAAAACCTGCGGGCTTCCAGCCTGGGGGCGGCATCTGCATCCAGTAGCTACCGATTAGCACCAAGGCCGCGAAGACGGTGCCGTAGAGCATAAAGGTGGTCGCTAGGCCATAGGTGCTGAGGAGTTGCCCCCATTCGCCCGCGAGTTTGACCCAGGCCATCGCCCCAAAGCCAAACCCGGCGACGGCCAAGCCCGTGATCAGGCCTTTATGGTCGGGGAACCAGCGCATTCCGACGGCGATGGGAACGACATAGCCCAGGCCGATACCGGCGCCGCCGATTAATCCTACGCCGATCAACACGCCCCAGAACTGGTGACCACCCGATAGACCGGCGACGAGATAGCCGCTCCCCAGGCAGAGGCCACCGATCATGGCGAGACGGCGGGGGCCCCAATGTTGCAGGAGTCGTCCCGCCAAGACCATCACCAAGGCGAACGAGGCGAGCCCGACGGAAAAGACGATTTGGGTGTCGAGGCGGCTCCAGCCCGTAGCGATCAAGGCGGGGGTGAAGACTGACCAGGCGTAGATGGCACCCAGAGACAGTTGAATGAGGATGGCGCCCGCGACGACCTGCCAGCGGTTTAGGGGGATAGAAGGGGAAGACATAGGATTTCCATAGGGGATGCTACGGAGCACATTATAAATCGCCCGCGCCTTGTAAAGAGATCGTAGTATCTTAAATATTTGTGACGCTGGGAGCGCAGGCGTCCCGCCTGCATGCGGGCGAGACGCCGGAGCGTAGGCATAAAGTAGTCATACGGGACGCGACACGGGGTAAAATCCGCGTCTCTATTTGCCCCTTAAAAGTCGCTCATGTCCGCACCCTCGTTTTGCCATCTGCGTCTGCACAGTGAGTTTTCGGTGCAGGATGGTCTGCTGCGCATCGAGGATGTCATCGCGTTGGCACAGGCGGACGGGCAGCCTGCGGTGGCCTTGACCGATCTGTCGAATCTATTTGGCCTGATCAAGTTTTATACGGCGGCGCGCAAGGCGGGGGTGAAACCCATCGTCGGTTGCGAGATAGGGATAGACACGGGGGTGGCCGACCGACCGGCGCGGATGGTGTTGTTGGTGCAAGACCACGCGGGCTATCTGCGTCTGTCTGAGTTGTTGACCCGTGCCTATCGCGAGAATCAGCCACGCGGTCTGCCCTTGTTGCGCCCGGAGTGGCTGGATGCCGTGGACGGCAATCCGGGCCTGATCGCCTTGTCCGGCGCGCAGTGGGGCGGTATCGGGCAGGCGATCTTGAACGGTAACGCCGAGCAGGCCGAGTCCTTGGCGCGAGCCTGGTCGCAGCGTTTTCCGGGGCGCTTTTATCTGGAGATTCAACGCAATGGCCGCCCAGAGTCAGAACCCGCCTTGCGCGGTGCGCTGGCCTTGGCGAGCCGCTTGGACTTGCCGGTGGTGGCGACGCATCCGGTGCAGTTCAAGACGCGCGATGATTTTAAGGCGCACGAGACGCGCGTGTGTATTGCGCACGGCGAGATTTTGGCCGATCGCCGCCGCCCGCAACGCTTTGTCGAGGACGATGCCTTTTTGACGCAGGCGGAGATGGGCGAGCGGTTTGCTGATCTGCCCGAGGCCTTGGCCAATAGCGTCGAGATTGCACGACGCTGTAACCTGACCTTGGTTTTAGGTAAGAGTTATTTGCCGAATTTCCCGACCCCGCCGGGGGTGGGGCTGGAGGACTTCTTGCGCGAGCAGGCTCGGACGGGCCTGACGGCGCGGATGTTGCGCCTCTATCCCGAGGCGACACAGCGTGAGGCGCGTCAGGCGGAGTACGACGCGCGGCTGGAATTAGAGCTGGCGACCATCATCCAGATGGGTTTCCCCGGTTACTTTTTGATCGTGGCCGACTTTATCAACTGGGGTAAACAGAACGGCGTGCCGGTCGGCCCGGGGCGCGGTTCGGGTGCGGGTTCGCTGGTGGCGTATGCGCTGGGGATTACCGACCTTGACCCGTTGCGTTATGCCTTGTTGTTCGAGCGGTTTTTGAACCCGGAACGGGTGTCGATGCCCGACTTTGATATCGATTTTTGTCAGGATCAACGCTATCGCGTGATCGAGTATGTGCGCGCTAAATATGGCGAGGATGCGGTGTCGCAGATCGTCACCTTTGGCACCATGGCGGCGCGCGCGGTGCTGCGCGATGTCGGCCGGGCGCTGGAACTGCCGTATAACTTTTGCGATCAGTTGTCGAAGATGATCCCCAACGCGCCGGGCAAGATGGTCTCGCTCGACGAGGCCTTAGCGCAGGTGCCGGAGCTGAAAGAGCGTTACGACAAGGAAGAGGAGGTGCGCGAGTTGTTTGAGTTGGCGCGCCGTTTGGAGGGGCTGACGCGCAATGTGGGTATGCACGCCGGCGGGGTGCTCATCGCGCCGGGAAAACTAACCGATTTTTGTCCGCTCTATCTGGCCGATGGCGCGGGCGCGGTGGCGGTGTCGCAGTTTGATAAGGACGATGTCGAAAAGGCTGGGCTGGTGAAATTCGACTTTTTGGGTCTGCGTAACCTGACCATCATCGACCTCGCGGTGAAGTATTGCCGCCGGCTCGATCCGGCCTTTGACACCGATATCGAGACCTTGAGCTTTGACGATCCGGCCGCCTATGCCATCTTGAAAAAGGCCAACACGACGGCGATCTTCCAGTTGGAATCGGAGGGGATGAAAAAGCTCTTGGCCAAGCTGGCGCCAGATTGCTTTGAGGACATCATTGCGGTGTTGGCGCTCTATCGGCCGGGGCCGCTGGGTTCGGGCATGGTGGACGATTTTGTCTTGCGTAAAAAGGGCAAGCAGACGATCAACTATTTTCACCCCGACCTAAAAGAATGCCTGTCGCCGACCTATGGTGTGATCGTTTATCAAGAACAGGTGATGCAGATATCGCAGATCATCGGCGGCTATACGCTGGGCGGCGCGGACTTGTTGCGACGGGCGATGGGTAAGAAGAAGGTCGAGGAGATGGCCGAGCACCGCGAGATCTTCCGCGCGGGTGCGCTGAAAAAGGGCTATGACGAAAAGCTCGCCATGCAGTTGTTTGACCTGATGGAGAAGTTTGCCGAGTACGGTTTTAACAAATCGCACACGGCGGCCTATGCGGTGATCTCGTATCAGACCGCGTGGCTAAAGGCGCATCACACGGCGGCGTTTTTGGCCGCAACCTTGTCGGCGGATATGGATAACACCGACAGCGTGCAGATTTTTTATGAGGATGGCCGTGCTAATGGGATGACGCTGTTGGCGCCGGATATCAACGCCTCGGTCTACCGTTTCGTGCCGGTGTCGCGCAGCGAGGTGCGTTATGGCCTGGGCGCGGTCAAGGGCACGGGCGAGAATGCGGTGAATCATCTGGTGCAGGAGCGCGAGGCGAACGGTCCGTTTGTCAGCCTGTTCGATTTTTGTCGGCGGGTGGATAAGCGCGTGGTCAACCGTCGGGCGATGGAGGCCTTGGTGCGTGCGGGCGCCTTTGATGGCCTGCATGAAAACCGGGCGATGACCTTGGCCAGCGTCGGTCTGGCGATGGAATGGGCCGATGTCCGTCAGCAGACGGCGCAACAAGATAGCCTGTTTGGTGAAGCGACGGCGAATGAGCCGCCGCCTTTGGTTGAGGTGCCGGCCTGGGGCGTGAGCGAACAGTTGGTGCAGGAGAAGATCGCTTTGGGTTATTACTTTAGTGGTCATCCGTTTAGTTCATGGCGGGCGGATTTAGTCGGCCTCGTTGATCGCCCACTAGGGCAGGTGGTGGCGCAAAAGGAACCGGTCTTGTTGGCAGGGATCATCGCGGCGGTGCGGACGCAGATGACGCGGCGGGGCAAGATGGCCTTTGCCTTGCTGGAAGATGGTCATGCGCGACTGGAGGTGGCGATCTTCTCTGAGGTCTTTGATGCGAATCGGGAGCAGATCAAAGAGGATAGATTGCTCATCATCCGAGGCAAGGCGGTGCATGACGAATATTCGGGTGGCTTGCGTGTAACGGCAGATGAGGTGTTTGATCTGCCTGGGTTACGGACGCGCCACGCCGTTGCCCTGCGTTTGGTCCTAGAGGGGCAGGCGCAATTAGGTGCGTTGAGGGGCTTGCTGCAACCGTTTTGTCGCCCGGGCGAGGGCACGCCGGTGTCGATCGATTATCGTAACGGGGCGGCTCAGTGCCGCTTGAGGCTCGGTGATGGCTGGCGGGTGTGGCTGGCCGAAGACCTGCTTGAAGGGCTGCGTTCGACATGGGGGCGCGCGTCTGTGCAGATCGAGTATCCCTCCGTACGCCGGGCTTAACGGTGGGGCTTGCGCCACAGATTTGGCCATATAAACCGCCTGCTTTGCCGTCAATGAACATTTCACTTGCTAATACTATAGTTATATTAGACAATACTGATGTCGTTGATTCCGGCGCTTTTACTAGCGCTTCAACGGCGTCTCCTCCATCCTCCTTTATTGGTGGATTTTGACCCGGTCATCGTGACCGGGTCTTTTTTTTGCGCGCGCGTTACGGTGCTGTGCGCCCCGGTACAATGCGGCCGATGAGCGTTAAATGGATCTCTTCCCGCGATAACCCCGATCTGCGTCACCTGCGGGCCTTGGCGTCGGACGGGCGGGCGCGGCGGGAGGCGGGTGAGACCCTGCTGGATGGCGCGCACCTGATCGAGGAGGCCTTGGCGGCCGGGTTGCCATTGTTGACCGTGGCGTTGACCGAGGCGAATCTGTCGGTGTGGTCGACGCGGGTGACGGCGACGACGCGTCTTTTGGTGTTGCCCGAGGCCTTGCTGGCAAGCCTGTCGCCGGTGGCGACGCCCAGCGGCGTGGTAGCCAGTATGCGCGTACCGGTGGCAACGGATATGGCCACTACGACGGATGCGATCTTGCTAGAGGCGATCCAAGATCCGGGCAATCTCGGGGCCTTGTTGCGTACGGCGGCGGCGGCGGGGGTTCAGCGTATCTATCTATCGCCGGGCTGTGCCGAGGCGTGGTCGCCTAAAGCCTTGCGCGGGGGGCAGGGGGCGCAGTTTCGGCTACAGATCCATGAAGGCTGCGATTTGCTGGCGACGGCGGCAAACTTGGCGATGCCGGTCTATGCGGCGGCCTTGGGTGCGGGGCGTTCCCTGTATGCGTTGAATCTGACGGGGCCGGTGGCCTTTGCCTTGGGTAACGAAGGTGCGGGTTTGAGTGCGGGTCTACAGGCCGTCACGACGGGGTTTGAGATCCCCATGCCGGGCGGCACCGAGTCGCTTAATGTCGCTGCGGCGTGTGCGGTTGCCTTGTTTGAACAGGTGCGTCAGCGTTTGCCATGATCGTCCTGATGGACATGGCGGGCGGCTTGTAAGAGGCGGGCGAGTTCGTGACGGTGCAGGCGGATGTTGCGCTGATACCAGCGCTGTACGCCATACATCGCGCCGGCCATGAAAACGCCAAAGAGGATGATCACGGTCTGTACCGAGAGTTCGGCCGCAACGAGTAGGGCATAAAGACCGAGCATAATGAGGATGCCGATGTTTTCATTAAAGTTTTGCACCGCGATGGAGTGACCCGCACCCATCAGGATGTGGCCCCGATGTTGCAGCAGGGCGTTCATCGGGACGACGAAGAAGCCGGCCATCGCGCCGACGATGAGCATCAGGATGCCCGCCAGCCAGACGCCGTCAAAGCCTAGCACTAAGGTGCGATCAACGCCTAGTCCATAGACTAAGCCGTCGCCGGTTAAGGGGACCATCATGAGCGTGACTAGGCCCATGGCGATGCCGACGCCGATGACGCGCACCGAGCGATGGATGGGGATGAAACGCCCTGCCATGGCCGCGCCGATGGCGATGCCGACGGCAAAGATGGCCTGCATATAAGGCGCTTGGTCGAGCGGCAGGTGGAGGGCCTCCTCGGTCCAGCGCAGCATGATGAATTGCATGGTCGCGCCGGCGGCCCAGAACAGGGTGGTGACGGCGAGGGTGATCTGGCCGAGTTTGTCCATCCATAACAGGCGCACGCAGTGGGAGAAGTCGCGTAACAAGAATAGTGGGTTGTTGTGTAGGGGTTTGTGATCGACGCCGGTGTTGGGGACATAGAGGTTGAACCACGCGGCAACGAGGTAGAGCGCGGCGACCATACCTAGGCTGTAATCGAGTAGGCTGGAGGTGAGGGTGAAGGGCAGGACGGCGTTTAAGGTCGCGTCGATCTCGCCAAACCCGTGCAAGAGATAAGGGCTGATCATCCAGCCGCCCAAGATGGTGCCGAAGATGATGGCGCCGACGGTGAGGCCTTCGATCCAGCTATTGGCGACGACGAGTTTGCTGTGCGGCAGATACTCGGTGAGGATGCCATATTTGGCGGGGGAGTAGGCCGCCGCGCCGATGCCAACCACGGCGTAGGCGTAAAGGGGCGGCAACCCGGCGATGAGCATCAGGCAGCCGCTGATCTTGATGCCGTTGCTGATGAGCATGACGCGACCCTTAGGCATGGAGTCGGCGAAGGCACCGACAAAGGCGGCGAGCAAGACATAGGAGATGGTGAAGAACCACTTTAGCATCGGCACATGGGCAGCCGGCGCGTCGATCTCGCGTAGCATGGCGATGGCGGTGATGAGCAAGGCATTGTCGGCCAGCGCGGAGAAGAACTGCGCCGCCATGATGATGTAAAAACCGCGGTCCATAGTGGTGTATTGGAGAAGGTGCGGCGTTATATCACGCAGACCGCATATGGCGTGCAGCTACATGCGTTAAAAACACAAAAAACTATATTTATGCCGCTTTTGTGACACTTTATTGTGTCTGTTGGTGTCTATTTGTGTTCAAATAAGAATAGTTAATGAGGATATTAAGAAGGGTGAGATCAATGGCGGATCGTCGGCTACAAGTTTTTCACACCGTGGCAAAGAAGTTGTCTTTTACCAAGGCAGCCGAGTTGTTGTTTATGACCCAACCGGCGGTGACTTTTCAGGTTAAGCAGCTTGAGGAGCAGTTTAACGCACGACTCTTTGACCGGGCGCATGGCCGTATCGCACTGACCTCTGCGGGGGAGTTGGTGTTGAGTTTTGCCGAGCGCATCATCGGCTTGGGCGTCGAGATGGAGACCCGTGTGCAGGAGATGACGGGTAAGGTGAGCGGGCCCTTGTTGATCGGGGCCTCAACGACGATTGCCGAATACATGCTGCCACGGCTTTTGGGTGAGTTTAAGCGTTTGAATCCAGATATTCAGGCCCGCCTGACGGTAGCCAACTCTGAGACCATCGAACACAAGGTGGCCGAGCATACCCTAGACTTGGGCCTGATCGAGGCCCCCTCACACAACCCGAATCTGGTCACGCGCGTGTGTTGTGAGGACGAATTGGTGGTGATCTGTGCGCCCGGTTCCGCGCTGTCTACGCGTACCGTGGTGACACCACAGGATGTTGCTCAGGAGCCGTATATCAGCCGTGAGGAGGGGTCAGGTACGCGCGAGTGCATTGATGCATTTTTCAAGAACAACCAGGTCAATCTCGACGAGTTAAACCTTGTTATGGAACTGGGGAGTCGCGAGGCGATCAAAGGCGCAGTGGCGGCCGGATTGGGTGTGGCCGTGGTGTCAGCGACGACGGTAGTCAAAGAGGTGCGCCTCAATGAATTGGTGATGCTGTCGCTGGACCCACCCTTGCGGCGGCAACTCTCCATGGTTTATCCGCCTGAGAAATTCCGTAGCCGGTTATTGCAGGCCTTTTTGGATTTCATCGAGGAAAGCCCGCTGCTGAAAGAACAAATAATCCTGTGAACGCCAGCGAACGCCGTTTGTTGCACGCGTGGCGTGGCTTGTCTGAGGATAAACGCGCCGGTCTGCTCGATTACGCCGAGTTTCTGGGGCAGCGCGCTGTGTTGGCGCAGGAGTCAGCCGTGAAGGTGCAGGAGCCGCTCGATATCCCACGCCCCGAAGTGGAATCTGTCATCAAGGCAGTGCGCCGTTTGAAGGTGACTTATCCATCGTTGGAGGCTGATCACAGCCTGTTGAACGAGGTTTCGGCGCAGATGACGCGCCATATCATCCACGGTGACACGGCCTTACAGGTCATCGACCGGCTAGAGATTATCTTCCGTCAGAAGTATGATAGCCATCAGCTTTCTAATCCCCTCTCTTTATGATGCATACCAACGCCGATCCTGCCGAACTCGAAAAATTTAGCGCCCTCGCCAACCATTGGTGGGATCTTGGGGGGGATTTCAAACCCTTGCACGAGATCAACCCCTTGCGGCTCGATTGGATCGATCGTCACGCGGGCCTCGCGGGCAAGCGCGTCGTCGATGTCGGTTGTGGTGGCGGCATCTTGGCGGAGTCGATGGCCGCGCTCGGTGCCGTGGTGACGGGCATCGACATGGCCGAGAAGCCGCTCAAGGTGGCTAAACTCCATCTGCTCGAATCGGGTCGTCAGGTCGAGTACCGCCTAACGACCGCCGAAGGCCTGGCCGCCGAGCAACCCGGCGAGTTCGATGTGGTCACCTGCATGGAGATGTTAGAGCATGTCCCCGATCCGGCCAGCACCGTTGCGGCTTGCGCGCAACTGGCCAAGCCCGGCGGCTGGGTGTTTTTCTCCACCTTAAACCGTAATCCCAAGAGTTATCTCTTTGCGATCTTGGGTGCGGAATATATCTTGAAGATGTTGCCGCGCGGCACGCATGATTGGGCTAGATTCATCAAACCCAGTGAGTTGGCACGGATGGCGCGCGCGGCGGGGCTAGATCAAAACGCGCTGGCTGGGATGTCCTACAACCCGCTGACCCGCGTCTATAGCCTGGGCGATGATGTCGCGGTCAATTACCTGGTCGCCTGCCGTAAACCTTGAGTTAAAACAGGTGGCTTAAAAGGTGTTTTATCGCCGTGTGCGCCGTGTGCGCCGTGTGCGCCGTGTGTCCTGTGCCGCATTGCTCATGAGGGTTGTGCTTTAACCGAGGCATGATTCAACCTATAAACGCTCAGTTGGGCAGTCAGAAACTAAAAACCCGCAAAGCCTGTGGCCGTGCGGGTTTTTAGTTGTCTATTGGCGG
>Ga0208566_1000149_pt1 | contig 51549 bp, 41 predicted proteins | sample PL_2010_150m_FD_184159 | JGI IMG/M metagenome (GOLD analysis project Ga0208566, IMG submission 184159) | Freshwater microbial communities from Powell Lake, British Columbia, Canada to study Microbial Dark Matter (Phase II) - PL_2010_150m... | ecosystem: Environmental > Aquatic > Freshwater >...
AGGAATTCAGAATGCGGGAATGCAGAAATGCAGAAATCCGTAACGCGTGACTCGTGACGTGTTACCAAATTTTCGCTATTTCGCCATTTCGCTTTTCGCTATTTCGCTACTTAGCAGTTCAAATGTGTAGCCTTCGTCCAAAAAGTGATCAAGGAACCGCGGAAGGGCATAGAACAGATTTTCTTTTGCCTTGAGACTGTCGTGGAAAACGACGATCGAGCCGGGCTTCGTATGGGTTACCACGTTTAACAGACATTGTTCCTTTGAGATCCCCGGGTGGTAATCACCGCTGAGAACCGACCACAGGATGATTCTGTACTGTTTCCGTAACAGGAAATACTGGCTCGGGGTGAATTTGCCGTAAGGTGGCCGGAACAAGACGGTTTTGAAGTATTCATCACACCGCATCACATCTTCGAAATATTCGGCAGGAGGTGTTTTCCACCCGTTCAAATGATGAAATGTATGGTTCCCGATGGCATGCCCGGCCCCGGATACCTGTGCAAATAGATCCGGGTACTTTTTAACATTTTCGCCCACGCAGAAGAAAGTAGCCTGGATGCTCCGTTCCCTCAATATGTCGAGCACCACGGATGTGATCTCCGGGATCGGGCCATCGTCAAAGGTGAGGTAGATGACTTTTTCCGAGGTGGGAATGGAACAGGAAAAGTATTTCCTGTCGAAAACCCTTAAAATGAATGGTGGACGAACGGAAAACATCCTTAACGCTGGTATACATTGGTGGTATAGAACTCCCAGTTCTTCCGGAAACAAGCATCGACATTCCTTACCATGGCCTGGTTTTTACTTTCTTTCACCGCTTCTCCAAGACGCTGAAGAACCATCAGGTCTTCCCTCAAACTATTATCCAGCGATTTGAGTTCAGCCGTTGGGAAAGAATACAGGTAGTTCATATCCTGCTCCATCAGTTGCAGAATATGTTCACAAATCTTATCGGCCTTCTGTGCATCACCGGTCTTATAATAACATTCTGCAAACCCGATCACAAAATAATCATAATGGGAAACTTCATCAGGAAAGACCGACATGCAATAATCCAGCACTTTCCGGGCAGAATCTTTCTTTCCTTCCTGGATCAGGGCAACCGCAAGCCTGTTGAACAGGTTCCTGTAACTTAATACCAGCCGCTGATTCTGTTCATCAAGGTACACCTTTTTGCTTTTGATGTTTGCCAATTTGAACTTGTTCATCAGGTTATCGTACAATACATCGGTATTCACTTCCCCGGTTTCGCCTTCATTGATCCTGGCTTTGACTGGTAATACCCGGCAGGCAAGGCCTTCCACAAAGAGGGAATGATCCAGGCTGATATAGCTTTCAGGGCCTGCATTCAAAACAAAATAAACCGGGCGTTTCCAGTTGTTTGCAGCCAGTATGTCAAGAACCACCAGATTGTTCTTTTCAATTGCCTGGCTCTTGATCTCCCACTTTATTGTATCCAGTCTGGATAAATATTTTGCGGGGAAACTCTTGTCTGCGGTGATCTTTACAGGATCATAGGTAAGCATGAAATTTTTTGTAGGGAAATAATCCAGGGATCCATACTGGGGTGTATTGATCTTCAACTTGCTGTCGTCGGTATTGATGATATCGAATACATCCTTCAGATCGATATAACTGTCCTTCAGCTTCTCATCCGGGAAAAAATAGGTCACATCATGATTACCCGTCCGGTATCTATCCCTCGACATCGACATCGGTACAGGGTCAGAATCGTATGCTTTCCTCCGGATCTGGTCAACGCACCAGTCGGCATTCAGCAGGCTGAGGTTGACAACGCGGACATCGGTGCGGAACCCTTCCACCTCCTGCGCAAACCATAAAGGGAAGGTATCATTATCGCCATTGGTAAAGAGAATAGCATCTTTTGCACAGGAATTCAGATAGTTCTCCGCCAATGCCAGGGAGGTATAGCGTCCCGAGCGGTCATGATCGTCCCATCCCTGCTGTGCCATCACACCAACCACGATGCAGCCGAAGACAACTGACAATGTAAGGGCTACCTGTGCTCCAAGTTTTTCCTGGAGCCACCGGGCGATCTGTATGATTCCAAGGCCGATCCAGATCGCGAAGGCATAAAACGAGCCCGCGAAGGCATAGTCGCGCTCCCTGGGCTGAGGGGCATATTGGTTCAGGTAAAGAACAATTGCCAATCCGGTCATAAAAAACAGGAGCCCGATGATGATGGTGCTCCGGTAATCTTTTTTCAGCGTAAAATAAATGCCGATCAGGCCAAGGATAAAAGGAAGAAAATAAAAGGAATTATCGCCGTGATTGCCTTTCCGGAGTTCCGGCAACGGGTGCGAACCCAGCCTGGCTTTGTCGAAGAAAGGAATTCCGCTTTTCCAGTTCCCGTTCACTTTGTCTCCCAGTCCCTGGTTGTCATTCTGCTTCCCGGCAAAGTTCCACATAAAATAACGCCAATACATATGGATGACCTGGTAGTTCCAGAAGAACCGGAGGTTATCAGCGAAGGTTGGTTTATTGATCGTTTCTTTCTGGTCGCCCGACTGAACCTCGATGGGAACGCCCTTCACATCTGCCCATTTCTTGTATCCTTCGGCATGTTTCGGATCGGTCCCGCTCCACATACGCGGAAAGAGGGTGGTAAATCTGGAATCAAAGACCGGAACCGTTTTCTCCTTTTTATCGGTGATGACATACTTTCCGGATGCTTCATCTTTAGTATAGGTTGGATTTCCATCGGTACGGTCGACAATCGGTGCATTGTAATATTGCCCGGTGAGCAAAGGCCAGTCGCCGTATTGTTCACGGTTTAAATACGACAGCAGATACATCGCATTTTCGGGGTTGTTCTCATCCAGCGGTGTGTTGGCATTGCTACGGATCACCAGCAGTATGAAAGAGGTATAACCGATAACGATAAATGTGAAGGCAAGAATGATGGTATTCAAGATGGTTTTCCCCTTTTTCCGGGTGTAGATCAATCCCCCGAGGATCAATCCGATCAGGATCACAAAATAGATGATGGTTCCTGAATTGAAGGGCATTCCCAGCGAATTCACGAAGAAGAGTTCAAACAGGCCGGCCAGTTTTACGATCCAGGGAATGATGACATACATGACCACGGCCAGGATGCCAACTCCGGCAAACAGTGCCAGGAGGATCCCTTTCCAACCCGGATTATGGTATTTTTTAAAGTAATAGACAAAAGTGATCGCAGGAATGGCCAACAGGTTCAGCATGTGAACGCCAACAGAAAGCCCCACCAGGTAGGCGATCAGCAAGAGCCAGCGGTAGGAATGTTTTTCATCGGCATGTTCTTCCCATTTGAAGATGGTCCAGAATACAACGGCTGTAAAAAACGATGACATGGCATAGACTTCCCCTTCAACAGCTGAAAACCAGAAGGAGTCAGTGAAGGTATAGGCAAGAGATCCGATCAGACCGGCACCCATGATGAGATGCATTTTGGAAGTCGTCATTTCTTCTCCTTCCTTCAAAACCAATTTCTTTGCGATCATCGTGATGGTCCAGAACAGGAAAAGGATCGTAAATCCGCTGCACAGGGCAGACATGGTATTGACCATACGTGCCACATGGGACACATCACCGGCAAAAAGCGAGAAAAACCTTCCGATCATCTGGAACAGCGGCGCCCCGGGAGGATGGCCTACTTCAAGCTTGAATGCGGTGGCGATGTATTCACCGCAATCCCAGAAGCTCATGGTGGGCTCGGAAGTCAGGATAAAAACCGTGGATGCGATTGCAAATACAAGCCATCCCAGAATGTTGTTGTGTTTCCGGTATGATTTCATCAGGAATTATAGATTACGTTTGAGGAGGTCATTTCGTTGATTATGCCAAAGCGGGCGAAGCAAAAGTAGTAAATATTTAGTACTTTTGAGGCCTGATTAAACGTTTGATTAACATGAAAAGACTTGTTTTATTAAGGCATGGCGAAAGCATATGGAATAAGGAAAACCGTTTTACGGGATGGAAGGATGTAGATCTTTCGGAAAGAGGAGTCGAGGAAGCAATCGAAGCCGGGAGGGTGCTGAAGAAAGAAGGTTTTCAATTCAGGCTGGCCTATACTTCTTACCTGACCCGTGCCATCCGTACACTCTGGCTGGCACTTGAAGAAATGGACCTTATATGGATCCCTGTTTACAAGACCTGGAGATTGAATGAAAAGCATTACGGGATCCTCGAGGGGCTGAACAAATCTGAAATGGCGGAAAAATATGGTGCCCAGCAGGTTCTGATCTGGAGAAGGAGCTATGATATTCCTCCTCCCCCGCTGGAGCATGACGATCACCGCCACCCGCGGTTTGACCACCGGTACAGGGATCTTAAACCTTCTGAGATTCCTGCAACAGAGTCTTTGAAAGAAACCATTGAACGGATTGTCCCCTACTGGAAAGATGACATCTCGAAAAAGCTGATGGAACAAGGTGAAGTGCTGATTGCGGCACATGGCAATAGCCTCCGGGGAATCGTCAAATACCTGAAGAATATTTCCAATGAGGATATTGTAGGACTGAACCTGCCAACGGGTATTCGACTGAACCTGCCAACGGGTATTCCTTATGTTTTTGAATTTGATGACGAGATGAACCTTCAGAAGGACTATTTCCTCGGCGATCCGGAGGTGATAAGGAAACTGATGGAAAAAGTAGCCAACCAAACCTGGAAAAAATAACGATCTCCATGAAGAGAAGGTGGGTGATCCCCGATATTCACGGTTGTGTAAATACCCTGAAGGCATTGATCGAAGAGCAGATCAAACCCGCCCGTTACGATGAGCTGTATTTCCTGGGTGATTACATCGACCGCGGACCTGAATCGCGGGCTGTGATCGATTATATCCGTTTCCTTCAGAAAGACGAATATTCGGTGACGCCCCTGAAAGGGAATCATGAAGATTTCGTGGTTGAGTTGTATGATGCAGAAATGCAATCGAAAAATCCCTGGTTCCTGCGGTTCTCGGACCGGAAGAAAAAATCCTGGTATACTATTGGCGGTAAGGAAACGCTGAAAAGTTTCGGCATCCATAACCTTAAAGAAATACCGCCAGAGTATATCGAATGGATGAGAAATCTGGATTACTATGTAAGCCTGGAGCAGTTCATCCTGGTCCATGCCGGCCTCAATTGCAACATCGACGACCCTTTTACCGATACCCGGTCGATGCTCTGGTTGAGAGATTACCAGATCCTCCCTGAAAAGACCGGTAACCGGAAGATCATCCATGGGCATGTCCCTGTCAATCTTCAGTTCATCGATCTTTCCATCAGGAACAACTTTTACAAATTCATCGATCTCGATAATGGCCCCTATATATCAGGGAAAGACGGATATGGGAACCTGGTTGCCCTTGAGCTAACGAATATGGAGATGGTGATTCAGGACAATAGAGATAGCTTTTAAGTTGGCGAGTTCGTGAGCTGGCGAGCTGGCGAGCAAGCGAAGACCGAAAAATGAAGAATTTCGCTATTTCGCTATCTCGCCATTTCGCTATTTCGCTATCCCCTCAACGGCATTTTTCAGCGTCTCTTCTATCGGTAGGTAGTTGAAACTGGCCCAGAAGGTATCGTCAGGCCGGCCGATGATCTGATCCCAGCGCTGAGTGGTACCGAGAATCTTATCCCCTTTGAAATTCTTTATCTTCTCCGGATCCCTGGTCGCATTGGTTATGATAACATCATTTTTGTAACTGAATTTCAGTTTTTGCCCATTAGCCGGATAAGTAAAGGTCATCCAGTTTTCGGTGCGGATGGAACTGAGGAACCAGGAAGTATCCCGCTTTGAATAGATGATGGTTTGCTCGATAAAGGGCATCTCTTCGACCCATCCGGGTTTGTTCAGGATGATATAAGAACGGTTATACTTTATCTTCTCATAGGCCTCATATGCATACATACTGGGCTTCTGCGTGATCCCCATCACTGCAAAGGAAGCTGCATCAATAATGAGCTCACCTTTCCACAGTCTTTTTTTTGCATCCTTTTTCTGTGCAAACCGGATTTTGTAAATCTTCCCTTCTTTGGGAAGGATCAACTCTTCCATCGAAAGATCATAATACCGGAAAAGGGCTTCATCGAGTATCGTATGATGATAAAACTCTACAAGATCATTGATAAAATTGCAACCCAGGCAACCGACATTCCGCCCTACATCCCCCATTGCATTTACAAGATTGGTATCGGAAGTGACCCTCCCTTTCAACAGCAACGGGATATTTGACTGTTTGTGTTTCTTTTCGGATTCACCGGGTTTATAGAGATAATAACCGTTTTTAAGGGTTTCGATGATAGCTTCTGTGTATTCCACAAGCTTATTGTTAACCGACTTCTGTGAACGGATGAAAGCCGTCAGGATCAGCGGGTGCTTGCCATAATTGGCTGGGATCCGCGCGACAGCCCTGCGAATGACCTCCTGGGGTGTGAGGCCAACCACTTCCACTTCCGACAATTGCAGCATTACAGGTTTCAGGGAGATCTCGATAAAAGACACCAAACAGGTCTTCACCGGAATCTTCAGGGTTTCATAGCCCAGGTAATAGATCAGTAAGGTATCTTCAAGGTTAGCGGCAGGAATATCCAGGCGGAAGTTTCCTTCCTCGTTGGTTGTGGTTCCAAGTCCTGTATAATGAAGCGAAATCTGCGCAAACGAAAGCGGATTACCACTGGTGGAATCCATGACCCTGCCCGTTATTTCAAAAAAATTCTGGCAGTGAACCGGATGCAGAAATGAAGCGAAATCTGCGCAAACGAAAGCGGATTACCACTGGTGGAATCCATGACCCTGCCCGTTATTTCAAAAAAATTCTGGCAGTGAACCGGATGCAGAATGAGAAGAAAAACAAAAGCTAACAGGTTTCGCATGGATCGGGATTCACCTGAAGCTACCGGTTAGGAATGCCTTCTTCTGGAAGCGCCTCTTCCCCCTAAGAAACCCCAGCCACCACTACCGATAACGAATCCGAAAGCATACCATGCACCGTTGTTGTTCGGGGCGAAAACCGTTATGTCATGCCTGAACAACATGATCACCAGGTCGATAGGGGCTATGATCCCATGCCAGAGTCCTGCCCAGAAGCCGAAGGTATAGCCTGTCAAGCAACCGTTTGCCAGTCCGTTGTTTGCACAGCTTGAAAGAATAATCCCGCATACGATGATGCTAAGAATAACTACAATTCCGTTGATTTTTTTCATGGTGAGGTTGATTAGTTCTTATTTTGTTTATTTGCTTATTCGTTTAGTTGAAAAATAATTTTGTGACTTTCAATTTTATTTAACTCGCCAGATCGCCAACTCGCCAGTTTATTAATATCCAGCATCGGGTAACTAAACTCGTTTCAGGTTAACTATCGCTGTAATCAACTCATACACCCCACAGGCTACAAGAACGAGCATCCCGGCTGTAACCCCGACATTATCTGTTAAACTGCCGATCAGAAGCGGAATAACAGCGCCACCTGACACAGCCATGATCATCAACCCGGAAATTTCATTGGTACGAACCGGGTATTTCTCCACCGATAAGGAAAAGATCAGAGGGAAGATATTGGCAACACCCAGTCCGATGATGAAGATGATCACCATCGCTGATATATCGGTCGGGGTAAAAATCAATGCTATTATTGATACCAGGGCCAGGATGGATGACCAAAGGAAAAATTTCCGTGAGGGAAGCATGGTCAGCATCAGTGCACCACCAAATGTACCGACCATCTTTCCAAAGAAATAAACACTTCTTCCGGATTCACAAAAGGTTTGCGGAGAATGAAATTTATTCAGCAAAAACTGGCCTGAAACAGCATTTATACCTACATCAATCCCTACGATGAGGAAAATGCCCAGCACCATCATAAAGATAAAGCCGCTGCTTAATAACCCGAAAGAAGATCCGAAGGTGGCTCTCGTTTCCAGGTTCCTCGTTTCTTCTATTTTTATCATGGAAAGCCAGAGAACCGACAGCACGGATACCACGCCAAAGACCAGGAACAGAATTTTCCAGTCTCCGAATTTCAAGGCAAAAAAACCAGCCAGGGGGGCCGCGATCATCGACCCGATTGCTTTGATGAACTGCGAAAAACTGAGGAAGCTGGAGGTCCTGTTTGAAGGAACAACATCCACCAGCAACGGATTTGCCGATACCTGTACAATGGTATTCCCGATTCCCAATAATGCAAAGCCAAATAATACTGTCGTAAAGGTGTAAAACAGGAAAGGGACGAAAAGTCCGATGGCCGTAATTCCCATCCCGATGTTCACCATGTTGCGTTTCCCGATCCGGTCCTGCAAAATGCCAACCGGCACCGATAAAATGAAGAACCATACAAACACTGCAGAAGGGATCAGTTGCACAAGTGTATTGCTCAGGCCGAAATCAACTTTCACACGATCCACGCCAATACCAACCAGATCGCAAAAGCTCATGACGAAAAACGACACGAGGACAGGGACAACATAAGTAAAGTTCAGTTTCTTTGTCATATTTCCTGGGTTAAATTCATATTTCAGCAGGGTGATTTTCAAGAGGGTTTATAGACGACACCGATATTCTTTTTCCCGTCAATCTCGATCCGGATGGGGTTTTCGAAACGGATATGACGGATGTACTCATCCTCATGAAATGCAGGTTGCCCCGACAGGAAAGTAAGGTCGTAATATCCATCCTTGATATATGGATTGATGGTAAAATAACCCACGTTGAAGGAGGTCAGGTTCTGGAAAAAATGAGTTCCCTGGCTGGGATCGATGCGGTAATTTTCCAGTCCGGATTCCACGATCAATCGTGCAGCAGAGATCTGCGGCCAGCGTACCGGAATGCCCAGCCATGGATCGGCAGAGCCCCAACGTCCGGGACCAACCAGCACATAATTATTCTTTTCGGCAACAAAGTGCACGTTGATGGATTCCAGCCTCAGGGCAATTTCCTGGCTTTTTGAAGCATCAAAGGCTTCCGGCTTGATGTAGATGAAATCCCTGATGTCTTTTATGATTCCATTGCCGAGTGCGGTATTCGACAGGATAATGGCATCCTCAGGACGGATATCATCCAGTTTCAGGTTCACGGTATTGTGTTTGCCGACTATGGGCCGGATTTGCAGGAGTGAGAATATCCTTGGCTCATCTTTTGGCAAATCCAGGTTTACGGCAAATTCGATCTCCACGTGTTTGCCCATTTCTTTCTGGCCGATATCAAGCACGGTTTGCAGGATCTCTGCAAGAGGGAATGTATTATGGTTCAGCAACTGCGAAAAAGTAATGATCCTTTTTCCTGTCCCCATCGTTCCATCCTTTACTGAATGGCTGTCGTAATCGAAGGTTGATGCTACCAGCTTCAAGGCCCCATCTTCTTCCGCATCTTTCACTTTCAGCTTCAGAAGGTTCACCGTGTCGTCCGTGTTCGGAATGAACGCCTCCGCATTAAGATCAAGGGCATAGAATGTTTTTTGTGTTTCGCTGAGCGCAAGTTCCGGTGTGCTCAATTGCAGGATTTTCTTCGGATACCTGGGTGAAAAACGCAACCCATTGCCTCCATCAACGATATATTTTCCTAACCCGAATGCAATGTTCGCGATCCCGTCTTCCGGTTTTTCAGGTGCGATAGGATAAAAATTGATGGATCGGGCAACTCCGGAGATAGCCGGGTAGAACCTGGTTCCATATTGCATACCAGTAACTTCCTGGAGCACGATGCCCATTTTCTCCTCATCGATTACATTCAGGGTTGCCATCATGTAGGCTTTGCTGTCCTTAAAGAAAGCGGAAGCATAGACGCTCTTGATGGCTTCCGACAGTTTCTCGATCATCAGCCTTTCATTAAACCTCAGGTTCGGGATCATGTAGGTCGAATAGATGCCGGCAAAAGGCTGGTAGTGGGAATCTTCCAGGAGGCTGGAAGACCGGATGGCGATGGGATTATTAACACATGAAATGAAGGTGTAAAGGTCCTCATGCACGCGGAACGGCAGCCGGGCTTTCACGAAATGCTGCAGGATCTCCTTGTCGCTACGGTCGGAGAGGGCGATCTCATGGAGTTTATTCTCTTCCATGAATTCATCGAAGATATCGGTTCCCAACACCACTGTCCGGGGAATGGAGATGATGACATCGTCAAACTTATCCGTGAGCCGGTTACGTTTGATCAGTGAGTCGAGAAATGCCAGTCCCCGGGCCTTTCCCCCAATGGACCCCTGGCCAATTCTGGCAAAAGAAAGATATTCATCATATCGTTCCCGGTCGAATTCTGCAATGACACCCTTTGCCTTGTTAATCCTGAAAGCAGTGATAGAATCAAAGATGTAGCGTTTTGCTTCATCCATATCGTGGAATTCTTTAACAGAAATTTCCTTGAACATCTCGGCGATCGGAAATAAAGCACGCGCATTCAGCCATTTCGAAAAATGATTGCGCTGCATGTGATACAACAGTGAATCATCGGGTATTTCAAAGATCTTATCCTGTAATGATTTCAGGTCGCCGGCCCTGGTGATCTCGCGGCCGGTTTTAGGATCAACGAAAACAAAATCGCCGAAGGAGAAATGATCATGAATAAAATTCCGTAATTCGATCGAAAGGGTCTTGGATAATTTATTGATAAAACCTACCTGCAGTTCCTTCGCAATGGCTTCATTCTCTGCTTCGGATGACTGCAACAGGATGGGGATGAATTCATCCTGCTCCCTCACCTTCTTCACAAATTTGATCCCTGCGGCTTTGTCGGTTTCGCCCTCTATCTTGAAACGGATGTCGGAAATGATACCAATCAGGTTGTGCTTGTATTTCTCGAACATCATTACCGCTTCTTCATAGCTGGTTGCCAGGATGATCTTCGGCCTCCCGCGCATCCTCACCATTTTCTGGTGCTCATTCAGGCCTTCGGTGATAAATCCTTTCGACTGCCGGTAGATGATTTTATAGATGTTTGGCAGGTAGCTTGAATAGAACCGGATGCTGTCTTCCACGAGCAGGATCACCTGTACCCCCAGCTGAACATCCTGGTCGATGTTCATCCTGTCCTCGATTAGTTTGATGATGGCAAGAAGGATATCGGCATTGCCCAGCCAGCTGAAAACATAATCGATGGCGCTGAGGTTTTTTTCCCTCAGTTTGATGTTTACCTCACGGGAAAACGGCGCCAGCACTACGATCGGGATCTTCGGATATTTATTTTTGATGCGGATGGCCAGGTCGAAGGTATCGGTTTTCTCGATGCTGAGCATTGAGATGACCAGCTCGACCCGCTTGTCTTCCAGCACTTCAAAGGCTTCCTCTTCCGAGGTCACTTTGATGAACTGGGGAGGATAACGCAGGCTGAGGGAAACGTATTCCATGAAGATGGTTTCGTCGATACGGCCATCTTCTTCCAGCATGAATGCATCATAATTCGATGAAATGAGCAGGACCTGGTAGATCCTGCGCTTCATCAACAGGTTAAAGGAAGTATCGATGAAGTAATATTTCTTGGGATCAAGGGCATTCTGCTTGCTGGGCATTTTTTCCTCTTTTAAGGCTCTAAGATACTATTTTTCCGGAAGGATCAGCTGATCTTGCTGTTCACCATGGTCAGCAGTATGGCTTCAAGTTTTTTTGCCCCTTTTTCAATTTCATTTCCTTTTTTAAGGATATCCTTCACGAAATTTTTATCCTTCAATCCCGCGGCATTCACTTTCACATTCAGAAATGCACCCATCACGGCTGAGCGGGCGCACAATGCACCTACACCGGCATCCGTTATGGAATTCGGGTTGCCCGTTTCCACCATGGCTTTGATGATCTCCATTGACTCAAAAGCCTTCTGCATGGTCTTAAACGGAACTTCGATGGCATATTTCGTGGCTTCCTGGATGGCTGCCGTCCGGGACGCTTTCTCTTCCGGTGTTTCTTTCGGAAGCCCGAAGGCATCCATGATCCGGTTAAAAGAACGGGTATCTTCATCCACCAGGAAGAGCAATTCATCTTTCAGCTTCTGGCCTTTTTCCGCCCAGTTTGAAAATTCCTCCGAGCGCTCATCCCAACCTGCTTTGTGTGAAGAAAGGTTTGCAACCATCGTTGCCAATGATACGCCCAGCGCGCCTATGTAGGCAGAAACGGAGCCCCCCCCGGGTGCCGGCGATTCAGATGCCGTTTCATTGGCAAATCCTTTGCAGGTAAGGTCGACCAGGTTCTTTTCAGAATGTCCTTCCAGCAGGTATTCGATGATCTTTTCATTGGGATGAAAGGGTTTCAGGTCATCGAGGCCCAGCGACTTTATGGCAATTTTAATAATTTCTTCTTCCGATATCCCTGCGGAACAGTTTTGTTTTTTAAGGAAATATTTTCCTGCCTCGATCATGGCCCGAAGGGGAATCAGTCCCACAAGTTCCGAACCCGATACCCGCATTCCCCTTTCCTGTGCGCTTTTGCAGGCAGCTTCGAAAGCCACATGCACGGGAGTGATGCTGATGTTGGTCAGGTTGATGGAAATCTGTGCAATGCCGTATTCTTCGATGTACCAACCAATGGCCTTGCAGGCTTTCAGCACGCCTGGGATCCAGATCTCATTTCCCTTTTCATCTTTTTTAATTTTTCCCGTGATGGGATTACCTTCGCGGACCGGGCGGCCTTTTTCACGGATATCATATGCAACCGCATTGGCACGTCGGGAGGAAGTCGTATTCAGGTTGACATTATAAGCAACCAGGAAATCTCTTGCGCCGATGGCGATGGCGCCGGTGCGGGGGTTGAATTTCGCAGGACCGAAATCAGGTTTCCAGTGCGGGTCTTCCAGTTTCTTCGGGAGCCCTTCATACTCACCAGACCGGCAATTGGCCAGGTTCCTTCTTTCTTCTGTGAAAGCTGCATTCTCATAGCAATAGACCGGGATTTTAAGTTCTTTTCCCACGCGTTCGGCAAGCTTTCGGGCATAGGCTGCAGTTTCTTCCATGGTGATATTGCCAACCGGAACCAACGGGCACACATCAGTTCCTCCAAAACGGGGATGTTCTCCCTTGTGCTTGCTCATGTCGATGATGGCGGAGGCTTTTTGGATTGCCCGGAAGGCAGCTTCAAGAATGGCATCGGGTGTTCCTACAAAAGTTACAACGGTTCGGTTGGTGGCTTTACCTGGATCAACATCTAATAATTTGACACCGTCCACTTTCCCGATCTCGTCGGTGATCTGTTTGATGATGGTCATATCCCTTCCTTCAGAAAAATTCGGGACACATTCGATGAGTTGGTTCATGGCAGGCATGTATTGGTTTGTATCAGATCTGCAAAATTAGAGATTATTTAATATATTTGCGTGTAAACCAATCAACACTCTGAATATGAAAAAGCTCTTCCTCCTCCTCCTCATCCCCATGGCTCTCCTCCTGAGCCAATGCAAACAAAATCCTGCATACATGGAACAAAAAGCTACCACACAATTTATCCCAAAAGCCACTGCCGACAGCATCATTACCAAACTTTTGAAAACCGGTGGTGAATCCAATAAAACCCTGATCGGAAAAGGTGTTAACCAGGTGGCAGCGCTCTGGACCGAAAAAGACGGAACGGCCAAAGACTTTGAGAATTTCTGCCTGAAAAATTACATCATATCCACGGAAATGAAAGAGAAGATGTTCCGGCGGATTTCCACCAATTTCGAGACCCTTTTCGGTTATTTCAACCGGATCAGCCTCGACCTGAAAAGGCCCATGGCATTAGATATGGGCGAAACTTATCCCATCGATGAAGTATTCGCCGCCTATGAGCCTTCTGCCCATTTCGCAGATGATTTCTTTACGAACAAGATCGGGTTTATCATCGGGTTAAATTATCCCTTCTTTAACTTACAGGAAAAAGAACAACTGGGTCCAAAATGGACCCGCCTCGAATGGGGTTATGCACGGCTCGGCGACCAGTTTACGACGCGGATACCGGCCGATATCATTCAAAAGAGTTCGGATGCAATCTCAACTTCAGAAAATTACATTTCCGGTTATAATATTTATGTGGGAAACCTGCAGGATGAAAAAGGAAAGACCCATTTCCCGAAAGAGATGAAACTTCTCTCCCACTGGAACCTCAGGGATGAAATCAAAGCCAACTACAACAAGACTGAAGAAGGGCTTACCAAACAGAAATTGATCTACGAGGTGATGTTGCATATCATCGACCAGAGCATTCCCGACAGTGTGATCAACAACCCGGTATTTCAATGGAACCCGGTTACCAATAAAATTTTTAAGGGAGGAAAAGAGGTTGCAGCCACACCGGAACCTGACAAACGGTACGAGGTACTTCTCAACAACTTCAAGGCGATGAAGGCGGTGGATCAATATACCCCAATGTTCCCTACCTATATCCAGCGTTCTTTTGATGCAGGAATGGAGATCCCGGTGGACCAGGTTGAAAAGCTGTTTACCGATTTCTGTTCCTCTCCGGAAGTGAAACAGGTGGGTGCACTTATCAGCAAACGGCTTGGCCGTACGCTGCAGCCTTTCGACATCTGGTACGACGGCTTTAAAGCCCGGAGCAGCATGGACCAGGAGAAACTCAACAAGATCACCAGGGCCAAATATCCGAATACTGAAGCCGTTGAAAAAGATATTCCCAACATCCTGGTAAAACTTGGATTCAAAGCCGATAAGGCAAAAGAGATCGCTTCCCACATCACTGTTGATCCGGCAAGAGGATCCGGGCATGCCTGGGGAGCACAGATGAAGGGCGACAAAGCCCATCTCCGCACCCGCGTGGGCAAAGACGGTATGGATTACAAAGGATACAACATCGCCGTTCACGAGCTGGGACACAACGTGGAACAAACCATCTCGCTATATATGGTTGACAATTACCTGATGGCTGGCGTTCCCAATACCGCCTTCACCGAAGCGTTCGCCTTTACATTCCAGAAACATGACCTCGACCTCCTGGGCATTAAGGACAATGATCCAAACAAGGAACACCTTGCTGCTTTGGATAACTTCTGGATGAGCTACGAGATCATGGGGGTTTCGCTGGTCGACATGAAGGTCTGGAAATGGTTGTACGAGCATCCCGATGCCACCCCGGCGCAATTGAAGGAAACCGTGATCAGCACGGCAAAGGAGGTCTGGAATAAATATTATGCAGATGTGCTGGGAATAAAGGATTGCCCTATCCTTGCGATTTATTCACACATGATCGACAACCCTCTGTATTTATCGAACTACCCGGTAGGGCACCTCATTGACTTCCAGCTCGATGGATGGTTGAAGGGTAAGAACTTTGCCGATGAAGCCATGCGTATCTATTCCACTGGCCGTTTGATCCCACAGCAATGGATGAAGAATGCCGTCGGCAGTGGGATCTCAATCAACCCACTGATTGAAGCTACGGATGCAGCATTGAAGGTGGTAAAGTAGCAGGAATGCAGGAATTGAGCAAGTTGGTGAGCTGGTGAGTTGGTGAGTTTGCGAGCTGGTGAGCTGGTGAGTTTGCGAGCTGGTAGTCACGATAGCTTTCGGGAGCAGGATTGTTGCTTTTTCGGGTAACTTTTCGTATATTCGCTTCCAGTATATTATTCCTTAAGATCCTGATTTTGGATCCGTGGTAAAAATGGTTCTTTCAGCAATGAAAAAGAACCTGTCCATATTTCTTATCCCGCTTTTATTTGCCTCATCGGCAAGCTGTCAATCTGTATCATTTTACAAGGAAACTCTATTGATGAAGCTGGATGCTTCCCATGTCACCGTTACCGGGGAATATTGCTTCAGAAACAATTACGGAGTTGAGGCCAATCAAACGATATTCTTCCCGCTCCCATTGACAACCGGGGAACTCAAGCTGGATTCCGTTTCCGTTTTTGATGAGACTGAGCAAACCTACATCCGTCATATAAGAAAACTTCCTGCAGGATTGTTTTTCCAGTTGACTTTTCACGGCCAGGAACAAAAAAAGCTAAGGATTTACTATGTCATGGACCATGACGGAAGAAACGTCCGTTACCTGGTGATGACCCATGTACAATACTGGAAGAAGCCGCTGCCGCAGGGAACCTATACATTGCAGGTAGAAGACCCATCCATAACCATCGATTCAACATCCTACAAACCTGATAATGTGCTTTCCGATAACACAAGGACCACCCACACCTGGCACAAGGTGAACTTCAATCCTGATAAAGAATTGGATATCTGGTTTCATCATAAATAGCGAAATGGCGAAATAGCGAAATGGCGAAATAATTATCAATTATCCATTATCCATTATCAATTAACTCGCCATATAAACTGCCGCCAGGGCATGAATTTCCGTTGTATCGAATACCGGCAACGCAGTATCTTCCTGCTTTATCAGCAGCGGGATCTCAGTGCATCCCAGAATGATGCCTTGTGCGCCATCGCCCGCGAGCCCGTCCATGATGGACAAAAACCGTTTTTTGGATTCCGGGTTGATATGAGCGCTGAATAGTTCCCGGAAGATGGTTTGGTGGATGAATTCCCGGTCTTCCGCACCCGGCACATTCACATCGATGCCATTCGCTATAAGCCGTTCCCTGAAAAAATCCTGTTCCATGGTGAACTTTGTGCCGAGCAGCCCAACTTTCGTTAATCCTTTTGCCTGGATGGCATTAATAGTTGCATCCACGATATTAACGAGAGGGATGCTGATGCTTTCCTTTATCGATTCCGCAGCGAAATGCATGGTATTGGCTCCGATCATAAGCAGCTCTGCACTTGCCTTTTCAAGCTTCTGAGCCGAATTGACGAGCAAGGCCTGCCTTTTCAAGCTTCTGAGCCGAATTGACGAGCAAGGCCGTCAGTCCCGCGAAATCCTGATTACTGATAAGTACCTCCACCTCTCCGAAATCGACCGAATCAATCACGATCTTCGCTGCATGTTTTCCTTTTGTTCGCCGCACGACGGCGTTATTGATAATGCGGTAATATTCGATAGTTGATTGCCAACTCATTCCTCCGATAAGGCCGATGGTTTTCATAGGTGTTGGGTGTTGGGTATTTGGCATTAGGTTTTGGGTGTTGGAAACTTTTCACTTTTCATTCTTCATTTTTAAATGAAATTTTGGATATGCTTGACAATTCGTGTAATACAACCTTCAAAATCACTTTTTATTTCTTTTTCCCAGAATCGTATAACATTCCACCCTTCAATAGAGAGTAAATTATTGTTCTCTTCATCGCGTTGCATATTTCTTTCAATCTTCGGAATCCAAAAACCTCGGTTGGATTTGATTTTCAACTTTTTTTCTTCCCAGTTATACCCATGCCAAAATTCACCATCAACAAAAACGACCAATTTGAACCTTGTAAAAACTATATCTGGACATCCTGGTAGTTTTCTTACATTTTTCCTATACCTATAACCAAGGTTCCAAAGGGCTATTCTGAGTTTTATTTCTGGCTTAGTGTCTTGTGCTTTAATTTTGCCCATTAGTTCAGACCTTTGCTTTGTTGTATAAAAGCCATTTTCCTCATTAAACCGAGGAACAACTATACGGTTTCTAGGATAAGTTTTCAACTTAGAAATTGTTAATTTCTTTTTTGCAAAATAAACGATTTAAATTCAAAATTAAAAGTATATTTGTAACCATGTATAATGTTGTGTAATGTGGTTATAAAATGAAAAATTATTATTCGTTGTCCGAAGTTGCGGATTTATTATCAGTCAGTAAAGAAACCCTCAGGCGTTGGGATAGAAGTGGAAAGCTCAGTGCAGTAAGGGAGCCAATGAGTAATTACAGGGTTTATAAAAAAAACCAGTTAAAAATTTTTGATAATCTAGATTTTTTATTTAGCCCAATCGAAACTAAAAATCCAGTAATCCCAATTAGGGATTATAATTCAATAGAATTATTTGCTGGGGCTGGTGGATTGGCAATTGGCCTCGAAGAGGCAGGGATTAAATGCCTGGCATTAAATGAGGTTGAACATTGGGCTTGTGAGACTTTGAGAAAAAATAGACCAGATTGGAATGTCATTGAAGATGATGTCAAAAACGTATCTTTTACCAACTTAAAAGGGAAAGTTGATATTGTTACCGGAGGGTTCCCATGTCAGGCCTTTAGTTATGCCGGGAAAAAACTCGGACTAAACGATGCCCGAGGTACTTTATTTTATGAATTTGCCCGGGTAGTCAAAGAAACAAAACCAGCAATCTGCTTAGGTGAAAATGTTCGGGGACTATTAAACCATGATAATGGACGTACTATTAATGGTATGGTGTCCATTTTAAACGAAATAGGTTACCATGTGATTACACCCAGGATTTTTAAAACTATTTTCTACAAGGTACCACAAAAAAGGGAGCGTTTATTAATCGTGGGTATTAGGAAAGATCTTAGGCCTGATCTGTTTGAATTTCCGAGACCATTTAAAAAAGTATATACTCTACAAGATGCTTTAAAAAAGGGTGAATTATTTAATAGTGACGTTCCATCATCACCAGGGAGCAACTATCCAAAAAGTAAAAAAGATGTGTTAGATCTAATACCAGCAGGTGGTTATTGGCGTGATTTGCCAATTGAAATACAGAAAGATTATATGGGTGGTAGTTTTTATTTAGGAGGAGGCAAAACTGGTATGGCCAGAAGGATGAGTTGGTCTGAACCAAGCCTCACACTGACTTGCAGTCCTGCCCAAAAACAAACAGAACGGTGTCACCCTGATGAAACGAGGCCATTTACAATAAGAGAGTATGCCCGTATTCAGACGTTTCCTGATGATTGGGCTTTTTCTGGATCCGTTTCACAACAATATAAACAGATAGGCAATGCTGTTCCAGTTAATTTCGCAAAAGAAGTTGGATTTGAAATAATTAATTTTTTAAACAAAACTTATCCAAAAGTTAGTTAACGAGCAGCTAACTCTTCTTTCCAAACTATATTCTTACTTGGTGAAACCTTAAATAATGTATATTTAGGGTTTTATTTTAATGTAAAATGTCAAGCCTATGTCGAAATTAAAATGGATAGATGATGCAAACCTTTATGCAGAAGTAAAGCAATTATTATCAATAGCCAAGGAAGCTAAAAATACGGCAGTTAGTGAGTTTGGCAAAAATGTTATTGACCCTTTTTCTGCGATATTTGAGATGTCCGGTTTTGAGATTGACTATGAAACATGGTTTAAGAGCGAGACAACCAGACAGGCGCAAAAAACTCTTCAGAACCATGTTGGGGATTTTCACCAAAACATACTTGGGTTTTCAAAAGGCTGGGAAAACAAAAAAGTCGGACATGTAATTGATTTGGCTTCAGCCGATAAAAAAATCATTGCAGAAATAAAAAACAAATACAACACGATTTCAGGTGGAAAACTTTCAGACTTATATATTTCATTAGATAATTTAGTCAGCCCGAAGAATAGCATTTACAAAGGTTATACAGCATATTATGTTGCCATTGTCCCTAAGAAAACCACAAGGTATGATAACCCTTTTACACCTTCAAATAAAGAAAAAGGAGAGAAATGTCCAATGAACGGCAATATCAGGGAAGTAGACGGTGCAAGCTTCTATACCTTGGTAACTGGAGATGACAATGCCCTTGAAGACCTTTTTGATATCCTACCGGATGTAATATATGAATGTTCTGAAGGCAGGTACAAGATTAAGGATAAAGAAAAATTGAAAGCGTTTTTTAAACTCGCTTATAATGATTAGAGATTATTATCTATTTCCAAATTAAGACCCTTAATAAAATTCAGATACCGTGAAAATGAGTTTGTGAAGATTTTTATAGATAAGGAAACCTTTATTTGACCTTGTGAAATTTCTCGGAATATCCACCCAATGCCCACACTGCGTTAGGGATTGAAGTGGAAAGCCCGGAGCGAGGAACGAGCGAGGACTTGGAACGGAAAGCCCGACCCGAAGGGAACGCCATAAAAAAAATTACGAATTACGAATTACGAATTGGTTATTTCGTGACGCGGAACGCGAGACGCGGAAGTTGGCGGATTTTCTGGAAAGTGAGAAGTGAGAGGATCAGCAACTACTATCCAGTATCCAGCATCCAGCATCTATTTCCTATTGTGAACTATGTGCCCATTGTGGTGAAAATAGCTGGCGAACTGGCGAGTTGGTGAGTGGGTCCTCTCATCCTAAGGAAAAGTTTATTCTTCGTCCTAATCCATCTTCAAAGATTCGAAAAAGAGTAGACAATTGAATATCAATTTTCCCATTTTCGACCCGTGAAATATAACTTTTCTTTGTCCCTGTTTTATTTGCAAGTTCTTCCTGAGTTAGTTTGGCGTTGATTCTGGCTTCTTTTATTAATTCACCAATCATGAACGCCTTTGATCCATTTTCAAATTCATCTCTTTTGGGAGTTCCGATCCTTCCATATTTTAAATCCAATAATTCATCGAATGTCTTTGCATCCCTTATTGTTTTCATGTTAACCTCCATTATTTTATCTTTTCTTTTAAATATTCTTTCATAAGATTCAAGGCATGTTCGATTTCCTTTTTTGGTGTTTTTTGTGATTTCTTTTGAAACCCTGTGAGGAGAATTACTAACATGCCGGAATCAAAAAAGCAGAAGATTCTATAGTCAGAATTAAATGAAGAAACCCGAATCTCAAATAATCCATCCGTCCCTTCAATGTGTTTCAGGAATTTTTTAGGAATCCATTGCAGGTTCTTAACCATGTCAAGAACATACTCAATCTTTTCCTGATCTTTTGCATCTAAACCAAGATAGAAATCAAGGAAATACTCTCTGAAAAAAAGAATCTTCCGCTTCATGATGCAAAGTTAACAAATATGTTAACAGGATAAACATTATTTGATAAAATTATTTGCCCTGACTACCTTACAACCATTATCAATATTTGCAAAATTGAGTTAAAAAATTAATCCCCTTCGGGGTTTGGGCTTTGGATGGCTGTTTTATCCGGTGGTTTCACCGCCGGTTATTCGTATTAATGCCTTTCGGGCATTTTTGCTTTTCACCATTCACCACTCACTTCTCACCTCTCACCATCCATTTTTCATTCTTCATTTTTCATTCTTCATTTTTCATTCTTCACTACCTTGCCATTTAGAATTACTGTTTCCACCTTATTGCTCCCGTACGCATATGGCATAAACTGGTAGGAAGGAATAGGCTTGGTGATGAACAGATTCGCCTTTTTGCCCCTGGCAATGCTTCCGTATTCCTCGCTCAAACCCATGGCATATGCACTGTTGATCGTGACTGCATGGATGGCCTCTTCGGGAAGCATACGATAATTTATGCAGGCAAGGGATAAAATGAATTGCATATTTCCGGAAGGAGAGGATCCCGGATTGAAATCGCTGGCCATGGCAACAGGAAGTCCGGCATCCATCATCTTCCTGACCGGTGCATGTTGCAATCCAAGGAAAAATGCCGCTCCCGGAAGAATTGTTGGCATGGTTTCAGAACCCAGCAGGCATTTTATCTCTTCATCGCCTGTATACTCAAGATGATCAACGGAAAGGGCATTGTATTTCACACCCACCTGTATGCCACCGGAATATCCCAACTCATTGGCATGGATCTTCGGACGCAGGCCGTATTTCATCCCGGCCAGCAGCATACGGTCGGTTTCCACAGGCGTAAAGAATCCGTGGTCACAAAAAACATCAATGTAATCGGCCAGTCCTTCGGCCGCTACCTGCGGGATCATCTCATTAATCACCAGGTCGACAAATTCTTCCTGCCGGCCTTTGTATTCTGCCGGAACTGCATGTGCCCCCAGGAACGTTGCAACGATGGCCAATGGCGAAAGTTCTTTCAATCTCCGGATCACACGCAGCATCTTCAGCTCATCTTCCACAGATAACCCATAGCCACTCTTGATCTCAACGGCACCGGTTCCAAGCATCTTGATCTCATTCAGCCGAGATAGTGCCTGTTCGGTCAGCTCTTCTTCCGATGCCTCATGCAACTTTTTCGCCGAATTCAGGATTCCTCCTCCCCGTTTGGCAATCTCTTCATAGCTCAGCCCTTTGATCTTATCGATGTATTCTATCTCCCGGCTGCCGGCGTACACCAAATGGGTGTGGGAATCACAGAAAGAAGGGAAAACCAGCCGGTCCGTTGCATCGATGGTTATTAAGTGGTGAATTGGTGAGCTGGTGAATTGGTGAGTTTTTTTTTCGTAATTCTCAGGAGTTAGTGTAGTTTCAGAAGGACCAAAATCGACGATACGGTCGCCATTAATCAGCAGCCAGGCATTTTTAATGGTGTTCAGCTTTGCCATTTCCTTCCCGGGAACCTTCAGCCGACGTTCCTCAACCTGGATGAGCTCTTTGATATTTTTAATCAGGATCGACATTTTCTTACTATTTCTTCAGCGAAATTAAGAATTTTTCCCGTGGTGATCTCAGGAGTAATTCCGATTTTTCCTTCAGGAACCACAAAGTATGTAACTCTCTGAGGTCGTTTGTTGAAAAAAGTTTCCCGAATTCTGCTTTCAAGATATCCTACCTATTCGAAAAGTCGTATCTTTGTAAGGAAGAATACAGCGTAAATTATTCACATTAAATCCTTTCAGAAAATGAAAAGAAATCTGATACTTTTTTTTCTTCTCCTCATTGGCATAAGCTTTTCAGCATTGGCCAAGAAAGTTGAAATTTCGGATGCCAGGCTCATAGCAAAGAACACCTATTATGAGCAGGTTAACCGTCATGACGCCATTTCCTATCAGTCGATCGCCATTACGGGTGAATTCGTGGAAAAATACAACAACCATGACATCTACTATGTGTTCAATATCAACGACACCAAAGGCTTCGTGATCGTTTCTGCCGATGATGTATGTTACCCGGTCATCGGATTTTCCTTCGAGTCTGCTTATTCCACCGAAAATCAAGCGGAAGGATTTGTTTACTGGATGAATGAACGGAAACAGGAAATCGCATTTAATATTGAAAACAATGTCCAGGCTGATGAAAATATAACCGCAACCTGGAAAAGGCTGCAAACAACAGATATCAGCCAACTCCAAACGGGGAACAAAGCAATAATGGATGTGGCACCTTTGATAACCAGTAATTGGGACCAGGGATTTCCTTATAATTCTTTGGTTCCGATGGATGCAGACTGCTCTGGCTTTAACGGTCATGTTACCGTTGGATGTATTGCAACTGCAATGGCCCAGATCATGTATTACTGGAGGTGGCCCAATACAGGCGTCGGCTCTCATTGCGATAATTATACCAATTACGGATCATTGTGTGCGGATTTCGGTGCAACCACCTATGACTGGAACGGCATGAATAATCAACCTTCCAAGGAGTGCGATCCCATTGCATTGATATCTTACCATAACGGTATCGCCGTAAATATGCATTACAATTCCGACGGGTTGTGTTCTTCGGGCGCTTACACAGCCGATGTGGCAACTGCCTTACGGAATTATTTCAGGTATTCAACAGGCTTGGTCTATGTAAAGAAAATTAATTATTCAACCTCAAACTGGAACAGCCTTTTGCAAGGCGACCTGGATGCAGGCCAACCTATTCAATATTCAGGTCAGGGGCCTGCCGGCGGACATTCATGGGTATGCGACGGCTACCAGGCAACCAATTATTATCATTTTAACTGGGGATGGAGCGGAAGTTCAAATGGCTATTATTACCTCACAAACCTCAATCCCGGAGGATATACTTTTAACAACAGCCAGGAAGCCGTCGTTCATATTACCCCTGACCCGGCTCAATATCCATTATTCTGCACCGGAACATCAAACGTTACCACCTATGATTATGGTACCATTGAAGATGGAAGCGGCCCTGCTGCCGATTACCACAATAACGCAAACTGCAGCTGGCTGATCGCCCCGGATGACAGTATAAGTATAGTCAAACTAAGCTTTTCCAGGTTCAATACCGATCCGGCAGATATCCTGACCGTTTATGATGGGCCTACAACTGCATCTCCGGTTCTCGGAACTTATTCCGGCTTTACGCTACCCACGGCTACGCCAACCTCCACCGGTCCGCAAATGCTGGTGACCTTCGTCTCAAACAGCAGCACAACAGCACCAGGATTCCTCCTTAACTATGATGCTATGCCAGTGACCTTCTGTAACAGCAATACCACCCTTACGGATGTAACAGGCGCCTTCGGAGATTACAGCGGAAGGTTCCAATACCGCAACGGAACGACCTGCAAATGGAATATCATGCCAACCAACGCAGTATCGATTACCGTCGCCTTTAACGACTTCAATACCGAGCCTGTGAACGACAAAGTGCAGGTTTATAATATTGCAGTGAACCCGCCAGTCAAGCTTGCCGAATACTCCGGCGATCACACTTCCTCTCCCCTGAATCCCGTAACCATCAATTCCGGGAAAGCAATGGTCATGTGGACCTCCAATAAAACGATCCGTGGAGAAGGCTGGAATGCGAGCTATGATGTAATCCTGGGAACCAATGACCAGAAAGCATTTGAGGATCTTTCCGTATTTCCGAACCCGACAGACGGAATGTTGAACATTCAGTTCACGATGAATGAACTCCAATCTTTCAGGATCGAAATACTTTCACTGAAAGGGGAAATTATATTTAGCCAGAACCTTGGCAACTTCAAAGGATCATTTGACAAACAGGTAGATCTATCAAACCTGGCAAAAGGCATTTACATCTTGCGCCTGACCAGTGACCGTGGAACAACCAACGAGAAGATCGTCCTTAAATAATTTTCATCATTCCTATTCTCTTGTCTGCAGGAAATTCACCTGATATCTTTTTATAATTAAATATCCGTTCAAATTATTCATTTAAAGACATCCGTTAAAATGAAAAAGCCCCAAACCCTTTTATTGAGTTTTCTTTTGCTGGTTAATCTAGGATTTTCTCAATCCCAGTCTGAGAAACCTCTAGTTATCAAAGCCAATTATTTTGATGTATCACCTCCCCTGAGGGATATGATTCAACAATATTCTGCCAAAGCTGATATGTCATGGAAAGAGAATATTGTGAAAAACACGCTGAACGTTTTCAGTCATAATGCAGATCAACCTGATCCCTATTTTACCGATCCTGTTCAACAATCAACATTCGGACAGATATTGAGTGACACAACAATTCAAAACTTTGAAGGGGTTGGATTCAACGGTGGTCTTCCTCCAGATACCGATGGAGATGTATCATCGTTTTACTATTTCCAGGTCGTAAATACCAAGTACAAAATATTTAATAAATCAGGGGTAGGGATTTATGGACCTTTCAACAACAGTGCAATTTTCACCGGGTTACCAAACAACAGCAATGATGGAGATGCAATTGTTCTTTATGATGAGAATGCTGATCGTTGGTTATTCAGCCAGTTTTCACTGCCCAATTATCCCAATGGACCATTTTATCAGAACGTAGCCATTTCACAAACAAATGATCCTACCGGTTCATGGTATCGTTACCAGTTCACCTTTTCTGTAATGCCTGATTATCCTAAGTTTTCGGTTTGGAGGGATGCCTATTATATGACGATTCGCAGGTTTGCAGCAGGTTCCGGGTCCTGGATCGGACCGGCTGCCGTTGCCCTGGATCGTACAAAAATGCTTACCGGAGATGCTTCTGCCAGCATGGTGATGTTTAATCTTCCTTCCTCCTCTGAAGGACCTCTTTCTTTGGATTGCGATAGTAACTTTCCCCCTGCGGGAACACCCAACTACGTTTCTTACCTTGTATCGAGCCCACCTCAGCTTAACATGTACGAATTTCATGTAGACTGGAATAATACTGCCAACAGCACATTTAGCCTAACCACATCCGTCCCGATTTCTTCATTTTCAACGATGGGATCCAATGTAATTCCACAAAAAGGAACCAGTCAGAAATTGGATGCATTCAGCAGAAAAGGATTGATGTTCCGTATGCCATTCAGGAAATTTAATAACTATTGGTCAGCAGTAGCATGTTTCACTGTGAATGCGAGCGGAAAAGCAGGTATTCGCTGGATGGAACTCCGTAACACCGGCTCAGGTTGGAGTCTCCACCAGGAAGGAACTTATGCACCTGACAACACCAATTACAGGTGGATGCCGAGTATAGCCATGGATACCACTGGTAATATTGCCTTGGGTTATTCCATCTCCAGTTCAACCATGTATCCTTCAATACGTTATACTGGAAGGCTGAATAATGATGCTTTAGGAACCATGACAATTGCTGAAAAAGGAATCATGAACGGTGGCGGATCACAAACATCTACCTCCGGCCGGTGGGGAGATTACAGTGCAATGTCTGTCGATCCCTCTGCTCCTGGTACTTTCTGGTATACTAATGAATATTATTCGACCACTTCTTCTGCCAGTTGGCAGACCCGTATCGCATCTTTTTCTATCGGTAATGCATTTGCTTCATATGCCACTGCCAGCCCGGCCGTCATTTGTGAAGGACATGATTCCGTACAGCTCAAATCAGTTGCATACGGTGGTTCAGGAACCTATTCCTATTCATGGACCTCTATTCCTGCAGGATTCACTTCAACGCTGAAAGAACCCAAAGCCGCACCTGTTCAAGACACCAAATATATAGTTGCTGTAAGCGATGGCTCGCAAACAAGACATGACAGCACATTGACGGTGACTGTTATTGCAGCACCATACACTTTTGCAGGAAATGACACCATCGTTGACCCTTCAGTTGTTTCTATCGATCTTCACGGCATAGCTACCAGTTACCGCGCAATACAATGGCAAACTACCGGAAACGGAGTATTCGGTAATAATACTCAACTCAATACAACTTATACATTTGGATCTGTAGACAGAACTAATGGTGGTGTTTCCCTGAAACTGATCGCTGTAGCAAATCCTCCCTGCACCGGTAGTTATACAAGCACACGGGGTATCTTTCTTTGGCCGCTTGGTATTCAGGATAATTCCAACAATGGGTTAAGCTTAAACATTCAGCCCAATCCCGCCAGGAAAAATGTTTCAATAATAATCAGCGGGTTGGAGAATACAGCCGCTACCCTGACATTATTGAACATGAATGGAAAAACAGTTTATACTGCTGATTTGATTCCTTCGTCAACTTCCATTACAAAGCAAATCGATCTTAACAGCTTTGCCAAGGGTGTTTACATTGTCAGATTGAAAACCGATCGTTCAATCGAGACAAAACAGCTCGTTGTTCAATAAATATTGTGATCTGACCTGCAGCTTATTTTTCTGGTCACAATCCTGACATGTTGAAAAAAATAGTTTTTGTATTTTTTTCATCCCTGCTCGTTAATTGTCTTTTGGCAAAACAGGTTTCAGAGCAGGATGCAAAACATGCGGCCCTGCAATTTTATTCTGAACGGGCCAATCAGTATCTTTCCACAAATCATTCTCCTTTTCATATTTCCGGATCGTTCGTCGTAAATAAAAATGGTCTTCCGGTTTATTATGTTTTTAATATCGATGATAAAGGATATGTGATCGTTTCAGCAGATGATGCCGTTACACCTGTACTTGCCTATTCATTTGAAGGAATTTATTCGGAAGAAAACCAGGCGCCCCAGTTCACTGCATGGATGGAACAATATGTCCGCCAGATAAGTTATGCGCGAAAAACGGATGCCATTCCTCTACCGGCTGCTACCTCCGCATGGAACCACTTGCTTAATCCAGGTAACTCTTCCTCTCTTGCACCTAATGGAACCCGGGATGTTGAGCCCATGATAAACTCTGACTGGAACCAGCCATCTCCTTACAATGAAATGTGCCCGGCTGATCCTGCCGGGTCAAACGGGCATGCCATCGTTGGATGCGTTCCCGTCTGTATGGGGCAGATCATGTATTATTACCGCTGGCCCGACCATGGAACCGGTTCCTATACCTATTTCGATTCCACCTATGGTACCCAGCATGCCAGTTTCGACAGTACGTGGTACCAGTGGAGCAACATGAAAAACACCATCACCGCCAGTGATCCCGGGATCGCACAATTACTCTACCACCTGGGTGTTTCGGTCGACCTGAGATACGGCCCTTCCAGTTCCGGGATGTACAACCACAAGGCAGCTTATGCCCTGAGAACCTATTTCAAATATTCCCCTGAAACCCATTATGTCTACCGGGATAGTACCAGCCTGAACTGGGACAGCCTGATCATCGCCCACCTCGACCGGAAAATGCCCCTATACTATGCCGGATGGTCGGTGCCAAACATCAACGGACATGCTTTTGTTTGTGATGGTTACCAAGGTGGCGACTATTTTCATTTTAATTTCGGATGGAGCGGTTCCTTTAACGGATATTTTTATCTTGACGATCTCACGCCCGGGGGAAATAATTTCAACCTCGCTCAGGAACTCATCATCAATATTTACCCGGATACACTCAACTATACTTATCCTCCCTACTGTTCAGGTTCAGGTGCATCTGCCCTTACTTATGATCAGGGCAGCCTTACCGATGGAAGCGGGCCTGTTCACAACTACCTTCCGGGAGCCGATTGCAGCTGGCTGATCGATCCTCAAACCGGAACGGATTCCATCTCCAAAATAACATTGACCTTCGACCGGTTTGAAACCAGTCCGGGTGATCTCGTTTCTGTTTATGATGGTACTGATACGAGCGCTCCGGTTTTAGGCAGCTATTCGGGAACCACGATCCCGCCTTCAGTTTCATCAACAGGCAATAAAATACGGATCACATTCCGGTCTCCGGGGGGAACGCCTGCTGCCGGGTGGTCAGCCAATTATTCAACCACAGCTCCGGTTTGGTGCAGCGGACAGAAAACGATTACGGCCGATACAGCCGATATTACCGACGGAAGCCTTCGTTTTAATTACCACAACAATTCACTCTGCCGCTGGATGATCGTTCCGGCAAGCCAGAAGAAACCGCTGACCGTTTTTTTCAAGGTTTTCGACACAGAACCGGGGAAGGACCTGCTCAAGATCCTTGACCCTGAATCGCATGATACACTGGCTTTCATTTCAGGGCATTACAGCTCACCCGGACTTCCCGACTCGGTGACATCCCCCAGCGGGAAAATGTATATTATCTTTTCAACCAACAGTTCCGTTACTGCGGATGGATTTCATCTATATTATCCCAAATCTTCCATCGGCATCATTGAAAAATCCATGTTCACGGGATTAAAGATTTTCCCAAATCCTGTTCATGACCTGATAAATGTGGATTTCTGGTGTACAAAGGAAACCCGCCTGAAGATGACCTTGTCTTCCATACAAGGGCAGCCTCTATCTGTAAAAAGCACATTTTGCCCGTCAGGAAGAAACCAGTTGAACATTCCAGTCAGCAATGTTCCTTCCGGGATTTATCTCCTTCGTTTGCAGAATGAAGAATCGAACGAGACCTATAAGATCGTCATCACAAATCAATAGGACATCACAAAAAATCAATTATTCATAAAACTAATACCGTAAACCGTAAATAGTAAAATCCTTTGATATTTCCGGGCTTCAGGCAGGTGTTTATGTTCTCCGGGTCATCGGAGATGAAGGGTTGATCACACTGAAAATGGTGATCAACTAAATCCGTTTCGCTATCCCCGCGGTTTGTTGCGGTTCTCTTCTTTGTAAAGAACATCGATCCGCCCCTTTTTTTCAAGGCATTCCATGAGCTTGCTTTTCAGTTTCCAGCAGGTCATCTGCCTTCGTTCCAGTTGACGGGATAACTCATAAGAAGAAATACCGGGGTCATGACAAACAGTATAGGCGATCCGGAAGGCTTCCGTGATGGGAATATGGCAACGGTGAAAGAGGGTGTGCGCAGCAGCAGATTCTTCATGCTTGCAACGGGTACACCTGCGCGAATAGGGAGATTTCCCCTTGCAGTAATTTGTATGCCCGCATTTCCTGCAGGAATAGCCATCCTCCCACTTCTGCGAGGAAATGAAACTCAGGATGGCATCCTCCGTCTGAAATTTTTCAATATTGATCTGCGTGAAATCAAATGACATGTAAAAATATTTATTTAAACCGGGATCTTCTTTTGCTATTAATGATGCAAAGTTAAAAAATAAAGTGATATTTATGCGATTGATTGAAAAATATTTTTTATCTTTGCATCGAATTTAACAAGCACTTATGAAACGGATCCTGCTTTTCACATTTTTATTGTTTTCATTTTTCCTGAATGCCTGTAACAACAATGGCGTGAACGGACCCGACAACAAAGGGCCCGAGATCAAGGATGGAGTTGTTAACCAGATGTCGACTCAGATGTTCACCAAACTGATATGGGATTACAAGAAGAACCCCAAAGAGTTTACCTTCACCGGGGATCTTCCCGTCATTATTGATTTTTATGCCGATTGGTGCAGGCCTTGCAGGATGGTTACTCCTATTATGGAGGAATTTGCAAAAGAATACAACGGCAAGATCCGGGTTTTCAAAGTGAATACCGATGCCGAACAGGAACTTGCCCAGCTTTTCCAGATCCGTTCAATTCCGGCGGTAATGTTTATCCCGAAAACCGGGAAACCGAAGATGAGTGTAGGCGCACTTCCGAAAGATTCGTTTAAGAAGATCATCAATGAGTTATTGTTAGTAAAATAGCATTAAGATCGTAACGCGTAACGCGTGACCAAATTATTAATTATCAATTAATTATCAATTTTAAAAACATGGCTTTAGAACATTTGACAAAACAGGCTTTCCTCGATAAGGTCTTTAATTATGAAGTGAACAAGGAATGGAAATTCGAAGGCGACCTTCCTGCTATCATTGATTTCTATGCCGACTGGTGTGGCCCCTGCAAAATTGTCGCACCCATCCTCGAGGAGTTGTCGACGGAATATGCCGGCAAGATCAATATTTATAAGATCGATACTGAAGCGGAACAGGAACTGGCTGCAGCTTTTAATATTCGTAGCATTCCTTCCATGCTGTTCATTCCGAAGACCGGACAACCGCAAATGGCCGTCGGGGCATTGCCCAAGGATGCACTTAAAAATGCCATCTCCGAAGTACTTCTTCAGAAACAGAATTAACATGGGCTTTTTTCATTTCATGCTGTCCTGCTAACATCGAAATACAATTCAGGGACGGCATGAATGCATTAAATCACCGGAAGAATGACCGTTTTACTCTCAACCGCTTACCTTCCCCCGATATCTTACATCTCCGGATGCCTGCATGCGGAACAGGTATTGATTGAGCAGTTCGAAACTTACCCAAAACAAACCTGCCGGAACCGTTGTTATATCTATGGACCGAACGGCCTGCAAACGTTGAGTATCCCGGTAATAAAAGTCAACGGGAATCATACTCTTACGAAGGATATCCGGATCGCGACATCAACTCCCTGGCAGCGGTTGCACTTGCGATCGATAGAAACAGCTTACAACAATTCGCCTTTCTTCCTCTATTATAAAGATGAATTCGAAAAAGTATTCGAAAAACAGTTTGATTTTTTGCTTGACCTGAATACCCATCTGCTTGAGATACTTCTCAGGATTCTCAGGATCGAAAAAAAAATCGGATTCACGGATCATTTCCTGATGATTTCTGATGGAATGGAGAACCACAGGGAATCTTCCAAAAAAATGAAGGCAACCTCCAACGATGCATTCCCTCCTTATACCCAGGTTTTCAGTCCACAGCACGGCTTCATCGCCGATCTGAGTATTATCGATCTCCTCTTCAATCTTGGACCCGAGTCATGTGACTTTTTGGTTTAAGAAAAAAATTCTACCTTTGCATTGTATTAATTTAATCCAAATAAATTGTCAACCTTACAGGACCTTCAGCAGGGCGATAGCGGTATTATTGTCAAGATCCGTGGACGTGGGGCTTTCCGGAAACGTATCACCGAAATGGGATTTGTCAAAGGGAAAGAAGTTACTGTAATCAAAGCCGCACCACTCCAGGATCCGGTTGAATACAGGATCATGGGATACAATGTATCCCTTCGCCAGAGTGAAAGCCGGCTCATCGAGGTGATCACCCTCGAAGAAGCACTGAAACATCAGGTAAAATCGGGGGTAGCCGATTCCTTCAAAGGAACCTTTTCGGACGAGATACTCAAGACCTCTGCCAAAGAGAAGAGCAAGGTGATCGATATTGCCCTCGTAGGAAATCCGAATTGCGGGAAAACGACCTTGTTCAATTTCGCATCGGGTTCGCACGAGCATGTGGGGAATTTCGGCGGAGTTACTGTTGATTCGAAGAGTGCCAGACTGGAACAGAATAGTTACACCTTTAACATCACCGATTTGCCCGGGACATACTCCCTGACTGCTTATACGCCGGAAGAGCTTTTCGTTCGCGACCATTTGCTCACCAGGGTTCCGGATATCATAGTGAATGTGGTGGATGCATCAAACCTCGAACGCAACCTGTACCTCACCACCCAGCTCATCGATATGGATATTCGTGTGGTGATGGCCCTGAATATGTTTGACGAACTGGAAGACACCGGTGACCGCCTGGATTATGTTTCGTTGGGGAAATTATTGGGAATCCCCGTTATTCCAACCGTGAGCTCAAAGGGAACCGGCATCCGGGAACTTTTCGACCGGGTCATCGAAGTTTATGAAGACCGGGACCCGGTGGTAAGGCATGTTCATATTAATTACGGGCAGGAGATCGAGCGTTCCCTTAAAAAGATCCAGGATACCATCTGGTCGGATAAATCCCTGACAGACCAATTTTCTTCAAGGTATTTCGCAATAAAACTGCTTGAAAAAGATCCGGAAATTCTTCCCCTCTCCCCCACATCCCCTGAATTCATCCTCATTCATGATATTGCGCAAAAAGAGATCAACCGGATTGAAGCCCAATACAGTGAGGATTCGAATACCCTTGTTACAGATGCGAAGTATGGATTCATTGCAGGAGCCCTGAAAGAAACCATGGTCCGCAACCACGAAGTCAGGACAGGAAAATCCTTCAGTGAGAAGATCGATTTCTGGCTGACTCACAAGATCCTGGGGTTTCCGTTTTTCCTGGCATTTCTCTGGATCATGTTCCAATCCACTTTTGTACTGGGCGAATTTCCGAAGCACTGGATTGACCTGTGCGTTTCATGGATCGGCAGCCTGGTTGGGTCCCTGATGCCTGCGGGGCCGCTGAAAGACCTGCTGGTTGACGGGATCATCAATGGCGTCGGTAGTATCATTGTCTTTCTTCCAAACATCCTGATCCTTTTCTTTTTCATTTCCTGGATGGAAGATACCGGGTATATGGCCAGGGCGGCATTCATCATGGATAAACTCATGCATAAGATCGGACTTCACGGCCAGTCTTTCATTCCCCTCATCATGGGATTCGGTTGCAATGTCCCGGCCATCATGGTGACCCGTACGCTGAAAGACCGCAACGACCGTTTGCTAACCATGCTTATCAATCCTTTCATGTCATGCAGCGCCCGGCTCCCCGTATACATTCTCATCACCGGGGCCATCTTTCCCCGCTATGCCGGTACCGTGATCTTCGGACTCTACCTTACAGGAATCCTTTTGGCCATCCTGGTTTCCATCCTCTTTAAAAAAACACTATTCAAAAGCAAGGAAGCGCCTTTTGTGATGGAACTGCCGCCCTACCGAATGCCAACCTTCCGGGTGATCATCCGCCATATGTGGGAAAAAGGAGAACATTACCTGAAGAAGATGGGAGGGGTCATCCTTATTGCGGTCATCCTGATCTGGGCACTGGAATATTTCCCTCGTGGCCATGCCGGGATCAGCCAGGAAGAGAGACTGAAAAACTCCTACATCGGGAAGTTCGGACAAGCCATCGAACCGGTGATTCATCCTTTGGGCTTTGACTGGCGAATGGGGGTCAGCCTGATCACAGGCACTGCCGCCAAGGAGGTCGTGGTAAGTACGATGGGCGTGCTTTACGGAACAAGTCAATCCCATGAAAAAGACAAAAAAGCAAACCTTCCGGCCATTCTCCAAAGTGAAAAATACCAGGAAGGCAGCAGGGTTGGACAAAAGGTATTTACCCCTCTCGCAGGGATCTCATTTTTGCTCTTTATCCTGATCTATATGCCTTGTGTGGCGGTTGTTGCCACGGTAAAAAAGGAGTCGGGGAACTGGAAATGGGCGCTGTTCCTGATCAGCTATACAACAGCCCTGGCATGGATTCTATCCTTCTCGGTGTATCAGATAGGGTCAATGTTTAGTTGATGAGCTGGTGAGTTGGCGAGCTGGTGATCTGGCGAGTTGGCGAGCTGGTGAGTAATGAATTAGCGAAGTAGCGAAATGGCGAAATAGCGAAATAATTATCAATTTTCAATTATCAATTATCAATTTTAATGTTCCAAATAGTCCTCACTATCATCATTGTAACCGCTGCCATGGGGTTTGCAATCTATCGCACAGTCCGGTCTCTGCGGAATCCCCTGAGGGGTTGTGATGGCTGTGAGAAGAACTGCAGCGGTTGTTCACTGGAGAATCTCAAAAAAGAGATCGAGGAGAAGAAAGCAAAGAATAAAGAGTAAACCTCAAAACAGGGATTGTCTTTCCGGATATTTCTTACCTTTGAAAAAATTGATTTTAAAATGGACTTTGGCATCTGTCTACAAAGTGTGATCCCTGTAAGGATCGAACCTTCGCATTCATCTGAGATGGTGACGCAGGTATTATTTGGTGAACTTTTCCGGATCATGGTAAAGGAAGATCAATGGCTCAGGGTACGGTTGGCTTATGATAACTATGAAGGATGGATCGATCAGAACCAATCATTTCCACTGGAAGAGGAAGAATTTATCCGGCTGATCAATGCCGACACGCCTGCTTCCCTCGACCTCGTGCAGCTCCTTTCAAACGAATCCCGTAAATCGATCACGCCTATCCTGCTTGGGAGTTCATTGCCGGGAATTGCAGGTCAAAGGTTTTCGGTTGCACAGGAATTGTTTTCCTTTGAAGGACTGATTGCAGATGGCAGAGCACTTGAAACAGTGTTTACGCCCCAGGTCCGGCAAAAAGCTAAACAAACGCTCATTGATGATGCCATGCTCTACCTCAATGCCCCTTATCTCTGGGGAGGACGGACACCTTTCGGCATCGATTGTTCAGGATTGACACAAATGGTATACAAGCTAAAGAAAATTAAATTGCTTCGTGATGCAGCACAGCAGGCCACACATGGGGAACCGCTCAATTTTATCTCAGAATCGGAACCCGGTGATCTTGCATTTTTTGATGATGAAGAAGGGAATATCATCCATGTGGGGCTGATGATGGACCGGAGCCGTATCATCCATGCTTCCGGGAAGGTCATGATCGACATCATCGATCATGAAGGGATCTATAATGAGGATGAGAAAAGGTACACCCATAAATTGCGGGTGATCAAAAGGATCATCTGAAACCTTCGTCAATCCGTATATTCCTTTGATCTTTTATTTTTTTCCGGGAGGATATCGTTGAAGATATAAACCAGCCGCAGGCTGATGACATTGTTGTATTGTTTCCGCCACCAGGTATTGTGGTAAAAAGGATTCTCAAATTCACGGTGACGAATGCTTAACATGGAATATGAATATCTTACATTAAACCAAAGACCAAGGTAAACACGGAAAGCCACATCCGCCAGAACCTGTAAATCCGCTAAAGAATATGGGCCTTTTAATGTAGTGGAATCAATTCTGATAAAACCCTGATAATCATTATGATCTTCATATTCGCTAACACCTACCAGTTGGCCATATTGGAACCCTATTCCCCCTTTAATGATCCGTTTATCAGTAAAATGTACCATCACCGGGATTTGCACGTAATTCAATGAAAGGCGGTAACCATCATAGAATCTCGTTGCATCTTTTTTCACGATCGAATCCGTCGGAGAATAGACTGATTTCTGACGGCTTCCAAGTTGAGAAAACAGCAATTCGAGTGTGACCGACCATTTTTTGTTTTTTCCGAACGGGATGATCACGGAAGGTCCGCCGTTAAAGCCGACCTTTTTATATCCATACACCTCATCCCCATCCACCTGTGATAAATTGATCCCGGCAGATACCGCCCCAAGGATATGCTGGGAAAAAGATCGTTCCGAAAGGATCAGGGAAATCGAAAAAATGAAAAGAAAAATTAATCTTCTGGAATTCATCAAACAAGGTAAATGTGCAGTTATTTATTGATTCAAAACGCTGTTGCCGCTCAATTAGTATTCTGTTCCTTCATGGAAAGTTGGATCCGCTTCCTTTCCAGGTCAACATCAACCACTTCAACCATTACTTTCTGGTTGAGTTTTACCACCTCATTCGGATCCCTGACATAACGGTTTGCCATCTGGCTCACATGAACAAGCCCGTCCTGGTGAACTCCTATATCCACGAAAGCACCGAAATTGGTGATGTTTGTTACAATTCCCGGTAAACGCATTCCTTTCTGAAGATCGTGAATGGAATGAATGTTCTTATCGAATTCAAACATCTCGATCTGTTTTCTCGGGTCACGGCCTGGCTTTGCCAGTTCCTGAAGGATATCCCTGATGGTGGGCAACCCGATGGTCTGATCAACGAACTCATCCGGTTTCAGCTGTTCCCTGAGCTCCTTTTTCTCCATGAGTTCACTGATGGAACAGTTCATCCTGGATGCCATTTTATTCACTACATGATAACTTTCCGGGTGCACAGCACTCCGGTCAAGCAGGTTCACCCCGTCGCGGATCCGCAGGAAGCCGGCAGCCTGTTCAAAGGCTTTTTCTCCCAAACGGGTAACTTTTTTCAACTCATCCCGGGAACGGAATGCACCTTTTTTATTCCTGTGCTCAATGATGTTTTTTGCAAGTTGAGGCCCAATACCCGACACGTAAGTCAGGAGCTGTTCGCTGGCAGTATTGACCTCCACGCCGACCGAGTTGACACAGCTAACCACGGTATCTTCCAGGCTGTGCTGAAGCGCTGTTTGGTTCACGTCATGCTGGTACTGGCCAACTCCGATCGACTTCGGATCGATCTTTACCAGTTCTGCCAGCGGATCCATCAACCTCCTTCCGATCGAAACAGCGCCCCTCACCGTGACATCATAATCGGGAAACTCATTCCTCGCAACGGCAGAGGCTGAATAGACCGATGCGCCGCTCTCATTTACCATTATCGCGATCAGGTCGCCGGTAAAAGGAATGGCGCGGATCAGACGTTCTGTTTCCCTGCCTGCAGTTCCGTTACCGATGGCAATGGCCTCAATTTTATAGGCATTAGCCAGGCTTTTCAACTTATGGATGGATTCTTTTACCTCACCTTGCGGAGGATGCGGATAAATGGTTTCATTGTGGACCAACTTGCCCTGCTTATCTAGGACAACAATCTTACAACCCGTGCGAAAACCCGGATCGATCGCCAGTACATTTTTCTGCCCCATGGGCGGGGCAAGAAGCAATTGCCGGAGGTTTTCAGCAAAAACATGGATGGCATCTGTATCGGCTCTCTCTTTTGCCCATTGCCGCATTTCGGTCTCCATGGAAGGAAATAACAGCCGTTTACAGGCATCCTTCATCGTCCTTCTGACAAGGTCGGAGGATGCGTTGTCGCCGTGTATGAAGATCTTTTCCAGGATCTCCATGGCTTTTACTTCATCCACATCTACCGAAACCTTGAGAAAGGATTCACTTTCCCCCCGGAACATCGCAAGGACCCGGTGGGACGGTGATTTTGAAAGCACTTCACTGAAATCAAAATAGTTCCTGTAGTTGGCGCCATCCTGCTCCTTGCTTTTTGCAACCCTGGAACAGATCAATCCTTCACGTTGAAACAGCTGGCGGATCCGCTTGCGGGTATAAATATGCTCGTTGATCCATTCTGCAATGATATCGCAGGCGCCGTCAATAGCTTCTTCCACATAATTTACACCTTTCTCTGGATCGATGAACGATCTCGCCTGTGCTTCCAGATCGTCATGTTTTTGCGAAAGAATGATCTTGGCAAGGCCCTCCAGCCCCTTCTCTTTTGCAATGCTGGCGCGTGTTTTTCGTTTCGGTTTATAAGGAAGGTAGATATCTTCGAGTTCGGATAAGGTAGATGCATCATAAACTGCCTTTTCTAACTCCTGAGTCAGTTTCTCCTGTTCCGTAAGTGACCGGATAATCGTTTCACGACGGGAATCCAGTTCCTTTAGTCGATTTAACCTGTCGCGAACCCGGGCGATGACCACTTCATCCATACTGCCTGTCATCTCTTTCCGGTAACGGGCAATGAATGGGATCGTAGCTCCTTCATCCAATAAATGAATCGTGTTCCGAATAAACGTGGCTGCGATGTTCAACTCAAGGGCTATAATCGCCGAATATTTTTCATCTGTCATCTGAGCAGGATAACCGTATCTATTAATTTCATTTTACCGTTTGTAGTGATGTCGTTCCCGCGGAAATCAATCACCAGCCGGAAGCCAGGACATCAATGATGTGCATCGTTTTCAGCGGTAAATGGTGTTTATCAATATAGGCTTGCTGGTGCATCAGGCAGGAAGAATCAGTTGAAACAATATACTCAGCACCGGTTTCAAGTGCATGCTTAACCTTTTGTTCTGCCATGGCCGTAGAGATGGGCTCAAACTTGACCGAAAACGTCCCTCCGAAACCACAACATACATCGTTGTTTTTCATTTCTTTCAAAGTCAGTCCTTTGACCTTCGACAATAACGCACGGGGTTCTTTACTGATACCATATTCCCGCAAGGCAGCACAGGAATCATGATAGGTGACCACATGGTTAAATTCGGCACCGATCTCATCCGTTTTTAAAACATTAACAAGGAAATCAGTGAACTCAACCATGTTTTTCTTCAGCTGCTTGTATTCATAATGCAATGCAGTATTGTGGAAGAGCCACGGATAATAATTTTTTATCATGCCTGAACAGGATGCCGATGGGCTGATCACCGGCCTGTCGTTGGGAAAATCACGGATGAATTTCGCACCCATCTCCTTTGCCTCATCCCAGAAACCACTGTTAAATGCCATCTGGCCGCAGCAGGTCTGATTCCCATTATAATGGACATCCACGCCCAGCTTTTCCAGGATCTTAACCATGTTCATCCCCGTTTGAGGATAGATCTGATCAATAAAACAGGGAATGAAAATGTCAACCAACATAATTCAGGTACTATATCAAAAATGAAAACCGGATTTTAAAAGTCAAAATTACGGATTTAATTTATTCATGAGACTCAAATTTCAAAAACGAAGTGTATTGAAATTTGTAAGTCGAACCCTGCCTGACGGTAAGCGGGAATCCCGCCGAAGGCAGAGGGTAAATACCCTGTCCTGAGTACTCGGGGCGGAAATTTGGTCCAGTCCCGAATGCTATAGGAATGCCTTGGGGTCCATACCCGTGATTAGTGGACAACGGTTTTCCGAAAAAGTATAGATTAGCGGATGGAATAATCCGGATTTCAGCTGTTAGAGTTGAATTTCAGATTGTTATGGAGGAAATTCCGGTTTCTATTGAACGATTTCAAATCCGACCGAAACAAGGTCGTTCCAGAAACCAGGATAGGATTTTGTAACTACCTCCGGGTCCTCGATACGGATGTTGCCGTTCAGGATGGCCAGGGGTGCGAAGGTCATCGCCATGCGGTGGTCACCATAGGTTTTGATTTGCAAACCGGGCCGACAAGCAATCCGGCTCGCCGAGATCTCCATAGCAGGGATCAGGTTTCCTGTACTATAGGTTTCTGCCGTGATGCCGATCTTTTCGTATTCGGTTTTCAATGCCAGAAGGCGGTCGGTTTCTTTGATCTGCAGGCTTTTTAAACCTGTGAATATGCCATTCAAGCCAAGCATGGCGCAAGATGTGATCACGGCCGGAGCAATATCCGGGTGGTCTGAAAAATTAAATTTAAACTGATTTTCCTGGATGGGTTGGGATGATTTTGTCAGGTGAATTCCTTTTCCGGTGAATTCCGTAATCACGTTAAAAGCCCGGAAGATGTCGCTGATGACGGAATCGCCCTGCAAACTTTCCCTGGAAAGACCTTCCAGTTCCAGATCCACGTGGTCAGCCAATGCTGCTGCTTCGTACCAAAAGGCTGCAGCCGACCAATCAGATTCCACCGTAAAATTGCACGGAAGATAATCCCCTTCCGGAATGAAAATCCGGCTGCGTTCGTGTACAACATGGATCCCGAAATCTTTCAATAACCCGATCGTCATCTCCACATAAGGAAAAGAAACCGCAGGACCGCTAAGGTGCAAGGTCAGACCTCCGGGAATCTTTGGACCTATAATGATCAGGGCAGAAATAAACTGGCTGCTGATACCCGGATCCACGATAATCTCTTTGCCCTTCAGGGAAGTTCCATGGATCATTATCGGTGGATAGCCCAGTTTTGAAAGATAATCGATCTGCGCACCCATCGACTTCAGCCCGTCCACCAGGATCCCGATCGGCCGCTGTTTCATGCGTTCTGTACCGGTAAGGATCCACTTGCCCGGAACCATTGAAAGATAGGCCGTGAGAAAGCGCATCACGGTTCCGGCATTTGACGTATCAAGTTCGGCCATCAACGGTGAGAAAGCGCATCACGGTTCCGGCATTTGACGTATCAAGTTCGGCCATCAACGTCCTGCCTTTGTGTTCCCTGATCTTTTGCAGCAAGTCCTGGAGAAGAAGCGTATCATCTGAATCAGAGAGATGCGCTATGTCAAAGTCGGTTGAAGCTAAAGCCTGGATGATCAACAAACGGTTGCTGATGCTTTTAGAGGAAGGTAAACGAATGGAGCCAACCAGGTTGCGATCTGTTTTTATTATCGTAATTGTTTTCATGGCGCTTCCCTTACCGTTCAAGTGTACGATAAAAATCAATGGATTCTATAATTTCACGGGGTCCGCAGGGTACTCCGGAAATTGCGTTTCCTGGCGACTGGAGCAAAGAAAAACACGATCCTAAACCCCTTCTTTTTTTATCATGGCCAATGAAATCCATCATGAAATCCACGTCCTCACTGTGAAGAGGATAATATTCGTAATCAGGAAAAATCATACGTATAATGGCATCCCTGTCCTTTGGATCCAACCCGGTTTTTACAGCCGATAAATAGCTTTCGCAGATCATTCCAAGGGCAATGGCATGGCCATGCGACAAAGGTTTCCTGCTCTTCTGAAGGGAAATGGATTCAAAGGCATGGCCGATGGTATGCCCGAAATTAAGGATCTCCCGGAGGTTCTTTTCCTTAAAGTCCTGTTCGACGATGCTGCATTTTATCGCAACCGATGCAGAAATAAGATCTTCCCAGATCGTCTCATCCGGTTGCCTGTTCAGAAGATCCTGCAGCTGGATTGACCCCAGTTTTTCCCAAAGCCCGATATCAGCAACAAGTGCAGTCTTGATGATCTCCGCAAATCCGCTCAATAACTCGTAAGAATCCAGCGTTCCAAGAAATCCGGTATGGATAAAAATTGCGTCGGGATGATGAAACGTACCTACTTGGTTTTTAATATCCCCGAGATTAATCCCGGTTTTCCCGCCAATGGCGGCATCTACCATTCCGAGAAGAGAAGTGGGGATATGAATGAAAGGGATTCCGCGTTTGAAGGTCGATGCCACGAATCCTCCGAGGTCAGTGATGACGCCTCCCCCCAGGTTGATCAGCAATGAACGCCGGGAAGCGTTTTTACCGGCAAGTACATTCCAGAGATGTTCCGCAGATTTTAAAGATTTATTCTTTTCGCCGGCCGGAATTTCCAGCACCTCTGCCAGTTGCAAAGACGGAACAACGGATGTTAAACGTTCCAGGCAACAGGATCGGGTTTTTGTATCGGTAAGAATGAAGATAGAATCTGTTCCGGATGACAGGTTCCCGAGAAATACATTCAATTCCTGAAAAACAGCCGATCCGGTATAGATTTCAGCAGCTTTTCCAGGGCCGGTATTCAAAGTAAGTCGCATACTGTCGGATCATCCTTCATGAAATGTTGCCATCAACAGATCAATATCCTGGAAGGGGAGGTTAAAATAACGGCTGATAAAAGAATTGGTGCTCACACCGTTGTATAGGTAAACACCCTGCCTTACCCCATGATCCGTTTTCAGGAAATTGTCGATGCCTCCTTCTGTCCCGATATCCAGGATGATTGGCACGAAGATGTTGTTCAACGCCTGGGAAGCCGTATGGGGGACACGTGAAGGAATATTTGGAACGCAATAATGCGTGATGCCATGAACTTTATACACCGGGTTTTTATGGGTGGTCGGATGGGAAGTTTCAAAACATCCTCCCTGGTCAATGCTGATATCAATAATAATAGCCCCGTCTTTCATCTGGCTGACCATATCTTCAGTGATAAGGCAGGGGGTTTTCCCGTTTTTTGTATGGATGGCCCCGATCACAACATCTGCCGTGAGCATCGATTCCAGTATCACTTTGGGATGCAGGATGGAAGTAAAAACGCGCATACCCAGGTTGTTCTGCAACCTCCTCAACCGGTAAACGGAATTATCAAAAACCTTGACCAGGGCGCCCAATCCCATTGCCGAACGGGTGGCATATTCGCCAACCGTCCCCGCACCGATAATCACCACCTCCGATGGCCGGATTCCGGTAAAGCCACCAAACATCTTACCCCTTCCATACTCCGGATCGGAGAGATATTCGGCGGCAATGAAGACGGATGTACTGCCTGCGATCTCACTCATGGCCCGGATCACGGAAAATGTATTCGCCCGGTCGCGGATCAGCTCAAATGCCAGAGCCGTGACTTTTTTCTGTATGAGCGAACGGAAATATTCTTCTTTCTGGATCCCGGTATGCAGAGCCGAGATGAGGGTTTGCCGGGGTTTCAGGAACTCCCATTCGGTGGTCGTTACGGGTGCGACTTTCAGGATCAGGTCGGATTTGTAAACCTCATCGGGCGAATAAACGATCTGCCCTCCTGCTTCACTGTATTCGTGATCGGTAAAATGCGCTGAAATGCCGGCCCCTGCCTCTATGACCACCTGGTGGCCATGCTTCGTTAATAAACCTACTCCATCGGGAACGAGCACCACCCGGTTTTCCTGGGAACTGTTCTCTTTCGGGACCCCTATTGTGAGCTTGCTTTTCTGCCTGCCAACCTCCAGCATCTCTTCCTGTGGCCTGAGAAACTCGCTGTATTTTGATTTCTGTTCCTCCATGATCTCAAAATTTCATACGAAGATACAAAATAGCTGGCGAGTTGGTGAACTGGTGAGCTGGTGAGTTAAAAAAAATAACGAACTCGCCAACTCGCCAGTTCGCCAGCTAAAACTCTATTCTCCGCTCGTCGTCCCCACTGATCCAAACCTTGACAACATCCGCGGGTAATAATTTCTCCATCAATTCCGGCCATTCAATGAAACAATAAGCGCCGGAATAGATGTACTCTTCATACCCGATATCAAAAACTTCCCCGATCTTCCTGATCCTGTAAAAATCAAAATGAAATATGGAGTCGCCTGTTGATGTCGTGTACTCATTGATGATCGCAAAAGAAGGGCTTTGAACAACATCAACGGCTCCCAAAACAGAAGAAATAGCCTTGATGAAAGTTGTTTTGCCGGCGCCCATCTTTCCGTAAAATGCAAATACACGCCGGCTGGGATGGGTAGCCAATAACTTTTCTGCTGCCGGTAAAAGGCCGGTTTCGGTGGTGACGTTAATGATCAACTAAGAATAAAGACAAAATTATTGTTTCGGCTTCATGACAACAAACGGGATCATGACCTCTTCGATTGAAACACCTCCATGCTGGAAGGTATTCTTGTAGTAGTTCACATAATAATTGTAGTTGTTCGGGTAGGCAAAGAAATCATCATTCATGCAGAAAACAAAATTCGAACTCACATTCATCTTCGGAAGATAGGCATCTGCGGGATTCCTGATCTCGAATACTTGGTTGTGTTCAAATTTCAATGCTTTCCCTGTCTTATACCGGAGATTTGTATTGGTGTTCCGGTCGCCCAGTATCTTCACCGGATTACTGACACGGATCGAACCATGATCGGTTGTGATCACCACATTGACATCTTTCTCTGCAAGGAACTTAAAAATATCCAGCAGCGGCGAATGCTGGAACCACTGCATGGTCAGCGAACGGTAGGCCTTTTCATCATCCGCCAATTCCCGGATGATCTCCATCTCGGTACGGGCATGTGAAAGCATATCGACAAAATTATAGACAATGAAATTCAGCTTGTTCACCATCAGGTTGGGCAGCGACTCCACCAGTTTCCGTCCATAGGTCATGTTCAGCACCTTGTAATAGGAATACCGGATATCCCGTCCGTACCTTTTTAAAAGCTCTCCCAGCAATTCTCCTTCATAATTGTTCTTCGTCCCCTCTTCGTCTTCATTCATCCAGTATTTCGGATATTTCTTTTCGATTTCTGTTGGGAGTAATCCTGCAAAGATCGAATTCCTTGCGTATTGGGTTGCAGTGGGAAGGATGCTGAAATAGATCTCATCCTTTTCAACCCGGAAATATTCTTCCAATACGGGCTGCAAAACCTTCCACTGATCATACCGGAAATTATCGATCAGGATGACGAAAAGCGGGCGGTCATCGTTCAGGAGCGGAAAGATCTTCTCCTTTATCAGGTTGTGCGACTGAACCGGTTTGTCAATGTTTTTGTTGTTCAGCCAGTCGGTGTAGTTTTTCTCAATAAACTTCGCGAATGCATGGTTCGCTTCATCTTTCTGCATTTTCAGCACCTGGTTCATCCCTTCGTCCTGCGATTTCTCCAGCTTAAGTTCCCAGTAGGTGATCTTCTTATACACTTCTACCCATTCTTCAAAGTTCAACCTGGGACTGATCTCCATCCCGATATTCCGGAATTCCTGCTGGTACTGATGCGTCGTTTTCTCGCTGACCAGCTTCTTGGTCTCCAGATTTTTTTTGAGACAGAGCAGGATCTGGTTGGGATTGACAGGTTTAATGAGGTAATCGGAGATGTTGGATCCGATGGCATCCTCCATGATCGCTTCTTCCTCGCTCTTTGTGATCATCACGATCGGAAGGTTCGGAAAATCGGATTTCATCTTCATCAGGGTCTCAATCCCCGATAACCCGGGCATCTGCTCATCCAGAAAAACGATGTCAAAATCTTTCTTCCTCAAAATTTCGACAGCTTCCTGGCCGTTGTTCGAGGTATCTACGCCATAACCCTTTTCTTCTAAAAAAATGATGTGCGGTTTCAAAAGGTCTATCTCATCATCCACCCATAAAATATTCGTCTTCACCATGGTTTGCTAATTTATCACAATTATCATATAGAATAAAATGTCGTAATATTGCTTTTATTGTCCGCCATGCGTATTTTTATCATCTTTTAACAAAGTTACAAGGAATCCGGCGATGAACAACTTGCCCTATAAACGAAAAATTATCAATGATCCTGTTTACGGATTGATCACGGTACCGAACAACCTTGTTTTCGATATCATCGAACATCCCTGGTTTCAGCGGTTGCGCAGAATAATCCAGCTCGGACTGACGCATTATGTCTATCCATCAGCCGTTCATACTAGGTATCAGCATGCGTTGGGAGCCATGCACCTCATGACCCAGGCGGTGGAAGTGTTGCGGTCAAAAGGGATTTTAATTTCTGCGGAAGAAGAAGAAGGTGTTCTTTGTGCTATCCTGCTGCATGATATCGGCCATGGTCCTTACTCCCATGTATTGGAACAGACCATCGTAAAAGACCTCTCCCATGAAGATCTTTCCCTGATGATGATGGATTCACTGAACGATTTCTTTAATCATCGACTGGATACAGCCAATAAAATATTCCGGAACGATTATCCGAAAAAATTCCTGCATCAGTTGGTCTCGAGCCAGCTGGACATGGATCGGCTTGACTACCTGTCGCGCGACAGTTTCTTTACGGGAGTGGCAGAAGGGGTTATCAATACCGACCGGATCATTAAAATGCTTACCGTTGTGGATGATCAGCTTGTGGTGGAAGGGAAAGGCATTTATTCCATAGAGAAATTCATCATCTCCAGGCGGCTGATGTACTGGCAGGTATACCTCCACAAAACTGTAATCGCTGCAGAATACATGCTGGTAAATATTCTGAAACGGGCCAAGGAACTGGCTTCGGAAGACATCCCCTTGTTCGGTTCGCCGGTGCTGCATCTTTTTCTTTATTCCAATATCACGATCGAACATTTCCTTGAAGATCGAAAATGGATCGAAGATTTTGCAAGGCTGGATGATTACGACATTCTTTCCGCCATCAAAGTATGGACATCACACCGTGATCCTATCCTCTCTTATCTTTGTAAAAGCCTGGTTGACCGGCATCTGTATAAAGTCGAGATTCAGAATGAACCTTTTGACGTGCAGTATCTTGCTTCCCTGAAGGAAAAAACGATAGCACAATTCCGGTTAAAAGAAGAAGAGGTCAGTTATTTTCTTGTGGAAGGTACCGTTACGAATAATGCCTATAATCCCGAACATGACCGGATCAGGATTCAATTCCGCAACAATGAACTGGTAGATGTTTCCGAAGCATCCGACCAGCTGAACATCTCGGTCCTTTCCACACCGGTAAGCAAATACCTTTTGTGTTACCCAAAAAACCTGGTCACCTGACCGGTTGCGGGGGAAAATATTTTCGGGCTGTTTCGAAATTAATTGGTAACTTGCAAGCCTTTTCTGAGTGTAATTGTCTATAATAAAGAGTATTGATGGATTTTACCGCACGACAGATCGCAGACGTTCTGAATGGAAAAGTGGAAGGGGATCCGGAGGTAACCGTATCCAGGCTCGCAAAAATTGAAGAAGGCCTTCCCGGAACCATGACCTTTCTTGCGAACCCGCTTTACACCCCGCATATTTATACCACAAAGGCCTCCATCATCGTAGTAAATGAGGATTTTGTTCCTGCTCAACCCATTGCAGGTACCCTGATCCGCGTGGAAAATGCTTATACTTCCTTTGCAAAGCTCCTGGAGATATTCCAGAACCTGCAATCCGGCAAAAAAGGGATTTCACCCCATGCTTTCATTTCCAAGAGTGCACAGATCGGCGAAGATGTTTATATCGGAGAATTCGTTTCGGTGGGTGAAAATACCATGATTGGTAACCAGGTTCAACTCCATCCTCAAACCTTCATTGGCGACAATGTCACGATTGGTGATAAAACAACGATTTTTGCCGGTGTGAAGATCTATCATGATTGCGTGGTTGGCAGTAACTGCACGCTTCATGCAGGCATTGTTATCGGGGCAGATGGTTTCGGTTTTGCTCCCCAGGCCGACAACCAGTACAAAAAAGTGATCCAGGCAGGGAATGTCGTAATCCACGACAATGTTGAAATCGGGGCGAATACTACGATCGACCGGGCGACCCTCGGGTCGACGGTCATTCATTCCGGGGTCAAGATCGACAACCTGGTTCAGCTAGCGCACAATGTTGAGATCGGCGAGAATACCGTGATCGCGGCACAGACCGGGATCTCCGGTTCGACGAAGATCGGGAAGAATTGCCTGATCGCCGGACAGGTAGGTATTGTAGGGCACCTGAACATCGGCGACAATGTAAAGATCGGCGCTCAGTCGGGTATAGAACATGACATCAAAGACGGGGATGTTTTTCTCGGTACTCCAGCACTGGAAGCCGGAAAAACCCGGCGTTTGTATGTTTATTGGCGAAATTTTGACCAATTGGCAAAGAAGATATATCAGCTGGAAAAATTATTGAAGAAAGAATAACGGTTTTGTTTTCTAACGGAGATTATGAGCGATAACCAAAAAACCATAAAAACTTCCATCTGCATTTCAGGTACCGGTCTTCATACCGGCAATGACGTGAATCTGAGTTTTCATCCTGCACCTGAAAATTTTGGTTATAAATTCAAGAGGATGGACCTGGATTCCGATATTGCGGTACCGGCCGATGTTGAGCATGTTGTGGATACTTCCCGGGGAACCAGCATCGAATACAAAGGGGTTCGGATTGATACTATCGAACATGTGCTGGCGGCGATGGCAGGACTCGAGATCGACAATGTGCTGGTGGAACTGGATCAATCGGAAACGCCCATTCTTGATGGAAGTGCCCGTATCTATGTCGAAAAACTCCTGGAGGCAGGCATCGTCGAGCAGAAGGCTACCCGGAATTACTTCGAATTGGCCACCAATGTCACCTATACGGATGAAGAAAAGAAAGTGCAGATCATCGCCATCCCATCAAAAGAGTTCCAGCTTTCAGTGATGATCGATTATGATTCCCTGGTTCTGCCTTCACAAAATGCCGTCCTTACAAAGATTCGTCAATTCAGGGACGAGTTTGCCCCCTGCCGGACTTTCGTTTTCCTGCATGAACTTGAATTCCTTCTCAATAACAACCTGATCAAAGGAGGCGACCTTAACAATGCAATCGTATTCGTAGACCGCGTGGTCTCCCGGAAAGAACTGGACCATCTTGCGCATATATTCAATAAACCCCGCGTTGAAGTCCTGAGGGAAGGCATTCTGAATAACCTGGAACTGAAATTCCCGAATGAACCTGCCCGGCATAAACTGCTGGACATGATTGGCGACCTTGCCCTGGTTGGGATGCCCATTAAAGCACATGTGATCGCCAGCCGGCCCGGTCATTTTTCAAATGTTGAATTTGCGAAGCTGATCAAAAAGCAGCTGTTGTTACAGCATCGAACAGAAACGGTTCCGCATTTTGACCTCAGCAAGAAACCAGCCTACGACATTATGCAGATTCAGGAGATCATTCCCCATCGCCCACCTTTCCTCCTGATCGACCGGATCCTTGAAATCAGCGAGAATCACGTGGTCGGGATGAAGAATGTGACGATGAATGAACCTTTTTTTGTAGGCCATTTCCCGATAGAACCGATCATGCCGGGTGTTCTTTTGATAGAGGCCATGGCACAGACCGGTGGCATCTTTGTACTGAGCTTTGTTCCGGATCCGGAAAATTATATCACCTATTTCCTCAAGATCGATAATGTGAAGTTCCGGCAAAAGGTAGTTCCGGGAGACACCGTTATCTTCCACAACAAACTGATCGATCCCGTAAGGCGCGGGATCTGCCATATGCAAGGAAAGGCCTATGTGGGCAACAAAATCGTTATGGAAGCCGAATTGATGGCACAAATTCAAAAAAAATAAAAAACTTATGAATCAACCCCTGGCATACGTCAATCCCCAGGCAAAAGTAGCTGCCAATGTAGTTATTGAACCTTTCGTCTGCATCGATAGAAATGTGATCATTGAAGAAGGGACCTGGATCGGCTCCAATGTAACCATCCTGGAGGGCACCCGTATCGGTAAGAACTGTAAAATATTCCCGGGTGCAGTCATCGGAGCCATTCCGCAGGATCTAAAATTTGCCGGCGAAGATACAATCGTGAAAATCGGAAACAATGTCATCATCCGCGAATTTACCACCATCAACCGCGGCACCAAGGCGAGTTATGAAACAGTGGTTGGCGATAACACCTTATTAATGGCTTATGTTCATGTGGCCCATGATTGTGTTGTCGGAAATAACGTTATCATGGCCAATGCCGCAATGCTTGCCGGTCATGTGATTGTGGATGACTGGGCAATAATCGGGGGGATGGTCCCTGTCCTCCAATTTTGTCATATTGGAACACACGCAATTATCGCAGGCAGAACAGGTGTAGCTAAAGATGTTCCTCCATATACAAAAGCAGCAAGAGAGCCCCTTTCATATGTTGGGGTTAATTCGATCGGACTGCGCAGAAGAGGATTTTCTATTGAGGTAATCAATAAAATCCAGGAAATTTACAGGATCATCTTTCTGAAAAGCTACAATGTTTCACAAGCTGTTGAGATCATTGAAGCCAAAGTGGAAGCTACACCCGAACGCGATGAGATCCTTTCCTTTATTGCCAATTCCAGTCGCGGGATCATGAAGGGTTATTCTAAAATTCGTGAAAAATAAACGATACTGGCAGATTTCTCATGCCGAACTCATCATTTCCCTGTGAAAATTATTCTTACCGGTACCGGCAAAAAGTTTAATACCGAATGGATCTTCCGGGAACTCAGCTATTCCTTCGAGAAAGATCATTCCTATGCGATCCTGGGAAGAAATGGCTCAGGGAAATCAACCTTGTTGCAGGTCATCGCCGGAAGTATCCACCCCACCTCCGGAAAAGTAAACTACAGCAAAGGGGGACAGGAAATCCCCGTTGAAAAGATCTTTCAGCACCTCACCATCGTAGCGCCATACCAGGAACTGATCGAGGAATTTACCCTGCGGGAGATGCTGAATTTCCATTTCTTTTTTAAGTCGCCGGTAGCGGGATATACTATTCCGGGTATCATCGACAGGATCGGGTTTAAGGATCCCGGCAGGAAAACGATCCGGTTCTTTTCTTCCGGGATGAAACAGCGGGTCAAGCTGATCCTTGCATTGTTCAGTGATGTTTCAATCGTGTTGCTGGATGAACCTACGATGAACCTCGACGAGGCCGGCACGAACTGGTATCTCCAGCTGGTCAATGAAATGATGAAAAACAGGATCATCCTCGTCTGCTCCAACCTTCAGCAGCAGGAAACCGCATTCTGCAAGGAAAAATTATTTATCGAAGACTATAAACCGCAAAGGGTGTCCTGAGAAAAATTCGTAATTTAGCAGATCTCAATTATACTGAAAGATAAATTCATCCCTGATTGAAACCAACAAACAATCATTGGAATGAAATCTCATTTTATTATTTTTGCAACGATGCTGTTGATATTATCCGTACTGTATTCGTATGGACAGCAAAATACTTATTCAAAAGTTTTTTTTGATGAAGGCGGGTCTGTACAGGTCTATTCTCTGGCTAAATCAAAAGACCATAATTTTCTCGTTGCTGGAGGCAGAAATTCAACCTCGTATTCAAATTTTCTGTATCCGTTCTTCATGAAAACAGATTCACTGGGCTATATGATATGGGGAAAATCCTTCGGACCGGATTATGGAGTATTCAATGTTGTTATTACCACTTCCGATTCATGCTTTGTCCTGGCAGGGCAAAAAGGCGATAATACAGGAGTTACGACAGATGCCTTGATAACGAAAATTAACATGGCCGGAGATACCCTGTGGACGAGAACCTTCGATGCAGGTCAGGTCGAAACGGTTATGGCTGTCAAAGAAACACTTGATAAAGGCTTTATTATTACCGGAATTACCAAAGATGCTTATAATTTTTCTGATGAAATATTTGTCTGTAAAATCAATTCTTCAGGTAATCAGCAGTGGATAAAGATCTCTTCTTATGGAACTGGATGGATACAGGCAAATGGCATTGCGCAGGCGCCTGACAGCAGTTATTTTTTGACCGGCTATGTTTCCAACCAACCGTATTCCTCTGCTTTCCTGATGAAACTCACAAAAGACGGAACACTTGAGTGGTTCAGGACAATCTGGGCCGGCGGGAATTTCTTTGGAACCATCGGGAATGATGTTCTGGCAGTACCGGACGGTTTGGTACTATATGGATTTAATGCCGGGGACATACCTTTGATCTTCCTTCTCAAAACAGATTTCTCGGGAAATTTATTGTGGCAGAAAGGATATACATGCAGCAGTTTGTTCGATCTTCAGCGTATTGATGGCAGTATTTCTCCCAGACTCTTTTTAACATCAGGGGGTTCATTTGCCTTTGTTACCACATTCTTTACAAGTATGTCTTATTCTTTTCCGGTAGGGGCGGGTGACAACATTTTCAAATTTTCTTCATCGGGTTTGATGGAGTTTAAA
>Ga0208566_1000150_pt1 | contig 51518 bp, 41 predicted proteins | sample PL_2010_150m_FD_184159 | JGI IMG/M metagenome (GOLD analysis project Ga0208566, IMG submission 184159) | Freshwater microbial communities from Powell Lake, British Columbia, Canada to study Microbial Dark Matter (Phase II) - PL_2010_150m... | ecosystem: Environmental > Aquatic > Freshwater >...
GCGTTGGTTGGGGTAAAGGTGTATCCCGTCTTGCTTGGCGTTACCGTCCCTGACCAGTTATACGAGACCGTGAAGGAGTAAGCACCGGCTCCATCCGCCGTTGCTGTCTTCGGTGTGCCGTCAGTGTAGCTCAAGGTTGCCCCGGCGACACCTGCATTGCCCGAGATGGTAAAGGTGATCGGAGTTGCCGTGTAGTTCTGGATCTGGTTTGCCAATACGTTTGTGTAGACCGTACTCAGCGGAGCAAAAGTGTACCCCGTGCAGCTTGGCGCCACCGTCCCTGACCAGTTGTAAGCGACTGTGAAGGAGTAGTTGCCGTTAGCGTCTGCTGTCAATGTCTTTGGTGTACCGTCCGCGTAGCTCAGTGTGGCTCCGCCTACGCCCGCATTGCCGGCGATCGTGGGGTTGATCGCGAAGTTGGCCGTGACACTGATATTTGCTGTCACGTTCTGATCGGTGCGCGGGTTATTCGTCGAGGCATCACTCCAGTTAACGAAGTGGTAGCCTGTATTGGGCACCGCCGTCACAGCCGTCCCGGCTGCACCGTGGTTGACCGTCTGCGGCGACGTGCCTGTGATCTGGCCGTTCGCTCCCGCTGTGTAAGTCAACGTGAACGTCGTGATGGCAAAGTTAGCCGTGACGCTGATATTCGCTGTCACGTTCACATCAGTGCGGGGGTTGGCTGTCGAGCCGTCACTCCAGTTAACGAAGTGGTAGCCTGTATTGGGCGCTGCCGTCACTGCCGACCCGGATGAACCATAGTTGACCGTCTGCGGCGACGTGCCTGTGATCTGGCCGTTCGCTCCCGCTGTGTAAGTCAACGTGAACGTCGTGATGGCAAAGTTAGCGGTGACGCTGATATTCGCTGTCACGTTCACATCAGTGCGGGGGTTGGCTGTCGAGCCGTCACTCCAGTCGACGAAGTGGTAGCCTGTATTGGGCGCTGCCGTCACTGCCGACCCGGATGAACCATAGTTGACCGTCTGCGGCGACGTGCCTGTGATCTGGCCGTTCGCTCCCGCTGTGTAAGTCAGCGTGTAAGTATTGATCGCGAAGTTGGCTACGATTACGTGGATATTGGTTATGTTCGAAAGTGTAAAGGTATTGACAGCACCTTGCGTCACATCATCCAGTAGGACATAGTCAACGTGATATCCAGTGTTCGGTGTAATCGCAAAAGTCACGTTACTGCCGTAGTTGACAGTCTGGGTACCCGAAGGGGAGATCGTTCCACCTCCCCCTGAGCCTACCGAAGAGACAAGAGGAAACGTCATGCTTGAAAAGCTCGCAGAGATCGTGTGGTTGGCAGTCACATTCTGGAACGTGTAGCTAGTCACTGCCCCTACGGAGCCGGCATCGACCAAGACATCAGCAACGTTATATCCCGCGCCTGGAGTAATCGAGAACGTCTGGTTCTGGCCGGTATTGACCGTAACGGACCCAGGTGGAGCAATTGCTCCTCCAGAGCCAGCCGACGCTGTGATCGTGTAGCTGATTGCGGCATTCCGGGCAAAGCTCACAGAAATTGTATGTGGATTAACATCGCTCTGTGTGAATGGAAAGCTGCCGTCTGTTACCGTAATCTGCATTGTACCATCGTACACGCTTAACACGGAATACCCAGGGTCTGGCGCCAAAGTGAAAATCTGAGTCTCACCCCGTGCCAAGGTAAGAGGACTTGCTGGCGAGATAGTTCCAGCCCCCGTCGGCGATATTGAAGTCGTGACTGGGATGAATGTTCCTGTTCCGGTCAAGGTCACAGGTTGCCCCTCGATCGTCGCTGTCGCCGCAACCGTAACCGTGCCTCCCGTTGACGGACGCTCGATGGCAAAAAGCAAACCTCCTTCTGTAACCACTAATCCGTTGGGTACCTTTTTATACTCAGGAGTACCAGGTACTACCTGTGTAAAAACCGTGTCTCCAGAAGACACCGTAACCGTGTATTCACCTGGAGCCGCATCTGGGTTATCAAACACCTCCAGGTAGGCGTTTCTTGTCCCCACCCACCTGATGCCATTGGGCATCGGACCAGTCAGGGCGAAAAAGCGGGCCGAAATGGTGTGATTGGCAGTCACATCACTAAATGTGTAGCTAGTCAGTGCTCCCTTGGGGATATCATCGACCAACACATCACTCATGACATACCCTGAGTTTGGTGTGATGGTGAATTCCAGACTCGCACCAGACGCCACGGTGAAATCCAGACTCGCACCAGACGCCACGGTCTGACCGCCCGCCGAGATCGTCCCGTTTGTCCCAGCCGTGGCAGTGATCGTAAAGGTTTGGGCAGTAGCTACACTCGCTGGCAGGAGCCAAACCGATAGCAATAGGATAATGAGAGTAACAACTTTCTTCATGACAAACCTCTATTGTTGAACGTCACTACGAATTAAGCGACACAGAAAAATCTATTGAAAGGAATCTCATTCTTCGTCGGAACTGCAAGCGTCATCAACAATCGTGGAGACAGGAATGTACTTTCGGGAACCGTTCTTCGGCGCTCAATGTCTGACTTGACCCCGAACTGAAAGACTTCAGGGAAGGTCCGGTATTCGTCTGCGCCTCAAAGAAGCCGTACCTTAACCCACAAATCTAATCAAAAAAAGTGCCAGAACGAAGTCAATAATAGGAATGGCTCTTTTGTTTGGGAATTCTGAGCATTTCTTCGAGTCTGTTCGCCCATTCCGATCCAACCAGAAAAAGCGTGAGAATTTTTCTGAGAATTTCGGAAACACTTCGACCCAGCGAAATCAGGTGTAATCGTGTATAGTGTATCATTTCAACGCACAATCGGCGATCGGCTAAACTGGCTACGTAGCTCGAACACATATTCCACTTGACAAGTTTCACTTGACGAATCTTTCAACAGGTATCAAATGGCGTAGTGGCCAGTGGTTGTGATCCGAAATGAATCAGCATGATGACAGGCAAGCTGCACAGAGTTCTGAGGAGCGCAGAAGATGCCCTCGTCCGACGAAAAGTCGCTCGAGCCCAATCGCCCGTCAATTTCAGACATCCTGCTTCAAATCAACCATGCCGTTGTCAACGCGATGCCCTGAGCTGTGGCTACAAAATGGGAGATCTCGCAAATGCACGGGCATCGTGCAGAACCATCCATGACGACCAAACTCCTCTTCATCTAAACCATGGAGAACATCATATGTTGGTGGCCGGAACCTCGGCCATCAAAGAAATCTCTGGCACAAAGAGATCAGAATCCTGTCTAATGAGTTCTCGATTGTGAGAGAGGTGGATCAGTCCATGAACGGAAAATTGCCTCTTCTTCACTTTCCCTTTCTTCACGCTTTCGTTTCTTTGTGGTCCATGATGGTTATTGTCTCATCCTCGTTGACGGCGCTCCTTAATGTATTGGGGGATTCTCGAAAATGGCAGTGACGGAACCACTGGTCCCGTTCTGATTGATTCTTCTTCATCGAATCACTATGTTGGCGAGGAAGTCGGTCGGTCAAGCAACGGGAGACCGAACAATAGCACCTTCCGTGCGTATCAGAAGAATCACTTTCCGGTAAAAAATGTCGAAACCTGCCAGGTACCTAAACATCAAAATGGGCAAGCCAACAAGTGTAGAGTTGAAGCGACGCATCAAGGCGCTCGAAAAGGCAGATGCTGCACGCAAACGGATCGAGAAGGCTTTGCGCGGGAGCGAGGAGAAGTACCGAACGTTGACGGAAAACATACCCGTCGGGATATTCCGGAGCACTCCGGGGCCCAGGGGGAAGTTTCTTGAAGTGAACCGCGCACTCGTCAAAATGCTGGGCTACAGAAGCAAGAAGGAACTCTTTGCCAGTGACGTCGCGCATGTGTACCAGAATCCAAGAGACAGACTTGGATTCAGCAGGAGAATTTCAGAGAAAGGATTGCACCAGGAAGAGGTGACATTCCGAAAGAAGAATGGAACACCGATTATTGTCTCCATGACCGCCATTGCGGTGAGAAACGAGAAAGGTAAGGCTCTCTTCTTCGATGGGATCGTAGAGGACATCACGAAAAGAAAAAGGGCAGAAGAGGAACTGCTGTTGCAGAAGACCTACCTCGAGATACTCTTCAACAGTGCGCCGGAAGCAATCGTGTTGCATGACAACGATGACCGCGTTGTGAACGTCAACGGCGAATTCACACGCATGTTCGGATACTCCCGCGAGGAAGCGATCGGAAAACCTATCAATACGCTGGTTGCCCCGGCACAATTGAAGAACGAAGCTTCCAGAATTTCCCGGGCTGTCCTTTCCGGCAGGAGGGTGGAGGTCGATACAAAGCGCAAACGGAAAGATGGGACCCTTCTCGACGTCTCCATCCTCGGATCTCCTGTCATACACGGCGGGAAGCAGATGGGGGACTATGCCATCTATCGCGATATCACCGAGCGGAAGAGGGCAGAGGAAGATCTGTTCATTCAGACGGCGTACCTCGAACGGCTTTTCAACAGCGCTCCTGAAGCGATCGTGTGGCACGACAACGATGACCGGGTGATTAACGTCAATGATGAGTTTACGCGCATGTTCGGCTACTCCCGGGAAGAAGCGATCGGAAAACCGATCAACGAGCTCGTGGCATCGCCTGAACTCAAAGGCGACGCATCAATCCTATCACGTCTGGTTGGACATGGACAGAGGGTCGAAGCCGACTCGAAACGCAGGCGGAAAGACGGCACTCTCATCGATGTTTCGATTCTCGGTGCTCCCATCTTTCACGAGGGCAACCAGATGGGGGTTTATGCTGTTTATCGGGACATTACAGAAAGAAAGAAGGGGGAGGAAGAGCTCCGCATCCAGAAAACATACTTTGAACGCCTTTTCAACAGCGCCCCGGAAGCGATCATCCTTCATGACAACAATGACGTCGTGGTTGACGTCAACGAAGAATTCACGATCATGTTCGGCTATTCCCGGGCCGAAGCGATAGGGAGGTTTATCAATGATCTGGTCGCATGCCCGGAATACGACAATGAGGCCTCTCTCCTTTCCTCCAAAGTCATCCACGGTGAAAGAGTAGAGCTTGATTCAAGACGCAAACGAAAAGACGGAACCCTCATCGATGTCTCTATTCTTGGTGCCCCTATCGTCCATGGGGGAAGGCAAATGGCGATCTACGCCATCTACAGGGATATTGGCGAGCGTAAGAAGGCAGAAGAAGCCCGGGTCAGATTGGAAGAAGAGTCCCGGATGGCGAGAAACATCCAGATGAACCTTCTTCCCAAATCGAACCCCGAAATATCAGGTTATGATATTGCGGGCAAGAACATACCCGCCCTGAATGTCGGGGGTGACTATTATGATTTTATTCGTCTCGATGAACACCGGCTGGCAATCGGACTGGGAGATGTCAGCGGAAAAGGCCTGGCGGCATCTCTCGTGATGGCAAACCTGCAGGCGACAATCAGAGGTCTGGCGCTCTTCGATGCGGATCCGAAAGACTGTCTCGAGAGAGCAAACAAACTTCTGTTCCGGAGCACAGACTCCCGCACGTTCGTCTCGCTCTTCTATGGCATTCTGGATACACGAACAAACACGCTCTGCTATGCCAGCGCCGGTCAGGACATGCCGATCCTTTTTTCAAAGGGGAAGAAGCATGTCGTGCTGAAGACTCGAGGAATTGCGCTTGGTATGAAAGAGGACGTTTCATACGAGAAAGAGGAAGTTCCAATAAACCCGGGAGACCGTTTGTTGATCTATACCGACGGGGTTTCTGAAGCGATGAACGAGCAGATGGAGGAATTCGGGGAAGCAAAGCTCCTGAGCGTCGTTCAGCGAAACGAAGGCGGCGCTGCTCCTGTGCTCATCGAAAGGATCATCGCCGAGGTGAGCGCACATGTTCACAATGCGTCGCAAAGTGACGACATGACAATAGTGGTTCTGCAACGACCGCGTTCCGAGACTGCAAAGAAAGGGTGATCGATTGCGCCCTGCATCTTGGTTGGATGAAGATCCTGTTTCCGCTTTTCCCATGGCCCGGCAACCATGGTTTGCATCGGGAGGATCCATGCTCAGAATCTGATCCATAGTAATCCTGTTCTTCGCTATCACCGCGTCCCTCGCCCAGGCTCAGGACGACACCGAAAAGAACGGGAGCGCATTCAACATAGGTATCGGAAACTCCGGACTCGGTTTTGGCAATTCACCACGGCATAATGGCCTTCGATTCAATTGGCGCGATAGCAACATCGAGGAGATTAACGGTTTCAATTTTACGATCTGGAAACCGGCCGAGGGGCTTTCCGGCACAGTCAACGGACTGGCATTTGGAATTCAGATCGGGATTCTGAACTACGCGGAAAACAATCCAGAGTTTTTCAGATTGTTGCCTCTGCTGAACCTCCACCTCTAGCAGGATGCTCAAGAACGAACCGCTAAGGGCGCAAAGGACCGCGAAGAGAATATTGAGGATTCCGGTTTCTCCAAGACCTCAGACAGTTGGCGCTCTTGGCGGTTAATCTTCGTCTTTGAAACTAGAACCTCAACAACCTGCTAAGTTCGTCCTGTGCAAGCGCGTTGAAATGCAAAAGCCAGACTGAACATCTAGTGCCATTTCAAAGAAATAATATTGTAGTTTTTATCGCGGAGACGCCGAGACCGCAGAGAATCGCAGAGAACAAAGTCAATATCTCCGCGTACCTCCGCGAACTCTGCGTCTCCGCGTTGAGAACCAAAAACAAATAAAACACAACCTTGATTTCTAGACCCGGCACTAGTCTGGCTTTTGTGTCTTGCAGCTTCTCTATAGCTGCCGCCGACGATATCCGGATCTCACGCTACCTACTTCAAGCCCCTCTTTTGCAGCAGAGGTTCGATGGTCGGCTTCCTGCCCCGGAATCGCTCATACAGCTTCATCGCGTCCTCAGTCCCACCTCGTTCAAGAATGTTTTCCCGAAACGATTTTGCTGTTGCCTGATCGAAGAGTCCTTTTTCCTTAAACGCCTGAAACGCGTCCTGCACGAGCACTTCTGCCCAGATGTAGCTGTAGTATCCTGCAGAGTACCCGCCGCTGAAGATATGTGCAAAGAACGGGCTCCGGTAACGGACCACAATCTCAGGGATCAACTGCATGTTCTCGAGAGATTTCTTTTCGAATGCGCTCGCATCGACGGGTTTTGTGTCCGTCAGCGTATGCCAGTCCATATCGAGGAATGAGGCGGACAGGTATTCGACTGTCGTAAATCCCTGGTTGAATTTCCCGCTGTTGCTGATCTTGTCGATGAGCGTTTGCGGAATAATTTCTCCCGTCTGGTAGTGGCGGGCGTACGACTTCAGCACTTCCGGCTCGAAAGCCCACTCTTCCATTATCTGTGATGGAAGCTCCACAAAATCCCTCGGAACCGAGAAGCCTCTGTACGTTACATTGGAAAGCAATCCGGCGAGGGCGTGGCCGAACTCGTGGAACAGAGTTCCGGCTTCTTCGAGGCTTAGGAGGGCTGGCTTGTCGCCTGCTGGCCTGGAGAAGTTGCCGACATTGTACATCAGGGGCGTGATGAATGTGTCGCCGCGACGTTCCTGGCGGCGGTACGAGCTGCACCACGCTCCGGCGCGTTTCCCCGGTCTGGGAAAATAATCGGTGTACAGTAGTCCGACGTGAGAGCCATCAGCCCGTTGCACTTCAAACACCTTCACTTCTTCCGAGTAGGTCGGTATATCATTTCGTTCACTAAACTGAATACCGTACAGCTTGCCTGCGACCGAGAAGGCCCCCTTTCGTACGTTGTCCAGAAGGAAGTAGGGGCGGAGTTCATTCTCGTCCAAGTCATATTTTTCCTTTCTGATCTTCTCGGCGTAGTACCACCAGTCCCATGCCGCGAGGTTGAACGTGCCCCCGTTTTTCTCGATCATCGCCTGCATTTCAGCGCGTTCCTGTTTTGCGACTTTCAGGGCGGGTTTCCAAAGCTTGTTCAGAAAGTCATACACAGCTTTGGGATTCTTTGCCATGTTCTGCTCAAGTGTGAAGTCGGCAAAACTCTTATAGCCCAGGAGTTTCGAACGCTCGACGCGAAGGGCAGCGATCATTGCGACAATCTTCTTGTTGTCGTACTGATTGTTGTTGTCTCCGCGCATGATGTAACCCTTGAGCAATTTCTCACGTAGAGCGCGGTTCTCCGCATATTGGAGGAAAGGAATCATGCTCGGTTTCTGGAGTGTGAACACCCATTTGCCTTCCATCTTGGCCTTCTTTGCAGCGTCTGCCGCACCTGCTATGATGGTCGGAGACAAACCGGCGAGGTCGTCCGTCTTGTCGATCACGAGGCGGAAGCTGTTCGTTTCTTTTAGGACGTTCTCCTCGAATTTCAGCCGAAGCATCGAGGATTCTTCGTTGATGCTCCGAAAGCGCTCTTTCGCCGGGCCGGAGAGATTGGCACCACCGCGCACGAAATCTTTGTAGGTGTCGTCGAGCAGCTTTGATTGTTCGGGAGTGAGCTTCAAAGACTTTTTTTGGACATAGACCGCCTTCACACGCTGAAAGAGTTTTTCGTTGAGGTTAATATCGTCCCTGTGTTTGGAGAGCATCGGCGTCACTTCGTTCGCAATCTTCTGCAGCTCATCGGTCGTGTTGGCTCCGCGCAAGCTGCCAAAGACCACGTTCACCTTCTCCAGCAAACCGCCGCTTCGGCCGAAGGATTCGATAGTGTTCTGAAATGTCGGGGGCTGGGGATTGTTGACAAGGGCGTCGATCTCCAGTTTCTGCTCTTCCATGCCTTTTCGAAATGCCGGCATGTAGTGTTCGACCTTGATCAGAGGGAAGGGAGGAGTTTTGAAAGGAGTGGTGTACTCAGTAAGGAAGGGATTGGGTGTAACTGCCTCCTTCTCCTGCTGTGCGGCGGAGAGAGAAAAAAGAAGAAGGCATGCGCATGCGAGAAATGCGGATTTCATAGAAGGACTCCCTGTCTGATTGTGTGAGTTCGTTCACGGTGCGGATCCAATATAGGTGAATCTTGCCTCGTGAAAAAGAGATGTGGTTCCAGAGAAATCCGGTTTTGGTCGTGTTTCCTTGAGTGGTTCGTTCAGGGCGTGGAAGTCTGCCAAATCGCAGTTGCTCCAAAAGGGTTTCTCGCGAGGACATTCCCAAAATTGACAACCAGCTCTCCAAAATGCCAGAACCTTGGAAAGAACCCGTGGTTAACCACAAAGGCACAAAGAAAATCAAGGGAAGACGGGAAGATCTCTCACATCTCGTGTCTTCTGCGCCAGAGGCGCATGAGCCTTGGGCTCAGTGACTTTCCCGCCTGCCAGGAAGAACTGCGTTGGCAGGCGGGGTGGTGGCTCTTTTCAACCACACGTCATGCAAAAGCCCCCGCTGTTGAGCGAGGGCTTTTCTGTCTTAAGGGTGATTCGAAGTAAAAGGAGAAATAAGGTGGGCTGGCCCTCCGCGTGGGCCAGCCCTGTAGGCCGTCGTCCATTACGCAATTACTGCGCAATGGCCGCGGCTGCGTCATTGATCGCCTTCTGGAATTCATCGATGGATTCGCCGAAGACCCGGACTGTTACACGTTTTTTCTCCTCTCCGTCGATCTTGTTCTCGCTGATGGAGAGGTACTTGTGACCGTTCTTCGCTTCCTTGAGATCGACGAAGTACGTCGTCCGCCCTGAGCGGACCATCGTGGAGTACAAAGCACTGTTGTTTGCCATGGCAACCTCCGTACGGTTAATGATTGATTGTGGTTTGTCCTTAGGTTTTTCTCTAAGGAGAGTTGGACAGTGAAACTGAGAGGCTTTGTTTGTATTGCTGAAGCGTAAATGTGCGGGCCAGGTGTTGCAAGAGTCATTGTCACGACAAGGACCCTTGTTGGAGTCAGCACGACTCTAAAGAAGGTGCCGTCATCCTGTGAAGGAATGCGTCACGAAAAGCAGGGATGTTGAACCTCTGAAATGCAACATGGTTGTGGCAGCTGCCGTGCTATGAGGACCGAAGAAGGATTGAAGCGAGTGAATTCTGTCGCTGACGGGGTCTGGTCAGTTCTCTGACTTTCCGTAGAAGCGGTGAATCGCAGCGACGATAGAATCGCGGGAAGCGGAGACGGCTTTGACTTTTGTTTTCTTACCCAGAATAATCCGGACGTCGGTCAGGAGACTGCGGCGGAACAACTGTGGGACGGCAATAATCATGACATCATTCTTGAGCGCGATCGGGAGAATGGTGAGCTCGAGAGCCAACCTTTTTGAAATCAGTTTCAGGGCCTCGGGTTCGATATCAATTGTGTTGAGATCAATCATCTGACCGGCTAAGAGTCGTGTGCCGGGGGAGTGGTGCAGCGATGCCTCCCCACGGGTAATAGTGAACAAAAAAAAAGTCCCAGTCAAGTGTTTTTTGCGAATACCGTAAAATGACGGTTATTTCGTTCACGATCTGGCATTTTTCCAGGAAAATCGCCATTCTGTATCAGAAGATACTGTTGGCGGAAAACGGAATCCGGCCAGATTTCATCATACATTTTCCCCGGATCAAGGTGAGCGGAAAAAGGACGTCTTCTGCGCCACTTTTCGGCCTCCGCTGCGTTTATACTGATACTGCTAAAATCCGGAAACTCACACTCTACTTCCACAATCATTTTTCTCATTTCTCTTAGGAGGGATTCTACATGGTGAAACGCATACTAGCCGTTGTTACGATTGTGATCGCCTTCGTTTCGATCGGCATGGCTCAGGTGGTGGCCGAGAAAGTCGATACGGCAGTTATCAGCAAGATCAAGAACGAAGGGCTGAACAATTCACAGGTGATGGATATCCTGAGCTACCTGACCGACGTGTATGGACCGCGCCTGAACGCCTCTCCTGAGTACAAGGAAGGCGCTGAATGGGTTGCCAAGAAACTTGCGTCGTGGGGTCTGCAAAATATTCATTTCGAAAAGTGCGCCCCTGTTTCGAAGGGATGGACACTGAAGCGATTTGCGCTCAATGCAATCGACCCGCAGCCATTTCCAATTATCGGGTACCCCAAAGCATGGAGCCCCGGTGTCAAAGGGACTGTGACGGGCGAAGCGATCCTCTTTGATGCGAAGACAGAAGCCGAACTTGAGTCATTCAAGGGCAAGCTCAAAGGAAAATTCGTGCTTGTGAGTGATGAGCGTGAGGTCCCCGCGCATTTTGAGGCGGACGGCAAACGGCTCACCGATTCAGAGTTATTGCGACTCGCAAATGCTGCTCCTCAATCAGGCGGTGGACGGCGTTTCCGTGGTATGCCAGATTTCTCGAGAATGAGCCCGGCCTCCCGTGACTCCGCAGTGCGGGTCATGGTTCGTGAATTCATGCCCGATGCCGATTCAGCTCGCATCGCACGATTCCTCAGCCAGGCGCGTGGCGGTGGCGGACAGAACATCACTCCTCAGAAGCTGGAGATGTGTCTGAAAGAGGGCGCCCTGGTTGTTTTCGACATTGGCAGGGGTGACGGAGGAAACCTCATCGTTCAGTCGGCAACAGTGCCGCAAACGGGAGGGGCGGCGCCGGGACAACGCGTAAGCCCGTACGACGCGAAGGCGCCACAGATCATCCCGCAGGTGACACTGGCCGCTGAGCATTACAACAGGCTGGTCCGGATGATCAAGAAAGATCAGAAGGTCAAGATGGAGATGGTGCTTGATGTCGCGATGACTCCAGCGGACTCGTCCTTCAATGTGATTGCCGAGATTCCAGGAACAGATCTGAAGGACGAAGTCGTTCTTATTGGCGGCCACTTCGATACGTGGCATGGCGGTACCGGCGCGACGGATGATTGCTCGGGTGTTGCAGCCTGTATGGAGGCCGCGCGCATCATCAAGACCCTTAGTCTGCAACCCCGGCGTACGATCCGACTCGGCTTCTGGGCAGCCGAAGAACAGGGACTCATCGGATCGAGCGAGTACGTCAAACAGCACTATGCCGAACGTGAGGGAGCAGCAGGAGCATCCCCGATGGGAGGCGGCACCGGAGAGTTGAAGAAAAAGCCCGAGTTTGACAAGCTCTCGGTCTATTTCAATCACGACAACGGAACGGGCAAGATCAGGGGCGTGTATCTGCAGGGCAACGAAACCGCCCGTACCATTTTCCGCACGTGGCTTGAACCGTTTGCTTCAATGGGTGCATCAACGATCAGCATCCAGAACACAGGCGGCACGGACCATCAGTCGTTTGACGGGGTTGGACTTCCCGGGTTCCAGTTCATTCAGGATCCGATCGAGTACGACGCACGGACACACCACTACACGATGGATGTGTACGAGAGGCTGCAAGCGGATGACATGAAGCAGGCAGCAACAATCATGGCCGCATTCGCCTATAACGCAGCCATGAGGGACGCATTGTTCCCCCGCAAGCCGGCAGAAGCTCCACGGCCGAGGACGCCCGGCAGCAACTAGAATTCGTATTCTTTGTGCTCCTGTTCGCGCTGGGTCAGACCGGCGTGGGCAGGGGCATTTCTTTTTCCCCTTCACTTCGCCTCTGACCTCCATGAAAAGTACGCGTATGATCCTCCTCGTCAGTGTTTTTGCGATGGCCTTCGCCTTTGTTGAATCAAGCGTAGTCGTCTATCTGCGCCAGATCTCTTACCCGGAGGGCTTCGCATTCCCGCTGAAACCGGGAATCACGTCACAGATTGCCATTGAGGTCTCTCGTGAATTCGCAACAATCGTGATGCTCATTGCAATAGGGATGATAGCAGGGACGAATCGCTGGCAGCGGTTCAGTTACTTCCTGATCGGATTCGGTGTTTGGGATATTTTCTACTACGTCTGGCTGAAGCTTATCCTGGACTGGCCCAGCTCGCTGCTCGATTGGGATATCCTGTTTCTGCTGCCGATACCATGGATTGGGCCGGTGATTGCGCCGGTGCTGGTGTCGCTGGTGACGATCGCCGGAGGGGTGTTATTACTCAGGAAGGAAGAAGAGGCCGGGTCATTTCGCGCTTCAAAGACTTCTACAGTGCTCGTGCTTCTCGGATCGGGAGCCATCCTGTTTTCGTTTTTGCTCGACACGGACGCCTCGCTGAGATTTCAGTACCCGAAGCCCTATCACTACGAGCTGCTCTTTCTGGGTATGGCATGCTACGCCGGGGCCTTTATCGGGACGGCCAGACGGTCAACATTGACCTAGAGACACAGACGAAATCCCATTATTTGCCACAAAGGCACCAAGCCACGAAGGAAGAGATTTGAATTCTCTCAGTTTTTGTGGTGCTTTGCGTCTTCGTGTCTCGGTGGCAGGACTTGTCGGCCGCGTCTCTAGTGTCGCGTCCCGTATATTTCTTGTATAGGTCATGCGGTTGAACTTCTTGCACCACAGAATGCAATCCAAGCATCACAATTTGAATTTCCGTGAAATCTCAAAAGAAGCAAAGCACACACCCCTGACATCCCCTCTCCCAAACGCTCAAGCTTTTCCACAGAGGGGACTATCAGTTCTTGTGAAAAACAAAAACGCGACGACATGAATTGAGCGTCCCCTCTCGTGTAGGGGAAGTGGGTTGAGAGAGGGGAGCAGGGGGGTGTGTGCTTTTTTCTTGAAACCTGACTTGACCTCTGCTCAGATCTCCGCGCCGTGCTGTGAACCTATTCACAATCCTTCCGAGACGCGACACAGACTTGACCTTCCAAATCTGTCAATGTGCATGAAGTGAAAATGGGGGGGGGGATTGTCAAATGGTTTGCTGCGTTCGCGGTTGGAAGCGTTCCCAGATGTGTATCAGAGTAGCCGATGCCAGGATGAGAACCACGAAGTAGGCGTTCATGATATTTCGGCCCACCACGTAAAAGGGAGCGAGCGTGGCGAGCGTGTACACGTAAGGGTAACACACAAACGCCAACTCCCGCCAGCGCTTCCTTGTCATCCAGATTCCCGCCAGGAACAACGCTGAAAATATGCCATCCACGATCATGAGGAGTGCTTTTCCGACGGAAAGGTTCATCGTTCCCGTCACGTGCTGGGGAAGCTGCGGCTGAAAGAAGAGTTCTCGCCCGATTTTTGGAAACACGAAGACAACGGCGCGCTTCACCACCGATCCCGCGTACGCGAAGGGATGCTGGCTGACGTAGGTCAACGCTTCCCGTTTCAGAACCTGTTCGTAGTGCTCGGTGTCGAGGCGTGCCGTCGAGTCGATCGACTGAGCGAAACGAACGATTGCCTCATCGTCCTCTCGTAAATTGAACCGGTTGGGCATCTGGCCTACGCCTCCCCAGAAGGAATGCCAGAATGCGCCCCTTGTCGCCATAAACTTGTTGAAGACAACATAGTTCCGGACAATCAGCGGCGAAAAGGTCAGGACGAAGCCAACAAGCAGGATGGCCGCGGAGCGCAGGGCTTCTTTCCTGGAAACAGTGAGAAAGAGAAGAGGAATGGCCAGGATGATGAAGAGCAAGACCGTTGATCTCATCCATGCAACCAGTCCTGTTGAGATGCCGATCGACAGCAAGCGCCACATGTTGTTGCCATCTTTTGCGAGCGACACAAACTGGTAAACGCTGAAGATAAAAAGAAACGTTACCCATATGTCGCGATGTGCACGCACGGCGAGTTCAACACCCGGAATAAAACACGCGTAGAAAAGGGCCGCAAGGAGCCCAACGCGTTCATCGAAAACTTTTCTGCCGATGCGATAGACCAGCCAGCACATCACAACATCGAGGAATATCTGCAGTACCCTCAGGTACCACCATCGGGAGGAACCTGTGAGCTTCCACACGGAAGCAAGGAGCAGGCCGTATCCACCTTCGTCGTTGTAGAGAGGAACGAGGATTTCCTCCTGTGGTGCCGGGAAATCCTGAGGGTCAATGAGCTTCTCCTGGCGGTAGCATTCCTGCACGTAGCTCTGCAAATGAGACTGGTTGACCTTGAACCATTGTCCCTGAAGGATGTTTCGGGCGACTTCGCCGTGGAGCAAGAAGGAGGGAGCAAAGTCGAGATTGTTCCAGTTCTTGTACAGAAAACCGAATCGGACCGCCCCGGCAAGGAGAAGGACAAGCAACAGCGCAGTTGTGAGTCGTTGGGGTTGTGGTGCGGTCATCATTTCTTACGTGCGATCACGAACATGATATCAAACAGATTGAGGTACAGGGAAAACGCAAACAACGGTTTCAGAACAGCGTAGATTGATTTCCTGAGAGGTGTTTCCCGGTTGAGCACCAGCAGAGAATAAAGCATTTGCTGCACGCTTCGGGAATAGCCGCAGTGTTCAAAATGGACGACGTCAAGACCGTTTTTCAACAGGAGCTTTTCCATCGTCAAGCGGTCGAAGTAGTACAGATGCGTGGGAGGGTGGATCAGTCTCCAACGCTGTTTCCGCATCCTGGCCATCGTGCTTCCGATATCACCTGTCGTGACACAGAGGACACCACCGCTTTTCAACAGTCGGGCTCCTTTTTCGATATAGAGGTCGGGGCGGGAAAGGTGCTCAATGGTATCCCAGAGTGCAACGACATCGTAGTGATTCTCCGGCCTCGAGAGATCGAGGAATTCGCTGCACACAGCATTCAAACCCTGCTGTTGAGCATAGCTGCAGGCCTGGGAGGAGATGTCGCACCCTTCTGCGTTCCAGTGGTGCCGGGCAAGGTCGAGGAAGAACCCATAGGCGCAGCCGATTTCGAACAGATCTCCGCCGCCCGAGAACTTTCTGACCGTGCGAAGACGCGCGGAGAAATTCTCCTGAAGAAACGGCTTGTCCTCGAGATAATTCAGATACTCGTCGCCAAAGAAGTAGGCTTGTTGATAAAGCTGCCGTACTTCGTCCGGAGAGATGTGCGTGTCGGCAAAAACCAATCCGCAGGAAGGGCACTTGAGGATGCCAGGGTAGAGGATCCTGTTAGTTGCATTCGCTCCGCAAAGGATGCACAGAGGCGCTCTCGGTGCCAGATCAGGTCTGAGATTATCGTTTGGAGTCAACGTTCAGCGTTTCTCTGACAATGTACAAAGGACGGCCTTTGACCTCTTGATAGATGCGAATGAGGTATTCGCCCACGAATCCGATGCTGATAAGCTGGACTCCTCCAAGGAAAAGAACCGCCACCAGGATTGAAGTCCACCCGGGAATCGTCAAACTCGTGAAGAAGTATGCATAGATCGAGTAGAATCCGTAGAGAAAACTTAGGAAGGAGACGATCAACCCAAGGTAGGTGACGAGATGCAGTGGTGCTGCGGAGAAAGACAAAATGCCGTCGAGGGCAAACTTCATCATCTTTCCGGTGCTGTACTTGCTCGTCCCCGCCACGCGTGCGTCGGCAGTAAACGGAACGCCGGTCGTCGAGTAACCCATCCAGCTTATCAACCCGCGCAGGAACCGGTCACGCTCCTCCAGAGTGTTCAGGCTGTTCACAACGGACCGATCAAGCAAGCGGAAGTCGGCTGCGAATGGCTGCACATGCGTATCAGAGAACGCGTTGATGATGCGGTAGAACAAGCGTGATGTGATCTTCTTGAGAAACGGCTCATCGACAGTCGACTCGCGGGTGGTGTAAACGATTTGAAATCCTTCCCGCCACTTCTCAATCAGCGTTGGGATCAAGGAGGGGGGATGCTGGAGATCGCCATCCATGGTGATCACCGCATCGCCGGCGGCGTACTGAAGTCCGGCCGTGAGAGCCGCCTGGTGGCCGAAGTTGCGTGAGAACGAAATGGCTTTGATACGCGGGTCACGCTCCTGAAGTTCCTTGATAGTCCGAAGGGTCCCGTCGGTGCTGCCGTCATCCACGAAAAGGATCTCAAAGGTGTACGGTAACTTGTGAACCACCGCTTTCAGGTGATTAAAAAGGAGTGGGATGTTCTCCACCTCGTTGAAGACCGGGATTATGATCGAGATTGCCGGCAGCTGTTTTCGGGGAGGCAGATTCTTTTTTGCCATGAATGTCACGCTTGTGATTTGGCCGAGTCAGCCGGATCGTCCCGTTGCAGAGTGATCTTGATTTCGGCCGGAAGAATGGAGTTGAGTGTGATAGTCAATGTCTTGTTTCTCTCCCTGACACCGTAACTTCGGGAGTACCACGTCTCGCGGAGTGAAAATTCCCCTCTGCTGATAGTGATAATATAGCGCCCGTTTTCGTTTCTTGCTATGGCTTTCTGAGATCCTGCTAACTCGAGAGAAACCTGGGGTGCGAAGTGGAGGAAGCTCTCGAGCAGGTGCGAGCCCGCTCCCTGCAAGACATCGGTGATGATGAAGGAGAACGGGGATTTGATGAGCTCGAATCTACGTCGATGAGAGATCCGTGATGGGAGGGCCATGTAGGCGGAATGCTCAGCCTCCAAAACGTCACAATCAGCGCCGGGTTTCCAATTCAGAACGCGTGGTTGCGTGTCATCCGCTCGAATCGACCAGAGGCCGGAGAAGTCGGCAATTTCCGTTCTGTCGACCATGAGCGTATTGTGGGCTTGTGTCCGCCTGAATTCGCCCCTGGTATAGGTATCGGCCGAGTATGTGTAAGTCCCTGAATCGACGATAAGCGGCGACCCATCACACCAAAGTTCGAAGCTGAACGTGTCATTGTGGCCATGTCCGCCGCGACCAAGCATGCCGATATCGCCTGCATCGGCAAAAACATGAGTGGCGTCACCGCGCATGACATAGTATCCCCCATCGGGAAAATCCCTGGAGAGAAAAGGTGTTGCCGATACTTGCAGCCGCTGGTGTTTTTCAAAACCTTCTCCGCCGAAAAGCCAGAGAGCATCTTGCGTAAATCGATCGACGGAGGACCGGAAGTCCGCACGGTCGAAGAGAAGTGCACCGACCGAGAGAGCGTGGCGATGATCGTTGAAATCTTCGTGAACCGAAAACTGGAACAAACGCGCATCGTCGGCGTCGCCTACCACGGGTACAGATCCGTCAGGCCGTGTGTATGCCAGAACGAATTCGAACATCTTCTCCAACCGCTTCAGAAACGCCTCCCGCAAGGGTATTTTGTTTCTCCGGCAAAGGATGGCTGCTGTGTAGAAGAACTCGAGGACGAGCCGGTGATACCCGATCGATTTCTCGTAGTTCACGCCATCAGGATAGACCTGTGTCTCCATTTCTTCCTGCAAAGCCGCGGCACCCCATTGAGCCCAGCGAGCGCCGAATGGTGCAGACCGGAACAGGATGCCCAGGGAGAGAAGTCCGACGATGTCGGCCAACACATGGTTGCCATTCCGTTTTGCGTATTCGAGGTGGCTTTCAACGTAACGCCCGTGAGCGTAAAGGCTCTTCAGAAATTTCTGCCAGAACCCTTCCGAAAGCGATTTCGAATCGCAGAATAAGTAGTAGCCGGCGATCCAGTTGCAGGCGCGGATTGCGACTTCCATCGCGATGCTCCAATTCGGTCCGCGGCCAACGGGATTCTTCGCAATCCAGCCCTCAACGAGCTCGCCGAACTTGCGGGCGTATTCCTCGTTCTGCGTCGCCCAGTATGCCTTGCCAAGCCACCATGCCTGATGAAAACGGTTTATTTCCCACACAACCTTGATATCGGAGGGTTGGCCAATGTCGAGGAGTTCGGAATCTGTGAGATGCTTCAGCGGCCAGATCTTGCCGCTGGAGAAGTCTCTCTGCCAGTTGATCGTCTCACCAAGATGAATCTTGCCGGATCCAAAAGCCTCGAATCTGTTTTCGATGACATCCTGTGCGTCGGATAGTACGTCCTCGTAGGGCTGTGTTTGAGTGAGCAGGGAGAGGAAGAAATCTTTCTTGTTGCGGGGATGAAAGAAAAACCGCAGACGTGTCGCCTCGTGGAAATCCTGGAGGAATTCGTTGGGACCCTGGCGAAAAGGAAAGAGGCTCCGAAAATCCGCGTCCGAAAGTCGTTCAACCTCCCTGCAGGTGTGCCACCGCCAGATCGCAGGCTTGACGATGCGGTGAACGATTCTCCGGGTATGGACTTTCATCATCAACGTGCAGAAAGAAGGTGCGGTGGCGCGTCAACTGACGCTGAATTCTCTCATCCAGAACTCAAGGTTCAGAAAACGCCAAATGTCACTGCTTGTTAACGGCAGCGCGGAGCGGTCAAAACCGCTTACGAATTTCTCCGACTGAACGAATCGTCCGGAACGCAACGATTGTCCCCGGAGCATCTTCACGAACTCACCCCGAAGCTCGCGCATCCAGAGCTCCTCGGGCGTAACAAATCCCATTTTGTCTCTTCGCCACTGGATGTCTTTCGGGATCTGACCTTCCATTGCGCGGCGGAGAAGGTACTTGGACCATCCGTCATGAATCTTGTACACGGCGGGCACCTTCATGACGAACTCGATCAGACGATATTCCACGAACGGGACCCTGGCCTCGATGGAGAATGCCATGGAATTACGGTCTTCGTAGTGCAGGAGCTGCTGAAGATTGAACTGTGTTTCTTCTTCCCACAACCTTCGCTGGAGGTTGAAGTCGCTCTTCTCCAACGTAGCGGCGCGATTCGCGCTTCTGCTTGCAAAATCGCCGTTCAGATATTCTGAGATACCAAGGAACGTACCTCTCAATGCCCGCGGGATAACTGATTTGGCGAGCTTTTGAGCCACAGGTTTTGCCAGGTTCGCGAACGATAGGCCGGTCACGTTGTGTGTTGAACTCATTTCGCGGAGCAGATCGCCGAATCTGAGTTCTTTCAGCAGCTGACCGTGGAAGACGGGGAAGTGCCAGCGATATCCACCGAGCAACTCATCGCTCCCCTGGCCGTCAAGCAGGACCTTGATCTTGTTCTGGGCAGCGAGCTTCATGACATTCCATTGGGCGTACATCGACGTCGAAATGACCGGCTCGTCGTGCGCACGCACGAACGCCGGAAGATCGGCCAGCAGTCCTTCGCTCGATGGCTGAATGAAGTGTGGATTGGCGTGAGTCTGGCCAATGACGCTCTGGACGAACTGATCTTCACTGAAGCGAGAGTCGTTGTACGTTGCAGTGAACGTTTTTTGGCGGTCGCCGACAACAGTCCGGCTGACGGCTTCCGACCCGAATATCAGTTGATTGCTCGTGCAGACAATGGAGGAAGAATCGAGTCCGCCGCTGAGGCAGCTGCCGAGCGTAACATCGGTTCGGAGGTGGATGCGGAGTGAATCTGTGAAACGCTCGCGAAACTCATCCGCATATCTCTGAAACCGGGTTTCTTCGAATCGTCCCGCGTCAGGAGAGTATTCTAACTCGTAATACTTATGCGTTCTGAGTCCGGCTGGATCAACCTGCAGCCAATGGCCAGGGCGGAGCTGGTAGATCGACTTGAAAAAAGTCTGATCCGTGTGATCGATAATCCGGTGTGCGAGGTAGTCGTACACCATCCCGTCGTTGGCGACCCGTGGTATCTCTTCGGATTCGAGCAACGCTTTGATTTCAGAAGCGAAAAGGAAGGTTGTTCCATCCCACCAATAATAGAAGGGCTTGATGCCGAACCGATCACGTGCACAGAACAAGCTCTTCTGTTTCGTGTCGTAGAGAGCAAAAGCCCACATCCCGTTGAGGTGATAAACGCACTCGGTGCCCCAGGCTGAGTAGGCGTGGATGATGACTTCCGTGTCAGACTGCGTCCGAAAAACAAATCCTTTCGACTGCAATTCCTGCCGGAGTTCAATATAGTTGTAGATCTCTCCGTTGAAGATGATCCAGACGCTTCGATCTCCATTCGTCATCGGTTGATGACCGGTGGGAGAAAGATCGATGATGCTCAGTCGTCTCCAGCCGAGTCCCAGATTCGGAATGTTGTCGAACGAGAATGGCGCATTGATGTCGGGATTGGTGATTTCGGGGATTGTGTCATTCCCCCGGAATGGTTGCACTGTTGAGGACGAGGTGTGGGCGAGAACATAGCCCTCATCGTCGGGCCCGCGATGCCGAAGTGCGGTTGTCATGCGCACCAGCAAACGCTTGTCGACGGGTTTACCTGCAGGGGAGAATATGCCAGCTATGCCACACATGGACGTTCAGCGTGAGGATAAGTTTTTTTAATTGTTTTCAACGCAGAGGCGCGGAGCACGCGGAGAATCGCGGAGGATCACACAAGATTGTTTACGATCCGCTTGACCCCTTTAGTCAATTGTTCCACATGAAAATTGATGAGTAGTCCGAGTCGCTTGTCTAAGAGACGAACATAGGTGAGAACTTGCGCGTACATCACGGGTGGAACTACATCAATGGCCTTCAATTCAACGATTACCTTCTCCTCCACTACGAAATCCACTCTGTAGCCACAGTCAAGTTTCACTTTGCGAAAGACAACAGGCACCGGCTTTTGTCGTTCAAAGCGCAGTCCTTGGGCTTCCATTTCTGCAGCCAGACATTCTTCGTACACGCTTTCCAGTAATCCAGGTCCTAACGCCTTATGGACTTCAATTGCACATCCAATAACCTTTTCGGAAATGTTATTCTCGTGCATCATTCAACTCGCAAGGTCAACATTATGACAAGAAACAACTCTCTGCGTTACTCAGCGGTCTCTGCGTCTCCGCGATAAAAACCAATAATCGCTTCGTCAAAAGTATATCAATTTGAACTCTTCTTTGTTCTCTTTCACCCAGGCAGCGAGCAGACGAACGCCTTCTTCGACGCCGATCTTCGGTTCCCACCCAAATTCGTTCTTCGCCTTGCGGATGTCGCAGATGAATACCCGCTGATCACCCGGACGCCAGTCACTGAACGAATACGTCAGCTTCTTTCCGAAGAATTGTTCAAGGTGTGCGATCAACTTCAGCAATGACATCTTCTTCGTCGGTCCGCCGCCGATATTGTAAGCCTTGCCGGACGTCACGTCGATCCGTTGCGTCGCCATATCGTATGCACGAACGAGATCATCGATGAACAGGACATCACGGACTTGCTTTCCGTCGCCATAGATCGAAAGTGCACGATTGAACATAGCAGAGATCGTGAAATGTGCGACCCAGCCCTGGTCTTCGACTCCGAATTGGCGATACCCGTAGATACATGACTGCCGGAACACGACCGTCCGCAGACCGTAGATCCGAGAGTAATCGATCATGTACTGGTCCGCCGTTCCCTTGCTGCAGCCGTAGGGCGAGTGGAAGTCGAGCTGTTCGCTTTCTGCTACTCCATACGGCAGACTTTCGTAATCATATTCTCCGTTCCGCTCCACGATCGTTACGTGCTCCATTCCTCCGTACACCTTGTTTGTGGACGAGTAGAGGACGATTGGGTTGTTTCCGGCCAGGCGGATTGCCTCGAGAACGTTGAACGTGCCGAGCGCATTGATTTCAAAGTCTTCCCGCGGGTCCACAACAGACGTCGTCACCGCGACCTGGGCGGCAAGATGAAACACGATATCGGCTTTGCCCACCGTTGCCTTGAGCTTGTTGAAATCGATGCGGGTATCCCCCTGCACGACAGAGAGATTGTCCGTGTGTTTCGACTGAAGCCAATGCAGGTTCTGCAATGTCCCTTTGCGGGAAAAGTTGTCGAACACTGTGACGTGGTGTTTGTTCTTGAGGTAGTGGTCTGCAACATTGCAGCCAATGAATCCGGCTCCACCGATGACGACGATATTCATAATTCTTGTAGACCTTTCTTGCCGTTAGTGACCGATCACTGAGCGCACGTCGGCAAGCAGTGTGCGTTCGTGGATGTCGAATGTAAAATTCTCAATGATGCGCGCACGGGCTTTCTTTCCCAGTTCAGGCGATTTCAGCGCTCGTTTGATCGCTTCTGCAGTTGCCGTTACGTCTCCAAATGGAGCGAAGAAGCCAGCGTCCCCGACAACTTCAGGGAGCGCTGTTGTGTTCGTCACGACAGGAATGCAGCCGCACGACATAGCTTCGGTATTGGCGATCCCGAATCCCTCATGTGCGGAAGCCTGAACATAGACGCTCGCTCGCTGATAGAATCGCAGCAGCTCCTGGCCAAACGTAAACTTGTCGTGGAATACCACATTTGGCGGTGCGGTACGGCGAGCCTCAGTCACAGCCACGTCGCCGCTCGTTTCCCCGACGAGGACGAACTGAGCCTCCGGAATGGAGCGAGCACTTTCGATCATCGTTCGCAGTCCCTTTTGAACCAAGGTGCTCTCATTCACCTGGAAACAGACGGAAATCACGAGGGGCTCTTTCGGGCCCGAGGGCTTGAAGTATTCAGTATCGATGCCAAAATATAGGGCCTTGATTCTCTTTGGACTCGCATACTTGAGGACGTCGCTCTTTGAGAATTCGGAAAAGCAAAGAACGAGGTCAACCATCGAGAGGGCGTACCGCTGGGCCATTCTCTTCCACCAGGTCTTCATTTCCCCCCAATCGATAACCGGCACATATGTCGTGTCGTACCCGCCGGTAATGACGACGACTTTCTTTCCGAAGAGCTTCGCGAGTGTAACGACGAATGGCGAGTACGTCGGAACAGAGAAATACATCAGCACCATCAGAACTTCCCCCTTCAGAAGAAGAGAGAGGAGTTGGAAGAGGAGGACAAGTTTTCGGGGAAATGGGAGCGTATCGACGCCGAGGATCTCGGTTGGGTATTGCTTCGCAAGGATCGCGGCATCGCTGCGAACGAACGGGGATTTTGCCCCGGGGCAGATGATCAGGATTTTTTGACGGCTATTCATTGTACGGAAAGTTCATTTCTCGGCGACGAGGACGAGGGTTTCTTTCACTTTGACGCCGAGTGAGTAGAAAAATGATTGAACCTTGAGTGCTCCTTCGATGGAAAGAAGCCCGCGCTGGTTCAGGAGCTTTGTCAGTGGAATTCCGGTGTACGAGTACTGGACGTTGTAGCGCGAGAAGCCAGCATCATACGCAATGCGCTCAAGGCTTGTCGACGTGAACGGTCTGATGTGTGTGTAATCGATGTAAAATTCGAAACCGACAGCGCGCACATTCGGCGTGACAATCACAGCGCGGCCGCCCGGTTTAAGTATCCGGAGGCATTCCTTCATCAGGAACAGGGGGTCTTCGACATGCTCAATGACGTGCTGACAATCGATGGAGGTGAATGACGCGTCCCTGAACGGAAGTCCTGGTTGAACGTCAACCTGCGCCACCGTGAATCCCTTGCCGCGTGCGATTTTCAGCGCGTCAAAATCAAAGTCGATGCCGATTTTCCGGTCCCCGCCAAACTGCGTGTGGTGCCCGACGCTGCAGCCGATCTCAAGAATCGGACCGGCTGAAGTTCCGTGAAACCGCTCGAAATAGAGGTGTTCTGAGAGGTACTTGGGCCGCTCGGAAAACTGCTTGATGTAACTCTTCATTTCGTTCCTGTTGGTCCGGATTGATCGTCCCTGAAACCAAGGCGGAGACGCATCCGGGTGACAATGCTTCTCGCATCGACAGACATCGACTTCACGATCGTCAGCAGTTCCGCCGTGGTCATTGCGGAAACTCGCCAGAACACGATGACCGTCATGAGGGACGACAATGTATAGGAAATACCAGAGGCGAAAGCAGCACCCGACATTCCATACCTTGGAATCAACAAAATATCAAAAATGACCGTGAATAGAAACGAAATAAACGCTATTGCGGCGTTGTATCCAGGTTTTCCAGCGGCAGTCAGGTACGTTGCGAGGACGTTTGTGAGGGAAAAAATCACCACACCCGGGAGAAGGAAAAGAAATGGGTTGATCGAGCCGGTGAACCGGGGAAGAAGCAGGTTGATTATTGTGGGCCCGACCAGGAACGCAGCGAGTCCGGCAGCCAAAGAAACCGCGAACGTCGCAAGGACTGCCTTTATCGCAATCACCTTTGAATTCACATGCTGTCCCGCGAGCGTGGGTAACAAAACAGCAGCCATCGAAGCTGACAGCAGCCACACGGACTCAGCAAATGTCTTTGAGTAACTGTAGAGTCCAACAGCAGCGAGCCCGAGAAAATAGCTGACGATGAACGCGTCAAGCCGGTAGTTGAAAAACTGTGCGAGGTTTCCGATGTGGATGGTAGCGGAGAATCCTATCAATTCGCGGTACTGGCTCCAATGAAGACGTGCCCGAAGAACTTCAGCCAAAGGGGGAAACGAAGTGTACATGATGATGCCGAGTGCGAGCAGAAAGCTGGCAGCATAGAGTCCAATAGCAATCGTCACCGTAAGGACGTTCAGCAGATAGAGAATCGCGAGCGTAATGGCAAGGGCTCCCTGACTGCTGAGGGAAATGTAGTTGTTCAGACTAATCCTGTTTTCGCCGACAATGATTCCCTGAGCGAACTGTGTATAGAGAACTATCGGAATGATTCCGAGTGACACAACAATTGCTGGCGTAAGTTTCTCGGTCGGGAAGAGGAAATCAAGGCGCAGTGCATACATCAGGTACAGGAGGGCGAAACTCAGAATACTGATCGGAATCGTGAGAATGATCGACGCTCGTGTAAGCTGTGCGGGACTGAATTTCTTTTGAGCTGTGAAGTACGTGTTCGTGCCCGGAACGCCGAAATTGAAAACCGTAGTGATCGTGGTGATGATCAGGACGAGGAGGAAGTACTCTCCCCGCCCTGCCGGCTGGAGAGCATTTCCGGTGACGACGGCAATGACCATGCCGACGACAAACTTCAGAACGAAGTTCGAAACCGCGGTGTGAAGAAAATTACGTCCGAGAATTCCCATGATCAAAGAACCTTGAAAATAATCTAACCACGAAGGCACAAAGTGCTTCGATTGAGAAAGAACATCTCCACTTTGTGTTCTTCGTGCCTTCGGCTCAGTGGTTCATTTCTTCAATACTCTGTTAGACGGGGCAGCGGTCATTTCGATCCGGCAGCAAGTACGGCATCGATCTGACGCACTCGTTGCGACCAACTATTGCGTTTAGCGATCTCTTTCCTTTTCCGAACAAGCTCGGCAGAATCTTTAGACAGAACATCAGTGATGGCGGCGAGGACTTCCTGCGGGGAAGTGCAGTTGATGACTACGTCGCGATCGTACTCTTTGGGTCCGACAGTGGAAACGACACACTTCCCGGCTGCCAGATACTCATAGAACTTCAGCGGCGCGGCGTAGTAGGTCGAGACCTCTCCTTTGACATAGGGAAGAAGGCAGGCGTCGAAAGAATTGATGTATGAAGGGAGCTCCTCAGGGCGTTTTGGGCCGAGGAAGTGAACGTTCGATCGCCGCTTGAGGTTTTCGATCTGTGCGTAAAACTCAGATCGGCTCTCGCTCACCGGTCCGACGAGCACGAAGTCGCAATCTGGTTTTTGCTCCGCAAGGAATCGAATGAGATCGAGGTCGAGCATATAGCGAATGACGCCCGAGTACCCGATGACAGGCTTCCCGGAGGGCATGTCAACCGGCCGGCCAGCTTTTGATCCAGCTACTCGCTCAAAAAGCGGGTAGTCCACTCCGTGGTAGATCGTATGAACAGATTTATGAAACCGAGATTTCTCTTCCGATAGCTTGTCTGAAACAGTAAAAACGATATCAACCTTACTCATCACTTCCTGCTCGAGCGATGCGATTCGTTGCTGAAGCGGCTTTGCATCCACAAGAAGGCTGAAGGCATCGTTACAGAAGTAGAGCGAGAGAGATTCCCCAAGTTTTCCGATCAGCGGGCTGGCGTTGTATGCGAAAATCCAGAGAAGGGGATCGCGAAATCCCAGACGTTTCATCGCCTGACGAAGGAACGATCGCTCGAGATTCCAATTTGTCCGACTGATTCCGGCACTGAATTCACCGCCGGGTATGAAGGGAAATGTGGCGAGCAGATAGAGATTGTCGGACAGACGCCGCGGACCTTTGAGGAACCGAAGCGCGCGGGAGAAGCTTGGTTTCTGAAGGAACTTCGAGAGGGTGTACTGCGACTCAACGAACAAAACTCTGTTTCCCTGTCGCGCCAATTCCTCCGACAAGAACTGTCGGATCCGTTTGGGCCCCTCCCAATCGGAAATGGAAATAATGACGATATCTTTGCTCTTGAGGAAGGCGCCGGTGCCGGGCTTCTGGCTTTGCGGAGATGAGCTCGTGGCCATTGATCAGACCGGTTTGCTGGCGGTATTCGATTGGTATGCTTTGATCAGCGTGTCGCAGATGAATGCAATCTGATCAGCTGACAACTCGGGGTACATAGGCAGGCTCATGATCTCGCTCGCAAAGCGCTCCGCCACAGGAAATGATCCCGTCGGAAGTCCCAGGTATTTGTACGCCGGCTGTAGGTGGAGGGGAATCGGATAATGAATTCCTGTCGCGATCCCAGCTTCCTTGAGCGCTTGCCGGACCTGCTCGCGGTGCTGAACGCGGACGACATACAAGTGAAATACGTGCGTGGCGTCTGGGTGAACGACAGGCGTTACGATATTTGCTGCTCGGGCGAGGAGCTGCGAATACGTAGACGCGTTCTGTCGGCGTTTTTCTGTCCACGCGCGCAGATGACGCAGCTTCACAGAAAGAACCGCTGCCTGAAGCGTATCGAGGCGGCTGTTGTAGCCTTCAATTTCGTGCTCGTATTTCTTCAGCCGGCCATGGTTTGCAAGCATGCGAACCTTGTTAGCAAGTGCCTCGTCGTTTGTCGCTATTGCCCCGGCGTCCCCGTACGCACCGAGGTTCTTGCCGGGATAGAAGCTGAAGCATGCCAACCTGCCGAGTGTTCCGACAGTCTTGCCTTTGAAGCTGGCCCCGTGGGACTGTGCAGCATCTTCGATGACCACCAGGTTGTGGCGTGCAGCGATCTCGTTGATCGCGTCCATTGCCGCGGGCTGGCCATACAAATGAATGGGGATGATCGCTTTGGTGCGCGGCGTGATCTTTTCTTCAATCTTCCTGACGTCGATCGTGTATGTCTGGGGATCGTTGTCGATGAAAACGGGTCGGGCACCTGTCGCGGAGATTGCTTCAGAGGTTGCGATGAAGGTGTTGATGGCAGTGATAACTTCATCGCCCTTCCCCACGCCGAGGGCGAGCAACGACAGCTGCAGGGCGTCTGTGCCATTTGCCAGGCCGACTGCAGAACGAGTCCCGCAGTATGCAGCGAACGATTTTTCGAATTCCGTCACGGCGTTTCCACCGATGAAGTCCGTCTCGTCCAGTACGCGCTGAACTGCAGCATCAATTTCGGCTTTGATGTTTGCGTACTGAGCTTTCAGGTCAACCAGCGGAATCTTCATTGACGCTCTCCGTAGGGAAGTTTGGAGACATCATTGATGACCTTCGCAGGATTCCCTGCCACAACCTTGTTTGCCGGCACATCCTTGGTCACCACGGCTCCGGCACCGACAAGCGCGTTCTCGCCGATCGTCACTCCGGGTAACAGCGTCGCATTTGCGCCGACCTTCGCGTTCTTCTTCACATGGGCGCCTTTGAGCTCATTCTTGACGTTAGGGGAGAGCGGATAGGCGGCGTTGGTGATGACTGCATGTGGCCCGATCCATGCGCCGTCCTCGAGGATCGACATTTCCGGCACGAATGCCTGAGAATGGATGCGCACGTTGTTTCCCATCCGAATATGGTGCTCGACGACCGACGAGGTGCCGATGCTTACGTTGTCGCCAAATTCATTTTCTTCGCGGACGAGAACGTGGTGCCCGGTCTGGAAGTTCTTTCCGATCTTATTCCCAGCATAGATGACTGTGTGCGAGCGAATAACCGCATCGTCACCGATAATGGTGGGGAGCTCCCCCGGTTTCTTGCCGCGGGGCGGCACACCGATGATGACATAGTCTTCGATCACCGCGTTCTTGCCAATCTGTACATTCGGATAGGTCTTGTGGTCCATAGTTACGCCTTCGGGCCGATATTCGCTTGTGCGTAGATTCTTTCAATGAGTTCAACGGTTCTCAATCCTTCGAGCCCGCTGGTCGCAATTGGCTGGTCATGTGTGAGCACGTCGAGCACGTTTTGATATACCTTGTCGTGGTTCGACATCGAGCCTTGGTAGAAGCCGTAGTCGTTTGCCGGAGCCGATTGTTCCACGTTGGTGATCTCGTATCCCTCGATGGATTGATATTCGAGAGCATTGAGGTATTGGCCGCCGATCTTGACCGTTCCCTTGTCGCCGAACAGCGTGATCGAGCCTTCCATGTTCTTCTTGTAGCTGTTCACGGTATAGTTAATCGTGCCCAGAGCACCGTTCGTGAACTCCAGCGCAATTACGCCGGTATCCTCAAAGTCGATCGTTGATTGATGGAAGAAATTTCCGGTGAGTACATGGACAGTTCCGATGTCACCAACCATCCAGATCAGCAGATCAATAAAGTGGCTGAACTGCGTATAGAGGGTGCCGCCATCGAGATCGAGTGTGCCCTTCCAGTCAGATTCCTTGTAGTATGCGTCTGTCCGGTTCCAGAAGCAGTTGAGCTGGACATTGATGATGCGTCCGAGCCTTCCGTCATCGACCGCCTTTTTCAACGCGACAATCGGAGGATTGAATCGATTCTGTTTTACTACGAAGAGCTTCCTGTCGGATCGTTCTTCTTCCGCCATCATCCTCCGGCAATCGGCTGTGCGCAGCGCCATCGGCTTTTCGCACAGAACATGCTTCCCCGCGCGCAGCGCCTTGATCGTGTGTTCGGCATGGAGTCCGTTGGGGGTACAAATGGAGACGACGTTGACGCTGGGTTCGCTCGACAGCAGCTCATCAATGCTCCCGTATGCCCGGCATTTGTATTTCGCTGCGAGCTCATCCGCGCGCTGTCGCTTGACGTCACAGACAGCTGCCAAGTGTGCCATCGTGCTGATATGCTCAGCGTGGCGTTGAGCGATCCGTCCGCAGCCGATGATCGCGAATTGAATCTTGCTCAATTGATGCCCCTGCAGTTTCGAGTTTTGAGTTTCAAGTTCCAGGTTGAGGCTCAGTACTCTGAACCCCAACCGTCTGCCTTCTGCCTGCTGCTTTTACCTGTCTCCCGTCCTACGTCTAACGTCTCCCGTCTTACGCTTTTGTTCCTTTAATCACCAGCCAGAAACCCCACCGGCGGCTCAGGAGTTTCTGATTGAGCCAGTTGACCGCAGCCGGGTACTTGCGGCGGATCGGGTCGCAGACGGCGAAGTTGAGATTCCTGAATCGCGGGAACATTTTTCGGAGTTCTGATTTCGAGTACGCCTTTCCCAGCGGATTCTCCGCTCCATCATAAACCCGGACCCAATCCTCCACCAGAGATCGCGCTCCTGCGCGAAACGTATGTGAGATCTTGTACAGGGGGGCCCCCAGAAACACATGAATGGAATCTTTGTGGTAGAGCATGATGATGATGCGGCCACCGGGTTTGAGAACGCGATATACCTCGTCGATTGCTTTTTGCGTGTTCGGCGTATGGTGAAGAACTCCAAAAGAGTACACGACATCAAACGATCCGTCGTGAAAGGGGAGATTCTCCGCGTCCGCCACCCGCGCATCCACGGCAAATCCTTCAAGAGCAAACCGCTTCTTCACAAGCTCAATGCTTGCAGGCGTGAGGTCGACTCCGGTTACAGCTGCGCCTCCCCGCGCAAACTGAATCAGGTCCGTGCCCAGGCCGCAACCGATTTCCAGCAGTCGCCTGCCGCGGAAATTGTCGAACTCCATCAGGTCCCGCATGAAAGGCTGGGTATTGTACCGGAACTTTTCGACCTCGTCAAAGAACTGCTTCGATCCCCACTCAAGGTGCGTGAACTGCGTACCGCAGGGATGAGTGTTCCAGTACTCCCGGACTTGCTGTTTCAATGCTTCGTCGTTTGCGTCTGTCATCTTCATCTGGGTTGTTTCCAAAACATACCACGGATTTACACGGAAACATCACGGATATGAGGACGGATAGAAGAGTTGGTTTCAACAATCCGTGATGATCCGTCTCAATCTGTGTTGATCCGGGGTCAATTCTTCGCAGTGGATTATCTCTCAAGTCTAGAGCTCTTTTCCCTCGATCCAGTACTTATGCCACAGAACGAGGTTCAGGAGGTTCCAGATGTTCTGGCCTGCATCGATTTTCCGCTGCCGATGGCTTTCGATCATCTGTTTTATGAAACCATACTGCAAAATCCCCTGCTTCACAAGGGCGGATTCCAGAATCGTATTCTCAGCGTAGGACGACCATTCATTCCGCAGCCACTCGTTCACCGGAGCCGCGAATCCCTGTTTCTTGCGGTAGATGATGTTGTTCGGAACGATTCCCTCGACGGCCTTCTTCAGAATGTACTTGGGTTCGCCGTTCCTGATCTTGAATTCCTGTGGAATCGTCATCGAATACTCCACCAAACGATGGTCAAGGAACGGGACACGAGCTTCGATTGAGGTGGCCATGGAGACCTTGTCCACCCGCATCAGGAGAAGCTCCGGGAGCCGGTTCTTGAACTCGAGATAGATCATTCGTTTCAGATAATCTGCGCCGGGATCCCGCCGAAGGAGTTCATCATGCCAACTCTTCGCAAGCGCGTGGAGGAACTGCTGATCGGTCTTCCGCTGGCCGTCAAGCAAAAGACGCTTGTGCGTTTCCGTGAAATTGATCGCCCCACCCCAAAACAATTCTTCACCCTTCAAACCCTTGCGGATGTAATCGAGCGCCAGGTATTCCTGTTTCCTTTCCAGAAACAGCGCCGCTGCTCCATAGATGAACGACTTCGCAAAGCCGGGGAGTGCCCGGTAAGCCTTCCACGCCGTGTTGTAGAACCGTAGTTCGCGGAGCATCGATTGATAGCCGGCGAATTGCTCGTCGCTTCCTTCGCCGACCTGAACGACGATCGTCCCGTTGTCCCGGGCCAGCTTGGAGACGAAATAGAGCGGAATACAGACCGGATCAGCCAGCGGCTCATCCTGATGATAGATGAGTTTCGGGAGAAAATCGAACGCCATCTTGTGATCGATGATCACTTCGTGGTGATTCGTCTTGAACTGGCTGGCGATCTGTCGTGCATAACCGAGCTCGTTGTATTTTTCCAGGTCCCTGATTCCCACGGAAAACGTATCGACCGGCCGGTCCATCAGCTCTGCCATCAAGGCGACGTTCGTGCTTGAATCGATGCCGCCGCTGAGGAAGACACCGAACGGCACATCGCTCATCATTCTGTCTTTGATGGACTGCCTGAGCAAGGAGCGTATCGTGCTGACGCAGGATTCCTCCGTCATTCCGGCGGAGTCTTGAACCAGGCTGGAGTGCGGAATCGGAGTCCCGTCGATATCGATCGATGGCTGCTCGCCGATGGGTACGGGATCCCAGTACTGCTCGTTCCGAAGGATACCGTCCTGTCCGACAACCATCAAGTGACCCGGTTCGAGCTTCCGGATATTCTTGAACAGTGTCGATGGCGCCGGACTGATGAGAAATGTCAGATACGCATCCATCGCCCGGGGATCCAGCTCACGGGAAACGGAGGGATGCTGCAAAATCGCTTTGATTTCAGAGCCGAAGATGAACTGACCCCCGGCCACCGTGTAGTACAGCGGCTTTATGCCGATGCGATCGCGTACAAGCACAAGAATCTTTTTCCTCTCATCCCACAATGCCAGGGCAAACATCCCGAGCAACTTGTGGACGAAGTTCAGGCCGTACTCCTGATACGCGTAAAGGATGGTCTCGGTGTCTGAGCGAGAACGGTACGTGTATCCCTTCGCTTCAAGTTCTTTTCGGAGGACAAGATGGTTGTAGATCTCGCCGTTAAAGATGATGCTCACGGACTTGTCCGGCGAGAACATCGGCTGATGGCCGGCGGGCGAAAGGTCGACGATGGAGAGGCGCCGAAAACCGAACCCTACGCGGTGATCGGGGGAGACAAAGGAGCCCGAATCGTCAGGACCGCGATGCTTGATGGTATCGCTCATCCTGATGAGCAGGGCTTCATCGAACGATTGGTTTGAGTTACCGTAATTGTAAACGCCACAAATGCCGCACATTGCTACGCCTCAAGGTTGGCGGGAAGATCGCTACGCTCTGAGCTGTTCATCAGCCGGTTTTGGTATTCGTTTCTTCCGCCAATAATCGAAGCCAAAAAATCCCAATCCACCCAGAATGACAATATTTGCGGCGAGACTCAGATTCTTTCCAAAGTAGAATCCCTTGGGTTCAAATTTCATTTCGAGCTTATGGACTCCTGGCGGAACCACAACAGCCCTGAACAAATAGTTTGCCCGGTAGATGGGAATCTCCTTCCCGTCTATAAATGCTTTCCAGCCGACGGGGTAGTATGTCTCGCTCAGGAAGAGCAGGTTGTTGCCCGTCGTTGTCGTCTTTATTTCCAGATCCTGAATACCGTACCGCACGATCTCCGCACCGGCCGACGGGTGAGGAGGCTCGACAGAAATCTTCGGGTCCTCCATGAAGAACGCAACATCGCGGGGATTGAAGGACATGTCTTTGATCTTGTTGAGAATCGTGAGGCCGTCAGTCACTTCGTACCGATTGACGAAGAACGCCCGGGGAAGCATAAAGCGGTTGCCGTAGACCTTCATGTCGCGGCCATTGTATACCAAACCAAGCGCCGCGCTGGAGTCCGGAGTATTGGTGATGATGTACTTTACATTCATCAGGCCCCAGAGGAGAGGATTGCCCATGCCGATGACGTCGTCCATATCCTGATAGGCGCGCATCTTGGCTCCCTGGTAGCCGTAGGCGCTTTGGATGCGCCAGAAAGCAAGCATGTTGTTGTACGGTGGGCGCCCGTCCTTGAACTCGAGCACTCGAAAGAGCGACGTGTCCCTCTGCACATACTTGATATACTCAGGAGCCGCAAACACCTGCTTCTGCACGGACTTGTCGTGAGGTTCCATCGGCTTCGCGGCCACTCGCCAGAGATCTGTGGCGATCACGAGCGTGAGGATGGCTGCGAACGTGGTGAGTTTCATCTTCCGCTGAATAAAGGTGTATAGAGCTGCACACGTCACGAGCAGCAATCCCACAGCAACATAGATGTCGCTCGCGACCATCGACGAGAGTTGTGAAATGATCTCTCTGCTTGCCTGCGGAGGTATCTGTCGGAATACCTGCTCGACCACCCGGTCACGCGGCAAAGAGTAGTTCGCGAACGCGGAGAAAAGATTCTGGATTGCCTGGCGCGGCAAGAGACTCTCGAACGTCAACACCACCATGAGGAGTATCCCGGCCGCCGCACCAAACCAAACGAGAATTGACTTCTTCCTCTTTTGAAGCTCCGCGCCCTGGATCTGATCTTGCTCGCGCAAGAACGATGCGATTCCATAGGCTGCAAGGATGGGAACGAAGATCTGGATCAGGACCAGAATCATCGATGGGATGCGGAACTTGTTGAACATCGGGAAGTACCTGTACATCAGATCGTACAACAGAGGGAATTCTCTCCCGAAAGAGATCAGGAGCGAGATAACGATCATGAGCCCAAGGAATTGAACGAACGGGTCTTTCCTGTTCCTTACAAATCCCACAATTGCAAGGATCAGAACGATCAATCCCATGTACTGAGGTGCATGGGTAAATGGCTGTGGTCCCCAGTAGAAATTGACCGACGCCTCTTGATTGCCGGTGAAGAAGCCCTTGTAATTTACCTGCCCAAAGCCGTACCACGACGGGATCACCCACGTCAGGACCTCGCCGGGAGCAAAGGACCAGCTTGTCGCATAGTCATAATCGAGACCACCCTGAACGGTCTTGGTATCTCCCGGCTGTTTCGTGGAGACGATGGCGTTCGAACCCCGCATGGAGTATGGGTTGTACTCCAAAACGGAAAGGTACTTGTCCGAGTCCATGGCGAATGCCATCGCGCTCGCGACGACCAGGATAACACCTGCTCTCACGATGCCTTTCCATGCTGGCGCCTCCTCTGACCCGGAATGAGGGTCTTTTTTCTTGAGAAGAGATCGGATCAGGAAAAAGAGGAAGTACACGCCGAGGGTCAGGTACATGTAGAAAATCATCTGGACGTGACTCGGCATGTAGGAGAAATGGAGAAGCAACACAAGAAGAATCGCCAGAAGCCAGCTGAACTTTTCCCGTAATCGCTCGACGACATAGAAAATATACGGGAAGAACGCAATGACGGCAATTTTCGTGTTGTGCCCCGACATGACCCAGATGATGATATACATCGAAAACGTGGCCGAAAAAGCGGCGATGAAGGCGGGAAACTTGCTCTTCACCTTCTGATATGTGAAAAGATAAATGCCACACGCAAAGACAAAATAGAAGAAGAGGACCCATCCTTCGGCCGGGTTCAGGATGACATAACTGAAGACTGTCGAGGTTCTGGTAAGTACCTGGGCCGAAATGTCAAAGAAGCGGTCACCGCCCACGGTGAGGCTCCCATACGAGGGCATTCCGCAGAAGATGTAGGGATTCCAGAGGGGGAAGACCCCCTCCTGTTTGGCATCGGTCAAAAAGGTGTCAAAACTGCGGCTCGCCAGGATGTCAGCTTCTGTGAACATCTTCCCGCTGAAAATCAGCTGATTGAAGAACACGATGAGGCTGAGAAACAGGAGCGCGATGGCGAGGAGATGCTGATAGCGCTCGGGAATCAGCGGCGTTTCGCCGGCAGTCTGACGACCGCCGGTTCGTTCTTTATGTGATTTGCTCATGGGATAATTGGGGGTGGGTTAGTGCTGGGGGTTGAGAGCATCGAGAAGCGCCGCTAACTGGCGAGTGATTTCTCTCCGATCATAACGCTTCACTGCCTCCCGATCCTGTTCGAATTTTCGATTATGATAGAGAAAATTGTCATAACATTCAATGAATGCGGCCTGAATCGCGGGAATGTCCTGATTCGGAGCCACGAGGCCCGAGCGCGTCTCGCGCATCAGGGCCGTAATAGCCCCCTCCGGAGCAAGCGCGATGATGGGCCGCTGAGCGCCGATATACTCGAACACCTTTCCCGGAACAATTTCATCGCTCCCTGCCGCCTCGTCTACGATCAGAAGCAGCGCATCGGAATGAAGCAGTGCTTCGACGCTCTTGCTGTGCGGAAGATACGAAACCACTTCGATCGAGTCGTGGACGCTGGAGCCCTGTAACATCTCGCGCACTTCAGATCCGAAACGCCCGATGAATCTCAGGGCGATTCTTTTTGGGTCGACCTTCCCCTCGTCTACCAAACCCTCGACTGCCCGCAGAAATGTCCTGGGATTCCGCTTGCCGTACATCGAACCTGTGTACGTGACGGTGAAGCGCTCGTTCGCCTGTGCATCGAGGACCGGATAGTCTTCCCGGTCGAAGCCATTCGGGAGATGGAACAATTTCTTCTGGTCGACATTCGGCTCTTTTGCGATGACGTCTATCAGGATGCCGCGCCATGCAGCTTCGACCGCATTTGCATCGTTGAAGACAGCTCGCTCGAGATGCTCATCGATGGCGCGCGGGAGAAACCAACGATCGGGTGTGGACAGGAAACCCGTCCATGGGTCTCGAAATCCCGCGACCCATGGCACTCCTGTAGCCCGGTGAAGCTTCCGCGCAATAACAGACGTGGTGTACGGTGGCGATGAAGAATAGATCGCATCGATGTTCTGCTCTTTGATGATCTTGAGCCCTTCGGGGACCGCGTACGGGTACCAGCCGATGCGTGCATCCGGAATGAAGAACGTCGAGCGGACAAACTCGGCCAGGGACTCCATTGCAGCCCCCCCTTGTCTTCCCCCCTGCGGAATATTCTCTACATCAACCGGAGCGTTCGGCGGTTTTCCGGTTAGCGTGCGGTAGAGGCGGTACGGCTCGAAGATCTTCGTCCGGTGTACGATAGTGTGTTGGGGGATCTCAGCGAGCAGCGACTCGTCGCGTGCCGGGTAATCACCATCCTGGACTGTGAGCACGACAGGCTGCCAGCCGAATTCCGGCAGGTACTTGACGAATTTCAGTACGCGCTGAACGCCGGGTCCACCTGACGGGGGGAAGTAGTATGTGACAATCAGAACCTTTTTCACAGTCTATCGCAGGTTAAGCGTTACTCAGGCGAAGCAACGAGGCTTTCAGCCCAGACTACCTGGGAAGAAGTCACGCAAAGACGCCAAGCCGCAGAGGTTTAAATTGCTCGAACACAAATTCACAAAATCTAGTTTGCGATCTTTGTTTACCCCGATGTTCTTTGTCGGGGCGTCTTATCGTGATAATTATCTGAGCGCTGGCTAGGTCTTCGTGGCGATGACAATGAGGCCAGTTCCTGCCTTATTGGTGCCAACATAGTCAAGATACATAAGAAGGAGTGTAAAAGGAAGGGTAAGGAGATAGTAGAAGGGAAGAAGGACGAAGAATATCTTGTTCGTGTTGAGCAAGAGCATGGGGTATTTGATGCCAAGCCGCCATGCGATGGATCCCCACGGGCCGTAGGCGAACTTGATTTTATCCACGTTGAACCCGGCCGACGTCAACTTCGTCCTCATCTCCTCAATTCCGTAGCCGTTGCGGGCGTGCTCCTCGATGAAACTCTCGTCTTCGGGTCCATGCGCGTCAGATCCACCGAGATCGGATGGTGTGTTCACGAGCAGCTTGCCGCCGGGGCGAAGACTCCGGTGCAGGTTTCTGAAGACTCCGACGTCGTCAGGGATATGCTCCATCACATCCACAGAGATTGCCAGATCGAATTTGTTCTCGTGCTTGATCTGAGTCAGGTCTTCGATCGCAAACGTTGCGTTCGTCAAGCCGGCATTTCGGAAAAAGCGCGTGCAGTCTTCAACCTGTTCTAACTTGATGTCGACTGCGTAAATGGCCGAATGCGGGAAACGCGACGCGCAATAGTATGAGTACTGTCCGAATCCGCACCCCGCGTCATAGATCTGTTTCGGCGCTTTCTCGCCGCCGAGCAGCAGCCGCAGCTCGCGCTTCACATGCCACTCGCGCAGAAACATCAAACCGAGCAGTTTGTAGAAGAGCTTTCGGAGGAAAACACTCTCACGAACGATGTCGCCAAAGATTTTTTTGATGGGGTCGTATTTCACGCGCGTTTGTACCTGTGTTGTATAAACCTTGTAGGGAATTGACTAAGAGTAGTCTTCTAAAAAATGCCAGTCCTCTTACCAATGTCATTCCCGCATGTTGTAAGCGGGAATCCAGACCATGGGCTAGAGTGTTCAGTCGTCTCTATTGTTCGTGTCTGGATTCCCGATAGAAGTGTTCGGGAATGACAAAGGCGGCGGGATCAACAGGTTTTATCGCGACCAAGCCTAGCTAATTTCCCCGCGTCAACTTCTCAATCGCATGAATCAGATTTTCCCAGCTGTACTTCTTCTTCTCTTCGCGGACGTTGTTGACGAATTCTTCCTCGCGATTGCCCTCATAAAACCGGACGACCGCGTCTGCAACTTCCTGAGGTGCCTCGGGTCTGACAATGAATCCCGTCCGATTGTTCAACACAACCTCCGCGAGACCGCCAACGTCTGTCGCAATCACCGGCTTGTCGAACTGATAGGCAATCTGGACAATGCCGCTCTGTGTTGCAGAGACATATGGCAGGACAACGACATCTGCCGCTGAGAAGTAAAGGCTGACCTCTTCGTTCGGGACATAGTCCGAATGGACAACCACGTCATTCTGGAGATTGTTCTCTACGATCTGATGACGGTATTTCTGTTCATCATCATAGAACTCACCGACGACCAGTAATTTCACTTTCATTAGTTTCAGAATTGAAGGCATCGCATCCAGGAGGGTGTGAAGTCCTTTGTAGCGGCGCACATAGCCGAAGAAGAGAATCGCGCGTTCGTCTCTGATGCCTAGCTTTGCGCGCGCCTCAGCTTTCGGCAAACCGTTTCCGAAAATCTCATAGACGGGATGAGGTACGAGGGCATACCGCGATCCAGGCAAAAACGCGTTCAAATCTCTTTCGACCGATGCCGACTGGACAATGAAAGCATCGACGGCGTTGAATGCATAGCGGGTAAAAGCCATGTCACCGGGACGCTTCTCGTGCGGTATGATATTGTCGCAAATGAAGAGCACCTTCGCGCCTGTCTTCCGGCGTACGAGACGCGCAATCGTGCCAAAACATGGACCAAAGAACGGCATCCAGTACTTGAAAATGAGCAAGTCCGGCTTCTTGCGTGCAATTGCATTTGCAGCCGTAATCCAGGTAAGCGGATTGATCGAGTCGATCAACTGTTCGCTCGGCACGGCCCCCTCTTGACCGCCCTTCTCGTCCTGTGTTTTACCCGGAAACAGGATGGTTGGATATTGCCGTGAAAAAGTCACAATGTCCACATGATGCTGTTTGGACAAATGTTTGTAGAGCAGCGCGTTGAAGTGTGCAATGCCACCGCGCAAAGGGTATGCCGTTCCGACAATGACGATGTTCACTGCGTCGCTCCCAGCTCAACTTTGTAGAGGACTGCCGGCGGATTTGTTGTGTACGTCAGAGGACGCAATTCCTTTGGCGCGGAGCGAGGATTCAGCAAGTACTGAAACTGCTGTCGCATGCCCGCCTCCATGAGGCTAAAATACAGATACGATGCTTTGGACCTGCGCATCTCGGCAACAAGCTGATCGTAGCTCTCGACATAGGGGAACATCTCCAGTTTCATATCGAGATAATAGGCGATGTGCGGCTTGCGCGCAATGACAACCTTCCCGCGTTCCGAGTCACCGAAGTTCTGATGGAACCAATCGCCGAAGGTCAGAACCTCCCGGGGACCGGAGTCGATATTCTCCCCGTTGGACTTCAGAGAGCTGTAACCGGTCCACATGATCAGGATGAGTGCGACGATGCCCCCGATGTGCATCTTCTTCCAGAAGCGATACGGTGCAAGGGAGGGCATGCTCAGGGTTTTTAGTGCGAGCACACTGTAGACGGGGAGGAGGATCATGGAAAAGCGCTCGCCATAGAACACCAGCAGCAGCACACCAAAGAACGCAGCGCTGATCAAAAAGTAACTCAATACCCGCCGCTCTGGACGATACTTGATGAATGCAGCAATGCCCAGCAGCGAGAAGACACCCACGTGCCAGCCGACGAGGAGATTGAGATCGCTTATGCCGTGATCGATCAGGTTCTTCACCAGTGACTTGACGAAGAGGCCGGGGTCCGCAAAGAGCACCTGTGCAAGCGAAGTGAACTTCTGAGCCTCACCGTACCAATACTGATCCCAACCAATCTTCCCCTTCGCAAACATCTCATACGCAATGTTGAGATAGTTTTTGTTGTAGAAGAAACTCCCTTTCTGAACCAGGCAGTAGATTCCCCAGGGAGAAATCGCAACAAGGAACAGGGCAAGGAAAACACCGGAGGTTTTGACGCGGTCTTTGAGATTTTGCTGGAACGGGTTCGCGACGATAACCGCCAGCGGAATTCCCACCGCAGCGGAGAGGCCGTTGTACCTCGTAAGATAACCGATCGCTGCAAAAAGAGCGGCGAACGCGATGTTGGACCATCGCATGTGTTCATCACGGAGTACAAAAAACGTCGAGGCCATGATGAGTGCAACGAAGAGCATGTCGGTGCCAGCTGTGTATGAGTACCGGATAAATGTCGTGTTGGCGGCGACGAGGAGTGTGCCGAGAAGAGCGATGTCCGAACGGAAGAGTTTCTTCAGCAGTTCGAAAATCAGAAACAGGGAGATGGCGGCAGCGAATGTCGAAAGGACGACCCCGGCATGGAACAGGTCTCGCGTGAAAATCGAAATGAGCGCAAGGACCATCGGATAGGCCGGTCCATGGAAGTCTTCAATGGGAACTGCACCTTCGAGGATGTGCCTGGCCTGAGGGACATAACTCCAGTAGAAATCCGTCTCAACGTTGTAATCGCCAACGACGTGGTACTTGAGGCTCACAAAGAGCATCAGGATGAAATAGATGCCTGCGAGAACGAGCCCCGCGTAGCGGCTGTTCACAGAGTCGGGAAAAAAAGGGAACAGCGATGTCTGTGGTATGTTCTGCAGTCTAGGTTGTTTGGCCATAGAATCTCACTTGATGCCTATCCCGAGTAGGCGGTCGCCGAATACGCCGAGAGACTTTGTCAGTCCGTAATTTGGATAATGCAGAATCTTCTTCACCGCTTTCTCGAATCCACTTCCCCGAAGCGTGATCGCTGAAGGGGGTTTGATGCGCTGGATGATGAGGGCTTCTCTGAAGCCCGCGCGTTCAATGATTGCGCGCAGTGTCTTCGGTGTGAACTCATTGACGTGGTAGGGGGGGAGCGTCATTTTCTTTTTCATCCCGAGCAGTCGCATGCCGGCGGTCGCACAACGTCCGGTCAGGCTATTGAACATCGACGGCACCTCAAGTGCAACGACTCCGGATGCTTTCACCATCGAGTGCGCTTTCGTCAACATCTCCAGCGGTTGGATCAGATGCTCCAGAACGTCCCCCATAAAGATGACGTCGTACCTGCCCGGTTCTGGGGCGAGTTCCTCAACGGAGCCGCGCCGAACATCCAATCCGAATTTCTCCCGACAGGTTCGAACTCCGAGTTCTGCATACTCGATGCCGCTGACAGTATATCCCTGCTTCCGGGCATACTCCAGAAAGTATCCCATCCCGCACCCAATCTCAAAGAAATCTCCCGACGGTATGAACCGCCGGATCCATCCAAGAATCTCGGGAAACTTGACCGATCCTCTGATCGCCGCGGTTTCGTAGTCTGACGCCGAATGCGCGCCAGAGTCCGCACCGTCATGCAAGAAGTACTGGTCGCTATAAAGCAGCTTGAGTTCATCCGCAGTCAACCGGGGATCAAGAAAGACAAAAGTGCAACGTGAGCACTGTTTTGCCTGGTATTGTTTGTTGTTGAACTCGTAGGTGATCGGGAAATCGCGGGTAACGGCTTGTTGGCACAAAGGGCAGGTCGTCAAAGGTCCGCTCCAGTCGGCAACACGTTCGGGTTACGATCGGAGAAGCCGTTCGCACGCATCAACGACGCTCTTGACTTGCATATGCTCCATGCATCGGTATTGAGCATTCGTGCAGGATGGTTGATAATAGCAGCGACATGGCTTGTCAGGTTCGACGATTGACCCGAGGCCGTAGAGCTCGAACTCATGCTTATTAAAGATGTTGTTGAATAGGACGATCTTCTTCCCCAACCCGATCGTGATATGCATTGCCATGGTAACGCCGGTGACCACAAGGTCGCACTGGTCCACGAGCTCGATGAATTGCTGCAGGGGAAAATGACCGAAGTATTTTGCCTTCGTCGCGCGGGCCAACTTCTGATTTTTTGAATGCTCCTGCTCTCCGCCAAGAAAGACGACTTCGTACCCCTTCTTCCTGAGCGTGCGCGCCAACGAAATCCAGTTCTTGTCATCCCAGAGGCGCGAAGTCCAGCGTCCGCCACAGCCGGTATTGAGTCCCACAACGCGCTTGCGCTTGTTGATCTTCCATGGTGTTGAGGGTTTCTCCGGCCGGTCAAGGACATAGCGCTCTCCGCCGAATGAGAAGCCGCAGATTTCGAATATCTCTTGCGGATAGCTCCTGGTGTTGGCCTGGCTCAGGTCGTCAAAAACTCCGGTCAGATACTTGGATTCTGCGGCACCGTCGATTGGTGAAATGATGCCATCCTTGAGGCGGAACCCTTTCTTGGATGTCGCTGAGATTTGTTCGGCGAGCGCGCACGCCTCGCGATCCTTGTCGAGGTTATACAAAAGGTCGAAGTGCAGCGAGCGAAGCGAGACGATATTCTTCAGCGAGAACCCCAAAGGCTCATCGACAATCGATGGGAGTATCTCCGGCGTGAGTGTGAGCCACCAGATTCTCGCGGAAGGGTGAGTGGCTTTCAGCTTGTGAAGGAGCGGCGTTGTTCGAATGACGTCGCCGATCGCGCCGAGCTTGATGATAAGGATATGCTTGTTGACCGGATCGTAGTGCGGACAGACCTTCCCGGCTTCATCCATGCAGTGGACGCCGAACCGCTTGTGCGGTTTGCACGGAATGTCGCCTCGAAAGAACCGGCAGTCAGTTTTGAGCGTAATCACGTGGGCTTTCCGGATCCTTTACCGTATGATCTCCCGGATGGAGTAGGTCGATTCATCCTGCTGCTGGCGGTTGATCATCTCCCCAAGCAATCCGAACGAAACGAACTGAACGCCTATGATGATAAAGAGGACTCCGAGGAGAAACAGAGGCCGGTTGCTGAGAGAAGTCCGACCGAGGAACCATTCGACTGAAAGATATCCATCGATGAAGACGCCGATGATGAAGGAGATAATTCCCCAGACGCCGAAAAGGTGAAGCGGACGCCGGATGTACCGGGTCGTGAAAAGAACTGTCAGCAGATCGAGGAATCCCCGGGAAAACCTGCCGATGCCGAATTTCGTGTGACCATACTTGCGGGGATGATGATTGACTACCTTTTCACCGACTTTGAAGCCTGCCCAGTGCGCAAGCGCCGGTATGTACCGATGAAGTTCTCCATAGACGATAATCCCCTTGATGACTTCTTTCCGGTACGCCTTCAGTCCGCAATTCATATCGTGAATCGGGATTCCCGTCATCATCGCGGTAACGGAATTAGCGATCCGTGAGGGGATGGTTTTCGACATCGGATCATGCCGTTTCTGTTTCCAGCCGGAGACCAGGTCGTACCCTTGCTGCAGCATCTCGATGAGCGAGGGGATCTCGGCGGGATCATCCTGCAGATCGGCGTCCATCGTGACGACGTACTCCCCCCGGGCCTCGCGAAATCCGACGGATAGCGCAGCCGACTTGCCGAAGTTTCTTCGGAATCGAATCACCTTGACGCGCGGGTCCTTTGCATGAAGCTCTGCAAGAATGGAAAACGACTTGTCTGTGCTTCCGTCGTCAACAAAAATCATCTCAACCGGCTTCGCCAGAGGCTTGGTGGCGGCAAGGATCTGGGCGTAGAGCTCACCGAGGGACTCTTCTTCATCCAGAAGAGGCACAATAATTGAGAGGTACGGAGCCGTTTCGGCGTCCTTCGTTGGGATTTTTGCAGGGGATTTTTGAGTCTTTGCCATGGCAAGAGTGTCAATAAAGATATATCAAAGTAACGGAATTTCGTCCGAAATGCAATCCCGGCTTGGTTTCATTGAAAATTGCACCCGCGTTCTGTATATTGACCCGGTCTCAGCGCACATGCTTCCACCAAAAAAATCCCTCGGACAAAATTTCCTCCGTGACGAGAATGTTGCGCGCAACATTGTCGAGAGCCTGCATCTCCGTTCCGACGATGTTGTCGTTGAGATCGGTCCGGGGCAGGGCGCGCTCACCAAGCACCTGCGCGGGCGATGCGGGCGTCTCATTGCTATCGAGCTTGATGAGCGGGCCGTTGGGATTTTGCAGGATTTGTTCGGCGAGTCGATCGAAGTCGTGCACGCAGATATCCGCACGGTATCTCTTGATCAGTTCTTCCGCAGGAAACAACAGCGCCTCCGCGTCGTTGGGAATATCCCGTACAACATCACCAGCGAGATTCTGTTCTGGCTTTTCGATCAGCACGGCGTCATCGAGGATGCGACGCTGATGGTGCAGCTTGAGGTCGCCCGGCGGTTTGTGGCACCAATCGGGACCAAGGATTATGGTATCCTGGCCGTTTCTGTCCGGTACTACACCGAGCCCGAACTCCTTTTCAAAGTTTCAAGGAACTCGTTCTACCCGAAGCCCGGAGTGGATTCAGCCATTGTGCGACTGGGATTCCGGCAGCGCCTCGCCGAGTGCGATCGTGAGCTTCTGACCGCCATCATCCGATCGACGTTTGGGAAACGGCGGAAAACGCTGAGAAACGGGCTCCGGTATATGGGGTTCCCTGATGGGCAACTTGACTCACTCTCTTTTGATCTGACAAGAAGGCCGGAACAGCTCTCTCTCGATGAGTTTCTGGAGCTCACTCAGCTTCTATATCCGTTCCGAAGCCTTGTCGGCAAGGGGGCATTCGCTCTCCCGGGGGCGGGATCGAAACGAACAGATTGAAGGCCGACGATGCGTCTCCTTGGTCACTCAACCGAATAATCCTGTGTGCTGAATGAATGCTCGCAAGCTTCTCTCTCTGCTTTCACCTGCTGACTTCGTTTCAATTGTCTTTCTCCTCTTTCTGATTGCTCTGAATCTGATCTTCTTCGCGCGTGTGCCCCAATGGCTTGAACTTGTCGCAATCGACGCGGCGGTCATTGTTGTCGTGTTATTCCTGGCCTGGGGGGCGGAAGAGAAAAAGACCCGGCTTCTCATAGGACTACACCGATGGTACTGCTACCTCATCATTTTCTTTATCTTCAAAGAGTTGTACCTGATGGTTCATCCCATCCACCCCACAGACTATGATCAGGTTCTCATTGCCATTGACCGTTGGGTGTTCGGCGTCAATCCCACACAATGGATAGCGCAGTTTGCTCATCCGGTGGTGACGGAAATCCTGCAGATAGCGTATTTTTCGTACTACATTCTTTTCATCATTCTCGGCGTTGAGCTGTACCGGCGTTATGCGATCGAGGATTTTGACAAGGCGGCATTCATGATCGTCTATGGCTTCTACCTGTCGTATCTCGGATACTTCTCGCTGCCGGGAGTTGGGCCGCGCTTCACGCTCCACGATTTCTCCCTCCTGGAGACAGAACTTCCGGGTGTCTTCCTGACGAACGCCCTTCGCGCGATCATCAATGCGGGAGAATCAATCCCACAGATCCGCGATCATGCGATAGACCTTGCTCAACGCGATGTGTTTCCGAGTGGACACACGCAACTGACGATGATCGTCATCGCGCTCGGGTTTCGCTATAAGCTGAAGACGCGTTGGGTTCTGCTCACGTTGGGGAGCCTGCTCGTTCTGGCGACAGTGTATCTTCGCTATCATTATGTTGTTGATCTGGTTGCGGGAGCACTTCTTGCCTGGTTCACCTTCTGGACCGGAGACAAGCTGGAGGTGTGGTGGCGTGGGATCAAACGTCACCCCGGTGGAGAAGAAAAGTTGACTTGAAACTCAACCCAAAATCCCCTATGTTTTTGCAGTGAGTTTCTTGTCTTCGATGAAGAGGAGTGTGGTGAGTCGGTATGACACAAGAACAAATCTTGAAAGAGCTCGAGTCGCTTGCCGATAGCAGCGGAATTGCAGTCCGCTATGAGAAGGGGGACTTCGAAGGAGGCTTCTGCGTGCTCAAGGCAGAGCGGCTGATCGTTGTCAACAAGAAGCTTGCGGCGTCCAAGAAGGCTTCCGTTCTTGCTCAGGGTGTTGCTGAAATCGGCATCGAAAATCGCTATCTCAAGCCCGCGATCCGGGAGTTCATTGAGGAAGAGCTTGCAAGGGTTGTGCGCTCATAGCGTTGCTACCAGCTCCGGGTCTCACGTTCGCCAATCCGCCGTCCCCGTGAGAAAGGCCGAAAGCACTCTGCAAGACTTTCCGAATTCATCCATGATTTCCTCGTGATCGCGTCATTCGCCATAACCGGGCAATCATAACGTGGAATACACTCTTCTCCTCAAAGGCGTCATCATTGGCTTCGCGCTCGCCTTGCCGATCGGACCGATCGGCATACTCTGCATCCGGAAGACGGCCACGGAGGGGCATTTCTCCGGAATGGTGGTGGGCTTTGGAGCCGCCACCGCCGATGCCGTCTATGGGTTCATCGCAGCATTCGGCTTAACGGTGATTTCGGATGCCCTTCTCGAAAAGCAGATGTGGTTCCGTCTGATCGGAGGAGCGTTTCTCTGCTACCTGGGAATCAAGACTTTTCTGGCGAAGCCGGCGGAGAATTCGGAGGGGACAAATGGAAAAGGACTTCTCGGATCGTACGTCTCCACCTTCCTGCTGACGCTCACAAATCCTCTTTCGATCATCGCTTTCATCGGTGTCTTTGCAGGGTTCGGGCTTCGCAACACAGATTTGAGCGCTGGATCTGCGGCGACTCTTATCGCTGGCGTCTTTCTCGGATCGTCGCTCTGGTTCTTCCTGCTGAGCTATGGCATTACACTTTTCCGGGAGAAGATTAACGCCACAGGGCTGGGGTGGGTCAATCGGATTTCCGGTTTACTAATTATCATGTTCGGCCTCATTGCCATCGCCAGCTTCTACTAGCCGGGGATTCTGTGCGTCGTCCGTTGTGAATTCCCGTACTCGTCCTCTTCAATCAACGATCTCGGCAAGGACATCGTCCCTGGGAGTGGGTTGACATGGAAAAACTCAAGAAGCTTCTTCCGTTCCTGCTTATTCTTGTACTCTCCTCGCTTGTCATCGTCGAGTTCTTTCCCCGCGCTCACACCTATGGCGGTCTTCGCCTCCCGCTCGATGCACAAGAGATTGAGCTGCGTTCCCGTGAATTGATCGTCCGCTTGGGAATCAGCCCGGAGGGGTTGACACCGCAGGCTCAGCTCAAATACGATCAAGCCCTCTTCCGTGAAGTGGAGCAGCGGTACGGAGTTGAGAGGTCGAACGAAATAGTTCAAAGCAGAATCCCGGTGCATCACTGGGACGTGACGTGGAGAAAAGCGTCTGCGCTTTCGATTGCGATGAATCAGAGTGAAGACCCCTCCAAACAGGGGGACCGGGTGGCTGAGATCATCCGCGGAAATATCTTCATGCAGCTCGGTACGGATGGACGGTTACTGGAGTTCGAGCGGAAAATCCCTGACAGTGTTTCTCTTCCCGGCGTGACCCTGGCAGAGGCAAGGGTGCTTGCCACTGCCTTCCTGCGCGAGTACGGAGCTCCGGCCGTCATGCTTCCCGAAACTTCTCAACCTGCTTCGGAGAAGCGCATTGAACAGAAGAAGCGGATCGACTATGAATTTGTCTGGAACAGCAGATCTCCGGAACTTGACAACCCGATGAGTATCACGGTCCTGGTTGTCGGCCCGGGCGTTGGCCACTTCCAGGTTCGGGTCGAAGTGCCGGAGCAGTACAAGAAATCCGATATCGAAACCGCATCCCAGGTGATGATTCCGATCGTGTATTCCCTCGTTGTGATCATCATGATTATCGTGGCGTTCCGGCGGTTTCGTTCGTTCGAACTCGGCTTCCGCCTTGGGGCGATCATCGGCGTCATTGGTGCCCTGGCTCTGGGAGTTGAGATTTTTCTGACGATGCGGGGTGACAAGGGGTGGGAAATTCTCATCCCGCTCATTCTTGGCCCGGTGTTTTATGGCGGCGGTTTGGTCGTGGTCTGGGCAGTCGGCGAATCTGTGGCGCGCGAGTCTTGGAAGGAAAAGCTGATTTCATTGGACCTTGTTTCCAAAGGTTACATGGTTCATTCCAGGGTAGGGGAAAGCATCGTGCGTGGAGTGACACTGGGGTTCGCGGGATTCGCGCTCACATTGCTCCTCACATTCCTTGCCGGGACGATCACGCATACCTGGTTCAACCGCATTGATGATTCGGCAATCGAGAGTTTTGGCACCTTCGCATCATGGGTGTACGTGCTCGGTATTGGATTGAGCGCAAACGCATACAAGCTTGCCATCATTATCTTGTTCGCTGTTTCGTTTCTCCGACGCAGATTCTCGTCGGCAATTCCTGTCATCGGGCTCGGCGCTCTCATCATTGCCCTGACGTCGCGTGGAGATCTTTCCCCGGTGTGGCTCGGAGTGCTGATACAGGTCTTGGTGGGAGCCGTTTCGGTCTGGGCATTCTATCGATATGATGCGCTTGCAGCATTTCTCTGCCTGTATACCCTCTCGGCACTTCATGGTGCGGGCGGTCTACTCGTGGCTGGAAATCCGACCTATACGCAATCAGGACTTGTTATCGTCGCCGTTCTTGTGCTGCTCGTGGCCGGAGGGTTGGCGAGCCAGATGCGGAAACGGGAAGTCACAGATTTCGACGATATCATGCCCGCGTTCACGAAGCACATAACCGAGCGCCAGCGGCTGCAACAGGAGCTTGAGATCGCCAGGAACGTGCAGATGAGTTTCCTGCCCAAATCCAACCCGAATATGGCGGAGTTTGACATTGCATCCCGTTGTGCACCCGCACTCGAAGTCGGCGGCGACTACTATGATTTCATGGATCTTCCCGATAAGCGCCTTGGCGTGGTCGTAGGAGATGTCTCGGGGAAGGGGACGCAGGCCGCGTTCTTCATGACGCTCACGAAGGGATTTGTGCATGCCCTCGCCGAAGTGTCCGGCTCGCCATCCACAGTCCTCACGCAGGTCAACAAACTCTTCTATGAAAATGTTGACCGTGGTGTGTTCATCAGCATGGTGTATGGGATTTTCGATACGAACCAACACGTGTTAACGTTGGCGCGCGCCGGTCATAATCCTGTCATTATGCGAAAAACGTTGGCAAATCAGGTTCAAGTCGTCAACCCGATGGGTCTGGCGCTTGGCCTCGATCCTGGGCCGACCTTCGCCAAATCGATTCAAGAGGTCTCGATCCCTTTCCAATCAGGAGACCTTTTCGTATTCTATACAGACGGCTTCCCCGAAGCGATGAACAAGACGATGGAAGAATTCGGCGAGGAGCGACTCTGTCAGACCGTTCAGAAATATGCTCACGGCACATCTGCAGAGATCATGGACGGCGTATTTGCTGAGATGCGTTTGTTCGTCGGAAAAGCCAAGCAGCATGATGACATGACAATTGTCGTCGTCAAAGTTGTATGAAGCGACTGTCTCGATGGATTTCTTCGATCGATGGGAGTATTTATGCGGATTCTGGTAGTGAATGGACCAAATTTGAACCTTCTCGGGAAACGGGAGCCGGCAGTGTACGGAACAACCACACTGTGGGATATCGAGAGTCGCTTGAAGGAGAGATTCCCTGCGGTGAAGTTTGAGTTTTTCCAATCGAACGACGAAGGCGCGCTCATCGACTGTCTCCATACGGCGATGGACGGCGCCTTTGACGGGGTCGTGATCAACCCCGGCGCGTACGCTCACTATTCATACGCCATTCGTGATGCCATCTCCGCTTTGAAGACTCCTGTGGTCGAGGTCCACCTCTCGAATGTGCACGCCCGTGAGCAGTTTCGGCGTCATTCCGTCACTGCGTCCGTGTGCAAAGGAGTTGTTGTTGGATTTGGCAGCATGAGCTACGAATTGGCGGTTCAATTTCTCGTTGAATCCAAGAGCTGAAGCATCTTCGCTGATCACTGATCGCAGTCCGCTAACCGCCCGAATAACACAACACCACTATGATCAAAGCAGTCGTTTTCGATCTCGACAACACGCTGGTTGACTTCATGGCCATGAAGAACCAGGCGATTGATGCGGCCATCCACGCGATGCGTGATGCGGGATTCCGATTGACACACGAGGAGATCCGCAAACGTATCGACGCGATTTATGCTGAGCGCGGGATCGAGTTTCAAAGCGTTTTTGACCAGCTGTTGTTCGACGAATTCAGCAAGGTCGATCACAAGATTCTCGCTTCGGGGATCATCGCGTACCGCCGCGCACGCGAGGCGGCGCTGGTTCTCTATCCGCACGTCTCCATTACGCTGATTGAGTTGATGAAGATGAATCTCAAGCTGGCAGTGGTTTCTGATGCTCCGGGCAGGGAAGCATGGCTGCGCCTCTGCTATCTCAACCTGCATCACATGTTCGATGCGGTTGTGACATTCGATGACACGAAGATGCGAAAGCCGAACCGCGAGCCGTTCGTTGAGGTCCTGAAGCGGCTGGGGGTTCGCGCAGAAGAGTCACTGATGATCGGCGACTGGGCGGAGCGTGACGTCGTGGGGGCAGCACAGGTAGGAATGAAGACAATCTTCGCACGCTACGGCGATACCTTTGGCACCGTCGTGTCGCATGCGGACTATGAAGTCGACGACATCACGCAGGTGATCGATATCGTCACGCAATTGAATTCAGGGTCATAGAGCTATGGGAGCCATTCAAGGCATCGGTGTCGATGTGGTTGATGTGAAGCGCATGAAGATTGTGCTCGACGCGCGTGGTAGTCCACTCATAAAAAAACTCTTCACCGATCCGGAGATAACATACTGTACATCGAAGAAGAATCCACACGAGCATTTCGCGGCCCGGTTTGCGGCGAAAGAAGCCGTCAGTAAAGCAATGCAAACCGGCTGGAGCGGGAAATTCCGGTGGCGCGATGTCGAGGTGATCAACAATCCCTCAGGAGCGCCGAGGGTGGTCTTTCATGATTTTGTCGCTGAACAGCTGGAGCATTGCCGCGTCCACATTTCACTTTCCCACACGGAAAATACCGTCGTGGCCTTTGCAATCATTGAGAAAAATGATTGAACGGTGTTACTGAGAGGGTGCAGGCCGGGGCCGATTGCAACTCAGGGCAATTTTCTCTACTTTTGTTCGAGACTATTCCTGACGACTCCTTACCGAACGGAGATTATGCTATGAAGCATATAGGCATCAAAAAGCTGTACTATTCGATCAGCGAAGTCAGCACGATCACTGGCCTCGAACAGTATGTGCTCCGCTATTGGGAGTCTGAATTCCCGCAGCTGAAACCAGCAAAAAACCGCGCAGGGAACCGGATCTACACGAACAAAGACATCAAGCTGATCATCTACATAAAAAAACTCCTTCGCGACGAGCGGTACACAATCGAAGGGGCTAAGAAAGTGCTAGAGGAGTACGTGCCGGAGTCCGAAGCGGTGGAACAACTCGAGTTGCTGTCAGTGCCGCAGAAGAAAAAGATCCAGGATGATGAGATCCGATCCGATCTGGTCGAGGTGAAGCAGTTCCTGGAAGATCTGGCAGTCCGGCTGAAGTAAGAGTACTTCTTATTTCGGTTCTTTTCGAATTCCTGTCGGGACACACCTCCGTCGTCCCAATGCCCCCATCGCATCATCACCTCGAATGTTCACGAAAGAATTGCCACATCGTCTCCGTCGCGTTCAAAATCTTCACCGTCGGTCCGAACAGGAACACAGGATGAAATCTGTCCGTAGGGGACGGATAGGCGTGACCGTGTCCCTTAATGACGATTGAGCGAACCTCTGCGCCATTCTTCGCCGGTCCCCACACGAGAAC
>Ga0208566_1000151_pt1 | contig 51449 bp, 35 predicted proteins | sample PL_2010_150m_FD_184159 | JGI IMG/M metagenome (GOLD analysis project Ga0208566, IMG submission 184159) | Freshwater microbial communities from Powell Lake, British Columbia, Canada to study Microbial Dark Matter (Phase II) - PL_2010_150m... | ecosystem: Environmental > Aquatic > Freshwater >...
CGATCGCATCGGTGAATGCAGCCGACAAGCAAGGAGCAAGACCATGAACGGCGCCGAGAAGAAAGCCAGATTTATCGCACCCGATACGCTCATCGGCAAGCGCATCCCGAAGATGGATGCGCCGGAAAAGGCCAGCGGCAAAACGCGCTACATCCACGACATCGACCTGCCGGGTCAACTTTACGGAAAGATCCTGCGCTCGACCCGCGTTCATGCGCTGATTAAAAGCATAGACACCGCGGCGGCCAGGGCGCTGCCCGGCGTGCACGCGGTGATTACCGCGGCGGACATCGTCAACCAGCGCCCCATCGGCGTCGCCAAGGATCATTTTCCGCTGAAGACGGACAAGGTGCGCAGCCTGCGCGACGAGGTCGCGGCGGTGGCGGCCGAGTCCGAGCAGATTGCGCTGGAAGCGCTGAAGCTGATCCGGGTGGAGTACGAAGACCTGCCGATACTTACCGACCCGGCGGAGGCACTCAAGCCGGGCGCGACGCTGATCCATCCGGAGCCGCGCCCGCCCGGTGGCCAGGATGCGCTCAAACCCAGCGGCCCGGTCGCCTTCACCGGCAAACCGGACAACGTCGCCATGCGCTTCGACTACTGCCACGGCGATGTGGTGCAGGCCGAAGCCGAATCCGACGTGGTGGTAGAGGATACGTTCAAGCTGCACTACGTGACCCATTGCTGTATGGGTGTGTCGGGCATGATCGCGGACTTCGATTCATCGGGCAACCTGATCATGTATTCGAATACGCAGGTGCCGTTCCTGCACAAACGCGAGTTCGCCGAATATCTCAACATGGACCCGGCGCGCATCCGTATCATCCAGCCCGCCATCGGCGGCGGTTTCGGTTCCAAGCTCGACATCTATCCGTTCGAGGTGATTTGCGTGTTCCTCGCACAAGCGGCGAAACGACCGGTAAAACTGGTGTTCACGCGCGAAGAGGAGTTCATCTCCTCGCCCACGCGCCAGCCGGTACTGCTCACGCTGCGCTCGGGCTGCAAGAAGGATGGCACCCTCACCTTCCGCGTCGTGAATACGCTGCACGACAACGGCGCCTATACGTCCTGGGGTGCGACCACGCCGTTCGTAATGATGCAGACCTTCTCTTCCCTTTACCGGGTGCCGCATTGCGACTATCACACCACCGCGGTGTATACCAATAACCCCTATGCCGGATCGTTCCGCGGCTACGGCAACCTGCAGGCCACGTTTGCCGTGGAAGCCCACATGGACAAGCTGGCCGAGGCGATCGGCATGGACGCGCTCGATTTCCGCCTGAAGAACGCGCAGGCGCAGGGCGAAGTCACCGGCCAGGGCATGGAATTCGACAGTTGCGGCTTCAAGGAGTGCCTCGACACTGCCGCCGAGCGCAGCGACTTCCGGCGCAAATTTGCCGAAAACCTGAAAAACCGCAACTCCTCCGACCCGATCAAACACGGCGTCGGCATCGCGTCGATGCTCCATGTCGGCGGTGGCGCCAAGATCTACCCTTCAGACGGCTGCGGCACGATACTCAAGCTCGACGACTTCGGACAAGTCACCCTGATCACCGGCGCATCCGAGATCGGCCAGGGCTCGGAAACCGTACTGTCGCAGCTGGTATGCGAGGAACTGGGCCTTCCCATGTCCGCGCTCACGGTAGTCAACAACGACACCGCCATTACACCCTGGGATGTGGGCGTGCACGCGAGCCGCACCACCTTCATCGCCGGCAACTCGGCCCTGGGCGCGGCGCGCCTGGCCAAGGCAAAAGTGCTGGCGGCAGCCGCGCGGAAATTCGAATGCCCGGCGAGCGATCTGGATCTGCGCGGCGGCCATGTCATCAAGGCGGCGAGCGGCGAAGCGCTGATCGATCTACCGCGGCTGATGCGCAACCTGCATTTTTCCGACAAGGCCGAACTGGTGATGACCACCTTCTATTATGAACCGCCGAGTTCGTACCAGGACAAGCGTTACAAGGGCAACGTCTCCGCTGCCTACGCCTGGGCGTCGCAGGTGGTGGAAGTCGAGGTGGACACCGAAACCGGCATTGTCAAAATGACCAGGATCACGGCGGCACATGACGTCGGCCGCGTGCTGAACCGGCTCGGCATCGAAGGCCAGATCGAAGGCGGTGTGGTCATGGGCCAGGGTTACGCGCTCACGGAAAGCCTGATCATCGAGAACGGCGTTACGCGCAATCCAAATTTCCGCGACTACAAACTGGTTACGGCGCCGGAAATTCCGGAAATCGACATCACCTTTATCGAGACCATGGACGGCGAAGGCCCGCAGGGCGCCAAAGGCGTGGGCGAAGCCCCCGCCATCTGCGTCGCCGCAGCTACGGCCAACGCCATCTACAACGCCACCGGCGTGCGCATCTACGGCCTGCCGTTCACGCCGGAACGCGTGTACCGCGCGCTGCACGGCAAAGGCGAGAAACTCGTTCCGTTGACCGCGAAGGCCGCGTGAAACGCCGTACCATCCTGTCGATGGAGCAGGCACTGTCCCTGCCCTACGCCACGCTGCGGTTCGCGCAGCTCGGCTGGCGCGTGATTCGCATCGAATCCACGCCGAGCGGCGCCGGCCTGCCCGGAGACCCGAACCGCTACATCGGAGCGCGCGTCGCCGACGACGACCGCCGCAGCTATTTCATTGCGCCGAACGTGGGCAAGGAAGCGATCGCGCTCAACCTCAAGGACGCGCGCGGTCAAGAGGTGCTCAAGCGCCTGATCCGGACCCTGGACGTGGATGTGTTCTGCTGCAATACCGTGCCTTCGCGCTACCAGACGCTGGGCATCGACTATGCGACGCTGGCGGCGGTCAAGCCCGACCTGATCTGGGCCGGGATCTCGGCAATGGGACCACAGGTTCCGGACGCTCCGGGCTACGACCCGGTGATCCAGGCGATGGCGGGCTACATGGAAGTCACGGGCGATCCCAACGGACCGCCGATGCTCGCCGGAATACCGGTCATCGACCTCAAGGCGGGTGACGAAGTGTACGCCAACGTGATGCTGGCCTTGCTCGATCGGAACGAAACCGGCCACGGCAGACGGATTGACGTCTCGATGTTGCAGGCGGCGGCGTCATGGCTGATCACGGTGCTCCCGCTGATCGACTTCGGCTGCGAGCCGAACGAAATCACGCGCGCGGGAAACGAGCACCGTAAATTCATACCGACCAACGTCTACCCGGCAGCCGACGGCTTCATCTTCCTGGCAATAGGCAGTGATTTGCAATGGCGGCGGCTGACCGCGATTCCAAAATTCGCGGACGTTGCGAACGAAGTGCGCGCGACGAACGAAGGACGCCACCGCGAGCGCGCCGCCATTCACCGCGAGATGGCTGCCGTGACCAGCCAGCACAGAACGGACGACATCCTCGCCGACCTGCGCGCGGCGACGATTCCAGCGACCCGCATCTTCGATATCCGCCAGGTGCGCGAGCTGCCGCAGGTGCATGAAAAGCTGACGCGCACGGTGATGCCCGACGCGCGCGTGGTGCACATGCCGCCCATGGCGGTCGATGTGGAGGACGCGCACTCCCAGCTTTTCTTTGCGCCCGGCTATGGCGCCGATACGCGCCAGGTGCTGGCCGAAGCCGGATACCAGCGACCAGAAATAGACGCCCTTGCCGCCGCGGGCGTTGTCAAGTGAGGTGATCGCGTGATACGCAAACTGGTGAGTTTCGTAATTCTGCTGCTGGCATTTGCGTCGGGGTTGGCGCTGGCGCAGGGATTTCCGTCCCGGCCACTCAGGATCATGGTGCCGTTTCCACCCGGAGGCGGCACCGACGTGGCTGCGCGCGCCCTCGCCGAACAGCTCGGCCGCGAATTCGGCCAGCCGGTGGTGGTCGACAACCGTCCGGGCGGGAATTCGATTATCGCCACCGAGGCCGTCGCGCGCTCCGCCCCCGACGGATACACGCTGCTGCTGACCACCGATTTTCATTCCATCAACGCGGCCTCGGGAATAAAGCTGCCGTACGACTCGCTCAAGGATTTCGCGTTCGTGGCGCAGGTTTCAACCTCGCCGCTGATGCTGGTGGCACACCCCTCGGTGCCGGTGAAGACGCTGGCGGAACTCGCCGCAGCAGCGAAAAAATCGCCCGGTGTTCTCAATTTTGCCTCCCTTGGCAGTTCGAGCCCGCACTTTCTCGGTTTCGAATGGTGGAAAAGCATGGCGGCGATCGACATCGTCGACGTGCCGTACAAAGGCGGCGGACCGGCGCTGGCGGATCTTCTGGGCGGACAGGTCAACCTGATGTTCGTCGTTGCCGCCAACGGCATTCGTCAGGCGCGCGCAGGCAAACTTACAGCGCTGGCGGTGACCGGACCGACGCGCGCTGGCGTTGCACCCGAGGTGCCCACGTTCGCCGAATCGGGGTATGCCGACTTTGTGCTGCTGAACTGGTACGGCGTACTCGCGCCGGCGGGTACGCCGCGCGACGTTCTGCTCAGGCTCAACCACGCGATCGTCTCCGCGTTGAAGACTCCCGCAGTGATCGAACGGCTTGCGGGTATCGGCGTGGATGCGCACCCGGGCACACCGGAGCAGCTGGAGGACTGGGTGCGCAAGGACATTGCCCGCTACCGCAGGATTATTGAAATCGCCGGCGTGAAATTCTGAACAGCCGGACCGGGAGTTCTTGTCCGGGTCTGCCGACGATTTGACCCAATTGATTGTATTGAGAGGACGCGAAATGAAAAAACTGGAAGGAAAAATCGCCATCGTCACCGGTTCCGGCCGCGGTATCGGCCAGGCGATCGCGCTCAAGCTCGCCGCTGACGGCGCCAAAGTCGTGGTCAATGATCTTGACGCCGGCCCCGCGGAGGAAACCATTGCAAAGATTCGCGCCCTGGGCAGTGACGCGATCAGTTGCCTCGGCGACGTGACGGCGCCCGATTTCGGCACGCGCGTCGTCAAGGCCGCGCTGGATAAATTCGGCGGCATCGACATTATCGTCAACAACGCCGGCTACGCCTGGGACGGCGTGATCCAGAAAATGACCGACGAGCAGTGGTACGCCATGCTCGACGTGCATGCCACTGCGCCGTTTCGCATTCTGCGCGCTGCGTCCGATTTCATCCGCGGCGCGGCGAAGAAGGAAAAGGAGGAAGGCCGCAGCGTCAACCGCAAAGTGGTGAATATTTCGTCCATCGCCGGACTCTACGGCAATGCAGGCCAGTTGGGCTATTCCGCGGGCAAAGCCGCCATCATCGGCATGACCAAGACCATGGCGAAGGAGTGGGGACGCTATCAGGTGAACGTAAACTGCGTCGCCTTCGGCCTGATTCAGACGCGCATGACCCAGCCGGTCGGCTCGAGCGCAGCCGTGGCAAAGATCGGAGAGCGTGAAGTGAAAATGGGCATCCAGCCCGAATTCATCGAGTTTATGAACCGGATGATTCCCTTAGGCCGCGGCGGTACGCCAGAGGAGGCGGCGGGCGCGGTGTACCTGATGTGCATACCGGAGTCGGACTACATCAGCGGCGAAGTGCTGCTGGCGAGCGGCGGATTCGTGATGTAACTTTTTGCAACTGAATGTTTGTCAATCTAGGAGGAAAAGGAAAATGAAGATCAGAGGTGTTATCGTAACCCTGTCGGCACTGACGCTGGCAGCGTCATTTTCGGTTCAGGCGCAGGTGAAAATCGGTGTCATTGCCTCGGCCACAGGTCCGGCGGCGTTCGTCGGCATCCCGCAGAAAAACTCCGTCGCCTTGCTGCCGAAGAAAATCGGCGACCTCACCATCGAGTACCTGGTCTTCGATGATGCCAGCGACTCGACGCAAAGCGTTACCTTGACGAAGAAGCTGCTGAGCGAAAGCAAAATAGACGCGTTGATCGGGCCATCCGGTTCGCCCAACGCCATGGGTGTGCTCCAGGTCATGGCCGAAGCGCAGACGCCGATGCTCGCGCCGGTCGGCACTTCGGCCGTGGTGCAGCCGATGGACGACAAGAAGCGCTGGGTGTACAAGACCCACCCCAACGATGACGTCATCAGCGAAGGACTGGTCGCGGCAATGGTGAAGCGCGGGGTCAAGACAATCGGCTTTATCGGCCGCAACGATCCCTACGGCCAGAATTGGGACAAGACCTTCTCGGCGATGGCGCAGAAAGCAGGCATTCAGATCACCGCCAACGAACGCTACAACCGCCAGGACAGCAGCGTCACCGGCCAGGTGCTGAAACTCATCGCGGCGAAGCCGGACGCGATACTTATCGCCGGCGTCGCCGCCGACGCCGCGCTGCCGCACATACAGCTTGTCGATTCCGGATACAAAGGTCAGATTTATCATACCCACGGATCCGCATCAGGGGCCTTCATCCAGATCGGCGGCAAGCAGGTGGAAGGTGCATTGGTGGTCGGCCCGCTGCTATTGGTTCCGGAACAGATTTCCGATAGCGTGCCGACGAAGAAAGTGGCGCTCGAGTTTGTCACGGGTTACGAGCGCATCTACGGCGCCAAACCGCCGATATTCGGCGCCGGTATCTATGACGCGGGCATATTGCTGCAGCACGCCGTCCCCCAGGCTGCCAAGAAGGGCAAGCCGGGCACGCAGGAATTCCGCACCGCGTTGCGCGACGCGCTCGAATCGATCAAGGACTTGAGCGTGTCGCAGGGTGTGGTCAACATGACCGCGCAAGACCATTCCGGCTTCGATTATCGTGGTCGCGTCCTGCTCACCATCAAGGACGGCAAATGGCTGCTGGTGAAGGACTGAAGCAATCGTAGCGGATCATGCGGTTGGCGTTGCGCGCTGCGCGCGCCAACCGTGTTTCCCGTACCGATGAAAAGCACATCGGTACGGGAAACACGGTTATGGATAAAAGCAACCACAGCTTGGGTTTGCTTCTATCCAAGATCGTCGATTACGCACGGATGTGCTTTTCATCCGTGCGCAATCGACGATCCGCGCGGACGGCAGTTCGTCCGCGCAACATCGCAACCGCGCGATGGCGCGCGATTTGAGTCGCCGCGTACAGGGTAGAAAAATGCCGCGCCGGCGCACGAAGGAGGATGGGAGCATGCTGGCAAACGTATCACTCGAGGACAAGTATCGCCTCGACCGGGGTCTCGTCTATCTCACCGGCGTGCAGGCCCTGGCGCGCCTGCCGATGCTGCAGCATCAGCGCGACGTCGCGGCCGGGCTGAACACCGCCGGCTACATCTCGGGATATCGCGGTTCGCCCCTGGCCGGTCTCGACACCGCGCTGCGCGGCGCCGAGCGTTTTTTGCGCGAACAGAACATTACCTTCCATCCTGGGATCAACGAGGACCTTGCCGCGACCGCCATCTGGGGCACGCAGCAGCTCCACCTGTTTCCCAAACCCAAGCGCGACGGCATTTTTGCGATGTGGTACGGCAAGGGGCCGGGCGTGGATCGCTGCGGTGACGTGTTCAAACACGGCAATTTTGCCGGCTCGTCAAAACATGGCGGCGTGCTGCTGATCGCCGGCGACGACCACGGCGCCCGCTCTTCATCGCTGGCGCACCAAAGCGAGCATATTTTCGCGGCCTGCGCGATTCCGGTGCTGGCGCCGGCGGGCGTGCAGGACTACCTGGACCTGGGCTTGCACGGCTGGGCGATGTCGCGCTACTCGGGCTGCTGGGTGGCGATGAAGACGACATCCGATACGGTCGAGAGCTCCGCCAGGGTCGAGGTGGACGCGCAGCGGGTGCAGATTGCGCTGCCGGAAGATTTTGTTCTGCCGGCCGACGGTCTGCACCTGCGCTGGCCCGATCCGGCGCTGGCGCAGGAGCACCGGGTGCAGGAATTCAAAATTTACGCGGCACTCGCCTATGCCCGCGCCAACCGCCTCAACTACCTGGTGTTCGATTCGCCGCGGCCGCGCCTGGGCATTATCTCCGGCGGCAAAGCCTACCTCGATGTGCTGCAGGCACTCGACGATCTTGGCATCGACGAACAGCACGCCGCACACATCGGACTGCGTCTTTACAAAGTCGGCATGGCATGGCCGCTGGAAGCCAGCGGCGTGCGCCGCTTTGCCGAGGACCTGGAGGAAATTCTGGTGATCGAGGAAAAGCGCCCGATCATCGAATACCAGCTGAAGGAGCAACTCTACAACTGGACCGATGTAAAAGGCCGCGACGTGAGACCGCGCATCGTCGGCAAATTCGACGAAAGCGGCGAGTGGCCCGCGCCGCACAACTCGTGGCTGCTGCCGCCGACGGCGGAGCTGACGCCGTCCATCGTCGCCCGCGCCATCGCCGCGCGCATCGCCCGGTTTCATACCTCCGAGAAAATCCAGCAACGCCTCGCCTTCCTTGATGCCAAGGAAGTCTCCCTGGCCAAACCGAAGCCGGCACAGGCGCGCACGCCCTACTTCTGCTCCGGCTGTCCGCACAACCGGTCGACACGCGTACCCAAGGGCTCAACGGCGCTCGGCGGCGTCGGCTGCCACCTGATGGCGACCTGGATGGACCGAGACACCATGACCATCAGCCAGATGGGCGGCGAAGGCGTCGCCTGGCTCGGCGCGGCGGAACACTCGGGCACGCCGCATATTTTCGCCAACATGGGCGATGGCACCTACTATCACTCGGGACTTCTGGCGATTCGCGCCGCCATTGCGTCCAACGTCAATATCACTTACAAGATTTTGTACAACGACGCGGTCGCCATGACCGGCGGCCAGCCCATCGACGGCCCCATCAGCGTGCCCCAGGTCGCCCGTCAGCTGAGCGCAGAAGGCGTGCGCCGCATCATCGTTCTGGCGGAGGATCCGCAGCATTACCCCGGCGACGCCGGTTTTCCGCCAGATGTGGATATCCGAGCGCGTGAGGATCTTGAGGTGGTACAGCGCGAGTTGCGCCAGACACCGGGTGTCACGGCGCTGATCTACGATCAGACCTGCGCGGCCGAGAAGCGCCGCCGGCGCAAGCGCGGCAGCTATCCTGACCCGGCAACGCGCGTATTCATCAACGAGATGGTGTGCGAAGGCTGCGGCGACTGCGGCACAAAGTCCAACTGCCTGTCCATTGTGCCGGTCGAAACTGAATTCGGACGCAAGCGCGCCATCGACCAGTTTTCCTGCAACAAGGACTATTCCTGTGTCGAAGGATTGTGTCCGAGCTTCGTCACCGTGGAAGGCGGATCGATGCGCAGGGGCAAAGGCGTAACCGCGGACGCGGCGATGTTTACAGCCCTGCCGGAGCCGACGCTGCCGGATCTGTCCACGCCCTACGGCATTCTCATTGCGGGCGTCGGCGGCACCGGCGTAATAACTATCGGCGCCCTGATCGGAATGGCGGCCCATCTGGAGGGCAAAGGCGTTTCGCTTCTGGACATGACCGGTCTCGCGCAAAAAGGCGGCGCGGTGATGTCGCATGTGCGCCTGGCGGCACGGCAGGACCAGCTCTCCGCAGTGCGCATCGCCACCGGCGAGGCCCGTATCGTGCTCGGCTGCGATATCCTGGTCGCCGCCAGCGACGAAGTCCTGGTTAAGGCGCAAGCCGGGTTTACCCGGGCGATCATAAACACCGGCCAGGCGATCACCGGCGACTTCGTGCGCAATCCGGACCACCCGTTCCCGCTCGCCGCGATGCAGGAGCAGATCGCCGATGCCGTCGGCACCGGCGCCGCGGATTTCCTCGGTGCCACGCGCCTCGCGTCGATTCTGAGCGGCGATGCGATCATGACCAACATGTTCCTGCTCGGATACGCCTACCAGAAAGGCCTGGTGCCGGTCTCGTCGGTGGCGCTGATCAAGGCGATCGAACTCAACTCGGTCGCCGTCGCGGCAAACACGCAGGCCTTCCTCTGGGGCCGGCGCACTGTCCACGACCCCGAAGGCATCGAGAAGCTTGCGCAAGAACATGAGCCCGCCGTGCCGGCGCACCGGCTGTCGCGGAACCTGGAGGAGATCGTGGCACGACGCAGCGGCTATTTGACCGCGTACCAGGACCAGGCTTACGCCCGTCGCTACACCGAACTGGTCGACCGCATACGCCGGGCGGAGGACGCACTCAAGCCCGGCAGTTCCCTGCTGACCGAGGCAGTCGCACGCGGCTATTTCAAACTGCTTGCCTACAAGGACGAATACGAGGTTGCGCGGCTTTACACTGCGCCGGAATTTGCGCGCACGCTCGATTCGGCCTTCGAAGGCAAGTACAAGCTCCGCTTTCATCTGGCGGTTCCGGCACTGAGCCGCAACGACCCCGTCAGCGGAGAGCCGGTGAAGCGCAGCTACGGCGCATGGTTGATGCCTGCATTTAGAATTTTGGCGCCGCTGAAGTTTCTGCGCGGCACGCCCTTCGACCCGTTCGGCTACGGGGCGGAGCGCCGCATGGAGCGCCGGCTGATAAAGGAGTACGAAGCGACGCTGAGCACGCTGCTCGCCGATCTGCGTCCTGAATCGCTGGCGTCGGCCGCAGAAATTGCGCGCCTGCCGGAGGACATACGCGGCTACGGGCCGGTCAAGGAGCGCAATTTTATCGCTGCGCAAAACCGGCAGGCCGAGTTGATGAAAGAGTTCAATAGAGGAAGCAACAACTGATGGAAGCGATGATCGATGACCTGGTGCGAATCGTCGGCGACACGGGTGTGCTCACCGCGGCGGACGATGTCTCTGCGTACGTGACCGACTGTCGCAACTACTACAAGGGCACTGCGCTTTGCGTGGTGCGACCTCGCAGCGTTGAGGAAGTTGCCTCGGTGGTCGCATGTTGCGTGGCGCGATCGGTACCGATCCAGCCGCAAGGCGGCAACACCAGCCTGTGTGGCGGTTCGGTTCCTTTCGCAGGCGGCCGGGGCGTAGTCCTCAGCTTGTCGCGCATGCGGCGCATCCGTGAGGTCGACGCCGCCAACAATTCGATCACGGTTGAAGCCGGCTGCGTGCTCGCGGAGGTACAGCGCGCTGCCGTCGACGCCGGCCGCTTCTATCCGGTCAGCCTGGGCGCCGAGGGCACCTGCCAGATCGGCGGCAACATCGCCACCAATGCCGGCGGCACCGGCGTGCTGCGTTACGGCAACACGCGCGAGAACGTGCTCGGGCTGGAGGTGGTGCTGCCGGACGCGACCATCTGGCACGGACTGCGGAGCTTGCGCAAGAACAATACGGGCTTCGATCTCAAACACCTGTTCATCGGCTCCGAAGGATTGCTCGGCATCATCACCGCAGCCACGCTCAAGCTGCATCCGCTCAATACCCGTCATATCGCGGTCTGGCTGGCGCCGGTCAGCCTCGACGCCGCACTGGAATTGCTCAATCTGCTGCAGTCGTCGCTGGGAGCTCAGCTTTCGGCGTTCGAACTAATGAACGCCGCCCACATGCAGAACGTTCTGGCGCTTACGCCCGGACTGCAAACTCCAGTGAACGCGGACTGTCCCTGGCACGTCCTGGCCGAACTCGGCGATGACGCCGTCGATGACGGACTTCGTTCCAGCATCGAGGGCGTGCTGCAGACCGCGCTGTCAGGCGGCCTGCTTACCGACGCAGCGGTCTCGGCCAATGAAACGCAGCGCGCAGCGATGTGGCACATCCGCCACAGCGTAACCGAAGCGACGCAAAAGGCAGGCAGAGGCGTTCCCCACGATATCGCGGTGCCGGTTTCGAAGGTTCCGGAATTCGTGCGCCGCGTCAGCCCGATTCTCGAACAGAAGTTCGCAGGCATGCGCATCGTCATCGTGGCACACCTGGGCGACGGCAATCTTCACTTCCTGCCGCTGTTCGATTTTGACACCTGGGATGCGTTTCCCGATCCGCAGACAGTAATCGATGAAATGCACCGGATCACTTATGCGGTAGCGGCGGAGCTCGGCGGCACCTTCAGCGCCGAGCACGGCATCGGACAGTATTTGCTGGCGGAAATGCGTCAATACAAATCCGAGGTCGAATTGAACATGATGCGTTCGATCAAGAACGCGCTCGACCCGCGCGGATTGTTCAATCCGGCGAAGGTACTGCCGTAGCAGGTACCGCCTGCAGTCTGGTCGGTAACCGCACTATTGTGCGCGTCCATCGAGTAGGAAATCGCGCTGAGCCGCGCAGCGCATGGTCGAACCAGACCAAACTTCGAGTCTACTTACCCACGTATAGCGTTGGAAACTGGCGCTGCAGGTTGGCAATTTTCGGCATGTCGTTGACGACAATATACGGCTGGTTCGGATTGCGCGCGAGATAGTCCTGGTGATAGGCCTCGGCTTCGTAGAACGCCTTCAACGGCGTTACCTGGGTCACGATGGGTTGCGAAAATGTGCGCGCCGACTGGAGTTGCGCAACGTACGCTTCGGTTACGCGCTTCTGTTCGTCATCGGCAAAGAACACGGCCGAGCGGTACTGGGTTCCGCTGTCAGGACCTTGCCGGTTAAGTTCGGTCGGGTTGTGCGCGACAGAAAAGAACACCTTCAACAGCTGACCGTAGGAAATGCGCGACGGATCGTAGGAAATGCGCACCGACTCCGCGTGATCCGTATCGCCCGAACTCACCTGACCGTAGTTCGCGCTGGCGGCACTTCCGCCCGAGTACCCCGATACCACGTCGGTGACGCCTTTGACGTGTTCAAACACCGCCTCCACGCCCCAGAAACAACCGCCGGCAAATACGGCAGTCCGGGTTCCGGCGGCGGTCGAAAGCGGCGCGTCGAACTTTGGATCTGGAAGCGGCACGGCAGCGTGAGACGGCAGCAGGAAGAAGAACACCCCGGCCGCAGCAACTATCCCCACCAATCCGATGACCCAATCCGCAGACAGACGCGGCATAGCATGTTCTCCTGAGGCATCGCTGCCTGATCGAGTCGTCGTCCTACTCGCAGTTTGGCTTTAGTTCTTTGCCGCCATTCCCAGCTTCTCGATCAGCACTTTTTCCTCGGCGAAGGATTTTCTCGCAAATTTCGAATAGTCCTCGCCGTTCATATAAATCACCGGCTGATCGAATTTCTCCAGCATCGCCAGGACTTTCGGGTCGTCCATCGCCTTGCGGAACGCATCGTGCAGAATCTTCACCACCTTCGGATCCATGCCCTTCGGTCCGCCGAAGCCGAAGGGTGAATCCGAAACTGTGTGGTAGCCAGCATCAAGCAGTGTCGGCACCTGCGGCCAGCGCTTGGTACGCTTGCTGCCGTAGGTGGCCAGAAGGCGCGCCTTGCCCGCATCGACGTGCGGCGCCCAGCCGGTCGAGTCCGATAGCGCCATGGTGTGCCCGCCGAGCAGACTTTGCATGTTCTCGGCAAACCCCTTGAACGGAATGTGTGTCAGCTTGATTCCGGCCTCCAGCGCGAACTGCTCCACTGCAAGATGCGGCGTGGTCCCGGCGCCGGGCGTGCCGTAGGTGATCTTCTCCGGATTGGACTTGGCGTAGGCGACGAATTCGGGCAGATCCTTCCACGGCGCATCGGCACGAACCACCAGGCCGAAGGTGTAGCCCGTGACGTTAATGATGTAGGTGATGTCCTTGAGCGGATCGAACGGCGTCTTGTTGATATGCGGCACGCGAAACACGCTGATTGGCAGCTGTGTCAGCGTGTAGCCGTCGGGTTGCGCATTTACCATTGCACCCGCGCCCATGGTGCCGGATGCGCCGGGTCGGTTTTCAATCACTACCTGCTGCCCGAGCTGCCGGCCTACGGACTCGGCGAAGGCTCGCATGACAAGATCAGACGAGCCGCCGGCCGGCCAGGGACAAATCAGGGTAATCGGCTTGGCCGGAAACTGCTGCGCCGATGCAGCGCCTGCTGCAAGCGCCAGCACTATAACCAAGCCGCGCAATATCGTTCGAAACATTTAATGCCTCCCTGAGGTTTTAAGCCAATCTCCGTCCCTGTCCGAAGCTTACCCGTCGTTCACCTGGATATCTAGTTGGCGTTGGCCCAAAACCCTGTTCCACTGCCGAGTTTCTTGCCGGTCGCGACAAAGTCAAGATAGCCCTTGCCGCTGATGTAGCTGCTGAGCGCGGTACCGCCCTGCGCCGCAAGCGTGGGCGCGTAAAAATACCAGCTGTTGCTCGCGGTGTCCCAGGTCCAAAGTGTGACCAGCGCCTTGCTGCTCGCGACCGCGCGGGTATTGAACCCGGCCGGATCTTCATTCGGTCCGGTGGCGACCAGATTCCAGCCGCTGTTCAGCGATGCCGGCGCGAAGGCAAACGCGGTGCCGCTCAGCGCCGGGATCACTGCCCGACTCGATCCGGCGGCCGGCTTTGCGTTTACCCAGTAGCCCTCCCCAGGATTAATGGTGGCGAGCACCTGATACCCCTTGCCGGTGGCGTAATCCTGCAGCGCGGTGCCTCCCTGTGCCGCCAGCGACGGCGCGTAGAATGCCCATGCGCTTGAAGCCGGAACCCATTTCCACACCGTGGTGATCAGATCCTTGGTGGCCGCCGCGCCGAAGGTCGCCGCCACGTCCAACGGGGTCGAAAGCGTATTGCCCGCCAGGTTCCAGCCAGTGGCAAGCACATTACCCGTCGCCTGTCGCACCGCCATCGCCGTATCCATCGCGCCATAGCCCCAGGCGTCGTTCGGATTCGGCGGCATATCGACGCCGGGCGCAAATGCCGGCAGGGTCGCAGCCTGCGTGTACTGATTGGTTTGCAGCGTCGTGAACAGAATACGCTTCGCCTCCTCCGGCGTCAGCTTCGGATTCGCCTGCAGCAGCAGCGCCACCGCGCCCGCGACGTGCGGCGTCGCCATGCTGGTGCCCATATAGGCGACGTGCACGCCGTCGGCTTCGACATCGGCTGCCGTCGCGGCCGCCTTGGCCGCGCCGGCGAGCGTGGACATGATGTAGGAACCGGGCGCGGCGAGATCGGGTTTCATCACCGGCTTCGTGCATTCGTTCTTGTTCCTCAGTCCGCTGGCGGTGGAAATATCGATGTTCTTCCCGCTGCAGACGCGGCGCGGGCCGCGGCTGCTGAAGCCGCCGACGTCGCCGAGCGGGCCGTTGTCCACCATCTTGTCCGTGGGTCCGGCCGCGGTATTCCACACGTAATTCGTGTTGAGCGCGGCGACCGCTATCGAGCGGCGGGCACTGGCGCTGTCGGTCAATATCCCTTTGGTCACCGTCGGGGCGAAGTTGCCGGTAAAGACGGCGCCGTTTCCGGTCTCACCGCAAACGATCCCCAGCGTCTGCGATACCGGCACGGCATCCGCGCGAATGCTCAATGTCCAGTTGCCGGCGGCAAGCGCGTTGGTGCCGCTGCGGAGGTTGATGCTGTACTGGCGATCGCCATTGGCGGAACTCGGGGCGTTCGAGGTGACTTCAATCTTGCCGCAGCCGGCCGCGTCGAAATCAGGGAGCACACTGCCCGCCGCAACCACTGCAGTCTGCTGGGCGTTCGGGCAGGTAAGCTGGATCGCATACTGATTGTCGCCGTCACTCCAGAATTCGAGCTGCTCGGCAGTACGGCCGGCAGGTATGCTGAAGGTCACGCCGACGGTCTGGCCCTGTGTCATCGGCGCGATTTCGGTGCGAATTGGTGCGTTGCCTTCGTTGCCGGCGGCGGCGGCGATGATTACCCCCGGACCCGAGGCATTGTCGATCGCGACCTGGAAACTGCCGGTGCCGTCCCGGGCGCCAAAATAGGAACCGAGGCTGAGGTTGATGACCAGAGGTTTATCCAGCTGCTTGGCCACGCGCACCATCCACGCGATGGCATCCGTTACCGGATCGCCCTGCGCATTGACCCCTTTGTCGATGGAATTCGCGACGAGCAAATCGGCTTCGGGCGCCATGCCGACGAAGCGTCCCGCCGTCTGGCCGTTGCCGGTGCCGCGGCCGTTGCCTGCTGCAATGCCGGCAACGTGGCTGCCGTGATTGCCGTTGTCGTCCGGGTTGCATACGCTGGTTGCGTTGGCCGCAGTGCCGATCGCGGCGTCAATCGCGGCCTGACTGCACTCGGCGCCATAGAGCGGGGTGGTCCCGTCGGAGCCCATCGGCGGCGTACCGCCGGTAACGTTGCGCTGGTTCCACATCCTCAAAATGCGCGTTGTGCCGTTGGCATTACGAAAATCGCCGTGGCTGATATCGATGCCTGTATCGATTACTCCGACAATCACGCCCTTGCCGGTGCCGCCGGTCCAACCTGCGGCAAGCGTGCCGCTACGGAGCTGGTCGGCACGCGTGAATGGCACGCTCTTGTCCAAACGCGGGACCGGGCGGCTCGGCACCTCGAGACGCACTACTTCGGGCAGTGCGACGACCTCGGCCAGCCTGTCTATCGGGACCAGCACCGTGGCCAGATCGCCAATCACCGAGCGTATGGTCACACCGAGCGCCTTCATTGCAGCCAGGCCGTTGCCGCTGAATTGGACGTTTGCGGCGACCATTTCGGATTCCACTGAGCGCGCAAGAGGGTTGTTCCGCGTTGTCGCGTTTTTGTCCAACTGGCGGCGCAGTCCCGCATCGAGCTTTGCTGGATCGGCGTGGACGCCGGTGGTGGCAATTGCTGCGATCAGCGCGACGAAAAGACGACGGCGTGTGGTTGGCATGACACCTCTCCCATTATTATTTTACTGAGCGAAAATTACTTACTGCCAACTAACCTGCGGCTGGCCTGGGAGGAACATTCCGATCGCGGTTATCCAGGATTTTGGTGAACGATTCCCAAAATCGCGATCCCCAGAGCACGGCATAATACAGGGAAAATGCGAAGTTACAAGCCGGGTAAATACCAATGAAATTTACGGACTTTCTGGCGGAGAGAGCGGGATTCGAACCCGCGATACGGTTTAACCCGTATACACGCTTTCCAGGCGTGCGCCTTCAACCGCTCGGCCACCTCTCCGTACTGAACTAACACGCTTTCGGCTTCGGCCGCGCTACGCGCTTAACCCTCGCCGTTCGCTCGCGTTAGCCTTCGCCGCAACACGCCGCTCGCGCGGCATGTTGTCAGGCGTGCGCCTTCAACCGCTCGGCCACCTCTCCTGCTGCCGCATTTCAGGAAGGTGCGCAGCTTACGCGATAAGCCCTTGCGAGGCAAGGAAAAACAGCCAAAAACTACTCTGCTGGCGCTAGGCTACAGGCTGTTTGAGTTGCTCCAGAATCGCCGGATTTTCCAGGGTCGAAACGTCCTGTGTGATCTCCTCGCCCTTGGCGATGGAGCGCAGCAGCCGTCGCATGATTTTCCCGGAACGCGTTTTCGGCAGATTGTCGCCGAAGCGGATGTCCTTCGGCTTGGCAATGGGGCCGATTTCCTTGCCCACCCAGTCGCGCAGTTCCTGTGCGATTCTCTTCGCCTCCGCGCCGCTCGGGCGCGCGCCTTTGAGCACGATGAAGGCGCAGACCGCCTCGCCGGTAAGGTCGTCAGGCCGGCCCACGACTGCCGCCTCGGCCACCAGCGCGGTGTTCGCCACCAACGCCGATTCGATTTCCATGGTGCCGAGGCGGTGACCGGCTACGTTGAGCACGTCGTCGATGCGTCCCATAATGCGGAAGTAGCCCTCAAGGTCGCGGCTGGCGCCATCGCCCGCGAGGTAATACTTGCCTTTGAAATCCTCGGGGTAATAGGTCTTCTTGAAACGCTCAGGGTCGCCCCAGATGGTGCGTATCATGCCCGGCCAGGGACGCTTGATCACCAGGATTCCGCCCTTGCCCTTCTCCACCTCCTGCCCGGTTTCATCCACGATCGCAGCCATGATCCCCGGCAGCGGAAATGTGCAGGAGCCGGGCTTGGTCGGCGTCACCCCCGGCAGCGGGGAGATCATGTGTCCGCCAGTTTCGGTCTGCCACCAGGTATCGACGATCGGGCAGCGCGAATCGCCTACCACGGTGTGGTACCACATCCAAGCTTCCGGATTGATCGGTTCGCCTACGGTACCGAGAATGCGCAGGGATTTCAGGTTGTATTTCTTCGGCAGGTCCGCACCCGCCTTGATCAGCGACCGGATCGCGGTCGGCGCGGTGTAGAACACACTTACCTTGTGGTCCTGGATAAGTTTCCAGAAGCGCCCCGCATCGGGATAGGTTGGGATGCCCTCGAACATGACCTCGGTTGCGCCCACCGCGAGCGGCCCGTAGGCGATGTAGGTATGCCCCGTCACCCAGCCGACGTCGGCAGTACACCAAAACACGTCGCTCGCCTTGTAGTCGAACACCCACTTCATCGTCAGCATCGCCTGCAGCAGATAGCCGCCGGTGGAATGCTGCACGCCTTTGGGCTTGCCGGTGGAGCCTGAGGTGTAAAGAATAAAGAGCGGATGCTCTGCGTTGACCCAGGTTGGCTCGCACTCCTCGTCCTGTCCCTGGATTACGTCGTGCCACCACTTGTCGCGCGGCGCCTGCATCTTGACCGTGCTGCCGCTGCGCTTGTACACAATGACGTTCCGCACTTTTTCGCAGCCGCCCATCGCGATCGCCTCATCCACCGCCGGCTTGAGCGGAATTTCCTTGCCGCCGCGAAACTGTCCGTCGGCGGTGATGACCTCGGTGGCGCCGGCGTCGACGATGCGCTCCTGCAGGCTCTTGGCGGAAAAGCCGCCGAACACCACCGAGTGCGTGGCGCCGATGCGCGCGCACGCCTGCATCGCCACCACCACTTCGATCGACATCGGCATGTATATCAGTACGCGGTCACCCTTGTTTATGCCATGGGCCTTCAGCGCGTTCGCCAGCTGGCAGACTTTGTGATACAGCGCCTTGTAGCTGACGCGCGTGACCTTGCCATCGTCCGCCTCGAACACGATTGCCGTCTTGTCCGGCTGCGTCTTCAGGTGGCGATCGAGGCAGTTGTAGGACGCGTTCAGTTCGCCGTCGTGGAACCACTTGAAGAACGGCGCGTTGGATTCATCCAGCACTTTGGTGAACGCCCTGTGCCAAAGCAAGGTTTCCTTGCCCAGCCGTCCCCAGAAGCCTTCGAAATCACGCTCCGCTTCGTTGCATAGCGCCTGATACGCGGCCATGCCCGGGACGTTGGCTTGCTTGACAAATGCCTCGTGCGGCGGAAATACCCGGGTTTCGTTCAGAACCGATTCGATCTGCGCAGACATGGCAACGGTCTCCTCTTCCTCATACCAGGTGACAAAGGACAAAAGCGTGACGAGAACTGAGATTGTGGGAAGCCAGCCTTACGCCAACCTTACGCAGGGGCTGTACCGCACAAATCAAAACATTAATCCGAGTGTTTGTAAAGCCAAGCTCGCCGGAAACGGCCTGCGCCGCAAGACCCGCAGCCCGCAGACGCCGCGTTGACGCGTCTCTTGGAACAGTGGTAACTTCGCCCCACCTTATGCGATGCGGCGATGTTTGGTCGCGTCTGTCTTTACCCCGGTCCAAGATCGAAAATGAAACGTCCCCTGGATGGCATAGTCGTCGTCACCCTGGAGCATGCGATCGCCGCGCCGCTCGCCACGCGGCACCTGGCGGACAATGGCGCGCGCGTGATCAAGATCGAACGCCCCGGCGGCGGCGACTTTGCAAGGGCCTACGACCAGCGCGCGCGCGGACTTGCTTCGCATTTCGTCTGGGCCAACCGCGGCAAGGAAAGCGTTACGCTGGACCTCAAGCATGCGCGGGCATTGCCGGTGCTGCAGCGATTGCTCGCGCGCGCCGACATATTCGTGCAGAACCTGGCGCCGGGCGCGGCCGCCCGCCTGGGACTGGACGCCGCAGCCATCCACCGCATCAATCCGCGCACCATCGTCTGCGGCGTTTCCGGCTATGGCGAAAGCGGTCCCTACCGCGACAAGAAGGCCTACGACCTGCTGATCCAAGCCGAAGCGGGCTTGCTTGCCATTACGGGCAGCGACACCGCCATGGCCAAGGCAGGCATCTCCATCGCCGACATCGCCGGCGGAATGTACGCCTACAGCGGCGTTCTGAACGCCCTGCTGCTGCGCGCGCGCACCGGCGAAGGGAGCAGTATCGAGGTGTCCCTGCTCGATTGCCTGGCGGAGTGGATGGGCTACCCCCTTTACTATGCGCTCGACGGCGCGGCGCAGCCGGCACGTACCGGCGCCATGCACGCGACCATTTATCCTTACGGTCCGTTCACCGCCGGCGACGGCGATACCGTGATGATCGCAATTCAGAACGAACGCGAATGGGCGCTGTTCTGCGAAAAAGTGCTGAACGCCCCGGAACTGGCGAGCGATCCGCGCTTCGATTCCAACGCAAAGCGCAGCGGCAACCGGCAGCGGCTCGAACCGATCCTGACTGAACGGCTGGCGAAGCTGCGTGCGGCCGAATTGATCACGCTGCTCGATGCCGCGAGCATTGCCAATGCGGCGGTCAATAGCGTCGAGGGCCTGCGCGAGCATCCGCAGCTGAGGGCACGCGAACGCTGGTCCGAAGTTGATTCGCCCGCTGGGCCCCTTCCCGCGCTGCGGCCGCCGCCGCTGTCCGACGCCTTCACTCAGACCATGGGAAACATTCCTGCGCTGGGCGCGCACACCGACGACGTGCTTGCGTGGCTCGGCTATGGCGAAGCTGAAATTTCAGCGCTGCGCGCTGACGGTTTGATCTAGCGCAAACGGCTGTCTCGCGACGCCGAATTCCCCTGCGCCAATGGTGGTAAAATTTTCGCGAATGCAGGCTTGGCCAGTCCTTTGTTTGGCCAAGCCTGCGGCTTCGCAAGCATCGCCTCCGGCATGCAATGCCGCTCCTTCTCAAAGAGAACATCATGACCTCCATCAAACAGGACGACCTGATCCAGAGCGTCGCCGACGCACTGCAATTCATCAGCTATTACCACCCGAAAGACTATCTTGACCATCTTGCGCGCGCCTACGAGCGCGAGCAGGCGCCGGCCGCCAAGGACGCGATTGCGCAGATTCTGACCAACTCGCGCATGTGCGCCGAAGGCCACCGACCAATCTGCCAGGATACCGGCATAGTCAACGTGTATCTCAAGATCGGCATGGACGTGAGCTGGGACGGCTTCAACGGCTCGATCAACGACGCCGTGAACGAAGGCGTGCGCCGCGCCTATACCAACCCGGACAACCCGCTGCGCGGTTCGGTACTCGCCGATCCGCTGTTCACGCGCAAGAACACCAAGGACAACACCCCCGCCGTGGTACACATGGAAGTGGTGCCTGGTAACACAGTCGATGTCACCGTCGCGGCCAAAGGCGGTGGCTCCGAAGCCAAATCGAAATTTGCCATGCTCAACCCGTCGGACTCGGTGGTGGACTGGGTGCTGAACACAGTGCCCACCATGGGCGCGGGCTGGTGCCCGCCGGGCCTGATCGGCATCGGCGTCGGCGGCACCGCGGAAAAAGCGATGATGATGGCCAAGGAAGTGCTGATGCAGCCCCTTGACATGCACGAACTGCTCGCGCGCGGTCCGAAATCGAAGCTGGAGGAACTGCGTGTCGAGCTCTACACCCGGATCAACGCACTCGGCATCGGCGCGCAGGGACTGGGGGGACTGTCCACTGTGCTCGACGTCAAGATCATGGACTACCCCACCCATGCCGCAAACAAGCCGATTGCGATGATCCCCAATTGTGCCGCAACGCGCCACGCGCACTTCGTGCTCGACGGTTCCGGCGCGGTCGCGCTCGATCCGCCGGCGCTCGATGACTGGCCGAAAGTTACCTGGGCGCCCGCCTCCACCGCGAAGCGCGTCAATCTCGACACGCTCACCGCCGCAGAGGTTGCGGCCTGGAAACAAGGCGACATCCTGCTGCTGTCGGGCAAGATGCTGACCGGCCGCGACGCCGCCCACCAGCGCATCCAGGAAATGCTGGGCAAGGGCGAGAAACTGCCGGTCGCTTTCACCAACCGCGTTATCTATTACGTCGGCCCGGTCGATCCGATCAAGGGCGAAGTCGTCGGCCCGGCCGGCCCGACCACGGCGACGCGCATGGACAAATTCACCGAAATGATGCTGTCGCAGACCGGTCTGATCGGCATGATCGGGAAATCCGAACGCGGCCCGGTCGCGATCGAGGCGATAAAGAAGCACAAGGCCGCGTATCTCATGGCCGTCGGCGGCGCCGCCTATCTTGTAGCCAAGGCAATCAAACAATCGCGCGTTCTCGCTTTCGGCGATCTGGGCATGGAAGCGATTTACGAATTCGACGTCAAGGACATGCCGGTCACCGTCGCAGTGGATTCCAGCGGCGCGTCGATACACAAGACCGGCCCGGCGGAGTGGGAAAAGCGGATCAGGGAATTCAAGATTCCGGTGGCCGTGGCGTGAGCTTGACCGCCAGCGCGCGCGGAGCGCTTTAGCGTTGCACGGCAATCCGTTTCCGCGCTGGATGGCGATTGCGATACTGCTGGTCATCGCGACCACCTTCGGCAGCAACCACATCGCTGCCCGCTACGCCATCGATCACGGGGTCAACATCACCACCGCGGTGGCAGCGCGCTCGCTCGGCGCGGCGTTGTTCGTGGGCGTGCTGCTTCTCGCCAGCAAGGTACCACTCGCACTTCCGGCAGCGACGCGCTGGCGCGCCGTAGCAATCGGCGCACTCATTGCGGTCCAAAGCTTTTGCATTTATTCAGCGGTAGCGCGCATTCCGGTGGCGCTTGCCCTGCTTGCATTCAATACCTTTCCCATGATTTTTTCACTCATATCCTGGGCTGCGGACGGCGAACGCCCGGCGCGGCGCGCCCTGATTGCAATGCCGGTTGCGCTGTGCGGTCTGGCCCTGGCGCTCGACGTGCTGGGCGCGAGCGGCAATGTCGCCGAGCGCTGGTCTGAAATCGGCGTTGGCGTCGGGTTTGCGCTGGGCGCGGCCGTTTCCTTCGCAACCGCACTGTTTTTTACTTCGCGCTGGCTCAAGGACGTCGATGGCAGGCTGCGCACCTTCCTCACCATGAGCACGGTCGCGGTGCTGATGCTGGCTGCAGGCATGCTGGCAGGCAATCTCGCGCTGCCGTCCAACGCGGGCGCATGGTTCGGCCTGGGTCTGCTCATGCTGTTCTATGGCACCGCGTTCACTGCCCTGTTCGTTCTGCTGCCGCGCCTCGACGCCCTGAACAACTCGTCGGCGCTGAATTTCGAGCCGATTGCGGTGCTGTTTCTCGCCTGGCCCATCCTCGGCCAGAGTGTCGCACCGCGGCAGATCGTGGGCGCGCTGGTCGTGGTCGGCGCAGTGATCGCGCTGGGCACGGCGAAGCATTAGGCCGCGATGTCCTCGCTCGCCGACACGCATTTGATTGCCATCCGTCATGGCGAAACTGAATGGAACAGGGAAGGCCGCTACCAGGGGCATCTAAATAGCGCGCTCAACCGGGAAGGCCTGGCGCAAGCACAGGCTCTGGGCGAGCGCCTGGCCGAAGTGCGCTTCGACCTGCTGTTCTCCAGCGATCTCGGTCGCGCGCTGCAGACCGCGAGTGCAATCGCCCTGCGCAGCGGGCATGAGGTTGTGGTCGATTCTCGCCTGCGTGAACGAAGCATGGGAATCTTCCAAGGCCTGACTGCGACCGAGGCGCAGGCGCGCTACCCGGCCGAATACGCGCGCTTCAGGAGCCACGACCCCGACTACATCATTCCCGGCGGCGAGAGCATGCGCCAATTGCTGGAGCGCAGCGTCGCCTGCTTCACCGAACTCGCAGAGCGCCATTCCGGGTCGACTCTGGCGGCGGTCACCCACGGCGGCGTTTTGGCGATGCTCTATCGCAACGCGCGTGCAATGCCGCTCGAAGCGGAGCGCGACTTTACTCTGCACAATACCGGCGTCAACCGCTTCCACTATTGTCAGGGCGCCTGGCAGTTGCGAAGCTGGGGCGATATTACCCATCTCGATCATGCGCTGGACGACTCCGAATAGCGGCGAAGGCGCGGCCTGCGCCGGTCGCAGACAGGGGCCGGCGATGATAAAATACGGCCAGAAAAGCTGATCATCCTGCCACCGAATCCGCGAGCCAAAAAATGGGAGCATCATGCCGAACTACACCACCGAAGCCATCCGCAGCGTCGCCCTCGTCGGCCACGGCGCCACCGGCAAGACCACGCTGGCCGAAGCGCTGCTGGCGCGCGCAGGCGCAATCAAGGCGGCTGGCAGCGTCGAACGCGGCAATACCGTCTGCGACCACGATCCGCTGGAAAAGACTCATGGACATTCGCTCAACGCCGCGTTGGTGAACTTCGCCTGGCGCGACACCCACATACACCTGATCGATACGCCCGGCTATCCGGATTTCGCCGGTCAGGCGATAGGCGCGCTTGCCGCGGTGGAAACCGCGGCCATCGTCATCAACGCGCAAAACGGAATCGAACTTTCCACGCGGCGCATGATGAAATGGGCGCAGGCGCGCGGGCTGTGCCGCATGATCGTGGTCAACAAGATCGACGCCGAAAACGTAGACCTGCCGGTACTGCTTGCCGATATCCAGGAGACGTTCGGCAGGGAATGCCTGCCCATCAATCTGCCGGCGCACGCGGGCAAGGACATCGTCGACTGTTTTTTCAATCCGGACGGGGAATCCGATTTTTCCTCCGTCAAGGCGGCGCATTCGGCGCTGGTCGACCAGGTGGTCGAGGTGGACGAAGCGCTGATGGCGCTCTATCTGGAGCAGGGTGAAATCAATCCGGAGCAATTGCACGCGCCGTTCGAAAAGGCGTTGCGCGAAGGCCACCTGATACCGGTATGCTTCGTTTCGGCCAGGAACGGCGCCGGCGTCACCGAACTGCTCGACATATTTGCCGGGCTTGCCCCTAATCCCATGGAAGGCAATCCGCCGCCGTTTCTCAAGGGCGAAGGCGCAGACGCCGTCGAGTTTCATGCCGAGCCCGACCCGGCCAAGCATGTGCTGGCACACGTATTCAAAGTGATCATGGATCCGTACGTCGGCAAACTCGGCGTGTTCCGCGTGCACCAGGGCACGGTGAAGAAGGATTCGCAACTATTCGTCGGCGATGGCAACCGGCCGTTCAAGGTGGCCCATCTGTACCTGCTTCAGGGAAAAGAGTACGTCGAGACCGACACCCTGATGCCGGGTGATCTGGGGGCCGTTGCCAAAGTGGAGGAAATCGAGTTCGATGCGGTTCTGCACGATTCGCACGATGAAGATCACATCCACCTGCGCCCGCTGGAATTCCCCGAGCCCATGCACGGCCTCGCGGTGGAGACGAAGAAAAAAGGCGATGAGCAGCGCCTGTTCGAGGTGCTGCACAAACTGGAGCTGGAGGACCCGTGCTTTCGCATGGAGCGTCACCCGGCAACCAACGAGACCGTAATCCGCGCACTGGGCGAATTGCACTTGCGCACCAAACTGGAGAAGCTGACGCAGCAATACAAGCTGGAACTCGATACCAGGCCGCCGCGCATCGCCTACCGCGAGACCATCAGCCGCAAGGCCGACGGTCATTGCAGGCACAAGAAGCAGACCGGGGGCGCCGGCCAGTTTGGCGAGGTGTTTCTCAAGATCGAGCCATTACCGCGCGGCGCCGGCTACGAATTCGTCGACCAGGTAAAAGGCGGCGTGATCCCGACGGTGTTCATTCCGGCGGTGGAAAAGGGCGTGCGCATGGCGCTCGACTCGGGCGTGATTGCGGGCTATCCGGTGGAGGATCTGCGCGTGATCGTCTATGACGGGAAAAGTCACGCCGTAGACTCGAAGGAAATCGCGTTCGTTTCCGCCGGCCGAAAAGCGGTGATCGACGCCTTCGCCAAGGCCGCGCCGATCATGCTCGAACCCATCGTCAATATCGACATCGACGCGCCGGAGGCCTACGTCGGCGACATGACCGCCGAAATCGCGTCCAAGCGCGGCCAGATCACCGGCACGCAGCAGCGCTCCGCCGATATGATCAGCACCACCGGCCAGGTGCCGTTGGCGGAACTGACGGATTTCCAGAACCGCCTGCGCTCCATCACCGGCGGGCAAGGGTCCTACTCGGTCGAGTTCAGCCACTATGCCCAGGTGCCGGGCCAGATGCAGCAGCAGCTGATGTCACAATTCAAGGCGGCGCGCGAAGAGGACTGAACACCGTTGTAGGAGCGAGCTCGCTCCTACGGACGCTAAACACTCGCGCCGAAATCCCTAGCGCTGCCCGAGCAGATTGCAGAAACGCAGCGATTCCGCATAGGGAAACACATCCTGCATCTGCCCTGCGGCGATGCGCTGCTGCGTCGCCTGCCAGGACGCTGCATCGAGCAGGTCCGCGTGATGACGCATGAAACATTCGCGCACGCGCCCGTCCGTAAGCAGGAAGGTGGCAAACTCCTCCGGAAAAATATCCGTCGGACCGACCGAATACCAGGGCTCGGAGGCCATCTCCTGTTCTTCGGTCTGCGGCTGCGGCAGTTTGCGAAAATTGCAGTTGGTCAGATAGTCGATTTCGTCGTAATCGTAGAACACCACGCGACCATAGCGGGTCACGCCGAAATTCTTGAATAGCAGGTCGCCGGCGAAGATGTTGGCAGCGGCAAGCTGCTTGATCGCCAGTCCGTAGTCGTCGATTGCTTCGTCGCGCTGTTGCGCCTCTGCTTTGTCGAGGAATATGTTGAGCGGCACCATGCGCCGCTCGATATACATGTGCTTGATCACGATGGTGTCGCCTTCCTCGTCGATCAGCGATGGCGCCAGCTTGCGCAGTTCGTCCAGTAGTTCCGCCGAAAATCGTTTGCGCGGAAACGCGACGTCGGAGTATTCCAGTGTATCCGCCATGCGGCCGACGCGGTCGTGGTGCTTCACCAGCCAATATTTCTCCTTGACCAGCTGGCGCGTTACCTCCTTCGGCGGCGCGATCACGTCCTTGATTACCTTGAACACGTAGGGATAGGACGGCAGCGTGAACACCGACATCACCAGGCCGCGAATTCCAGGCGCGATGATGAAGTCGTCGCTGGAATGGCGCAGGTGGTGCAGGAAATCGCGATAGAACAGATTCTTGCCGTGTTTTTGCAAACCGATCAGCGTGTAGATTTCCCACTGCGGTTTGTACGGCAGCAGCCCGCGCAGGAAATGCACGTAGGCCGAAGGCACTTCCATGTCCACCAGGAAATAGGCGCGATTGGTGCTGAAAAATATGTCAAGTTGCCGGCGCTCGAGCAACACCGTGTCGAGGAACAGCTTGCCCTCCTGATCGTGCAGCACCGGAATCACGAACGGATAGTCCTGGTTCCCATTGATCATCTTGCCCACAAGATAGGCGCCCTTGTTGCGGTAGAACAGGGACGAGAGTATCTGTATCTGGTGGTTCGCTTCCAGGCGCAGCGGCCGCGGCAGCATTTTGCGCCAAACGCGCAGCACGTTCCTGAGGTCGCGACGCAAATCGGCGAACGGACGCTGCAGACCTATGTCCCGCAGCATGCGCGCCACCGTCGGTCGCAGGCCATACTTCCCCGGGTAATAGGGTCGGTAGGAAGGTGGTTCTGCTTCGATGTGCTCGGTCGACACCGCCGGGCGCACGAAGATGAAATTGTTATTGAAATACGTCCGGTGCAGAATTTTGCAGCACACCGAATTGAAGAAGGTCTCGGCGCACTCCGGCTGCTTGTGATAGGTGAGAAGTCCGATGTAGTGCAGCTTGATTTTCTGCCACGCCGCATCGTCGCGCGCATCCGGCCGGAAGCCGCTTTCGATATGCTCTACCGCCTCCATCACACGCTTGTCGTAAAAATCGATGCGCTCGCGCGACGCCTTCTGCACGGCGGGCCAGTTGCCGGTCTCGAAATGGCGCTTGGCCTCCTGGCAGGCCTCGCGAAAAATACGGTAGTGTTTGTTGAATCCCTGCAGCATCACCTGCGCGACGTTCAGCGTCAGGTCCTGCTGCTCGGACGCGGGGGGAAACGGCTTCAGCGGCTGCGGCATACTGGGTATTCGTCCGGGCTAGGGCACACGCACGCCGTCTTCGAATTTTTCCCCTTGATCGGCGCCGGCAAAGGCGCTGATTGGATAAAAGGCACGGAAATCCGCCTCCACTTTGTCATAGGGAAAATCGGACCAGACGCCGTGATCCTTGACGTACTCCATGTGGCGGCGCTGGTTCATATCATAGGGCTGGAATATCGCGTCCTCACGGCCGTCGAACTCCGTCGGCAACACGCCGAAACGGGTGCACAACTCTATGTTGAACGCCGGTGCCGCTTTCACCCAGCGGCCCTCCAGGTAAAGCACGGCATAGCCGTGGTGCATGAAATAGGTCGTGCCGCCCATGAGCGCCTTGAGTTTCTCCGTGGTCAGGTGGTTGACCACGTCCGACAGGCCGACGGCGCAGGGCACGCCCAGCGCGCGCGCCGCGGCTGCAAGCAAAATGGCCTTGGGGATGCAATAAGCCGATTTCGCCGTGAGCACATGGCTGGCGACATAGATGCCGGGCTCCAGACGCATCGAAAACGGGTCGTAGCGAACACCGTCGCGCACCGCGTAGAACAACTTGACTGCGCGGCCGATGTCGCTCGTTTCTGCGCCGGCGGCCTGTTGCGCAAACCGGCGCACGGATTCGTTGTCCGAATCGATGAACCGCGTACTCTGAAGGTAGTCTGGCCCCGGTTCCGGTTTATTGCCTGGAGGTGTGTGGATCATGGTTCGATATTCTAACAGGCGGATGCCGCGGCTCTACCCTGAGCCAGAGGGTCACCGGCCCGTCGTTGATCAAGCTCACCTGCATGTGCGCGCCGAAACGCCCGCTTTCGACTACAGGGTACGCGGCCTTTGCTTGCGCGACGAAATAATCGTACAGACGTTCGCCCTCCGCAGGCGATGCGGCCGGGGTGAAGCTGGGTCGCATGCCCTTGCCCGTGTCCGCGGCAAGCGTGAACTGCGGCACCAGCAGCAGGCCACCGCGTACGTCGCGCAGACTCAGATTCATTTTGCCCCCGCCGTCGTCAAACACGCGGCAGCCGAGCACGCGCTCGAGCAGACGGTCTGCTTCGGCCTCGCCGTCACCGCGCTCGGCACAAACGAGCACCAGCAGGCCCGCACCGATCGCGCCGACGGAAGCGCCATCGATGTCCACTCCGGCTTGTGCGACGCGCTGCAGCAGCCCGATCATCTGGAGCTCAACCGGTGTAGGAGATGGTCAGACCCTGCAGCGGCAGGCCGTCGATCTCGGTTGACCAGATTTCCCCCGGTTTGACCGGCAGCGCGTCGGTGATGGTGCCGGTGCTGATCACTTCACCCGCTGCCAGCGGCTGCATGAACGCCTGCTGCGCCAGCAGATCGGCAACAAAGGCCAGCGCGTGCGCCGGGCTGCCGAGCACGTTCGCGCCAATGCCTTCGATCTGCCTGACTCCCCCTTTGAGCAGTGCCACCCTGGTCTTGGGCAGCGCCCGCGCCAGCGCTGGAATGTTTTCATCGAGGATAAGCTGCGGCTCGCCGATAATAAGGCGGGCGTGGCAGGCCCAGTCGGCGGCAGCGTCGGCGAGTTTGAATTTCCAGTCGAAATGGCTGTGCACGATTTCGACACTGTGCGCGTACCACTCGGCCGAGCGCAGCAGTTCCTCCGCGTCGGTGCAGCCCACAGGAATCGGGGCGCGCAATTTGAACAGGATCTCCGGCTCCATCCGCGGTGACACCGTGCCGGCAAGGGAAATTTCGGCCCTACCCTCTTTCGCGTAGCTCACAGTGTCGTCATATACATGCGCCCACATCGGCGCGTCCACGCCGTAGAGCGCCCAGATGCTGCGGTTGGTGAATCCAATTTTGCGGCCCACGGGCCGGTTGCCGCGGCGGCGGCGCACTTGCATCAGTTCGGCCGCGACCTGATACGCGGCGTCCAGATCGAATTCGGGTTCGCGCGCCGCAATCGAAGCGATCAGCCCGGCCTGGTCATGCGCCCGCAACAGTTCCTGCGCTATGTCCTGGATTTGCTGCGGCGACAATGCCAGGCTCCGCCGCGGCTACGCAGCCAGCACTGCCGCGCCCGCCAGGCAGATCTGCTCGTCTTCGTGCGACTGCACGCCGGAAACGCCGATTGCGCCGACGCACTCGCCCTGGTGCATGATCGGAATGCCGCCCTGCACCGGCAGCAGCGGCATGTCCAGCATCGACAGGCGCCCGTCTTTGATGCGGTCTTCCCACATCTTCGTGGAACGGCGCGAAATGGCGGCGCCGCGGCCCTTCTGCACTGCGACCTCGGCGTTGAACGGCGTTGCCCCGTCCATGCGCTCGAGCATCAGCAGATGGCCGCCGTCATCGAGTATGGCGATGGCCACTTCCCACTTGTTCCGGCGCGCCTCGGCTTCGCATGCCGAAATCATTTTCTTGCAGTCGTCCAATGTCAGGCAGGGTTTGTTCTTCACCTATTACCTCGTTGTCATTGCATCGCGCACCTGCTGCAGCGCGCTCTGGTCTTCGATAGTGGTCAGATCGCCCGGGTCGCGTCCCTCACAAATCGCCTGGATCGAGCGGCGCAGCACTTTGCCCGAGCGCGTTTTAGGCAGCAAGGTTACAAAATGCACCCGCGCCGGACGTCCGATCGCGCCCAGTTGCTGGTCTACCGTCTTCATCACCTCGCCTTCAAGCTTCATGCGGCTTTCGACGCTGGCGATCTGGCTCGGGTCCTTGAGCACTGCAAACGCCACCGGCACCTGCCCTTTCAGCTGGTCGGCGACGCCGATTACGGCGACTTCGGCGATGGCCGCGTGCGAGCTGATCGCCTCCTCGATCTCGCGCGTGCCCAGCCGGTGTCCGGCTACGTTGATCACGTCGTCGGTGCGGCCGAGAATGAAGTAGTAACCGTCCTTGTCGCGTATGCCCCAATCGAAGGTTGAATACGCGAGTTTCCCGGGAATGGTTTCGAAATAGGTTTTGACGAAGCGCTCATCGTCACCCCATACCGTACTCATGCATCCCGGCGGCAGCGGCGGCATGATCGCGACCACGCCCTTCTCATCCGCACCCACTTCCTCGCCGGTGGACTCGTGCAGCAATTTCAGGTCATAGCCATACATGGGAAAACCGGGACTGCCGAACTTGCGCGCAATGTCTTCCACGCCCATCGGGTTGGACAGGATCGGCCAACCGGTTTCAGTCTGCCAGTAATTGTCGACGATGGGCCGGCCCAAACCCTCCGAGATCCACTGCGCCGTCGGCTGATCCAGCGGCTCGCCCGCGAGAAACAGAAATTTGAGCGTGGACAAATCGTACTTCTTCAGGAAAGCCGGGTCCTGTTTTTTCAGCACCCGGATTGCAGTGGGCGCGGAGAACATTACGGCGACCTTGTACTTCTCGACGATTTTCCACAGTATGCCTCCGTCCGGACGCACCGGTGTGCCTTCGTACATGATCGTGGCCATGCCGGCGATCAGCGGCCCGTAGATGATGTAGGAATGCCCGACCACCCAGCCGATGTCGGAGGTAGAGAAATAGGTCTCTCCGGGGTTGCCGCAATAGATATGCTTCATCGACGCGGCGAGCGCCACCGCATGGCCGCCGACGTCGCGCTGCACACCCTTCGGCTTTCCGGTGGTCCCGGACGTATAGAGGATGTAGGACGGCTGGTTCGACTCCAGCCAGACGCAGGGGACCTGCGCATTCATGTGCTGCGCACGCAGCTCGGCCCAGTCGAGGTCGCGTCCGGCGACGCGCGCCATCTCCGGAACCAGACCACGGTTCACCAGTATCACTTTCTCCGGTGGAAACTTGGACAGGCGGATGGCTTCGTCCAGCAGGGGTTTATAAGGCACCACCTTGCCCACGCGCGAACCGCCGTCGGCGCTGAAAATAAGCTTGGGCTTTGCATCGTCAATACGGCTGGCGAGACTGTGCGAGGCGAAGCCGCCGAACACCACCGAGTGAATCGCGCCGATGCGCGCGCAAGCGAGGATGGCGAAGCAGGCTTCGGCAATCATCGGCATGTAAATGAGCACGCGATCGCCCTTGCCCACACCGAGGCTTCGCATGGCGGCAGCGCAACGGTTTACCTCGGCGTGCAGCTGGCGAAAGCTGTAGGTCGTTTCGACGTCGGTTTCGGTCGAAATGAAAATCAGCGCATTCTGGTCCGGCCTGTCCTTCAGATGACGATCCACGGCGTTGTGGCAAAGATTGGTCTCGCCGCCGACGAACCACCTGGCGAACGGCGGACGGCTGTAGTCCAACACCTTGCCAAATGGTTTGTGCCAGTCGATCAAACCGGCTTGCTCGCCCCAGAAGCCTTCGGGATCGCTGATCGAACGCCGGTGGAAATCCTTGTACGTGCTCATCTCCTTCTCCTTGGTTCTGCTGCCGCCTCGATGCTTGGCCAGCCGGTTATGCCGACAGATCCACCACTACGCGTCCCTTCGCCTTGCCCTTGATGAAATCATCGAATACGCCTGGCAACTGATCAAACGCGATAGTGCGCGTCATCCCGGCAAGGTGCCCGGGCTTCATGTCCGTGGCCAGGCGCTGCCATACCTGCCGCCGCAACGGCATGGGCGTATAACCGGAATCGATGCCGAGCAGGCTGGCACCGCGCAGGATAAAGGGCAGTACCGTCGTGTTGAGCGTCGGACTCGCCGCGAGGCCGATGCTGGCGATGGTGCCGCCCTGGGCCATGGTGCTTGCGATCCAGGCCAGCACCTCGCCCCCGAGGTTATCCACGGCACCCGCCCATAACGGCTTGTCCAGGGGCCGGATCTTGGCCAGATCCAGGCTTTGGCGCAGCTTCACCTCCTTCGCGCCCAGGCCCTTGAGATAATCGGTTTCGCTTTCCTTGCCGGTAAGTGCCGTCACCTGGTAACCCAGGCCGGCGAGAATATCGACCGCGATCGAGCCCACGCCGCCGCTGGCGCCGGAAACAATCACCGGCCCGTTGGCCGGCGCAAGGCCGTTGGCTTCCATGCGTACCACGCCCAGCGCCGCCGTATAGCCCGCAGTGCCGAGCGCCATGGATTCGAACAGGTTCAGACCGCGCGGCATCGGCACCACCCAGTCAGCCGGCACGCGCGCGTATTCAGCGTAACCGCCGTGGTGCGCCACGCCGATGTCGTAGCTGGTGGCGATAACCGCATCGCCTTTAACGAAGCGTGCGTCGCCCGACTCGACCACCGTGCCCGAGAGGTCGATTCCGCCGACGCAGGGAAAGCGGCGGATGATCTTGCCCGCGCCGGTGGCGGCGAGCGCGTCCTTGTAATTCACACCGGAATAAGCGACCCGGATCACCACTTCCCCCGGGTCGAAATCTTCGCGCCCCATGTCGACGAATCCGGCGACGATCTTTTTCTCCACTTCATTGATGCGATAGGCCTTGAATTTTTCCATTTCCGGTCCTTTGTCTTTACGAAACCAGTATCCAGCCTCTAAGCGTGCAGCGCGCGCTTATCCACTGCCAGCGCGGCCTCGTGCACCACTTCCGACAACGACGGATGCGCATGGCAGATGCGCGCGATATCTTCAGAGCACGCGCCGAACTCCATCGCCATCACCGCTTCTGCGATCATCTCCGAAGCGTGCGCCCCGATAATATGAATGCCAAGGACGCGATCGGTCTTGGCTTCGGCAAGAATTTTCACAAAGCCGGCGGTTTCATCCTGGCCCATGGCGCGGCCGTTGTGCGAGAACGAAACCTGACCGGCGCGATAGGCTACGCCATCGGTCTTCAGTTGCTGCTCGGTCTTGCCGACCCAGGCGATTTCAGGCGCCGTATAGATCACCCAGGGCACGGTAGCCAGATTGACCTGGCCGGCCTGGCCGGCGATGCGCTCGGCCACCATCACGCCTTCGTCCATGCCCTTGTGCGCCAGCATCGGTCCGCGCACCACATCGCCGACCGCGTAGACGTGAGGCAGGCTGGTGCGGCAATGCTCGTCCACCTCGATCAGGCCGCGCTCGTCGATTTTCAGTCCGACCGTCGCCGCGCCAAGATCGCGCGTATTGGGCACGCGTCCGACCGAAACCACCAGTTTGCCGCAATCCAGTGCCTGCCGCCCCTCGCTGGTCTCGTATTCCACTGTCACGCCGCGCTTGCCCCGGCTCACCTTGCCGATCTTCACCCCGAGCTTGATTTCCAGGCCCTGCTCCTTGACGAACACCTTCCATGCTTCCTTCGCCACCGCGTCATCTGCAGTCGCGAGAAATCCGGGCAATGCCTCCAGCACCGTGACTCTCGCCCCCAGGCGCCGCCATACGCTTCCCAGTTCCAACCCGATCACGCCTGCGCCGATGACGCCCAGCGTTTCCGGTACGGCGTTGAATGCGAGCGCCCCGATGTTGTCGCAGATGGTTTCATTGTCCACCTCGATCCCGCGCAGGTGGCGCGCAGTTGAGCCGGTGGCAATGATGACGTGGTTGGCTTCCACGATTTCCGACGATCCGCCACCGGCGACTTCGATCTGGTACTTCTCGCCCCCGCCCGAGAATTTGCCGTGCCCTTTGAGCCAGGTGATTTTGTTCTTCTTGAACAACATCTCGATGCCACCTGTGAGCTGGGAGACGATTTTATCCTTGCGCGCCTGCATTTTGGCGACATCGATTTTTGCCCCGGTAACCGAAATACCGTGATTGCCGAACTTGAAAGCGACGCGTTCATAGTTTTCCGAGGATTCGAGCAATGCCTTGGACGGAATACAGCCTACATTGAGGCAGGTGCCGCCGAGTCTGGCTTCGCCCTTTTCGTTTATCCATTCGTCGATCACGGCGGTAGAAAAGCCAAGCTGGGCGCAGCGTATCGCTGCAACATAGCCGGCCGGCCCTGCGCCGATGACTACGACTTCAAACGATTTCAGCATGATCAGGGCGTCGTCCGGTTAGAGTTCCAGCAGCAGGCGCATCGGATCTTCCAGCGCGTCCTTCATCGCCACCAGCGCCAGCACCGCCTCGCGACCGTCGATAATGCGATGATCGTAGGACAGCGCGAAATAATTCATCGGCCGGATCACGATCTGCCCGTTCTCCACCACCGCCCGCTCCTTGGTGGCGTGAATGCCGAGGATGGCGGACTGCGGCGGATTGATGATGGGCGTTGACAGCATCGAGCCGAATACGCCGCCGTTAGAGATCGAAAACGTGCCGCCGGTCAGCTCCTCCATGGTCAGTTTTCCTTCTCCGGCGCGTTTTCCCAGATCGGCGATGGTCTTCTCGATCTGCGCGAAATTCATCTGGTCCGCATCGCGCAGCACCGGCACCACCAGCCCGCGCGGGCTGCCGACGGCGACGCCGATATCGAAATAGCCGTGATAGACGATTTCATTGCCATCCACCGAAGCGTTCACGATCGGATATTTTTTCAGCGCGTACACCGCCGCCTTGACAAAGAAAGACATGAAGCCGAGCTTCACGCCGTGCTCTCTTTCGAACTTGTCCTTGTGTTTGCTGCGCAGGTCCATCACCGGCTGCATGTTTACTTCGTTAAACGTGGTCAGAATGGCTGCGCTCGACTGTGACTGCAGCAGCCGTTCCGCCACACGCGCGCGCAGGCGCGACATCGGGACGCGTTGTTGCGGCCGATCGGCCAGCAACTGGTCGACGTTCATCGGCGCCGGCACCTGCGGCAGCCTGCCAGCCGCAGCCGGTGGAATTGCAGCCGGCGGGGATGCCGGCTTTGCGGCGGCGCCGCCTTCCATATGGGCGACGACATCGGCCTTGGTTACGCGGCCATCGCGGCCGCTTCCTGCTATGGATAGTGGATCGAGCTTGTTGTCCTCGACCATTTTGCGCGCCGCCGGCATCAGATTGCTCTGATCGGTTAGCTGTTGCGCCGCCTGCACCACAGGAGCCGCAGGCCGTTCGGCGGCCTTGGCCACGGCTGCCGCAGAGTCCGCCGCAGTGTCGATGACGGCGATGACCTCGCCCGCTACGACGGTATCCCCGTCGACCTTGACGATCCGGGTGATGACCCCGCCGGCGGGGGCCGGGAGTTCCAGCACCACCTTGTCGGTCTCTACATCGATCAGGTTTTCGTCGCGAATAACGGCGTCGCCGACCTTCTTGTGCCAGCTGAGCAGCGTCGCTTCCGCTACCGACTCGGACAGCTGCGGTACTTTGACTTCGACTAACATGACTGCTCCGTTCAGTTTTTTCGCGACCGTCGGGTATCCCTATGGCTGCGTGCTGCAAAAACCTGTGCGCGTTTCGCGCCCGGTCTTAAAGCTTATCGTCCGATGCCGGCATCGGCATCTGCGATCAAGATACTACAGATACTACCTAAGGCTGCCGGTCACAGCGATGCCGCTACTTCGACGGTGCCGACGCCTTGAATTTTCCGAATGCGGCGGCGACCAGCGTCTTCTGCTGCTCCTGGTGCTTGGCGTAGTAGCCGACCGCGGGCGAAGCCGAGGACGGCCGGCCTGCGTACAGCAGCTTCTGGTCGTCGCGCATGTTCTCCACAAAATAGTGCCGCGTCTGGTACCACGCGCCCTGGTTCTGCGGCTCTTCCTGGCACCAGACGACCTGGGTCGCGTTCGGGTAACGCTTCATTTCCGCCACGAAAGCCTTGTGCGGAAACGGATACAACTGCTCGATGCGGATAACGGCCGTACCCTTGATGTCGCGCTCGCGCCGCGCCGCGACCAGATCGTAATACACCTTGCCACTACAGCAGATGATGCGCTTCACCGACTCCGGATCAATTTGCTCGACTTCGCCGATGACGGTGTGAAACTGGCCATTGGCGAATTCGGACAACGGCGACATCGCCTCTTTATTTCGCAGCAACGACTTGGGCGTCATGATAATCAGCGGTTTTCTGAACAGCCGTATCATCTGCCGCCGCAGCAGATGGAACATTTGCGCGGCGTTCGAGGGCACCACCACCTGCATATTGTGCTCCGCGCATAGCTGCAGGTATCGCTCCAGCCGCGCCGAGGAGTGCTCCGGCCCCTGCCCTTCAAAACCGTGCGGCAGCATCATCACCAGCCCGCACACCCGGTTCCATTTGGTTTCGCCCGACGAAATGAACTGATCGATGACCACCTGGGCGCCATTGGCGAAATCGCCGAACTGCGCCTCCCAGATTACAAGCTCGTTCGGCTCTGCCGTGGCATATCCGTACTCGAATCCAAGCACCGCCTCCTCCGACAGCACCGAGTCGATCACGGTGAACGGCGCCTGCTTGTCGGTGATGAATTGCAGCGGAATGAACGTGCCCGAGTCCCATTTTTCCCGGTTCTGGTCGTGCAGCACCGCGTGACGGTGGACGAAGGTACCGCGGCCGGAATCCTGGCCGGAAAGACGCACCGCATAGCCGCTCGCTACCAGCGAAGCGTAGGCGAAGTGCTCGGCCATGCCCCAATCGACGGGCAGGCGTCCCTCGCCCATGGCCCTGCGGTCGGCGACCACCTTCTCCACCAGTGGATGCAGCTTGAAATCGTCGGGGATACTGGTTATGCGCTGCGCCATGCGCTGCAGCTCAGCCTGCGGCACCGCGGTGTCCGCGGCATCGGTCCATTTACGGTTCAGAAACGGCACCCAGTCGACGGAATACTGGCTCTTGAAGTTCGAGATCACGGGATCGGCCGTATGTTGACCGGCATCGAGCGCGGTACGCATGCTCTTGATCAGGTCTTCGGCCTCGGCAGGCGCGATCACGCTCTGCGCCATCAGCTTGTCGGCGTAGAGCTTGCGCGTTCCCGCATGCGCCGCAATACGCTTGTACATCAGCGGCTGGGTTACCGAGGGCGTATCCTGTTCGTTGTGACCGAGCTTGCGAAAACACACGATGTCCACGACGACGTCGCGGTGGAACTCCATGCGATAGTCAAGCGCCAACTGGGTCACCAGCACCACCGCCTCCGGGTCGTCTCCGTTGACATGGAAGATCGGTGCCTCGACCATTTTCGCGACGTCGGTGCAGTACAGCGTAGAGCGCGAGTCGCGCGGATCGGAGGTGGTAAATCCGATCTGATTGTTGACCACGACGTGCACCGTGCCGCCGGTGCCGTAGCCCCGGGTGTTCGAAAGGTTGAGCGTCTCCATCACCACGCCCTGGCCGGCAAAGGCGGCATCGCCATGCAGCAGAATGGACATGACCTGGGTCCCGTCCTTGTCGGCGCGTCGGCGCTGGCGGGCGCGCACCGAGCCTTCCACCACCGGATTGGCGATTTCCAGGTGCGACGGATTGAACGCCAGGGACAGATGCACCGGCCCACCCGGCGTGGACACGTCGGACGAAAACCCCTTGTGATATTTGACGTCTCCTGAATGCAGATCGTCGGCATGAATGCCTTCGAACTCCGCAAACAGGTCCTTCGGCATCTTGCCCAGCACGTTCACCAGGACATTGAGCCGGCCGCGGTGCGCCATGCCGATGACGATCTCCTGGACGCCCTGGCTGCCGCAGCGCTGGATCAGTTCGTCCACGCAGGGAATGACGCTTTCCCCGCCTTCAAGGGAAAAGCGTTTTTGCCCGACGTAACGGGTATGCAGATATTTTTCCAGGGTCTCGGCCGCGGTAAGCCGGTCGAGGATGTGCTTCTTGGTGTCGGCCGAAAATGTCGGCATCGAACGAATCGACTCGAAGCGCTGCTGCAGCCAGCGCTTTTGCGCCGGGTCGCTGATGTACATGTATTCGATTCCGACCGTGCTGCAGTAGGTTTCGCGCAGGCCCTTGATGATTTCACGCAGGGTCATGCGTTCCTGGCCAAAGTACAGGCTGGTCGCATCGAACTGCGTGTCCATGTCGGTTTCCGTCAGATCGTAGAACGTCGGCTCCAGTTCCGGAATCTGCGGCCGCTCCTGGCGCTTGAGCGGATCGAGTTGCGCCCAGCGCGAACCCAGCACGCGATAGGCGGCGATCAACAACTGCACATAGACCTGCTTGCGCGCAACGGTCAGGTCGGTCTGCGTGGCGCTCGGGCGCAGCGTACCCTGCTTGGCGCGCATGGCGAAGGATTCGACGATGGGCGCATGCGCGACGTCCCTGTCCTCGGCGCCCTTCCCAGGACTCGCCACCAGCTGCATCCGGTCGAAATAGTCGCGCCACTGCGACGGCACCGAACCCGGATTGTCAAGGTAGGACTCGTACAGATCCTCGATGTACGGCGCGTTTCCGCCGAACAGATGGGAATTTTCGAGAAATTGTTTCAGCATGGAGTCAGCTCGCATCGGAGGCGCCGGGGTATCTGCAACTGCAAATGACGCGAAGGCCACGGAGAAAGGCCGGTGAACCCGACCCTCCTCCGTGGCCTTCGCGGCAGGTCTATCTTCTCAGTCTTCTCAGCGTTTGTCGATAGCCTTGACGTCGCGCTTGACGGGGCCGTTGTAGAGCTGGCGCGGCCGGCCGATTTTGTACTCGGGATCAGTGATCATTTCCTGCCATTGCGCGATCCAGCCCACGGTACGTGCCAGCGAGAAAATACCGGTGAACATCGACACCGGTATACCAAGCGCCTTTTGCACGATGCCAGAATAGTAGTCGACGTTCGGATAGAGCTTGCGCTTGACGAAATAATCGTCTTCGAGCGCCACCTTTTCCAGCGCCATGGCAAGCTTGAACAGCGGATCCTTTTCCAGCCCCAGTTCGTTCAGCACCTCGTAGCAGGTTTCGCGCATGAGCTTGGCGCGCGGGTCGTAGTTCTTGTACACCCGATGGCCAAAACCCATCAGGCGCGTGCCGGAGTTCGGGTCCTTCGCCTTGGCGACAAACTCGCCGAGCTTGGCCTCGCCACCCTGCGCCTGGAGCTGCTGCAGCATGTTCAGGCACGCTTCGTTCGCACCGCCGTGCGCCGGACCCCACAGACAGGCGACGCCGGCCGCGATCGCCGCAAAAGGATTGGTTCCGGACGAACCGCACAGCCGCACCGTCGAGGTCGAGGCGTTCTGTTCGTGATCTGCGTGCAGGATGAAAATGCGGTCGAGCGCACGCACCACGACGTCGTTGGGTTTGTATTCCTCGCATGGCGTAGCGAACATCATGCGCAGGAAATTGGCGGTGTAGGACAGCTCGTTGCGCGGATAGATATACGGCTGCCCCATCGAATACTTGTACGACATCGCGACCAGCGTCGGCATTTTCGCGATCAAGCGCAATGCCGAAATGTCGCGGTCTTTCGGATCATTGATGTCGAGCGAGTCGTGATAAAACGCAGACATGGCGCCTACCAGCCCGGTCAGCACCGCCATCGGATGCGCGTCGCGGCGGAAGCCGCGCAGGAAGAACTGCATCTGCTCGTTCACCATGGTGTGGTGCGTAACCAGCTTGTCGAACTCCGTCTTCTGCGCCTTGTCCGGCAGCTCGCCATAGAGCAGCAGGTAGCAGGTTTCGAGGAAATCGCAGTGCCCGGCGATCTGTTCGATCGGGTAGCCGCGATACATCAGCTCTCCCTTGTCGCCGTCGATATAGGTGATCTTCGAACTGCAGGCAGCCGTCGACAGGAATCCCGTGTCGTAAGTGAACACACCGGTCTTGCCGTAGAGCGTGCGAATGTCGATGACATCTGGGCCGACAGTGCCGCTGAACACCGGGAATTCGATCGACTTACCATCGCCGTAATTGAGCGTGGCCTTACCAGTTGGCTCCATCATCATCTCCTTTGCATTTCATTAATAGATCATTGATCGAACAAGCGGAACCGGCACAGTTCAGGAGTTGCGCAACCGGCCTGCCACCTCGGCGGACCGCGCATCGCGGCACTCGGCGCGCGCACGGATGAAGTCCGGCAGACCGGATGCCAGTATAAATCAAAAGAGTCTGAAACGAGGCCGGGCGCTCGCGTTGCCTGTCGATAGGTTGCCCCGCATCAGGCCGCACTTTCCACCGACAGCGGCTGGCGCGCCAGCAGTTCGAGCGGGAACGGCTCGGTCCCATGGAACTCAGGTGAAGCGGCGAAAAACTGGCGCGCGCTTCCCAGGTGGACTGGAATCTGCGCGTCGAGTCCGGTCGCGATAAGCTGGCGGGCTACGCGGATGCCCTCGTCGCGAACCATGCGCGTGAAGCAATCGAGACCGCGATCAACCTCGGGGACCTCCTTGAATTCGAAATACTCCCTGGCGCTCTGCGGCGGCTTGATGATCAGCATGGGCCTCTTCAGATCGTCCTCCTCCACGCGCCCGCGATAGGTTGCCTGGAAGTGCATAGGCGAGAGATCCTCGTGCGAGATGTCCCAGTCCCGCTCGTATGGCTTGACCGTGAACATCTCGACGCGATCCTCCTCGGTCACGGCGATGGCGAAAATGCATCCGGCAAACTGAGCCGCCGAATGCCTGTAGGCTTCGAACACGAGTTTCCCGCAGTGACGCATGCGTTCATTACCTGCGCTGGCCGGCGCGCCTTCTCCCCGCACCTCCTCAGGCGCAGGCGCCGGAGCGAAAGCGGCGGCATCCGCCACGCGCACCGATTGCGTCGCCCCCGCCGGGACGGACCGGTACTTCTCGGGCAGGCGATATTTGTCCCGGCGCGACGGATCCAGCGACGCGGCGGTCCTGCCCGCGAGATAGGGCAGGCGCAGCGTCATTGTCGTGCCCTTGCCGACGCTGCTGTCGATGGCCAGATCGCCGCCGTACTGGGCGACCGTCTGGCGGACGAAGACGAACCCGAGCGAGTGCAGTTCACCGTCCAGCGTCTGGCGGTCCGTGAGCAGTTGCTGGATTTTCTCCGCGGACATGCCCGCTCCGTCGTCCTGCACGCGCAGCACCACCCGTTCACGCTCGATGACGGCGCTCACATTGAGCACGCCGGCCTTGCGCCCGCTCATGGCATCAACGGCATTCATGACAAGATTGAAGTACATACGGCGGAATCGCTGGCGGTTGCCGGAGATCACCGCCGAGTCCAGACGGTCAAGCCGCAATTCAACTCTATGCTCGGATTTCTCGACCACGTACCCCATGACAACGTCGCGCGTGAAATCGCGGATGTCCTGGCCGATATCGAACTCCTCGCGCACGCCCGGATCTTTCTGCTCGTCGAGGAATGCCTCGATGCGCCAGTTCGCGCCGTACAGCCAGACGATGCAGTTGCGGTAGTGGCGCCGTGTGCGCACGGAGCGGGCCTCGTCGGGCAGGAACGCCAGCACCTTGTCCGACCTGCCCCACAGGGGGTTGAGAATAAGGTCGCAGGCTGCGCGGATGCTGTCGATGTAGCGGCGCCCAAGCAGGAGAATGGTGCGGTCCGGCGAGAAACTCTTCACTGCGTTCGAGTAGTCCTGGTAGGCCCTGCGCAGGGCGCCGAGTTTTGCCTTAAGCTCCTGGACGTCGGCGCCGTGCAGGACCTGCGCCTGCGCAATATTGTAGATCTCAAGGTCGGTATTCAGGGTCACATGGTAGTGGAGGATGTCGTTGAAGAATCCCTCGACACGAAGGTCGTGGATGAGGAATTTGACCTCGACGACGTCCTTTTTGATCCCTTCCCCGTAGTCGGGGACCGCAGGGGATGAAGCACTTCCTGGATCTGTCATCACGCTCTGGCCCCCAACACGATAAGCGATGCAATCCGCATCTGCATGCACGGCAACCGCTTCTCGATCTGGCGCTGGTCGAACGGCTGCGCTGCGTCTTTCAGCCCAGCCAGTATATCTGCATGCCCCCCGGCGTTCGCCGCACGGTGCAACAGCGGGCGGGCTGCTGTCTCTTCCGGAACAGGCGGCGCCACCTTTCCCTCGCTGGCCGGCGCACAGCGGAAACAGGCGTGCTTCACTCTACCTGCATCGTGACGCGGACAGTAGACGAGACAGTGTGATGCGAAACCGGTTATCCGCCGCGCCGTCCGCTTGATGCGTCAACGGGACGTGCGGCGGTAGCGGATGAGCAATTCCCCGCGCAACCAGCAACGATAGGTTCCTGGCAGCCAGTTCTACTTCCTGCCGCCTTCGGCAGCCCACTTCTCGAGCATGTCGGTGGTGACGGACTTGGGACGCTCGAGGGCGTATCCCAAAGCGCGGTCCCAGGTGATGTTGGCCATGCAGCCAAGGGCGCGACCCACGCCGAAAAGAACAGTATAGAAATCCCAGTGCTTGAGGCCGTAGTACCACTGGATGACACCAGACTGCGCGTCGACGTTCGGCCACGGGTTCTTGGTCTTGCCATGCTCGCTCAGGACGCCCGGCGCAACCTCGAAGATCATGGAGACCAGCTTGAACAGCGGATCATCCTTGAGGCCCGGTGTCCGGAGGCAGAACTCGCGCTGCGACATATAGCGCGGATCGGTCTTGCGCAGGACGGCGTGACCATAGCCCGGGACGACCTGGCCGGAATTTAGCGTATCCCAAAGCGCTTTGGTGACCAGTTCCTTGGTGGGCTCGACGCCGTTGCAGTACTTCTCCTGGAACTTCATGGTCCAGCTGAGCACTTCCTGGTTGGCAAGGCCGTGGAGCGGGCCTGCCAGGCCATTGAGGCCTGCGGAGTACGCATAGTACGGGTCGGACATCGCCGAGGCCACCAGGTGCGTGGTGTGAGCCGAGACGTTGCCGGACTCGTGGTCGGAGTGAAGAATGAAATACATGCGTGCCACGTCCTTGTACTGCTCGCTCTGGCCGATCATATGGGCAAAATTGGCACCCATGTCGAGCTTGGGATCTATGGCGGTCTGCTTGTCGTCCCGGTACTTCAGGTTGTAAATGAAAGCGGCGACGACGGGGATACGCGCCACGAGGTCGCTGGCGTCCTCGTACACATATTCCCAGGCGTTGGTCTTGTTGAACTTGCCCGAGTTGTAGTACGCGGCGAACTTGGAGTCCTTCTGCATAACCAGGATCGCGCTGGAGAGCATTACCATCGGATGACTATCACGCGGCAACGCGCGCAGCACGTCAAACACGTAGCGGGGGACGTCCTGGCGCATCTTCCACTGTGCAACAATTTCATCCACCTGGACCTGGGTGGGAACTTCGCCGGTCAGGAGGAAGTACCAGAAGGACTCGACGGTCGGATAAGTGGAGCCGGGAGCCTTGGGGAGGGCCGCAAAGGTTTCGGGGATGGTCTTGCCGCGGAAACGAATCCCCTCCTGCGGATCAAGGTAGGAAATATCCGTGACCAGACACCTGATGTCACGGGCGCCGCCAATACACTGGCCGATATCCACCTTGTCGATAACGACGTCAGCGTATTCCTTGGTCAGTTTGGCGACACGCGGGCGGTGCGCTAGAACTTTTTCCGACAATTTGGCCTTTAGCTGCGTCACGCGACCGGCCTCCGATGGTCCTGAACCCTGCGATTGGGACTTTTCCGACAATTTGTCTAGTACCTGCGTCATTTGCCTGATCTCCTATTGCTTGGTGAGTTTAAATTCGATGACAACCCGTACGGTCCCGGCAGTCGCGCATCCATTGCACCACCTCGGCGAACCGTGCGTCGCGACACTGGGCGCGTGCGCGGACCAGATCCCATAGCTCATCGTCCGTATAAGTCAAAAGTGTCTGGAACGAAGTCAGGCACTCACCGTGCAGCTGGCCGCGGTGCTTCTCGAGGAAACGCTCCAGCACCAGATCCAATTCCAGCAAACCGCGTCGGCATTGCCAGCGCAATCGGTTCCATTCTTCCGTGTCCAATAGCGCACCCAGCTCCACGGTATGAACCAGCGAATTCAGTCAATCCACGCGAACTTTAGCGACGAGCCGCCTGCACTCTGTGTCATTCGCGATGATTGATTTTGGCTTAACATGAACCGCTGGTATTGATTTGTGTCAATGGCGGCAGGAATATAGTCGCCGCCGCCGGCGCGGATCGCGCCAGTGCGGGACGGCCGCAGATCAGCCCCGCCTAGCCGAGCTCGTTGGCGTAATAATGCCGGTCTGTCCGGTAGTAGCCGCGGCGGAATTCCACCGGTTTTTCGCCGTAGCTGAAGGCGACGCGTTCCACACACAGCAGCGGCGCGTCCGCAGGCACGCGCAGCAGTTCCGCTATCGCCGCGTCCGCGGCAACGGCGCGGATTTTCTCCTCCGCGCGGATCATGCGCGTGCCGAATTCGGTCTCGAACAGCTTGTACATCGAGCCTTTGTATTCATTGAAGATCGCCGCGTCAAGGTTCTTGAACAGCGTGCCCGGGAGTTGGATTTGCTCGAATACCGTGGGTTCGTCGGCAAAGCTGAGCACGCGCCGCAGTATGACTATGCCGTCACCCGCTTTCAGTTCGAGCAACTGCGCAATTTCGGCGCTCGCGCGCGCGCGCCTGCAATCCAGGAGCCGGCTGACCGGCCATTCCTGCTCGCCCTCGTCAGGCATCAGGCGCAGAAAGCGAAACTGTGCGCGCGCCTCATCGTGAGTGGCGACGAAGGTGCCCTTGCCTTGACGCCGCAGGAGATGGTTTTCGGCGGCGAGCTCATCGATGGCCTTGCGAACCGTGCCCTGACTCACCTTGTAGCGCACGGCCAGTTCGATTTCACTCGGAATCGCCTCGCCCGGCCGCCATTCCCCGGATTCCAGGCTTTGCATGATCAAGCCCTTGATCTGCCGGTACAGCGGGCTAAAGGTCGGTGCCGTCGCGCTCATGCCGGCATTTCAGCACAAAAAACTCGGCTGCGTCCACACAACTTGGAGAACCGCAGAACTGGTTTTCGGCAGGCGCGGGATAGGCGGTGGTGAAGACCCGAATCGGAGGCTGCGTCAATGCTTGAAGATTGATCCTTGTCAAGACTGTGTCAATAGCAGGTTGACACTCGTGCACATAAAACCTAGTATTTTCGCTGCCAAGCAACGATATCCTCCTGCACTGCGATTTTAGTACAGCGCGATTCAAGTGTAGCCACCGACCCAGCCCTTCTCCGCTTCGGACACGCTCCACCCGCCATTCGTCAATTTCCGTAAATCCGCTAACCATTTAATGGAGTCTTAACATGTCCAAACCACCCGTTCGAGTCGCGGTCACCGGCGCCGCCGGTCAAATCGGTTACAGCATTTTATTTCGCATTGCCGCCGGCGATATGCTGGGCAAGGACCAGCCGGTCGTTTTGCAGATGCTGGAAATCCCGGACGAGAAGGCGCAGAAAGCGCTGGCCGGCGTGATGATGGAACTCAACGACTGCGCGTTTCCGCTGCTCGCCGGAATGGTCCCGACCTCCGATCCGATGGCGGCATTCAAGGACGCCGATTACGCCATTCTGGTGGGCGCGCGCCCGCGCACTGCCGGCATGGAGCGAAAGGACCTGTTGGAAGCAAACGGCGCGATTTTCGTCCCGCAAGGCAAGGCGCTCGACGCTGTCGCCAGCCGCAAGGTGAAAGTGCTGGTGGTGGGCAATCCGGCCAACACCAACGCGCTGATTGCGATGAAAAACGCGCCCAGCCTGTCGCCGCGGCAGTTTACCGGGATGATGCGCCTGGACCATAACCGCTCGCTGTCTCAAATCGGAGCGAAAATCGGCAAACCGGTCACCAGCCTGCGCAAAATGACCGTATGGGGCAATCATTCGGCCACCCAATACCCGGACCTGTTCCAGGCCGAAGCCGAAGGAAAGAAGGTATGGTCACTGATCAATGACCAGTCCTGGCTGGAAACGAATTTCATCCCCACGGTGCAAAAACGCGGCGCCGCCATTATCGCGGCGCGCGGCCTGTCCTCGGCCGCGAGCGCGGCCAGCGCCGCCATTGATCATATGCGCGACTGGGCCATGGGCACGCCGGCCGGCGACTGGATCTCCATGGGGATTCCATCCGACGGCAGCTATGGCATAGCCGAAGGCGTGGTCTACGGCCACCCGGTGACCTGCAGCAACGGCGAATTCCAGATCGTCAAAGGCATCGACATCAGCGACTTCGGCCGCACCCGAATGGACGCCACGCTCAAGGAATTGCACGAAGAGCGCGACGGCGTGAAGCATCTGCTGGGTTGAGTTCGCGTCGATATTTAAATCCTGATCCGGAAATAGCATGACCTGTTTCCGGATCATTCCGCCCTGCCGCCGCGTGCGGCTGCCTCTATGACCGGCGCAGGCGTCCCGGCACATCCGCGTCAGGCCCTGTTCAAGGGCGAAAAGCAGTTTCCCGTCATTGCGTCCTGCGACCACTACGCCGGCAGTGAAAAACTGATTCTGCGCGCGCTCGGACTGCAGGACAGCATAGGCCCGGTGTTCGATCTCACCTGCGACTGCGAGGACGGCGCACCGGCGGGACAGGAAAAGGAGCACGCCGAAATGATCGTGCGCGTGCTCAACAGTCCCGCAAACAAACGAAAAATGGCCGGCGTGCGCATTCACGATCCAACCCACGCGCACTGGAAACAGGATCTGGACATCCTGGTAAGCGGCGCCGGCGATCTGCTTTCCCACATCACCCTGCCCAAGGCAAGCAATGCGAAACAGGTGGCCGAAGCGATTATCTACATCCAGCGCCTGGCCGCGCAGCAGCGCATCAGGCGCCAGATTCCGATCCATGTAATCGTCGAGACACATGGCGCACTGCGCCAGGTATGGGACATCGCCGCCCTGCCCTGGATGCAATCGCTCGCCTTCGGTCTGATGGACTTTGTCTCCGACCACCACGGTGCGCTTGGCGCCGGCGCGATGCGCAGCCCCGGCCAGTTCGAGCACCGGCTGATCGTGCGCGCCAAAGCGGAAATCGTCGCCGCCGCGCTCGCCAACGGCATCGTCCCCGCGCATAACGTGACGCTGGAACTGAAGAACGCCGCCGTCGTTTTTGATGACGCCCGGCGTGCACGCCTGGAGTTCGGGTTTCTGCGCATGTGGTCCATCTACCCGGCCCAGATCCAGCCCATCGTCGATGCCATGAAACCCGACCACTCCGAGGTGGAAACCGGCGCCGCCATCCTGCTGGCGGCGCAATCAACAAACTGGGGCCCGATACAGTATGCTGGAGAACTGCATGACCGCGCCACCTACCGCTACTACTGGCAGGTCCTTCAGAAAGCGAAAATTACGGGCGTGGCGATTCCGGCGGCGGCAGACAGCGCTTTCTTCGGATAACGCACTCTGTCGCCGCGGCGACAGCCGCGACCCCGGATAAGGCGCTAGCATTTGACCTGGATTAATGCGGGCGGCAGGCGATGGCCCTATTCTTCATTGTTTGATTTTTGCAGAGGCTAGCTATGGCAGTCAAATCGTCGGCCGGCGCGAAGTTTCGCGCCGCAATCACGCAGGAGCAGCCGCTGCAGGTGATAGGCGCGATCAACGCCTACCACGCGCGGCTGGCCGAGCGCAGCGGCTACAAGGCGCTCTACCTGTCCGGCGGCGGCGTCGCGGCGGGCTCACTCGGTCTGCCCGACCTCGGCATCAGCAATCTGGACGACGTACTCACCGATGTGCGCCGCATCACCGACGTGTGTTCTCTGCCGCTCCTGGTCGACGTCGATACCGGGTTTGGCTCAAGCGCGTTCAACGTGGCGCGCACGGTGAAATCGCTGATCAAGTACGGCGCCGGCGCCATGCACATCGAAGACCAGGTGGGCGCCAAGCGCTGCGGCCACCGGCCCGGAAAGGAACTGGTTACAAAAGAAGAAATGGTTGATCGCATCAAGGCCGCGGTCGACGCCAGGACCGACGCGGACTTTTTCATCATGGCGCGTACCGACGCCCTTGCGGTCGAGGGGCTTGAACGCGCAATCGAGCGCGCCGTCGCCTGCGTCGAGGCCGGTGCCGATGCGATTTTTCCGGAAGCGATGACCGAACTATCCATGTACCGTCAGTTTGCCGCGGCGGTGAAAGTGCCGATACTGGCCAATATCACCGAATTCGGCGCCACACCCCTGTTCACCGTCGATGAACTGCGCTCGGCCAATGTCGCCATCGCGCTCTACCCGCTGTCGGCATTCCGGGCGATGAACAAGGCCGCGCTCGCGGTGTATCAGGCGGTGCGCCGCGACGGAACGCAGAAGAACGTGGTGGACAGCATGCAGACGCGCAATGAGCTTTACGATTTTCTCGACTATCACTCGTACGAAACCAAGCTGGATCAACTTTTCGCGAAGGAGAAATCATGAACGAGGCGAAGAAGGCGGAAGCTGCGCCGGACGCACCCAAGGCGAAGAAATCGGTCGCGCTCTCGGGCGTAACCGCGGGCAACACCGCGCTGTGTACCGTCGGCCGCACCGGCAACGATCTGCACTACCGCGGCTACGACATCCTCGATATTGCCGATGTCTGCGAATTCGAGGAAATCGCCTATCTGCTGGTCCATGGAAAGCTCCCCAATCAGGCGGAACTGGACGGCTACAAGCTCAAACTCAAATCCCTGCGCGGACTGCCGGCCAACGTCAAGGCCGCGCTCGAATGGGTACCGGCATCCGCCCACGCCATGGACGTAATGCGCACCGGCGTGTCGGTGCTGGGCGCGGTGCTGCCGGAAAAGGACGACCATAACCACCCCGGTGCGCGCGACATCGCGGATCGGTTGATGGCTTCGCTCGGTTCGATGCTGCTCTACTGGTACCACTACGCCTACAACGGCCGGCGCATCGAAGTCGAGACCGATGATGACTCCATCGGCGCGCATTTCCTGCACCTGCTCCACGGCAAAGAACCCTCCGATCTGTGGATCAGATCCATGCATACCTCGCTGATCCTCTATGCCGAGCACGAGTACAACGCCTCCACCTTCGCCGCCCGGGTAATTGCCGGCACCGGCTCCGACATGTACAGCGCCATCTGCGGTGGCATCGGCGCACTGCGCGGCCCCAAGCACGGCGGCGCCAACGAAGTTGCATTCGAGGTGCAGAAGCGCTATGCGGACGCGGACGCCGCCGAGAAGGACATCGTGCAGCGCGTGGCGAACAAGGAAGTCGTGATCGGCTTCGGCCATCCGGTGTATACCATCGGCGATCCACGCAACCAGGTGATCAAGGAAGTGGCAAGAAAGCTGTCCAAGGCGCGCAGCGACATGAAAATGTTCGATATCGCGTCGCGGCTCGAGGCCGTGATGTGGCGCGAGAAGAAGATGTTCCCCAACCTGGACTGGTTCTCCGCCGTGAGTTATCACATGATGGGCGTACCCACCGCCATGTTCACGCCGCTATTCGTGATATCGCGCACCAGCGGCTGGGCGGCGCACGTGGTCGAGCAGCGCATCGACGGCAAGATCATTCGTCCCACGGCCAATTACACCGGACCTGAAGATCTGAAGTTCGTGCCGATCGAAAAACGCAAATAACATAGCCAACACAAAGGAAGCGCATGTCGTCCCACATTTCCAACGTACGCCCGAAACCCGATCAGGTACTGCTCGACATTGTCGACTATGTCAGCCGCTACCAGATCAAGAGCAAGCTCGCCTACGACACCGCGCGCAACTGCCTGATCGATACGCTCGGGTGCGGGCTCGAAGCCCTCTCCTACCCCGCCTGCACCAAACTGATGGGCCCGATCGTACAAGGCACGGTCGTACCCAACGGCGCCAGGGTGCCCGGAACAAGTTTTCAGCTCGACCCGGTCCAGGCTGCGTTCAATATCGGCTGCATGATCCGCTGGCTCGATTTCAACGACACCTGGCTCGCGGCCGAGTGGGGTCATCCGTCCGATAATCTGGGCGGCATCCTCGCCACGGCCGACTGGCTGTCGCGCAATGCAGTTGCCGCCGGCAAAAAACCGCTCGCCATGCGCGACGTGCTCACCGGCATGATCAAGGCACACGAGATCCAGGGCTGCATTGCGCTGGAGAATTCCTTCAACAAGGTCGGCCTCGACCATGTGGTGCTGGTGAAGGTCGCATCGACCGCCGTCGTGGCGCAGATGCTCGGCCTCAATCGCGACGAAGTCATCAACGCGGTGTCGCTTGCCTGGGTCGACGGGCAGAGCCTGCGCACCTACCGGCACGCGCCGAATACCGGCTCGCGCAAATCCTGGGCGGCCGGGGACGCCACCAGCCGCGCGGTGCGCCTGGCGCTGATGGCGAAGACGGGCGAGATGGGCTATGCCTCGGTGCTGAGTGCCAAGACCTGGGGCTTCTACGACGTGCTGTTCAAGGGCAACGCGTTCAAGTTTCAGCGCCCTTACGGCAGCTATGTGATGGAAAACGTGCTGTTCAAAATCTCCTTCCCGGCGGAATTCCATTCACAGACCGCGGTCGAGGCGGCGATGACCTTGCACCAGGAATTGAAGAAGCTCGGCAGGAATGCCGACGACATCAAGAAAATCACTATCCGCACGCACGAAGCCTGCATCCGCATCATCGACAAGAAGGGCCCGCTGAGCAATCCGGCGGACCGCGACCACTGCATCCAGTACATGATCGCCGTGCCGCTGATCTTCGGCCGTCTGACCGCCGACGACTACGAGGACAGGATCGCCGCCGATCCGCGCATCGACACGCTGCGCAGCAAGATCGAATGCGTCGAAGACAAGCAGTTCACCAGGGATTACCACGATCCGAAGAAACGCTCGATCGCCAACGCGCTCACGCTGCAATTCAAGGACGGCAGGACATTGAAAGAGGTGGTGGTCGAATTTCCGATCGGCCATGCGCGCCGGCGCAAGGAAGGCATTCCGCTGCTGGTGGAAAAATTCAAGACCAACCTCGCGCGCCGCTTTCCGACCAGGCAGCAACAACGCATCCTAACGGTGTCGCTCGACCAGAGGAAGCTCGAGGCGATGGCGGTTTGCGATTATGTTGATCTGTTCGTGATTTAATTTTTGCCGCAATTGGCTCGATGGTGACTCAGATTTGCATTCAAAGTCCCAACTGCCGCCGTATACGAATAACTGCCATTGCGCGCTCCGCGCGCCAACCGTGTTTTCTGCGCGGATGAAAACCTATCCGTGCAGAAAACACGGTTATGGAGAAAAGCAAAAGCGGTTCTGCGGTTTTATCCAAGATCGCCGATTGCGTGCGGACAGGTTCATCGTCCGTGCGCAATCGACGATCCGCGCGGACGTGAC
>Ga0208566_1000152_pt1 | contig 51080 bp, 47 predicted proteins | sample PL_2010_150m_FD_184159 | JGI IMG/M metagenome (GOLD analysis project Ga0208566, IMG submission 184159) | Freshwater microbial communities from Powell Lake, British Columbia, Canada to study Microbial Dark Matter (Phase II) - PL_2010_150m... | ecosystem: Environmental > Aquatic > Freshwater >...
CCTGAAGGCGATGAGGCGGAACTATTAGGATTATTGGTTGAGAAATTCGAAGATGAACATTATCCGATTGAATCACCGGACCCGATTACAGCAATTAAGTTCCGGATGGAGCAGATGAATATGGATAACCAGGATTTAGCTAATGTGATAGGATATAAAAGCAGAGTTTCTGAGATTTTCAATCTTAAAAGGAAATTGACTCTTAAAATGATAAGAAGCCTTCATGAAAAGTTGAAAATACCCTATGAATCCTTAATTACATAATCCATCGCCCAACTGTTGTTTATCAATCGTTTTTAATGCTTTATTTCCTAAACTTTTCGACCTTTACAATAAACAGACCTTTACAATAAAATCGTTTTCAATAAATAATCTGTTATGACTCATAAACCATTAATGCTTCTGTTGCTGTCGGTTTTCCTCCTGATGGGCGGACTATCCGTATCTGCACAGAATAAGCCTGTCACCGCTCCAAAAGACTATGCATCTTATCCCTATTGGATTGACATGATGCAAGATCCGCACGGAAATTTCTTTGAGATTCAGAAGGCTTTTTACACCTACTGGGAAGGCCGCGAAGTCACCAGGGGAACAGGATATAAACCGTTCAAGCGTTGGGAATATTATTGGCAATACCGGATCAATCCGGATGGAACCTTTCCGGAACCTGGCCAGGTTTATCGCGAATACAATAATTATGTACAAACCCACCCGGTAGATGCCGGATTAAAAACCGGACAGGCTGTTTGGCAGGAACTCGGTCCGAAAAGTCGCGTTGATTATGGCGGATATGTAGGCGTAGGCCGTATTAATGCTATCGGATTCCATCCCACGGATACTGCTACGGTTTATATTGGCGCCCCCTCCGGAGGCTTCTGGATCACCCATGATGGCGGCCTTACATGGGCTTCACCTACCGATAATCTTCCAACGCTGGGTGTCTCTGCCATCCTGGTAAATCCAACCAGCCCGAATTTAATCCTGATCGGTACAGGAGACCGCGATGGCGGCAATTCTAATGGACTGGGCGTTTTCCGCAGTGATGATGGCGGACTGACCTGGCAGCAGTTTAATACCGGAATGGGAAATGTTACCGTCGGGATGTTTGCCCGGCCGGAAAGCAACCTGCGGTTCATTCTTGCCGCGGCTAACGGCGGAATCTTTAAAACCCTTGACGGTGGTGAAAACTGGACCAAAACATCACCGGATAACTCCAATTACAGGGACGTAAAATTTAAACCTGGCAGTATCACAATCGCTTATGCCACAGCAGACAACGGATTTTACCGTTCTGAAAACGGAGGTGATACCTGGACTCTCGTTCCAACCTCCAGCGGTTATCCGAATGGCGGACGACTGGTGATCGGGGTAACTCCGGCAAATGACAGCCTGGTTTATCTCGTTGGTGGAGCCGCTAAGTTTCAGGGTTGCTTCCTTTCGCGAAATTTCGGCCAGAGCTTCGTTACGCAATCAACCACACCCAATATTCTTGGATATGAATACGATGGTTCCGATGATAAAAGTCAAGCCTGGTACGACCTGATGATCCACATTGACCTCACCAACCCGCTGATCGTTTATGTTGGCGGCGTAAATATCTGGAAATCTGTTGATGGAGGCAAAAACTGGCAAATAGTAGGTCATTGGTGGGGCGACCGGACCAATGAAGTACATGCCGATCAGCATACGTTTGCCTTCAATCCGGCTAATAACCGGCTTTATGCAGGAAACGACGGCGGAATCTATTACACTGGCAATCAGGGAACTTCCTGGAAAGAGATCAGTGAAGGATTGGGCATCGGACAATTATACAAAATAGGAGTGAGCAACACCGATTCGAAAAAAATTACCGGGGGATTTCAGGATAATGGCAGCGCAACATGGACAGGCACCAACTGGTTAAATTCGGGTGGCGGCGATGGTATGGAATGCGCCGTCGATCCCTATGATGCACGCTATAGCTATACCTCGTTGTATTACGGTTCTCTTACCCGCTACTATAACAATTCCGGTGGACGCAATGTTGCCGCCAAAGGCACCAACGGTATCACCGAAGACGGAGCCTGGGTTACCCCTTTCCTCATCAGCGAAAGTGGTGGAAATACCATGGTTGTCGGATATAAAAACATCTGGATCAGCCAAAATGTAAAATCTAACGGAACGATCACCTGGACCAAAATATCCGACAATCTCGCCGGCAGGAATGATGTAAATATGTCAGTTCTGGAGCAATCACCTGCCGATTTTAATTTCCTTTTTGCAGCCCGGTCGGATAATAAACTTTTCCGGACCGATAATCTGCTGACTCCCCCGGTAGTATGGACAGACATTACCTCAAGGCTCCCCGTAAACGGAAATCCTTCCGATCTGGAATGTCACCCGTATGATCCCAATACCGTTTATATGGTGTTGAACCAGAAAGTGTATAAATCCACCAATAAGGGAAGCTCCTGGCAGAATATCTCCGGTAGTTTGCCGGCTATCAACATCAGTACCATTGTATTCGATAAAACCAGTAACGAAGGACTTTACATAGGCACTGATGCCGGAACTTTTTATAAGGATGCTGATAGGTCTGACTGGGTAATGTATGGTGAATCTTTTCCGGTTTCGGTTGGGGTATCCGAACTGGAGATCTACAATGATCCGCGTAACCGCGCTGAATCCCGCTTAAGGGCTTCAACATTCGGCAGAGGCGTTTGGGAAATTAACCTCGCCGAATCACACGCCGTTTTACCTCCTGCTTTGCTAACGGCAACAACGGTGGATTCAAATATTGAGCTGACCTGGGTTCCCCCATTTTATGAGCAAAACATCCAGGGTTACCGGATTTACCGGAACGGTGAGTTTTTGACCATGATCAGCGGAGTGAGCTTTACCGATATGAATGTTGAATCAGATGTAACCTTTACCTACAAAATTTCTGCACTATATATAGGTGGTATTGAATCGGGTTTCACAAACGAAGCTTTTGCCACAATCGTTTCCCCGATAGAACTTCCTTATAGTCAGCCATTTGAAAAAGGTACTGCTGGTTGGACAGCGAAGTTTTCCTATGAAGGCTGGAAATACGGGACCGCTGAAACGCTCGCGGTGACCGGTCGTGACGGGCATTTCTTTGCCGCAAACAGCGCCGCTGCCGGAGAAGGCGTTCAGGTAAAAGACTACCTGTTTACTCCTGTTATCGATTTGTCCAGCTATACCGGAAAAACCATTACCCTGAAATTTGCTTATACTATGCGCAAATACAGAACGTATGATAAATTCAGCGTGGTTTATCGCACTTCACCCGACAGTGTCTGGATTAAACTGGTTGATTTAAAACCGCCGAGTACCCAAGCCTGGGTTTGGGATACCACGCAGGTTAACCTTCCGGAAAAAGCCCTGACATCCAGGGCACAAATTGGTTTCTTTTATGATAATTCAAACCAATTTGCCTGGGGTGCAGCAGTTGACGATGTGGATCTTTTCGTGAATACTACCTCTGTTCAAACTATTGACAATCCTATCTCGATGAGAGTATTTCCCAATCCTAACCAGGGCCTGTTCAGTGTCGAATTAGCTTCCGGTGCAACAGGTAAAATCAAACTGCAGGTAGTCAATATCACCGGTCAGGTGATTCTCGAAAAGTGGTTTGAAAATAATTCGGGAACATTGGTGGAAATGATCGACCTTGGTACTCAGCCGAAAGGGGTGTATCAACTCACCATCCGGTCGAAATCCGCCGAATGGATACAAAAGATAACGATCCAATAGGCGAGAAATTAATAATGAAAACAATGGCCTCCCGTTTCATTGGTATCCTTATGATATCAATAGCTTTCGGCTCTGTGGCTTTTGCTCAGAACCGGAGTAACCCCGCCGTTACTGATTATGCTTCAAATCCACGGTGGATTGAAATGATGGAGGATCCTAAAGCTAATTTTTTTGAAATCCAGAAAGCCTTTTATACTTACTGGCAAGGCCGGGTTACCCATCGGGGCGATGGGTACAAACCATTCAAGCGCTGGGAGTATTATTGGCAATTCAGGGTTAATCCTGATGGGTCCTTTCCTCCGGCTGGCCAGATATTACGTGAATACGAGCGGTTTGCCGCTGAACAGCCGGAGGGGCCGGGATTCAAATCGGGCAATGCAAACTGGATCGAACTCGGTCCTAAAACCCGTGTTGACGTTGGTGGCTATGTCGGTATCGGCCGGCTGAATGCCATTGCCTGTCACCCATCGGATACCAGTATTGTTTATGCAGGGGCTCCCTCGGGCGGACTTTGGAAATCGACCGACGGAGGGAAAAACTGGGCGGTTCTCACGGACCGGATGCCTTCGCTGGGCGTTTCCTCTATCCTGATACACCCATCGAAGCCTGATGACATCCTGGTTGGAACGGGCGACCGTGATCACGGGGATGCCCGTGGCATCGGAGTCATTCACAGCACTGATGGAGGCACAACCTGGGAAATGTACAATAAAGGGATGGGTGAATTTACAGTCGGAATGATGGATCGGAGCGACTCCAACCCGGATTTTATTCTGGCAGCCACGAACCGTGGAATTTTCAAAACCTCCAACGGCGGGGCTCAATGGGAATTAAAATTCAATCCCGAAGGAGCTGCTTTTAAAGATATCAAGCTAAAACCGGGCAATTCAAACATCGCTTATGCAACCTCTGTTGGTGTTGTTGGTTTTTATCGCAGCGAAGATGCCGGCGAAACCTGGGTCCAGGTTCCTGATACCGCCGGAGTACCCACGCAAGGCAGATTGGTTATCGGAGTTACTCCGGCCGCCAGCAACCTGGTTTACCTGGTTTGCGGTGCAGCTGCTTATGTGGGCTGCTTTGTATCCCAGGACGACGGTAAAAACTTTATCCTGCAGTCGGCTTCTCCAAATATACTCGGGTATGCTTCTGACGGAAGCGATACCGGAAGCCAGGCCTGGTATGACCTGTCTATCTTTGTCAACCCTGTAAGCGCTCAGGAAGTCCATGTGGGAGGAGTAAACCTATGGAGATCGGATAATGGCGGAAAAAGCTGGAAAATTACTGGACACTGGACAGGCAGCGGTGCTGCCGAAGTTCACGCCGATCAGCACACTTTTTACTATAATCCGGTGAACAAACGGCTCTATGCCGGAAATGACGGAGGTATCTATTTTACCGATAACCGTGGAACTACCTGGAAAGAAATCAGTGTAGGGCTCGGAATCGGACAAATCTATCGTCTCGGGGTCAGTGTAACCAACCCTTATAAGGTGGTTACCGGCTTCCAGGATAACGGAAGTGCCACCTGGACGGGCAAGGAATGGCTGACTTCAGGCGGAGGCGATGGAATGGAATCCGCAGTTGATCCAACTGATTATCAGTATAGTTATACAACCCTTTATTATGGCACTATCACGCAATTATTATTTAATGGTTACAACCGCCAGGTTGGCGGCAATGGAACCGGGGGTATCGATGAAACTGGCGCCTGGGTCACTCCTTATCTGATCCATCAGGACGACGGAAACACCATGATAGCCGGTTATAAAAACATCTGGATCACTCATGACCTCAAAAATCCGAATACCCTTTCGTGGAAGAAAATCTCCAATAATCTGGCCGGAACCGATGACGTTTACGTGGCCGCACTGGAACAGTCGCCTGCCCAGCCGCAGATGCTGTATGTTTCACGTTACGACCGCAGACTGTTCCGAACCGACGATTTTAATAAACCAATCCCGGTTTGGATCGATCTGACATCGAATTTACCCATTGAAGCAACCCCAAGCGACCTGGAATGCCACCCGTTTGATCCGATGACCGTTTATATGACACTGGCCGGACGAGTGTTTAAATCGGCTGATAAAGGGGAAACCTGGACAGACATCAGCGGGTCCCTTCCTTATATTTCCATGAACACCATTTTCTTCGACGAATCAAGCGTGGAAGGGCTATACGTTGGAACTGATGCAGGCGTATATTTCAAAGATGCCGGAATGACCGACTGGGTATTTTACAATACCAACCTGCCTTTATCGGTTGAAGCAAGTGAACTGGAAGTTTATTACGATCACCTCGACCGTTCAAAATCCAGGCTGCGTGCTTCCACCTTCGGACGGGGATTATGGGAAACACCGCTGGCCGCCTCCGACCCCATTCTGCCTGCCACCTTTCTTGAGGCTGTCAATGGCAAAGACAAGATAACCCTATATTGGAACACGCCATTTTACCCGCAATACGTATCAAATTACAAGATCTTCAGAAACAATATCCTGTACGGCGTCAGCAGCACTCTATCCTGGTCCGATGATCAGGTTGAACACAATACAGACTATACCTATTATATCGTTGCAGAATATGCCAATTCTACTGAGGCAAAACCTTCCAACGCAGTATCATCCATCCTGATTGATCCCGCGACACTTCCCTATTCTGCAGATTTTGAATCCAGTACCGCGGGATGGACTTCTACCAAAACAGTTAACGGATGGAATTACGGCACTGCCGGCGAGCTCGGCATTTCCGGAAATGACGGATATTTTTTTGGCATTAAGGGTGTAGAATCGACTGCCGATAATAAAGTTACCGATTGCCTGATTTCCCCCGCCGCCGATCTTTCCTCGTACAAGGAGTCAGTGGTAACTCTGTCATTTGATTACAGTTATTTACGGTCTCCTGAATTTGGCAAATTGAATGTCGTTTACCGGGTTTCGCCTGACAGCACCTGGGTATCCCTGCTAAGCCTGAGCCCTCCAAATGCCAGCATTTATGCCTGGGACAGCGTAACCCTCATCCTTCCGGCTGAAGCGCTGAAGGCAGCCACGCAGGTTGGATTCCTCTATGAAAACCATGGAAACTCAATTGGAGGAGCCGGAATTGACAATATTCAACTGACCGCAAGATCAATGGGGATTCTTGAAAATAGTACCCGGATATCCTGCCGGATCTTCCCGAATCCAAATAACGGCATATTTCAGATTGAAGTAACCTCGAAACAGCCGGGCAAGATCAGCATTCAGATAATCAATCTGAATGGCCAAATAGTGCTTGATGAACAATTAAACAACGATAACGGTCAGATAATCAAATCCTTTGACCTCCGGAGTCAGGCCAAAGGAGTCTATCAAATCCGTATTCAAACCTCAGAAGGCAACCGGACCGAACAAATAATGATTAAATAGATCGACATGAACCTGTGAAAATATCCACCCTTATCCTTTCAATAGCAATGATTCCATTCGGGAGGAACTATTGCTCTTTACCCCTCAGCCAGGCTTCCTCCCCAAATAACCCCATTATGCAAAAACGATACTGCCTCGCGCTTGATCTCAGGAAGGATTCTGCCCTGATCAGCCAATACAAACATGTTCATACCAAAGAAGGCATCTGGCCCGAAATTCCAAGAGGAATCAAAGAGGTCGGGATAACTGATATGGAGATATACCTGTGGGACAACCGCATGTTTATGATCCTGGAAGTTCCCATGAACTGGGACTACGATTCGGAAATGGCCAGACTAGGCAAATTGGAGAAACAAGCGGAATGGAGTGACTATGTTTGGCAGTTCCAGCAGCTTCTCCCCTATTCTAAAAACGGAGAAAAATGGATCCAGATGGAAAAAGTGTTCCACCTGAATCCTGCCGGTATAAAAGGAACCGCAAAAGCTGGTTATACCGAGCCGACCTATGATAAACCCTCCAAACGATTTTGCGCGACACTGGACCTCAGGGATAACCCGGAATTAATCAGTCAATACCGCTATTATCACTCGCCCGAAGGACATTGGCCCGAAATATCCAAAGGGATCAGATCAGTCGGGATCTTCGATATGCAAATCTACCTTATCGGCAACAGGATGTTCATGATAACGGAAACGATACCTGGTTTTCAATGGAACGAGCAAATGCAAAAGCTGTCGACCCTTGAAAAACAGAAGGATTGGGAGGCCCTGATGAAAAAATTCCAGCAGGCACTGCCCGGAACAAAGGAGATAAAATGGGAGCTTATGGAAAATGTTTTTGATCTGAACCGTGATTTTTAGTTGCCTTTGAGCATCCCTTTAACCACATTCAAATCTCCATCAGTTTTAGCAGGTGTGATCTCCAGCAGTTTCGCCAGCAATTCGTAAATATGGACATTTTCGAAGGCAGGTTGCACAAATCCTTTCTTAAACGAAGGCCCGTCAGCATAGAAAATCCCATGCATATCCCGATTATCCGGATCATACCCATGCATCCCCAAACTATACTGCATCTTGCGCCTTGAGCCTTGCGCCTTGAGCCTTGAGCCTTGCGCCTTGAGCCTTGAGTTTATTGCCTTGTGCCTTATTTCGAGGCCCCATGCGCTATCGGCTTCAACTATGAGTTGCGGTATGCGCAAATGGGTCCCATAATGATAGCGGGCCGGCAGCTCTTCACGCTTCCATACTTTCAGGTGCGGAGTCGATCTGAGCTGGTTGTATACCTCATCCAGATAAGCAGGCTCCGGTTCCAGGTTGATGACAGGATTGCCCCCGTTTATTCTTTTTATCTTTTTCAGATCTAAAATATCTTCGAGAAAAACCTGCTGTCCTTCAGGAATATAACCCATTCCATGGTCCGAAAGGATGATCAGGTCAATTCCCAGGCCGGACTTCTTTTCAATTCTTTTCAATACATCCGTCAGGACCCCCACCAGCCGGTCGAGTTTCTTTACTTTCTCTTCCGTTTCCTTGCTGACCGGGCCAAAGTCATGACTCGTTTTATCGGGTTCATCGAAATAGAACATGATCAGTGCCGGCCGTTCATTTGAAGGGAGAGATAACCAGCTGAATACGGTATCGATCTGCTGTTTAAAAGGGAATCCCTCCTCATAAATTTTTCTATTTTCCGGGCGGTAACGCTCATTGCTTTCGGTACCCACCCAGAAATAAGATGCTGTTCTGACTCCTTGTTTTTCAGCCGTTTCCCAAATGGCTTCCCCTTCCCAGAAAATTGAATCCTCCACGGCCTGGCGATCCCCCATACGGAAAACACGGTCGAGCTTCGGATCATAAAAACTATTCTGTACGATACCATTATGATCAGGATAGAGGCCCGTAGCGATGGCGTAATGATTCGGGAAAGTTTTAGTCGGATAGCTTGGCTTCAACGATTCTGCTCTGCAGCCTGCTTTGGCCAGCCGGTCGAGGTTTGGGGTATGATAAATTGCAGGATAGTCCCACCTGAAACCATCCATCGACAGGACTACCACACAATGATTATCTATCACACCCGCAATCAGAAAAGCTGGAGTCATCAGGAAGGCAAAGAGACAAAGGCGAAGTTTTTTTAACATAATGTATGACGGTTGGCAAATGGTTTACAAAAGAAAGCCCCGTTAATATTAGCGGGGCTTTACAATTATGTTCGCAAATTAGTTAAAAATATATCTGATCGAAAGTTGTGCCTGCCATCTCGAACTCAGCAGCCCAGAGTCATCAATTCCCATAATACTGCCTTTAGGCTTGGTAAACGAGAATTGCGGAGTGGTTCCATCGCTCTTGAATCCTTGAAACTTGATCAGCGGGTAGGTACTGTAATAAGCCCCTGAAGCATAATATATGCGGCCCCAATCTTTATTGATCAGGTTACCCAGATTGTATACATCCAGACCGATTTGCAAGGTATTGCGTTTGCCTCCTACATTAATGTAGAAATCCTGTGCAATATGTAAGTCAAAGATGTTGGTAAACGGAACTCTTGAATGATTCCTTTCAACATAATTCCCTTTACGGGTGCTAAGATATGCATCGCTATTAATGAATGCTTCGAGGTCAGTCCACTGCTGGGCAGCAGAGAGGGTTACATCGCCCGCACTGTTTTTCAGGTCAACCAGGAAAATATCACTTTGATCTTTAGGAACATACATCAGTTCAAGACTTTGGTTGTCCTCTCCCAGGTACTTTGAGGAACCATCGGCGTAACCATATGAGAACCTCTCGCCGGACTGACCGGTGTAGAAGAGGGATATCGTAGTTGCGGCATGATTGGCATAATCGATCTTATAGGATAAAAAGCTTACAATACGATGACCCAGGTCGAAATTGGAGATGGACAGATCGAGGTCGTTTTTCCCGCGAACGTTCGGAACACGCCATTGCGAAGAGTTCTGCGAAGAAACACCGTCGTTCATAGAATATGCACGGCCGAATGTATAGGCAACGCTACCCGAGAATCCTTTGGAGAAATTCTTGGTTAGCTGACCGGTAATATTATATGAATAACCTTTGTCGGTATTCGTTCCTAAAATAATATCGGTGTAGGCCCTGTTCTTATTGGTATTGGGATCTTTGCCAAGGGCAATCTTCGACCAGATCGGACGATCGTCGCCGGTACCGGTAAGAGAATCAGTCTTGACATAGGCCAGATTATAATACATGATATTATTGATGGTTTTGGAGAAAGTAAAGTCAATTGTTCCGACCAATCCCCAGGGAAGCTTTTTGTCAAGGGCAATTCCGGTACGGAAAATTTTTGGGAATTTGAAATCCTTCGCGAAGATATCCACCTGTCCTGACGGTTGGGTGGGTGGCAGTGACGGTTGATTGTTCCACTCGTGATTAAACAGCAATTCAGGTGAACCAGCGGCAGTAACCCTCATACCTCCTGTGATGACGGCATTATTCTGGAATGAAGCTCCCGGCCATACATAAGGAATGCGGCTGGTAAAGAGTCCGGCACCTCCCCTGATCTGAAGGGTTTTATCTCCCAGAACATCATAGTTGAATCCAACGCGCGGGTTGAGCATGATTTTGGGTGACGGAGTCTGCCCGGTTTTTGCACTTTTCAGATCCCAGCTCTTTTCTACTAAAATCGGAATTACATTATCATTGAAATCAGCATTGACTAAAGGCTGATCCAGGAACATAGGTATATCTGCACGCAATCCGTAAGTCAGGTTAAATCTGTCACTGACCTGGAACTTATCCTGAATATAGAAACCGAATTGAACCGCTTTAAAGTTGGCAGCTGCCACTGATCCGTCGCCGGTAATATTATCAACTGCCGAAAATGTACGGTCGTATTGGTAAGCAGGTTTATCACCAAGAAAATCGGCGATACTGTTGAACTGGTAAGAACCGAAATTCTGGCGGATGAACAGGTTGTACATCTTGTAAAACTCATTATGTGTACCAATAGTAATGGTATGCTTTCCAAAGTTCATGTCAAAATTGTCGGTCAGGGTAATAATATCCTGCTTCAGGTCATTTGCGGTTGAGAACTCTTCCGAGCCAAAGTAAATGTTGCTGTTGCCATCTTTAATCCTTACATATGGGAAATTATTACCAATCGGATCTCTGTCATCCCTGACAAAAGTCAGGCCTAATATCAGGTTGTTACTTAACCTGTCGTTGAAATTGCTTTTAAGTTCAACGGCTGATGAATTGGTAGTTGACGGGAAGAGGATACCGGAATTGGAGTATCTCAGGTTCGTTGTGCTCGAGTTACCCGGGCTAACCGAAACACCCCTTGTGTATTGATGCCTGATCATCAGTTTGTGCACTTTGCTGATATTCCAGTCAATGCGCCCGAATAACTTGGTTCCGTCAAGGGTCCTGCTGGCACCATCATAAACGCCCGGATCATATCCCCAGGCAACCAGTTTGTCGTTCAGCTGAGTCAATTCCGCTGCGGTGACTGTACCCTGATAAGTGCCAAAATCAAATGGCTGGGGTGTTTCCTCTTTCTGAATTTCAGCATTAACAAAGAAGAAGAGTTTATTCTTGACAATCGGACCACCTAATCTGAATCCATAAATGCTTGAATTAAAGTTAGGAAGGTTAATCCTCTGCTTGGAAGTATCATCAGTAGGGGTTTTTCCTGCCAGTGTTGCATTTCTCATATAATAGTAAGCCGATCCCTGAATCTCGTTTGTGCCCCGGCGTGTAACGGCGTTAATGCCGGCACCTGCAAAACCTCCGATTTTCACATCAAACGGAGCGACCTGAACGGAAAATTGTTCAATGATGTCAATACTGAACGGAGAAATACCGGCCTGGCCTCCATTGGTTCCCTGGTCAGTCAATCCAAAAACATCGTTACTGACAGCTCCGTCAAGATAAATTGAATTGAAGCGGTTATTCGTCCCGGCAATTTCAATACCGCCCAACTGGGTTACCCTGGCCTGAGGAGTTAACCGGGTAAAGTCAGTAATGCCCCTTGCAATGCTGGGCATACTTTGAATTTTTTCAATGGTGACATTAGTTTCCGTTCCTGTACTGTTCCCATCGAAAACATCCTTATCGCCACGTCGGCCAACTATGGCAATTTCGCCTAGCCTGACTTCCGTATTCTTTAACTGAACATTGATACGGTAAGTCTGCCCCAAAGTGAGGTAAATGTTCTCCTGGGTCCACGACTCAAAGCCTACAAACGTAACTTTCACCGTGTAAGGTCCTCCAACCTCCATGTTCGGCAAGCGATACAAACCACCAGCATCGGTGCTGGCACCAAATAGCGAACCGGTTGGAACGTGCGTTGCAATTACCGTTGCTCCGGGCAACGGTGAACCATCCGGGTTGGTAACTTTACCGTTGATCCCGGAGGTTGTGATCTGGGAATAGCCACTGACCGCAGTGAACACACCCAAAGCAATGAATAATAAAAACCTGATTAAATTTCTCATACACAAAAAGTTTAGGTTATAATAAATTGATTGACTACATGTTACTTTGGAAAAAAATCTTCTGCATCAAAAGAAACGATTTTCCCCAAATCCAACCTAAAATAAACATTAAGTTTTATCTGCAAAGAGATTTATCTACTCTGTTATCAACATGTTTTTATATCCACAACATTTTTCACCCGTTAACTCTTTTTGAATTCTATAATTTCTTTAACTTAATTAAATATTTTACCTAAATTCTTTTTTATCAACTCATTACGTAACCAATGAAAAAGAAAATTTTACTCTTGGGGCTACTTATGGCAGGCCTGGTCCTTGCCAACGCCCAGGTTACTGTTACCTCCTCAACAGGCCTTTATGAGGAACCATCGTTAAAATCAATAAGAATTGCCACCGTCATCGAAGGTGAAAATGTAATTTTGGGGGAGAAAACCGGAGAATTCTGGAAAGCTGTCGTCGGAAAAAAATCAGGCTACCTCCACGAATCCTGCTTGTCGAATTATGTTGACCCTAAAAAGTCCGGGAATACCGAACCAGTCATTGCTCCGGTCATCACGGTTTTACCCGCTAAATCTACTCAGGACACAGTGAACTTTGAACAATACGGCGGCCTCTTTTCCATTGGCATCGCTCTCGGCGGCGGAGGTCTTATTGGCCTGCCTGTGCGGCTGTTTCCCACACGCAACTTTGCCATTGAGCTAGGAGTTTATGCGCGCGGAATGATCGCGACAAAAACCTTTGTGGGTTTAAACCTGAATGGTGGTTTAAATTTTTACTTCAAGGATAGTTTTAACCCCAAAAAGAAAAAATTCAGACATGACGGAGCTTTCCTGAGGGGAGGAAAAACTTTCTACAATGCTGATATTAAAGACATTATTATAATGGGCGGCTGGACTCGTGACCATTTCAAATTGGGGACAACCGATAGAGTTTTTACTTTGGAGCTCGGAGTGGGTCTCAACTCAATGAAATATACCGAAACTACCTCAGGTTCTTGGGGTTATGAAACAACCACCTATTCAGGAAATACACCGATGCTATTTTGGAAATTTGCATGGAGCCTATTTCCCAAGAAACACTAAAGTAATTCGGGCGCAAAATAAACGATTCCCCCAAATCGGGTCTAATTTTTAAATGCTTGAGCTGATGGCAGGTTAATCAATCGTGTTATCAGCAGTTTAAGTTTGTGTCAAATCGGTTGAATCATTGTGTAGTTTTACCCTTGCCAATTTTTAAAAAATGAAAAATCAATCGCTTGGATTTGCAGTTGTCTTGCTTTTTTTGTTTTCTGGTTGCCTTAAAGAACCAGGAATCGGAGGGACCTCTACGATAACCGGTAAAGTCTATGCATATGATTATGATTCTGAGATGAATAACCTGAGGGCACAGTACTATGCCCCCGATGAGGACGTTTATATTATTTATGGCAAAGATTCCGTTTTCTCCGACCGCACGCAAACCAGTTTCGATGGTTCCTACCGGTTCGAATACCTCAGGCCGGGAACCTATACCCTCTTTGCCTATAGTAAAAACATTGTAACCAAGTTGCCACCTTTAATGCCGATCAAAAAAACTGTGGAGATTCTGTCGAACAATCAGGTTTTGACAGTCGATGATATTGAAATCAACAAATAATGCAGAATCAGCTTCATGAAATTCTCCATGGTTTCCAATCCATAACGCTGAAAGACATCGAGTGTGTAAAGCTTATGACCCGGGCCGACACAAAATATCTTTGTCAGCTGAATCAACTCGACCGCCTGCTGAAAAAAGCACAGTCCGAATTCCGGGTTCTGGAAAACCGCGGGAACCGCTTGCTTGGTTATGAATCGCTATATCTGGATACTCCTGAACACCGCATGTATCTCGATCATCACAATGGGAAACTGAACCGCTATAAGGTCAGAATCAGGGAATACCTGACCTCTCATGAGCTCTTTCTGGAAATTAAAAAAAAGGACAACCAGCTGAATACTGAAAAAAAACGTATTCCGATTTCATCCGACCGTAACTTTCTTAAGCCAGAATACAAGGACTTTATATCTTCGAATTCGCCGTATGATCCGGAATTCCTGGAACCCAAACTTAGGTCGTCGTTCAAACGTATTACACTGGTCAATAATGATATCTTCGAGCGGGTGACCATCGACATCCACCCCGCCTGGCAAAGCGGACAGCGTATTATTGAGCTCCCCAACCTGGTCATCATAGAGGTAAAGTCGGTGATAACAACCAGCAGCGCCGGATTTGGCTCCCTTTTAAGGGAAGAGAGGATCCTCCCCAAAAGGCTCAGTAAATACTGTACCGGAACAACCCTGCTTTTCCCGGTAATTAAACATAACCGATTCAAAGCAAAATTGTTACATTTGAAAAAATTGGATAAAAATCTAATATATGGTGAATAATTTCTTGCACTTAGTTAATCCGGATCAGGTATCGGGCTTTATCGGGGCAGCGGATCAGGGGGTTGAAGCGATACGGTTTCTTGGGCTTAAAATGATAAATCCGCCGGATTTCCTTCAGCTGGTCACCCGGTTTGTTTTCAATTTCATTATGACCATCATTTTGATTCGATTTTTATATTACCCGCATTCCAAAAGAAAAGATTTCTTTTTTATCTTCATGATTTTCAGTACAATAGTTTTCCTGCTTTGCTTTATGCTCGGGAAAGTATCCGTTCAGCTCGGTTTTGCTCTCGGTCTTTTTGCCATTTTCGGAATTTTACGATACCGTACAGACACCATACCGATCAAGGAAATGACCTATTTGTTCCTAATGGTTGGCATATCAGTAGTTAATTCACTGTCCGACAAATCAATCAGTTGGTCAGAGCTTTTGTTTGCCAATCTGGTGATTATCCTGATTACCTGGTACCTTGAGATGATCTGGATGAAAAAAAAGGAAGATTTTATGGATATCCGGTATGAAAAAATTGAATTGATCCCTCCCTCCCGGCATGCAGAATTACTTGAAGACCTTAAAAAAAGGACGGGTTTGAATGTATATCGATTCCGTATCGATCGCATTAATTTTCTCCGGGATACCGTAAAGATTCGAATCTTTTTCCGTCATGAAAAAGAGGTCAACCGTCTCCCTGCTGAACCTAAAAAACCGGTTACCTGATTCCGGCAGCTACCCTTTAGTGAAAAAATCCGGTTGGATATTTATCCTGCTAATCCTAAGTGCGGCCGGATATGGCCAGTATCAGGATGCACGCCTATGGGCAAGCCTTTCGATCCGTTACGAACCGAATAAAAAATGGAAAATCAGCCTGGAAGAGGAGGCCCGGTTTTTTGATAATATCAGCAGGCTCAATAACATCAATTCGGAATTGACTATTGATTATCAGATCAGTAAGCTGTTCAATGGTGGGATTCTTTACCGGTTTATCAGTAATCAGAATACCGGCGGGAATTTTGATTTTAACCACCGTTTCGGAGTGTACCTCGGCGTACAAAAGAAGTATGGCGACTGGTCCTGTTCAATCAAAACCGCCTTTCAAAAAACTTATCCTGAATATGTGCACTCGAGGGAATGGTATATCCCCGAAAATTATGTCCGGGTGTTAGCTGAGGTTTCCCGGGACCTGAAAAATAAAAAAACTGAGCCTTACGCCAACATCGAATTCTGGTACCGGATACAAACCGGTGATCAGGCCTTTGTCGACCAATACCGGTTTACCATCGGCATTAAACATAAGCTAAATAAAATCAACAGGTTGGATTTTTACTACAGGATTCAGCAGGAATTACAGGTGAAGAATCCGTTAACTGCCCATATCATCGGGGTTGGTTATCGGTTTATTGTTCGGTGACAAATTCTGGTTAACCCATTTGAATAATTTATCCCCGCGTCTGATTTTCCGGCCTGTCCGGAATGCAATTCGTTCCCCCTTCAGGGCTGTTTGAACCTGTCCTCCATTATTATGGATCTCCCTGATAGTTATCTGGATGAGTCCGGTTGTTGGCCCTGTTATCAGAACCTCTTCCCCCACTGTTAAGCATTCAGATTGAATATCGAACTCCCCCACTCCAAGCCTGGAATAATAATTAGTTGCGGTCCCTATAAATATTTTTCTTTTTGTTGCTGCCGACCCGTACACCGAACTCCATTCTCCCAGACGTTGTCCGAGGTAGTATCCATCCCAGAATCCACGATTGAAAACAGTTGAAAGCCGTTCCTTCCATTGTTCGATTTTTTCCGGCACGTATGTTCCATCGAAAAGACTATCAACTGCTTCCCTGTAGCAGGAAGTAACGGTTTGAACATATTCGGCTGGTCTTGCCCTGCCTTCAATCTTGAGAACGGTAATCCCAGAGGCAATGATGCGATCGAGAAAATGGATGGTCGACAGGTCTTTGGGCGACATGATATACTCCTGATCGATTTCAAGCTGATCGCCCGATTCAATATCTTCTACCCGGTATGCACGGCGACACGCCTGTAAACAGTTTCCGCGGTTAGCGGAGGAATTGTATTGATGGAGGCTCAGGTGGCATTTGCCGGATATGGCCATGCAAAGGGCACCGTGCACAAACAGTTCAAGCCTGACCGGTTCACCCGAGGGCCCGGTGATGCTGTTGGCACCAATCTTCCCGGCTATCGCACTTATCTGATCAAGAGTGAGTTCCCTTGCCAGGACCATCACATCGGCATATTTTGCATAAAAACGAAGTGTTTCGAAATTGGATATATTCAGCTGAGTCGACAGGTGAAGCGGCATCCCCCGATTCCTGGCATATTCGATGACTGATTGATCAGATACTATTATGGCGGAGATTCCAGCCTCGGCTGCCGCATCAATCAATTGCTGTGACAGTGTGATTTCCTGGTCGTAAATTATAGTATTCAGGGTCAGGTATGATTTCACCCCGCTAAATTTACAATATCTGGCGATTAAAGGGAGGTCGGAGGTAAGGAAATTCCGTGCGGATTTCGACCTCATGTTCAGATGTTCAACACCAAAATACACTGCATTGGCACCACCCGATATTGCAGCTCTGAGGGATTCAAACGACCCGGCTGGCGCCATAACTTCGATGGCTTCCCGGTTATAGGGTAATCCGGTCATGGTCTTGATTGAATAATGATCGGGCCCTGCTGTCCCTTGCCATCATCCTGAACATCAAATAGGGTACAAGTTTCAAAAGCCCGTTTTGACCATTGATCGCCAATATTCTTTCTGTTAATGGAAAAATCAAGCACTTTAAGCCGGTTTTTGAAGCGGCGAACTTCACGCCCCCCGTTCAGGTCGATCAGGTAATCAGGTAAAAAATCCTTGAGGTGATCAAGCAGTTCCATAGGATTTTCCTGGTAAATAAAAATATCATCCAGGTAAGGATTGGAATCGAGTAACCAACGATGAGATTCCTTCACTATGGAATAGACCAGCGCCTCCTCCACCTGGGTTTTCAGGCACCTGATTAAAGCGGTGGCTAAAAGAATTTCCCCGGGATCATCCGGATGGAGGATGATGAATCTGGCTTCCATCTGATTTTATTAATCGATAGTTACCAGCAAATGAATCTGATTATCCAGGCATTCGGCCACTCCCCGTTTGATCGGGAAATGGTGAGTCTGGCCGATAGTATCAATAACCTTAATGCTCCCGGCTCCCAAAGTGGAAATTATTGGTGCATGGTTATTCAGGATCTCAAAAGAACCCAGGGTTCCGGGAAGGCTCACCAGGGTGATCTCCCCGGAATAGATTTTTGATTCCGGTGTTAGTATTTCCAGGTACACTATAATGATTGGATTAGTTATTTCCGGGCTTCGACCAGCATTTTTTCGCCTTTTTCTATCGCTTCCTCGATCGGTCCGACCAGGTTAAACGCAGCTTCAGGGTATTTATCCACTTCGCCGTTCATGATCATTTTAAATCCCTTGATAGTATCCTCAATAGCTACAAATGCTCCCGGTCGTCCGGTAAACTGTTCAGCCACATGGAGCGGCTGCGACAGGAACCGCTGGATACGCCGGGCACGATGCACAATCAGTTTATCCTCTTCAGATAATTCATCCATACCGAGGATGGCAATTATATCAAGCAATTCGTTGTATCGTTGCAGTATTTCCTTAACCCGCTGGGCAGTTTCATAGTGCTCTTCACCAACAATTTCAGGTGTTAATATCCGGGAGGTCGACTCCAGAGGAGCCACAGCAGGGTAGATCCCGATTTCCGAAATTTTACGGCTTAGTACCGTCGTTGCATCCAGGTGAGAGAAGGTGGTAGCCGGAGCCGGGTCGGTAAGGTCATCTGCAGGCACATAAACGGCCTGAACTGAGGTAATTGAACCTCTTTTTGTTGAGGTAATGCGCTCCTGCATAGCTCCCATTTCGGTAGCCAGTGTAGGCTGATATCCCACAGCCGATGGCATTCGTCCCAATAAAGCCGAAACTTCAGAACCAGCCTGAGTGAAACGGAAGATATTATCCATGAAAAACAGGATGTCTCTTCCACCAGTATGTTCATCGCCATCACGGAAATATTCGGCAAGAGCCAGTCCCGACAAAGCAACCCGGGCACGGGCTCCCGGAGGTTCATTCATCTGACCGAAAACCAGGGCAAGTTTACTGTCGCGAAGCAGCTTAAAATCAACCTTGGTCAGGTCCCAGCCACCTTTTTTCATGTCTTTAACGAATGCCGGACCGTAATCAATTACACCTGATTCAAGCATTTCACGCAAAAGATCATTCCCTTCACGGGTACGTTCACCCACTCCGGCAAAAACCGACAATCCGGAATAGGCTTTGGCGATATTGTTGATCAATTCAAGGATCAAAACGGTTTTACCCACGCCGGCACCTCCGAACAGACCGATTTTACCGCCCTTTGAATAAGGCTCAATGAGGTCGATCACTTTGATTCCCGTGAACAATACCTGGTTCTCCGTACTAAGATCCTGATATTTTGGAGGTTCCCGATGAATAGGATAACCAATCGAATCATCCATGGGGCCCAGTCCATCAATCGGTAAACCGGTAACGTTCAGTAAACGGCCCCTAACCTGGTCTCCTACCGGGATACGTATTGGATTTCCTGTTGCCCTAACTTCCATGTTACGCGAAAGGCCATCAGTAGAATCCATGGCGATTGTCCGGATCGTGTTTTCGCCGATATGTTGCTCGCATTCAACAATAAGCTTAGTTCCATCCTCACGGGAAATCTCAAGCGCTTCATAAATATCCGGTAAAGATGCTCCACCGCTGGCAAATTCCACATCCACTACCGGTCCGATTACCTGTAATACTTTTCCTTTATTCTCAACCATCGTTGCAGGGTTAATTAAAAATTCAAAATTATTGCTATTTATCTAATCCGGTCCATAAGATTCCGGGTAAACTTATCCAACTCAACCTTCCGGGGCAGAGCAACTGGTATGTCACTAAGAATTTCTAATGCTTTGTTGGAATATTCATGCACCCTATCTATCGTAATTTTATCGATTTCCAAATCATGAAACACTTTTTTCACAGATCTGATTTTTTCATCAGCATCGAAATCTTCAGAGCTGTAATAGTGTTTCAGCAGCTCAACTTGCTCCGGATTTGCCAATTCCCTTGCTTTAATGAGCAGATAGGTTTTCTTATTGGCGAGGATATCACCTCCAATATTTTTCCCGAACGTAACAGGATTGCCAAAAGTATCGAGATAGTCATCCTGTAGTTGAAAAGCCATTCCGATCATATCTCCAAGTTCATAAACACGTGAAGCCGAGTGAGGGTCGGCTCCGCCAATCAAAGCACCTATCTGAAGGCTTCCGGCAATTAATACAGCCGTTTTCAAACGGATCATGTTCAGATATTCTGACACGCTTACTTCCTCAAGCCGCTCGAAATTAAGGTCATATTGCTGACCCTCGCAAACCTGCAGGGCCGTGGTATTGAATACCCGCAGCACGTCCGGAAGAATCTCTTTATCACAGGAGGATATAAAAATATTCGATTGGATAGCCAGAGCATCGCCCGATAGAATCGCTCTGTTAACATCCCATTTAATATGAACGGTAGGAAGATTCCTGCGCATAAAGGCCTTGTCCATGATATCATCATGGAGAAGAGTGAAATTATGGAACATTTCGATGCCCAAGGCCGGTAGAGCTGCCCGCTTCAAGTCGTCGCTAAACAGCTGACAGCCCATCAGTACAATAACCGGGCGCAGGCGCTTGCCGCCGCTGGAAAGTGCATACCACATCGGTTCATATAGCTCACGAGGTTCCAGAATCCGGTATTGTGTCCGGATCTCCTCATCAATCAGCAGCTGTAGATCATTAATATCTTTCATACGCCTTGTTTCAGCATTTTTAACCGTTTCCTCTCTTTGTCCCGTTGAATTCCTTGCAGAAGGATCGAAGGGACAAGCAATAAATTGGAAATCACAGCAATCAGCAAGGTTATGCTGATGAGGAATCCCATGGCTTTGGTACCACCGAATTCCGATACCACAAAGATCCCGAAACCGATGAACAATACCGAAACCGTATAGATGACACTCACTCCAACCTCCTTTAATGTATTAATAACTGCAACTTCCGGATCAATTCCGCGGCGTGAAAGGTGCTGCCTGTATTTCGAAAGAAAGTGTACGGCTGTGTCCACTGCAATTCCATAGGTTACGCTAAACACTAATAAAGTTGAAGGCTTTATCGAAATATGGCAATATCCCATGAGCCCGGCCGTGAACAGCAACGGGAGCAAGTTTGCAAAAATGGAAACTACAATCATTCGTGGACTGCGATACATATAGGCCATGAAAAAGGCGATGAATAGAATGGCTAGTACAAGACTCTTTATCAGGTGCTTAACGAGATATTCCGTTCCAAGGGTAAATTTCAGACTCGATCCGGTAAGGATCGTTTTGTACTGACCGGGTGGAAAGAGGGTGTCGAGTTTTGCCTGAAGGCTATTCTGTATTTCAACCAGCTTGTTTGTACCCACGTCAGCAATACGAAAATTGATACGCATAATCTGATTGGTTGAATCGAGGAATGAGTTGACTATTTTATTCCCCTTTATGGCGCTTGAAAGATAGGGCAATAAGAAAGATCGTTCCTGTGCGCTGGGCAATCGGTAATATTTTTCACCTCCGTTGTAGTAAGCCTGGTTGGCAACCTTCATACCGTCGACCAGGCTGAATGACCGTCCCAGTTCAGGATACTTCAGAGCATATTCCTGAAAACTCTCCACTTTCTTTAAAAAGGATAACCCATAAACACCATTTGGTTTCCGGGTATCGATGGCAACCTCCAGAGGCAACACTCCTTTAATGGTGTTTTCAAAAAACTTTTGATCCTGGTACAATTGATTTTTTTTAGGAATATCATCCAAGATATACCCCGTTGATTTTATCTTGGTGATTCCAAAAATAGCCACCGACATGATCACGAAAACCGAAAAATAAATCCAGTTTCTTTTGAAGCGGATGAGAAGAACCAATTGATCGGTAATGCGTTTGACAACGCGGTTATCGAGATGGCGGATATGCTTATCCAACGGCGGTGGAAAAAATGAAAAGATAACCGGAACTAAAAACAGGCAAAGCAGGCATAATACCATAATATTCACCGAAGCCACGAGCCCGAAAGTACGAAGCATTTCATTGTCGATAGTCATGAAGGTGGCAAAACCGACTGCTGCAGTCGTGTTGGCCATAAATATCTCTGCTCCAACCTTTTGAATAACCCGTTGCAGGGCTTTTACCTTATTCTGGTGAAGTTGGTATTCTCCATGATACTTGTTTAGGAGGAAAATATTATTCGGGATCCCGATGACAATGAGCAAGGCAGGTATCATACCGGTCAATACCGTGATGCTCGCTCCCATCAATGACATCATACCCATTGCCCAAACTGCGCCAATCGAAACTATCAACAAGGAAAAAAAGACAGCCCTTGCCGATCTGAAAAAGAACAGAAGGATGAAGGTTGTTGCCAATGCAGCCAGGATCAGAAACTTTATGAATTCGCGTTGAACTATCTCCGAAATAGTTGACCTCACATAGGGAAGACCGGAATAGTGAATTTGAAGATTATTCTCTTTCCCAAACTGTATAGCAAGAACCTTCATTTTCTGGATTATGAACATCCGGTCTTTGGTATTGATCTGGTTATCTCCCATGGTCATTACCATCAGATAGGTATGGGTAGAATCCGAATAAACCAGATCGCGGTAAATAGGCAATCCCCTGAACTCCCTTACCAGGCTATCGAGCTGTTCCTGTGAATCCAATCTTTCAGGGAAAATATTATAGAGGTCGAATGCTTTTTTCTCCTCATTCTTACGAAGATTTATCGCTTCGTAAACAGATAATACATTGCGAATTCCATCGATTTCCCTGATTGAACTTTTTAACTTATTGAAGGAATTGAACTTTTCAAAGGTAAAGAAATCGGGGTCCTGAAAACCAAACAGGAATAGCCCGCCTTCCTCACCAAAAACTTTATTAAACTCAAGCAGTTTAATGGAAACACTATCCGTTTCGGGAAGCATTCCCGAATAACCATAATCGATTCCGAGTTTGGGCAGCTGCCAGAGCATAAACAGGGTGATCACGCCAATTACAATGACAATGCTCATCCTGTTTCTTAATATCTTACCTGCAACCTTGCCCCAAAACATATTATTGATTATTTGACAGCCCTGATCCCCAACTCGGTCAATTTTTGTTGAAGCAGTTCCGGATTTCTTGGTTTAGCAATTACGGTTCTTTTCCGATCGATCAGGATCATCGTAGGTGTGGCCCTGATGCCATAATCGTAGGCAATCGAGCAATCCCAGCCTTTCAATTCAGAATAGTTGATCCAGGAATACCCGTTTTTTTGTATAGCATCTTCCCAATCTTTTTTCTTATTATCTAAGGAAATTGCAACGATCTCAAGATCCGTCCTCGCATATCTGTCATAAAGTTTTTGCAATTTCGGAAGCATGTCATTGCAATGGGGGCACCAGCTTGCCCAGAAAACCACCAGAATATACCGGGCCGGAATTTCCGACATAACCAGCGCCCCTTTGGGGTCCCTGGGAATTACAATTTCCGGAACCTGTTTTCCCGGGGAGGTTTTCTGATAAGATTCAACCCGTTCTTTAAACTCCCCCTTTTTCTTTTCATCCGCACAGGAAGCCTGTGCGAGGTAGAATTCAGTCAGATAGGTGAAAAATTCATCGAATTCGGTCCTTTCAGCCCATTGTGCAATATCTTCCAGGAGAAACTGAAAAAGCACGTCGTTTACTGCCGCTGCCGACATGAGTTTGTCCAAACCTTTCTTCAAGGCAGCTTCCAGGTTGTCAGGGCTATAGGCACGCTGGTACAGGCTGAAATAAGTTCTTACTTTATTAACCAGGCCGGGACTATACATCTGGTTGGTATCGGCAAAGCTGACATGGTCCCAGAAATGGTCGAGAACGTATTTCAGTTCATCTTTCGGATCAATTCCGGCCGGAACCTTTGGTGATATTTCCAACCTGAGAAATCCGGAAACGTAGGTATCGGGATATTTTTCCACGATATCGCGGGTGATCTTTTCCGGATCGCTTGCCCGAACTTTCTGTAATTCCCGTATAACCTGCTGCTCAAATGGGTCAGTGGCAGGATAAAGCACAGCTAATCTCTGCAACAATTCAGCCTTTCGCTGGATTTCCAGAAAAAAGTGCATATACGAATTAAGCAACTGATTTTCTTTCGATTCGATGACTGTCAGACTATCGATGATGGAAGAGAAGTGCGTTCTCATCCGGATTTGTTCCTTATTAAAAATGATATCCCAGAATTGCTCGGGTCCGACTACTATACGGTACATACCAGGATGGGCATTCGCCGGCAGGGTAAAGGTAAAAAAGCCGTCGGGGGAGGCCTTTGCCGAATCCACCATATTACGGTTCAATCCCATATAGTCAAAAAGATAAGCCTTTTTTGTAGGCATTGAATCCACCTTTACCTGAATGGTATATTGAGCCGGTAAGCTGATCTGATAACAGATAAAGAGAAGGATTATACCGGCCTTTTTCATATCGATCCCGGCTTAATATTTCAGAGACTCCACTCCGGCAACAATTTCGATCAGTTCATTGGTGATGGCTGCCTGTCGGGCTTTGTTATAATCGAGCGTCAGGTTCCGGATCATATCGGTGGCATTATCAGTGGCCTGGTGCATTGCCGTCATGCGTGCACCGTGTTCTGAGGCGACAGAATCCAACAGAGCTTTATATAATTGTACTTTGAGAGCTTCCGGAATCAATGTTTTAACCAGATATTCCAGATCGGGTTCAAAAATAAAAAACGGCTGTGTTTTTGAACCCGTGCTGCCATCAACCGATTCAACTGGTAAAAACCGCTCGACGGCGAGGGTTTGAGAGGCTGCATTTTTGAACTGATTATATATCAGGTCGATACGATCATATTTATTGTCCGTGAACTGCTGCATCAATGATTCAGCTATGGTTTCGGTTTTAACAAAGGTTGGCTTATCTATCAGTTCATTGAGATATGGCCAGATTCCCCAACCCTTGCTTTTCAGGATTTCTCCGCCTTTTTTGCCGATAAAGATCAGATCGACGTGCCCTTTTCCCTTTTGAACCGGATATTGACCATTAACCCACTCAATAACAGCCTTTGCGATATTAGCATTAAAGCCACCGCATAGTCCGCGGTTAGCAGCGATCACCACCATGAGGACTTTTTCGGGATCCCTGAGAACCGTCAATGGGCTGATATTTTTATCGTTGATTGCCCCACTCACCTGGCGTATCACCTCATGTAACCGCGAAGCATAAGGCCGGATCTGCGTAATTGCATCCTGAGCTTTTTTCAGCTTGGCTGCAGAAACCATTTTCATGGCACTGGTAATTTGCCTGGTCGATTTGACCGAGGTGATTCTTTGCCTTATTTCCTTTAAATTCGCCATCCGGGTTAATAACCTTTATTTCCTGTATTTAACGGTCATCTCAGAAACAACGCGGGTAAGAATACTTTCAGACTTATCAGTGATCTGACCATTCCTCAGTTCATCCATCATTTCCGGGTATTTAATCTTAACATACTCCAGGAATGCTGATTCAAATTCACGGATTTTCTTAACCGGAACCTCGAATAACAATCCTCTGGTACCACAGAATAAAATAGCTATCTGTTCTTCAACCGAATAGGGATTATGCAGGTTTTGCTTAAGAATTTCAACATTTCGGGCACCTTTTCCCAGTACATTCAGGGTTGCTGAATCGAGATCGGAGCCGAATTTCGAGAATGTTTCCAGCTCGCGGTACTGAGCCTGGTCGAGTTTAAGCGAACCGGCCACTTTCTTCATGGCTTTAACCTGTGCTTCGCCCCCAACCCTGGAAACCGAGATCCCGACGTTGATAGCCGGCCGGATACCGGAGTTGAACAATCCGGATTCGAGGAATATCTGCCCGTCGGTTATAGAGATTACGTTGGTTGGAATGTAAGCTGAAATGTCGCCTGCCTGTGTTTCAATGATTGGCAATGCAGTAAGTGAACCTCCGCCTTTAATCAACGGCCTCAAAACTTCGGGGAGGTCGTTCATTCTTGCGGCTACCTCGTCGCTGTCGATCACTTTAGCAGCTCTCTCCAGCAATCTGGAATGGAGATAAAATACATCGCCCGGATAAGCTTCTCGACCCGGCGGACGGCGAAGTAACAAGGAAACTTCGCGGTAGGAAACAGCTTGTTTGGATAAATCGTCATACACGATCAAAGCGTCCCGGCCGGTGTCACGGAAAAATTCTCCGATAGCGGCACCTGCAAACGGGGCATAAAACTGGAGTGCAGCGGGGTCACTGGCGGTAGCCATAACTATTACAGTATAAGGCATGGCGCCGTGTTCTTCAAATGTTTTAGCGATTTGCGCGACAGTTGAGCCTTTTTGGCCGATGGCCACATAGATGCAATATACCGGTTTACCTTTCTCGTAATTTTGCCGCTGATTGATAATCGTATCGATGGCGATAGCTGTTTTACCGGTTTGCCGGTCGCCGATAATTAATTCGCGCTGACCGCGTCCGATGGGGATCATGGCATCGATAGCCTTTATGCCGGTTTGGAGCGGCTGATTTACCGGCTGACGGAAGATTACACCGGGAGCCTTGCGCTCCAGTGGCAGTTCGATCAGTTTGCCTGTAATCGGTCCTTTGCCATCCAGCGGATCGCCAATGGTGTTTATTACCCGGCCTAAAAGACCTTCGCCAACCCGTATTGAGGCTATCCTTCGCGACCGTTTTACATGGCTGCCTTCACCAATACCTACAGAAGGGCCCAACAGAACTGTACCAACATTATCTTCCTCCAGGTTAAGGACAATGCCCATGACTCCATTGTCGAATTCAACCAATTCGTTGCTCTGTACATTGGAAAGGCCATAAATACGGGCAATTCCGTCACCAACTTGCAATACAGATCCAACTTCTTCGAAGCTCGCATCGAGTTTCAATCCCTCCAGTTGCTGCCGTAAAATCTGCGAAATTTCCGCCGGTTTAATGCTTGCCATGGTCAATTATTTCTTTGTTTCTCTTAATTCCTGTCTTATTCTTTTCAATTTCGACTGCACACTGGCATCCAGCTGTTGGTCTTCTAGGGTCAGAATAAATCCGCCGATTAAGGCTTCATTAGTTTCTGTTTTCATATCAATCTTTCTGTGACTCGATTCTTCCAATCGCTTTTTCAACCCATCCAGAAATTTAAGATTCACCGGAATAGCTGATTCTACTGTAGCATCTAATATTCCCTGATCGGCCTTGTACAACTCCGTGAACATCCTGCAGATTGAAGAAAGATTGACTTCGCGCCGGTGGTGGATCAGAAGCAGCAGAAATTCCAGAGTGATTGGTTCCACCACTCCGGATAAGGCACTTTTCACCATCCGCGCTTTTTCGGAGCTCATGATAACCGGGCTTTCCAGAATCCATTTGAACTCAGGTGAATCTGCGAGCAATCGGGTAAGTTTAGAAAGATCCTTCTTTACTTTCTCAACCTGATTCCGCTCTTTAACCAGCAGAAAAAGAGCTCTTGCATATCTGGATGCTAGTCGGCTACCGTTCATAAAACTAGTTCAATTTCAAGTCGCTAAGCTGTTCCTTGATCAGGGTTTCCTGCTGGGTACGGTCCGAAAGTTCCCTTTTCAGGATCTTTTCGGCAATATCCACTGATAATGAGGCAACCTGCTTCCTTATTTCGTTAATGGCGGCAAGTTTTTCGTTTTCAATCTGGCGCTGGGCGTGCTCAAAAACCCTGGCGGTTTCCTGAACGGCTTCATCCCGTGCTTTGCTGATCAATTGTTCCCTGATTTGCCTTGCTTCACCAATCAATTGATCGTGCTCGGCATGGGCCTCCTGAAGCATCTTTTCATGATCGGATTTCAGGCGGGATAATCCCTCCCGTGCCTCATTGGCCGACTGAAGGGCTTTTTCGATAGATTGTTCGCGTTCCTTGAGCATTTTAAGGACGGGTCCCCAGGCATATTTCCGCAGAATAAAAAACACGACGGAAAAAGCCAGAACCATCCAGAAAATCGTTCCGTAATCCGGTGATACTAGTCCCATACTCTTAAATTTAAACCGAACTTGCTTAACCAAGAAATACAATCAATAAGCAGACAATCATGGCGAAGAAACACGCTCCTTCAACCAAAGCAGCGGCAACGATCATATTCGCCCTGATATCTCCAACCGATTCCGGCTGGCGTGCAATAGCTTCCATGGCACTTTTACCAATCTGTCCAATTCCGATACCGGCTCCGATAGCAGCCAGTCCGGATCCAATTGCAGCGCCCATTGGGGCCATTGGGGCCATTGCTGCACCTGCAGCCTGTAAAATAAATACGATAAAACTTAACATACTCTTTAGGTATTTGGCGTTAATAATACTCTTAATGACTTTCCTCCCGTGCCATTCCGAAATAGATAGCGGAAAGAAGAGTGAAAACGTAAGCCTGGATAAAGGCAACCAGCAGTTCGAGCATCGTCATGAATACATAGAATAAAACGGAAACGATTGAGGAACCATAGCCGGCAATCCAGTTGATCTGTCCAAAAATAAAAATCATCACAATGAAGCTCAATGCTATAAAATGCCCAGCCAGGATGTTGGCAAAGAGCCGGATGCACAAAACGAGCGGTTTGGTAAAAGCCCCAAGCAATTCAATAAAGGGCATCAGGGGAATCGGAAACTTCAGCCACCAGGGTACTCCGGGTGCGTTGAAAATGTGTTTCCAGTAATGGCGATTGGTGCTGAAGGTGGTAATCAGAAAGGAAAATATCGCCAGCAAAGCGGTAATGGCAATGTTCCCTGTGACATTAGCACCTCCCGGAGGGATTGGTACCAGGCCCATCAGGTTATTGACCAGAATAAAAAAGAATGCCGTTAAAAGATAGGGCATGAATTTTTCATACCGGTGTATGCCGATTGACGGAATGGCAATGTCATCTCTGACAAAAAGGATAACGGGTTCGATCAGGGATTGAAATCCGCTGGGTGCCTTTCCGGGATTCTTAACATATTTCCTTGCCAAAGGGATAAACACGAGAAGAATGAGGATCATGCTGATCAGCATGGCGGCTACTGTTTTGGTTATCGATAAGTCGATTGGGAGCGGAACCTCCTCGTTAATAGATCCATCAGAATTAGCTTGAACAATCTTCCCTTCATGAGGCCCTTCCTGAGCAATCAGATAACCTTTGTATGCTTTAGTACCATGGTGGAACTTTGAAGAAAAAAAAACCGAAAGGCCCTTTTCGCGGGTATACAAAATCACGGGAAGAGGAATGCTAATGTGGGTTTCCCTGATTTTCATGATATGCCATTCATGGGCATCCATTACATGCTCCATGACAAATTTTCCGGCATCAAATTTCTTAGGTGCTTCGCTTTGCTCTTTAAGCTCTTTCTGGCTTTCCGGATTCAATGCCATCAAGCGGCTCCCGGGTGCCACCATCAGGAGCAGGATCCACGCAATATACATCCATCTCTTCATTCCTGTTCGGTTTCAGCAAGGTGGCAAATGTATAAAAAAAAATTATCGTTCTGCTTGCTTTCTGGATTGCCTGTTCAGAGATCTTGACTCAAAAATCATATATACCAGGTACATGATAAAAGTTGCGATCAGGAATGGTAAAGCATGTTCTTTATGCAAGGCCGAGTAAATAAACATAAATGCCATCAGTATCAAGATTTTCAAGGCTTTATAGATCAAAAAGGCTGAATTGAACTTACTGAATTTTTCTTCCATAAGGCGGGTAAGCACCACCTGTCCGGCAGCTGTTACCACAACAATAGCAGCCAGCATAAACGGTAAGACCGGGGGATACTGCCCGGGTAATATATAAACGAAGGCCACCCAACCCAGCCCAATCAATAAAAGTGTTATCAGGGTAAGCTCGATCCAGTATCTGGTATCCACATTTTTCATAGCTAAAGATCCTTTATCAATAAATACATGGTAATTATCAATCCTCCGATTGATAAGAGCAACGTGAACAGTGGAAAACCAATATTAATCCACTTATCTATTTGCCATCCGATAAAAAAAGCGGCCAGAATGACCGCAATCAGTTTGAAAGCCAGGTTGGAATAGCGGGCATAATCCCGCAGCATCCGCTTTTCCTTATCCAGCTTATTTGGGAAGGACGACTTCTTTCCGTTTTGCATCGGAGTCAGTGTCCATTCGGCAAGTTCCGGTAAATACTGCACCTGGGTCGATTGCCAGCTTGCGGGTAATGATTTCTCCGTTGAAACGGGCGGTAGCTTTCAGGCTTACCAGATCGGCAGCATGGATATTACCGGTTATCTGCCCGGAAACCTCTAGTGTCTGGCAAATTATATCACCTAAAATTTGTCCGGATGCACCGATCACCACCTTCCCTTTGATATCCATTTTCCCGTGTAGCTGACCATCGATCCTGATTCCGGAGTTGGATTCAACATCTCCTTTTACCTGAGTACCGGCAGAGATCAGGTTAATCGCATTGGTTGATTCGATTTCTTTTGCCATATCGCTTCATATTTTCAGGTAAATGTAAAAAAAAACCGGCTTATCAACAAAGTTTTAAACAGGATCGTACGCCCATGTCAGATAAAGTGCTCCCCAGGTAAATCCGCCACCGAAAGCCGTAAGGATAAGTTGGTCTCCCTTTTTCAGCTGATTTTCATATTCCCATAAGACCAATGGGATTGTTGCAGTGGTGGTATTGCCGTATTTCTGGATATTCACCATCACGCGGTTGGGATCAAGTCCCATCCTCCTGCCAACTGCTTCAATAATACGAAGATTAGCCTGATGGGGAACCAGCCATAATTTGTCGGCCGTGAGGTTATGCTTTTCCATCATCTCAACAGAGATATCGGCCATTTTCGATACCGCCATTTTAAATACGGTTTGACCCTCCTGATATAAATAATGTTCTTTGGCATCAACCGTTTCATGCGATGCGGGTCGTATTGAACCACCAGCTTTCAAATAGAGGTGTTTTCTTCCTGACCCGTCGGTGCGCAGGATGTGATCCTGAATTCCATATTCACTATTGGGTTCCAGCAGCACAACACCGGCACCGTCACCAAACAAAGGGCAGGTATTCCGATCGGTATAATCGGTTATCGATGACATTTTATCGGCACCGATGCACAATATTTTTTTTGCACTTCCGGTTTCGATGAATTTTGACGCTACAGCAAGCATAAATACAAATCCGGAACAGGCTGCAGCCATATCAAAACTGAAGGCATTTTTTATTCCGACCTTATCGCTGATAATGTTGGCCGTGGCAGGGAAAGCCATATCAGGGGTGACAGTGGTGCAAATGACCATGTCAATATCCTCCGGATTAGTGCCTGTCTTTTTCAGAAGTTTTTTTACTGCCGGAACAGCCATATCTGAAGTTCCCAGACCTGGTTCCTTCAAAAGATGCCGTTCTCTGATGCCGGTTCGTGAAACGATCCATTCGTCGGTGGTATCCACCATTTTTTCCAGATCGGAATTGGTCAGAATATCGGGGGGAGTATAGGCCTCAACCCCTGTTATGGCCGCATATATCTTTTGCATCATTCAAATGCTTTCTTAAGTTTTGTAATTAAACCGGACTGAACAAGGTCGCGGTTGTTGATCAGCATATTCTTAATGGCGAGAGGAGTGGACTTTCCATGCCCGATCAAAACGGGTGATCCAATCCCGATGATCGGGATTCCGCCAAAATTCTCATAATTGTACTGTTCAAAGAAGGGATTCGAAAGTTTGAGTTTTTGACTCAGATAGTAAACGGATTCTGCCATCTTAAGCACAACATTACCGATAAATCCTTCACAAACAACAACATCGGCTTTATCAGCAAATAGCTCATTCCCCTCCACATTACCAATAAAATTGAAATCCCGGCTATCTTTCATCATCTGGAATGCGGCTTTGGTGAGCAGATTTCCTTTTTCTTCTTCTTCACCGATATTCAGGAGGCCGACTTTTGGATTGGTGGCTCCGTGAATATGCTCGGCATAGAATGATCCCATGATCGCATACTGGTACATGACATCGGGCCTGGCATCCGGGTTAAGTCCGACGTCGAGCAGGAGAGTATATTCATTTTCTCCCTTGGGAATCGAAACTCCAATACAAGGCCGGATAATTCCCGGTATGGATTTGATGGTAAACATGGCCCCCGCCATCATGGCTCCCGTATTTCCCGCACTGCAGAATCCATCAAGCTTTCCTTCTGCGAGCATCTGGAATCCAACACCCATGCTTGAATCCTTTTTCAATGAGAAAGCTTTAACCGGATGGTCTCCCATGCCGATAACCTGGGTGGTCGGTACAACAAGAAAATTGCCGGGGTCGAAATTCTCCTCCCGGCAAGTAGTTTCAATGGCTTGCTTGTCACCGATTAATATCAGTTCAACATCAGGAGGCATTTCCTTTTTTGCCAGGATAGCCCCTTTTGTCGTCGAAATGGGAGCATGATCGCCCCCCATAATATCCAGACCGATCTTCATCTGATTTTCTGATCTGATAATTACCTGACTATGCGGTAACTTCCTTTTCGATAGCCAGTTTACCACGGTAATGTCCGCATTCCGGACAAACACGGTGATACTGGACGGTAGCTCCGCAATTGGAACAGGTAGCCAACTGAGAAGGAGTAGCTTTGTAATGAGTTCTCCGCTTATTTCTCCTCTGTTTCGACGTTCTGTGTTTAGGATTTGGCATGACTGTAACTATTTATTTAACACTTAAATTTTTCAATAAATCGAGCATTACCGGATCGCAACCCGGCTTGCCGCCTGCTTTGTCGGGATGAACCTTGCGCATCGGCAGACTGAGTATGACGTACTCATAAAGGTATTGTGACAAATCGAATTGGTAGGCCTCATTAGGAAGCCAAACCACATCAAATTCATCTTCTTTGTTCCCGTGTCCGAATCTCCCGTAAAGTCTGAATTCACCGGTTATTGGTTGTTCATATTCCTCCAGGCACCGGTCGCATGGCAGCGCAACCCACCCGTCGAGTGTAAAACTGAACTCCAACTGGCGCTCTTGCCTGATCATTTCAATTTTAACAAGCACATCAGCCTTCTGGATTTCACTCTCGGGGAATAGTCCAAAGAACGTATCAACAAGCTCAAATTCAAAGTCATGCAGTCCATTTGAATAGGAGCTGAAAGGGATAATATATTCAGAAAAACGGTTCAACCCTCTTTCAAAAAATGTCCGGCAAAAGTATAAAACAATATCGGAATAAAAAAAAGATTTCGAGAACCCCCGGGTAATCCGCAAGTTAACTGTAAATGAGCCTATTTTTTCAAAACGATCCTAAAGGTCGTCCCCCGGTTGATTTCGGAATTCCTCACGAAAATCTTGCCGTTGTGGTAATTCTCGATGATCCTTTTAACCAGCGACAAGCCAAGTCCCCAACCTCTGGGTTTTGTTGTATATCCCGGTTGAAAAACAACTTTGTAATTTGATTTTTGTATGCCTTTCCCCGAATCGGTAATATCCAGGTAAACCACCTGGTTTTGGTCCTTTACGTAAATATTGATCTGTCCGCTCCCGTCCATAGCATCAATGGCATTCTTGCAAATATTTTCGACCACCCATTCGAACAGGGTTAGGTTCAGCGGAAGATAAAGTTCATCGAGATCTCCGAAGTGCAATGCGAACTTGATTTTATCGGAGGTCCTGTTTTGCAGGTATCTGACCGAATTATCCAGCACGGCGAGCAGATTTTCGGGCAGCAGAACCGGTGTTGAACCGATTTTCGAGAAACGGTCGGCAATTGTTTCGAGCCTTCGCACATCCTTTTCCACCTCCCGGATAATTTCGGGCCCGGCTTCCTCCATTTTCAGGAGCTCTACCCAGGCCATCAGGGAGGAAATCGGTGTGCCCAACTGATGGGCCGTTTCCTTCGACATACCCACCCAAACCTGGTTTTGCTCGGCCTGGCGGGTGGAGCTGAATCCAAAGTAAGCAAGAAAGACAAACAGGAAAATGATAGCCAGCTGAATAATCGGATAAAGCTGAATGCGAGTCAGGATATAGGAATCCTTATAGTAGAAAAACTGTTTCGAACCAGGCATCTCAATCAAAATAGGATCATGCTGCGCTTTCATCTTAGCAAGTTGCCGGGTCAGGTATTTTTTGCTTTTTGAGCCTATGGAATTGAGGTTCTTGCCCCCGTCGACTGGTTGATTATTACTATCGAATAGTTTTAGATTTCTGGCAATCACCATATTTCCACTCTCATCGACGGTAATTACCGGGATGGTGGTATTGTTTTGGATGATTTTAATCAGAAAGTCATCATAAGGAGTTTCCTGGCCGATATTCATGTTGTTCAGCAGTTGCTCCGTTGCAGCAACCCACGTCTCCATCTTCAGCTTTTCCTCACTCTCCAGTTTCTTGACCAAGGTATTGGTATACCACGAAGTAGCAATTCCAATAATCAGAGCCCCCGCAAGAAGTAAAAATTTCCAGCGTTGTTTACGCGTATAAATATGCAAATCAGTCAGTATTTAGAATTTCGAACAGTCTCAGGCTTCAGCAGACTACCTAAAACGATATCATCCCTGCGGATATTGTATCAGGCTCAATCTTTTTTCGATCAATTTTCCGGCATACTTTTCGGGGTCATAATCAACCAGATCGAGATCAATGATCTCCTGCCGGTTCCGCATCTGCAGACTATGGGAGTAAGTTTTGTCGTAGTAAGGAAGAAGTAACCTAACCACGCCGGCAAAGTCACCATTTTCGAGCAATTCAAGGCACTGACTCGTAACAAGGCCGCCCAGCCGCTTTGAAATCTGCCGGACGGAAGCGGCTAATCTTTCGGGGTCGAGACCGGCATATTCATCCCCGATAACTTTTATTCTCAACTCATCCGAAACTTTAATCCGGATCAGGGAAGAGGTAGTCATAGCTAAGAAAAAGGGCTCAGGCATGAAAATCCTGCCGATCTGACGGCTCTCATCTTCAAGCCAGATGACCTGATCCTGATGATACGACTGTAAATCATGGAACAAATTGTTTTCAAACTGCTCATTCGTTGGCTGGGCACCCAAGCCGATCCCACCGAATACCGATCCGCGGTGATTGGCCAATCGTTCGAGATCGACAATGGCCTCCCCGGATTCGGCCAGTTTTTTCAACCAAAGGGTTTTACCGCTTCCGGTGAGCCCGCCCAATATGATAAATTTCCTGCCGGTAACCAGGTTTTCCCGGATGTATGAACGATAGGCTTTATATCCGCCTTTCAGCACGTTAATGCTGAATCCGGCTGTCTCGAGCAGCCAGCTCATCGAAGCACTGCGCATACCGCCTCTCCAGCAATGAACCAGAATCTGTTTTCCAGGAGCAAATTTGCGTGCTGCCTGAACAAACCCCGACATTTTCGGGCCTACGATATCCAGCCCCATATCAAAGGCCCGCGACCGGCCAATCATTTTATACATTGTGCCAATCCTGGCCCGCTCTTCATCAGTGAACAAATGCAGATTGATGGCTCCCGGGATATGTCCCTGAGCATATTCCGAGGGTGACCGGACGTCCACAACCGGTTTCCGTAATGCCTGGGATAGAAACTCCCGGGGTCCGATCTCATTCATAAACAGCTATCTCTGCAAAAAATTTCCTAAGATTGACTTGTTTTCCTTGCCTGTGTTCCGTCCGAACGGCGACAGAGCCTGAATCAGTTTGCGTATCGGCATGGATTGCAACCAAACCCTTCCGTTCCCGCGCAAGGTTAATGGGAATAACTGTTGCCGGATAAGGAGCCGAAAATGCCACTCTTGATTTGGCATGGCCTCGGTTGGTAAAGTGCGTCATAAAAAGAGACTCTCCCGCCAGAACCCTTGACCCTGCCGAGAGTAATTTTCCAAGCATTCTCTGGTTAGGTTCGCTGCCATCACCCATCCGGGTTTCAAAGGTGATACCCACCTCTAGATAAACCATAGCGCCGGCTTCGGCAATAACGATTTCCATCGGATCCAGCTCGATCTCGACCAGCTGGATATCTTCACCAATAATTTTATAATCAATCTGATGTGATTTCATTCTATACTGATTTTATTAGTTGACAATGGTGATCCTACCCGTACCCTGACCGGTTACCCGGCCGATTATGACAGCATCGGCAATGCCCTTCAGGTGAAGGGTTCTGACCGCTTCAGCCGCATCCTCAGCAGGCAGAGCCGCCAGCAGCCCGCCGGAGGTTTGGGCATCGCAAATGGCAAGTTTCTGTATTTCATCGAAATTTCCGGGCCAGTTGACCCAATCGTTAGCATAAGCAAGATTGTTTCGGGTACCTCCAGGCACAACGCCGGATCCGATCAGCTGGAATATATCACTAAGGTAAGGAACATCCGCTGCCTGAAGCTCAGCATCGGCGTGGCTTCCTCGGGTCATTTCCAGGAGATGGCCGATCAGGCCAAAACCGGTAACATCGGTACACGCGTGAATGGTAAACGATTGTAAAGTTTCAGCGGCAGTTTTATTCAGGGTGCTCATCAGCTGGAAAACTATATCTGCCTGATTATTTGGAAGAAGACCTTGTTTAAGGGCTGTACTGTAAATCCCGGTACCGATTGGTTTGGTCAGAATGAGGACATCGCCTTTCCTGGCCCCGCTGTTAGTCCAGATTTTGTCCGGATGAACGCTGCCGGTGACCACCATGCCGTATTTTGGCTCGGTATCCTCGATGGTATGTCCGCCTAGAACTGATATGCCGGCTTCGGCTGCCTTATCCTGGGCTCCGTGAAGAATATCGCGAAGCACTTGCAGATCAAGTCGTTTTACAGGGAAACCCACAATATTCAGGGCAAACAGCGGTTTGGCTCCCATGGCATAAATATCACTGAGGGCATTAGCGGCAGCGATTGCACCAAACAGATAAGGATCATCCACAACCGGTGTAAAAAAATCAACCGTTTCAACCAGGGCGATATCATCGCTGATGCGAAATACAGCAGCATCATCGGCTGTTTCAGGACCGACCAGGATATCCAGGTTTTTTAATATTTTCAAGTCCTTCACCACTTTCTCCAGATCCTGCGGCCGGAGTTTGCAGGCGCAACCCAGTCCATGGGTAAATTGTGTGAGCTTAATCCCACCCGACCGAATGCGAGCCGGTTCGATGGTTGAAATTGGCGAAAGGGATATTACTGCTTCAGTAATCAATCGGGCAGCCTGCCTGATTTCTTCTTCGGTGGTATATTTTCCGGTTGACAGCCGGATGGTTCCCATTGCCACATCGATAGGAACTTGCATGGCCCTAAGCACTCCGGAAACGGTAACCTGATCGGTATGGCAGGCAGCGCCGGCCGAAGCCGCTACTCCATCTGCCGAGCTGAGCAGTGTATTTGCTTCAATTCCGGGAAAGCCGATGCTTAGCGTATTTGGAAGCCGTTTCTCAGGATGCCCGTGCACAACAGCGCGGGGATATCTTTCCAGAATCAGTTCTTCAAGCAGGTCCCGCATTTTTTTCAGGTGTATACCGGTTTCGGACCCGTTTTGCATCGCCAGTTCACAAGCTTTGCCCAGACCGGCAATCTCCAGAACATTTTCAGTGCCCGGCCTGCGGTTTTGCTCATGATCTGCACCATGAATGATTTTATCGAGGCGAATACCCTGTCTGATATAAAGGGCGCCGATACCTTTCGGGGCATACAGTTTATGGCCGGCAACAGACAGGAGATCCACGTTAAGCTCGTTCACATTAACCGGAATCTTACCAATACTCTGAGCTGCATCGCAATGCATCCAGATTCCCTTTTCGTGGGCCATTTTTCCGATTTCGGCAACCGGCTGAATGGTTCCGACCTCATTATTGGCATGCATCACCGATATCAGTATAGTTTCCGGTCGTATCAGCCGAAATACCTCCGCTGGATCGACCATGCCATATTCATTTACAGGAACATGGGTAATTTGAAATCCCTCCTTTTCAAGATAGCTGCATACCTCGAGCACAGCAGGGTGCTCAACCGAAGTGGTAATAATATGATTGCCCAGGTGGCGCCGGGCATGGGCAGCCCCGATGATCGCCAGGTTATTGGATTCAGTGCCGCCGCTGGTAAATACAATTTCATACGCAAATGCACCTAGCAGACCGGCCACCTGTTTTCTGGCTGTTTCAACTGCCAGCCGGGTTTGCGAGCCGTAATAATGACTGCTGCTCGGATTGCCAAAGAACTCCCTCAGAAACGGTTCCATGGTATTGGCCACAGCAGGATCAATCGGGGTGGTTGCATTATAATCGAGGTAAATTGGTTTGGCCATAATCCCTGTAATTCTATCGGTATTTATTATTTACCCCTTCCATCATTCCCAGATAATTCAGGAACCTCATCTCTGATACTAATCCGTTTTCAACGGCTTCACGAACTGAGCAACCCGGCTCATGGGTGTGTGAGCAGTTATAAAACTGGCAGGTATCGGAATGTTTGAATATCTCCGGAAAATAATGGTAGAGTTCGCTTTTATCTATTTCGAGCATTCCAAAGCCTCGGATGCCGGGAGTATCGATGATATGTCCGCCTGATGATATTTCCACCATTTCAGGAAAAGTGGTGGTGTGTTTACCTGATTTATTGGAAACGGATATCTCGCGGGTCTTCAAATGTTTTAATGGATCCAGCAAATTGATCAGTGTAGATTTGCCTACTCCGCTGTTTCCGCTGATCAAAGTGATCTTGCCCGGAAGGTAATTCCTGATTTCCTCTAATCCCTTTCTGGATACCAGCGATAGCGTATGACAGGGGTACCCGGCCAGGGTATAGGCATTGATCCAATCGAACTGGGTGCCCATCTCATCAGTACCATAAAGATCGGTTTTGTTGAAAACCAGGACAGTCGGAACACTGTATGCTTCGGCGGTAACAAGGAACCGATCCGCAAACATCGATAAGGTGACGGGTGCTTTCAGGGTAATCATCAGAAAAGCCTGATCGATGTTTGCAGCGAGAATATGCGATTCACGCGCTAAATTGATGGCTTTCCGGATGATATAGTTTTTCCGCTGATGGATTTTCGTGATTATCCCTTTACCCGGCGCATCAGAAGTTCCGTCGACCCGGTCGCCAACGGCAACCGGATTTGTGGTACGGATCCCCTTCATCCTGAAAAGTCCCTTGATGCCGCAAATGAGTACCTCGCCGCTATCAATTCTTACAGTATGATAGGAGCCGGTGGTTTTAATGACGGTGCCGGTAAAAAAGGAAGTTGACATACGTAGACAAAACTACGAAGAATAATTATGCCCTTCGGGCTAATTAGTGCATCAGGAACTGCAGGTCCCCTCCAGGATATACTTCGAATGGAGTCTCGTTTTTGCGGAATATCCGTGCTGGCCGGGGGCCGATGAGCTCAACCTGCCGGTTCCGGATTTCCAGCATGGTGCCTTCACGGAGCCCTACAACATAAAGATCGGGGTTTATTTCGATGAACTCGAGGATCCGTTGTTCCCTTGTTTCTCCGGCATGGCCTTCGGGATGTTCATCCAGGTAATGCGGATTGATCTGGAACGGAACAAAATTACAGGAATATAGTCCGACAGGATCGATAATGGGCATATCGTTGGTCGTCCGGATAGTAGGGCAGGCAACATTTGCCCCGGCACTCCAGCCGATAAATGGCGTTCCGGTCAGAACTTTTTCCCGGATGGCATCAATCAGGTTAAAATTGTGCAGACAGCGGGTCAGCTGCCAGGTATTTCCACCACCAATGACAATAGCCCTGGCAGCCTCCACCGCCTCCGCCGGTGATCCGTAATGATGGATCGAATCCACTCTGATTCCCAACTCGTTAAACCGTTCCTGCACCTTTTTCTCATAGGCATCATAGGAAAAGGTAACTGCAGCATAAGGAATAAAAAGTACCTGATCGACCGCTGGTTTCAGGAACTTTCCGATTTGTTCCCTGGGATGCTGGAGATAGGTATCCCCGGCATTGGTAGAATTGCTGATTAATAATAGCTTCATAATGTTTTCGCCTCTTTAAAGCGTGTCATTAGGTTCTCCCGGTTAAAATTGTCCGGGTTTTTTTCAATATCGATATAAAGAAATTGTGTATTTAATGCATTGTAAATCAGTAATTTTCCACTTAATAGCTCACCCGCTCCGGTCACTAATTTGAGTGCCTCATTAGCCTGCATCAATCCGATAATGCCAGGTATCACACTATAAATGCCCAAAACAGGCCGGGGGACTTTGATTGCCGGAACAGTCTCCGGGTGGAGGCAACGGTAGCTGGGGCCGTTCCGGTAGTTGAAAACGGAAACCTGACCCTGGTATTCATGAACCGCTGCATGGACCATTGGCTTATCTTGAATAATGCAGGCATCATTGATCAGGTATCGGGATTCCAGATTATCGGTACAGTCGAGAATCACATCATATTCAGCAATTATCTCCAATGCGTTCTGAGCGGTCAGCCGGCGATTAATCATGATCAGATCTACAAAACTGTTCAATCGTTTCATGCGGGTACTGGCTACGATGGATTTTAACTTTCCTATATCGTTAAATCCGTAAAAAACCTGGCGCTGCAGGTTCGATATTTCAATCTCATCATGATCTATAATACCGATGACCCCTGCACCGGCAGCCGTAAGATACTGGATCACCGGGCATCCCAGGCCGCCGGCTCCAACAACCAAAAATTTGGTATTCCGGATCAGCGTTTGTCCGGCTTCACCGATCTCCTTGAGAATGAGATGACGGTGATACCTGAGTTTTTCGGGATCGCTGAGTACTGTCATGGTGCGAAAGTTAAAAAAAAACTGTAGAGGCGCATAATTATGCGTCTCTACAGTCAGTCGAAGGCTAATGTTCGAATCAGCCGCCGAAATGTATTCCTATGGTTACCGGATAGATTTCCGGTCCTTTGCAATTTTCAAAGAGTGTCTGCGGATAGTAATTTGCGAACAGTGCTACATCACCATACCCAACACGGGCGGTAAAACCGTAGTTAAAATCTCTCAGATAGAAATCATCCTTGATTTTAATCTTTTGTTTCTCACCATTAACTATGTATTTCTGAACCTGGCGTGATCCGATACGCAGGCCGCCAATCACACCGGCTGCGAGTTTAATCCGTCTGTTTTCACCATATACCGGAATCTGGAATTGCACCATTAAAGGAAGATTCAGATGCCAGATAGCCAGCCGGTTTTTATACAATTCCATTTCAACAGGTTCTGCCACAATACCGTTATCTGTTTTCGTGAAACTGAAATCATTGACGAAGCGATAGTTCTGATATTGAAAACCCAGGCCGGTAACTATCCCAACATAGTTTTTTATAATTCCTAATGTTTTCTCGGCAAAATTGAAATTAAACTCCATACTGTTGGCTACTTTAAGGTCCATAAAATCGGCGCCTTCCGGTAACGTCATCGTATTATCTGAATTAACAAAATTGGTCAGGCCGAGTTCAAATCCGGCCCAGGTGCCGTTCATCCGGTGAACTGGCTTGTGTTCTTTCTCAATGCGACGTTCTCTAATGACAACATTTGAATCACCTTCTGTTAAAATCCTGATGTCCTTATCATCATCCACAATAACGATATATTTTTTATTTCCGATCCTGATCTTTGATGTATCGGGATTCTGCCCGTAGCTATTTAAGCCAAAAAGGACCATGGCTGCTGATGCGAGTAAAACGATTTTTTTCATGATAATTGGTTTAAACTATTTTAAAGATAGGACGGAGTGGTCTTGGGAAAAGTTACAGGAAACGATTTACTTATCTGTTTTCCTGGTCCCGGATGGGTGATTCTACATCAAAAAGGCGGGAGTTGAATGAAACCGCCATGATATCCCCTTTAGAATCATATTCGCGGTTGAACTTCATATTTGTACCTGCCAAAGAATTGATTTTATCGACACCCGCTCCAGCGACTTCCCACATAGAGAAACGGGTTCTCCTGACCAGAATGCGATCCTCGCCGAGAATTTTTTCGCGGAATAATTGAAGGGCATATTGAGGCAATGTCAGCGCATCTGCTGCGGTAACGGAATTGATAATTGCAGACGGATAGTTCGATGCGAGTAATATTTTTGTGCTTTGCGGATCCGGAATTCTGGGTCCTGCTCCTGCCGATTTGTGGGAAAGTGAGTTCATCGGGATGAATTCCCGCGGGCTGCTTTCTAATTTAGCGGGCTTTTCGTTAACCGGGATAATGGTTGTCGGTTGTCGGTTATCAGTTATCGGTTGTTGAATATTGGTCGAGGGTAGTTGGTTGCTGGTTGCAGTCTGTTCGATTTTGGCCAAACCGGGAGTCACTATTTTTGGGGGATCCGGCCAGAGAAACCAGACCAATAAAATAACTGCAGCAGAGGAGATTGCCGTGATGATCCAGGGTGAAAGAATACGGGTTTTCCTGAGAAGTTCTTTTTTATACGGATAAATCACTGAATCAGCCGGATTCAGCCGGGTAAGCTGGAAAGCAGCATATTTTTCCGCAAGTTCGGCATACTCATTCAACTGAAAGTCAAACATCCTGGCCTCTTCCTCCGGCAGATCATTTTCCATGCGGGCAATGCAAAGTTGATCCATGGAAGCAATACCGGGAATATCAGCCGGACTTTTTAACAATTGTTCTTTCTGGTCAAGGGATTCCACGCCGGCAGCCAGACTGACTCCTGAGACTCCGAGGAGTTCCTGCTTCAGGTCGGGATTCTGTTCCAGAAAATCAAGAAAGGTTTCGAGCTGTTCATTGCTCAGCTGCCCATCGAGATAATCGAGGAACCAGATCTCGTAATTATTTCTAGTCAGGCTTTCCATTTTATACTAACGCTTCGACCGAACCCACATATTCTTTTAAAAACACACGTGCCCGGTAGATATACACTTTTACCTGGGCTTCCGATAAACCGGTCATTCCGGCAATCTCTTTGTATGAATATCCTTCGTAATCTCTCAGCATGATCACTGAACGCTGATCAGCGGGTAACCGGGCAACTCCATTTTCGAGTTTTTCCATCACATCCGAGTATTGTTCGCTGTGCGAGTATTCGCTCATATTCACCTTGTCCCAATCTGCCATTCTTTTATCCACCCTTGTTTGATCAATCAACTTGTGATAAGCAGTAGTAAATAAATACGACTTCGCTTTCTCTGCCGAAACCTGCTCCACATTGATCCAAAGTTTCTCAAATGAATCCTGGACCAGGTCCCGGGCTTTCTCCTTGTCGCGTATGTTCTTCAGCAAAAACCGGTACACTGCATCGGCGTGCTGGTTCACACAACGGTTATAATCGTTTACGGTCATTTTCGGTTACAGGCAATCGTTGGACGAAGTTACATCAGAAATAGTTACAATTCATTTGAGATTTTTTAGAAATTTGATGCGAATACCTAACAGTGACCAGTGACGCATAAAAATTCGCAACCATGAGATATTTTATTTCCTTTCATGTGCTTCTGCTGATGCTTCTTAGTACGCAGCCTTCAATCGGTCAAACTATTCCTGATCAATCCGTTACCGCTGTTTTATGGTTTCAGAGATCTGCGGAATACCGGGCCTTATGTTATCAGGCATATAATCTGGCGGAGTTGAGGGCTAAGGAGTATCTCGTTAATCCTGATATGGAAAAACAGGCAGCGGTGATTTTTGATATCGATGAAACCCTGCTCGACAACAGCCCGTCAGAAGCTCTCAATATTATTGATGATAAAACCTACAGTCAGGAAAGGTGGAAAGTCTGGTCCGACCTGGCATCCGCTGCTGCAATACCCGGAAGCCTGGATTTCTGCCATTTCCTGGCCAGGAATGACATTCAGGTTATATACGTGTCGAACCGACAGAACACTGAATCCATGGCAACCCTTCAGAACCTGCAGAAATGGAATTTTCCTTATGCTGACCGTAACCATCTTTACCTGAAATCGGATGCCTCAAGCAAGGAATTCAGGCGTAATGTCATTGAAAAACAGTACAATGTAATTCTTCTGGTTGGCGATAACCTATCGGATTTCGATCTGGTATTCGAAGACCGGTCGGTCAATTTTGGGTACAAAACGGTTGACAGCCTGCGCTTTGAATTGGGCAAAAAGTTCATCATCCTGCCAAACCCGATGTACGGCGATTGGACCAAGCCGCTTACCGGAGAACGGAAAAGCTGGCTGAATACCAAAGGAAAGTAAATAATGGAAAAACCACGGAGACACGGAGAACATAGAGAAACACAGAGATTTTTATTCGCTCTGGCTTATGGCTTGTTTGATTAACTTCGTGGAACTCCGTGTTCTCTGTGTCTCCGTGGTTAGTAATTAGACATAGCCAATTAGATTTTTTCCCCTCCAATGATACAAAGTATCAGTTTTGTGTTTTATCTTTGACCAACCGTTCAACCAATAATAATGAGCCCAAGAACAGAACAACAATTTGAGGTAATCCGGAGGAGCCGGAAGCTTCAGATCATGCAAACGGCGCTGGAATTGTTTGCCAGGGAAGGATACCATTCCTGCTCTGTTGCCCGGATAGCTGAATATGCAGGGATCTCCAAGGGTTTGCTCTATAATTATTTCACATCCAAGGAGGATCTGCTCGATTCAATCATGGCTCTCGGGATCGAGAAATTTCACAATATCCTCGAAGAGATCCAGCACGAGCTTGATACCCCGGAAGAGCTGATGATGTATATCCATGGCGGGTTTGAAATCATCCGCAGAGAACCGGAATTCTACCGGCTCCTGTTCAGCGTATTCTTCCAGCCGGGAGTATCGGATGCTTCACAAATCCGCTACCGCGAAACTCTCGAACATCTCACACAGGACATTGCTGTTTATTTTAAAACCAAAGGAGACCCGAACCCTGCCGAAAAAGCTATGCTGCTGGGCAATATCATTGACGGAGTAGGACTTCATTATTTTCTGTCGCCAGAAACCGTAAACCTTGATAAACTCGAAAAAATCATCTTTGAATTATTCAAATAACTCTATGCGACCAATAATTACCTGTATGCTGGCTGTACTGCTCACCTGCTTCCTTATGACTCCGGTTTCCGGCCAGCAAACCCTCACGGCCAAACAGATCATTGAAAAGGCCGACCGCAACATGCAGGGCGAAAGTAGTGTCAGTTCAATGACCATGACTATCAGGCGGCCGACCTGGGAGCGTACTGTCGGATTTAAAAACTGGGCAAAGGGGCGCGACCTTGCCCTGACACTGGTTACCGAACCGGCAAAGGAAAAAGGTCAGACCTTCCTAAAACGCGGAAATGATATGTGGAGCTATATCCCCCCGATCGGCCGGCTGGTAAAACTGCCCCCCTCGATGATGTCGCAGGGCTGGATGGGATCGGATTATACCAACGATGATATCCTGAATGAATCCTCCCTGGTGCAGGATTATACCCACGAGCTCATAGGAACCGAAGATTTCCAAGACAGTAAATGCTTCAAAATCAGTCTGGTACCATTAGAGCAATCGAACATCGTGTGGGGAAAGATCATCACCTGGGTTAGCACCTCCGATTATCTGTTCCTCAAATCGGAATACTATGATGAGAACCAGTTGCTCGTACGCACGGAAACAGCCGGCGGGATTAAGACCATGGACGGCCGCAAAATCCCGACCCGCCTGGAGATAATTCCGGCCGATGAGCCGCAGAACCGTACGATCGTCCTCATTCAATCAATGGATTTCGACGTAAAGATCGATGACGGTTTTTTCTCCCAGCAAAACATGAAATCGGTTAAATAAAAACTCAACCGAATGGAACAAAAACATCCATATCGCTATAAACTTCATTTCTTGCGCCTTGTGCCTTGTGCCTTTTATCTTAACCTGGCATGGAGAAATATATGGCGAAACAAGCGCCGGTCGCTGATTACTATCTCCTCCATCCTGTTTGCGGTCTTTTTTTCGGTCGTAATGCGCGGATTTCAGCTTGGCTCCTATAAGAATATGGTGGACAACGTCGTGCAGGCCTATACCGGATATATCCAGGTATTCGACCGTAAATTCCAGTCCGATAAGATTATAGAAAACACCATCCTGATGGATGACCGAATCATTTCAGAAATCGAAAAGAATAAAAACGTGACGATGGCTTTGCCGCGGCTGGAATCATTTGCACTGGCCAGTTCCGGCAATCAGACGAAAGGCGTGCTGGTGCTCGGGACCGATCCGGATAAAGACGATCAGCTTACGCATCTTTCCAGGAGGTTGGTGCAGGGCACCTTTCTACATAATAGCGACAGCGCGGCAATAGTATCGGAACGGCTGGCCAAATACCTGAAGGTGAGTATCGGCGATACGCTGGTGCTGATTTCGCAGGGATTTCACGGAGCTGGTGCAGCCGGGAAATTCCTCGTAAAAGGAATCTTAAGGTTTCCTTCGCCCGACCTGGACAACAAAATGGTGTATCTCCCCCTGGTCCAGGCACAACAGTTTTTCTCGGCCGAAAACCGGGTAACATCGATCTCTTTGAACCTGAAGAACAGCAACGATCTGAGCAGAACGGTGAAAAAACTTCAGCAAAAGCTAGGTACTCAATATGATGTTCGTTCGTGGGATACGATCCTGGTGGAACTCAAACAGCAGATCGGGTCGGACAGCGCCGGTGGCCTGATCATGCTCGGAATGCTCTACCTGATCATCGGTTTCGGGGTTTTCGGTACTGTCCAGATGATGACTGCCGAACGGCGCCGGGAATTCGGTGTCGTAGTTGCTGTAGGAATGCAGAAAAGGCGCCTCGGCACCATTCTCGCCTTGGAAATGCTTATTATGGGGCTTATCGGCATTGCTGCGGGAATCCTTCTCAGCATTCCGGTGGTTTGGTGGGGCCATGTTCACCCGATCACGCTCACCGGCAAGATGGCCGAGTCGATCATCCAATATGGAATGGAACCGATCATGCCAACGGCCTGGGAAGCTGGTTACGTCATCAATCAGACGCTCGTAGCGATGCTCATCGTTTTCGCCGCCGTCATCCTGCCGGTCTGGAACGTCACACGCCTCCGGGTCACCAAAGCCCTTCGCTCTTAATATCAAAATCAGCACCTCAACAAATCAGCAAATCATGATACCATCCCTCTCCTGGAAAAACATCTGGCGCAACAAGGTCCGGAGCCTGGTTGTGATCGCAGCGATGACCTTCGGGATCTTCGGAGGACTCTTCACTTCCGCGATCTATAAAGGCATGAGTGACCGAAGGGTGAAAGAGGCACTTACCAAAGAAGTTGCTCATATCCAGATACATGATCCGAAATTTATTGAGAATCCGGAAATCGGGCTGACTTTGCCCGATCCCGGTGGAATTGTCCGGTTTGCCGAAGGGCTGCCGGGAGTTAAGGCTGCAACTGACCGGCTGAAGATCGTAACCATGATCAACAGTTCGGCTGCGTCATCCGGGGTCACCGTGTACGGGATCGATCCGGATAAAGAAAAGGAAGTGAGTGAATTATATACTTCCGTCTATGATTCACTGATACTTGCCGACAAACTCAAGCTGACAGATCCGGCACTCATCGGAACGTATCTGAAAGACAGTACGGGAAGCTGGTTCGGTGGATCGCAGCGTAACCCGATCGTCATCGGCGAAACCCTGGCGCGCAAGCTGAAATTAAAAATCAATTCCAAGGTGGTACTCACCTTCCAGAGCGCTGACGGCAGCCTTACCGGCGGGTCCTACCGGGTATGCGGGATTTACCGTCTCGAGAACAATGCGTTTGAAGAGATGAATGTGTACGTCAGGAAACCGGATCTGGCTTCACTTGCCGCTCTTACCTCAGAGGACGCCCACGAGGTAACCATTTTCATGAACGATCCCAAAAAGGTGGGTTCTGCGATGGAATCCATCAGGGCCGAGTATCCCGATCTGGATGTTATGGACTGGAAAACCCTGCTGCCTGATGTGGCCATGCTGAACGACCTTTTGGTGGTGTCGATGATAGTGATCATGGTGATCATCCTCGCCGCGCTGGGCTTCGGGATCGTCAACACTATGCTGATGGTGGTGCTTGAGCGGGTGAAAGAGCTCGGCATGCTGATAGCTGTCGGGATGAACAAGCTCAGGGTTTTCAACATGATTATTCTCGAATCGGTTCTGCTCTGCCTCACCGGCGCCATTGCCGGGATGGGTATCAGTGCCGTAGTGATTGAGATCTTTAACAAGCAGGGCATCGACCTCACTGCCTACGCACAGAAAGGCATGGAAGCCTGGGGTTACAGTGCGGTGATGTACCCGAACCTCTCCTGGAACTTCTACCTGATCGTAGCTGCCCTGGTGGTGATCACCGGCATCGCCGCCTCAGCCTACCCAGCCTGGAAAGCATTGAAGCTTAACCCGGCAGATGCGCTAAGAACAGAGTGACGAGTGACGAGTGACGACAGAACGTGAAGCGTGAAGCGTGAAACGAAAGACAATAACAAGGGCTTCGGTTAGCATACGTGGTTAGGGACGGGGTCCCGGCCTTCGCCGGGATGACAATGCTCCGGATTGAAATTTTGAGTTTTGGGGTTTGGGGTTTATTTGCTTTTTGGGCTTTGTGATTTGATAATATTTTCAAAGATTGTTTTAACATATTGATTATGAACATCATCGAAATCAATAACCTGGTCAAGATCTACGACGACCGGAAAAGTGTGCCGGTGACGGCAATTAACGGGATCGACCTCAATTTCAAGGAGAGTGAGTTCACAACAATTGTGGGGCCTTCGGGATCAGGAAAGACCACTTTATTAAATATGCTGGGCGGATTGGATGAACCCACTTCGGGAAAAATCCTGATCGACGGTGTTGATTTGAGTCAGCTGAAATCCAGGGAAGTCATCGATTTCCGTATGCGGAACATCGGTTTCGTATTCCAGGCATATAACCTGATACCGGTACTCACGGCGTTGGAGAACGTGGAGTTCATCATGCATTTGCAGGGAAAGCCGAAAGCCGAACGGCTGCAGCGGGCAAAGGATCTGCTCGTCCAGGTTGGCCTGGAAGACAGGATGAACGCACGGCCGGGCAAGCTTTCGGGCGGTCAGCAGCAGCGAGTGGCCGTTGCCCGGGCACTGGCCTCGAAACCCAAGTTCATCCTGGCCGATGAGCCCACCGCCAACCTCGATTCCAAATCGGCAGAAACACTGCTCGATATCATGGAGCGCCTGAACCACGAAGAGAAGATCACCTTCATCTTCTCCACTCACGATGCGCGCGTGGTGGCTAAGGCCCATCGTGTTATTACCGTCGAGGACGGGCAGGTGAAGAGCGACGAAGACTACCCAGAGCATTAACCGATCAACAATGAAACCGAGTTTCTTTATCAATGATCGTGACGCGAAACGCGTGACACGACTCCTATCGTTGGCGCTTCTGCTGCTCCTACCCCATCGAGCCTCGGCCCAGCTCACTGCAAGCGCCAACGGCTACCTCTCCAACATGCAATCGGTGATGTTTGAAAAGATCGATGGACCCTGGACAATTGACAACCTAGTGCATAACCGCCTGAATTTCAAGGCTGGATGTGGCTCGCACGTGAATGCGGCCGTGGAGGTAAGGAACCGGTTTCTCTTTGGCGAGACAGTGAAATATTTCCCAGGATATGCTGACAGGATCGGGCAGGACCGCGGCTGGGCCGACCTTTCGTGGAACCTCATTTCCGATACCTCATATATCCTGAACACTACCATCGACCGTGCCTATATCGATCTGAATCTGGGTAAGTTCCAGGCTACCATCGGCCGGCAGCGGATCAACTGGGGGATGAATTACGTATGGAACCCCAACGATATCTTCAATGTATACAGCTTTTTCGATTTCGATTACGTGGAGCGGCCCGGCAGCGATGCCGTCAGGCTGCAGTACTATTTTACCCCGTCGACTCATCTGGAACTGGTTGGTAAAATGAACAGCACCGACCAGCCAAGCTATGCCGGATTATTCCGTTTTTCATTGGCAGGATATGATTTTCAGATCCTTGGCGGACAGATTGATAAAAAGGAATATGTTGCCGGCGGCGGTTTTTCAGGTTATATCGGTCCGGTATCGCTGAACGGGGAGGTCACTTATCTCCACCCCCGGAAAATGATCTCCCATCCCGGTCCGGCCATCATCGCAGGGGGAGGCCTCAGCTACCTTACCCCCTTCAGGCTGAATATCCAGGTCGAATACCTGTATAACCAGGCGGCCGAACTGACCAGTCTCACCAGCTTTACCGATTTTTATTACCGCAACCTCACCGTACGCGATCTCTCCATCGCACCGCACACCTTTTTTGCCAACCTGAGTTATCCGGTTACCCCGCTATTCAGCGCTGGCCTTGCCACCATGTACTTTCCGAAACTCCGCGGTTTTTTTGCCGGACCCTCGCTCGACCTTTCCCTCCGCGACGATCTCGATCTCTCCTTCATCCTTCAGCATTTCACTGTTGAATTGCAAAAAGGCTCATCGCAGAGGGCGACGCTGGGTTTTTTGAGGGTGAAGTGGAGCTTTTAGCACTCGCTGAACAGGAAGGCCCTTGGGAGCGTCACCTCATTTCCATCGACATCCTCGACGGCCTGAAAAACCAGCGGGAGTTTAATCTGAGCGAAATAGTAAATGATGTCGAATATGTTAAGCTGGAGACTAACGATAGTTGCTTGCTGGGTGATTATTGCCAGGCAATCGTCACTCCCAGCCATATCATTTGCAAACAGTTCCGACCTTCAGAAGACATTCTGATCTTCGACCGTAAGGGAAAATTTCTTAATCATGTTGGAAGAAGCGGTCAGGGTCCGGGTGAATATGTTGGGATTAGTTACCTGGCAGTTAATCCATTACTTCCCGAAATTATTATTGCTGATAATACGCTAAACCGTTTATCACGGTTCTCCTTCTCCGGTTCTTTGATAAATGAAGTGTCAACCAAAGAATTATTTGGTGAAAGTATTGCAGGACTGTGTTTTGACGAATCGGGAAATATTCATATCCTGTTGCAACGACCGATGGAAGAGGTCACGCGGTTTGCTTTAATACGTACTCTGGATTACAGTTTAAAGGTGAT